>Ga0182024_10002477_pt1 | contig 45682 bp, 48 predicted proteins | sample P32metaG_FD_120480 | JGI IMG/M metagenome (GOLD analysis project Ga0182024, IMG submission 120480) | Permafrost microbial communities from Stordalen Mire, Sweden - P3-2 metaG (Illumina Assembly) | ecosystem: Environmental > Terrestrial > Soil > Wetlands > Permafrost | place: Sweden: Stordalen... | reverse complement strand
GTCGAATCCGGCGACGTACACCGGCGTGTTCACCGCAATTCGCGATCTGTTTGCGATGCTGCCAGAGTCCCGCGAGCGGGGATACAAGCCGGGGCGGTTCAGCTTCAACGTGCAGGGCGGACGCTGCGAGGCATGTCAGGGCGAAGGACAGAAGCGCATCGAGATGAACTTTCTGCCCGACGTATATGTGCTGTGCGACGTGTGCAACGGGCGGCGCTACAACCAGGAGACGCTGGCGGTGCGCTTCAACGGGCACTCCATCGCGGACCTGCTGGACCTGCCCATTGCAGACGCGCTGCCGGTGCTGAAGGACATTCCCACGGCAGCGGCGAAGCTGCAGACCCTGGTGGATGTGGGGCTGGGGTACATTCATCTGGGGCAATCGGCGACGACGCTGAGCGGCGGCGAGGCGCAGCGCATGAAGCTCGCGCGCGAGCTCTCAAAGCGGCAGACGGGGCGCACGCTGTATCTGCTGGACGAGCCGACCACGGGGCTACACTTCGACGACGTGCGCCGGCTGCTGGAGGTGCTACACCGGCTGACCGACCTGGGCAACACGGTGATCATTATCGAGCACAACCTGGACATCATCCGCAACGCGGACTACGTGCTGGACATGGGGCCGGAGGGCGGGGAGCGCGGCGGGAGGATCATCGCGCACGGTACGCCGGAGCAGGTGGCGACGGTGGCGAACTCTTACACAGGGAACTTTCTGGCGCGGCATTATTCTCCGGGCGAGTTGAGTATGAATGGCGTGGGTACAAACGGGGCGTCTCGCAACGGCAGCGGAGGCGTGAGCTACGCAGGGCCGCAGCCGGTTGAGATCGCCGCCGCGCTGGATAAGATAAGGGGACCGAAGAAGAAGTTTGTGGCGCCGGAGAAAAAGACCGGCGTGCCTACGGCACGAGTTGCAACGAGCGAGGATGCTCCGCCAGTGAAGCCAGCGGGCCGGAAGGTCGCAGAGAAGAGCGGCGTTGTGCGAAAGATGGCGCAAAAGATCGCGCGAAAGATGAGGTCTGCATGAGCCTGCCGCCAGGCAATGGGCTAGAGATTCCGGCGGATATTCCGCCGCTTGAGAATCAGGTGAGCGAACCGACTCCGGAGCGGGTGCGGCGCATTCCCAACCTGGGCCATGCGCTGTTGTTTGTGGGCTTCGCGGCGATCTTGTTTCTGCTGCTGCAGCTGGCATTGCTGATGCTGGGAATGTCTCCGGTGAAGCAGAGCGGCGGAGCGGTTACGGTGCAGCATCCCATGCTGCAGATTGGGCTGCTGGCGACGACATATCTGGTGACGCTGGCGGCGGCGTGGCTGTTCTATCCGCTGATGTGGCGCGCTTCGTTTCTGGATGGCGTGCGCTGGCATTGGGCGACGGCGCGCGCGCAGGCGCCGCGGCTGCTGGCGCTGGGCCTGGCGCTGGGAGTGATGATGCAGATCGTCACCTACTTTATTACGCCGCCGAAGTCGCTGCCCATCGACCAGTTTTTTCTGACGGCGAGGACGGCGTGGCTGATTACTCTCTTCGGCACGTTTGTAGCGCCGGTGTTTGAGGAGATCTGCTTCCGCGGATTTCTGCTGCCCGCGTTCGCCACTGCCTACGACTGGCTGACCCTGCCGCGCACTGGGGAGGGACGCGAGCGCTGGCAGACCACGGCGACGCTGACGCCGGACTCGCTGATCTTCTCGGCAGTGCTGACCAGCCTGCTGTTTGCGCTGATCCACGCGCAGCAGGTGGCGCACATGGGGGTTGCGCTGCTGGCGCTGTTCTCCATCTCGCTGGTGCTGACGTTTGTCCGGGTGAAGACGGAGTCGGTGGCCGCGTCTGCCATGGTGCATGCGGCGTACAACGGCTTCATCTTTATCACGGCAATCGCCGCGACGGGCGGGTACCGGCATCTGGAGAAGATGACGCAGTAGGGCGGCGCGCGGCGGATTTTTGTTAGTGACAGATCAAGTTATTCTGGAGGCACATGCCTAACGACACACGCACTTCCCTGCTGCATCTGATTGCGACGCACAGCTTCCGGCTGGGCGACTTTACGCTGGCCAGCGGACAGCGGTCGGACTACTACATCGACTGCAGGACGACGACGCTACATGCGGAGGGCGGGCGGCTGGCGGGGCTGGTGCTGTATGACCTGATCCGCGAGCACATGCCGCAGGCGGTTGCGGTGGGTGGGCTGACCATGGGCGCCGATCCGCTGGTGTCGAATACGGCGAGCGCGAGCGCGTGGGCGCTGGCGGAGTACGACGAGATTGCCGCGTTGGAAGGCGAGTTGGAGTTGGAGAGCGAATATCCGGGATCGGAGCCGAAGCTGATCCACGGCTTCCTGGTGCGCAAGGCGGAGAAGGCGCATGGAACGGGGCGGCGAGTGGAGGGGTTTCTGGAGCCAGGCGCGCCGGTGGTGATTGTGGACGATGTGTGCACCACGGGCGGGTCGACGATTACTGCGATTGAAGCGACACGCGATGCGGGAATGCTGGTGGTGGGCGTGCTGTGTCTGGTGGACCGCGAGCAGGGCGGGCGAGAGAACATCGAACGCGCACTGGCCGAGGTGCCTTCGGACAATGAGGTCTACTTCCGCGCGGTGTTTACCGCGAACGATGTGCGCAACGCGCATGTGGCGCTGAAGAGGTAGACATGGACCAACATTGTTGCGACCGGATGCGTCTTCACCTCACTGACGGAGAAGGTGCGGCGATCCTCTACAACTCAAAACGCCGCGAATACGGTATTGCTGTACTTGATGGTGAAAGTGGTTCGGCTGGTGGCAGCTACATCGTTCTGAATTATTGCCCATGGTGTGGAACGCGCTTCCCAACAACACAAACGCGATAAACTAGACCTATGATTCCCACGCTGGAATGGCTGCCGGAAGGCGTTAATTTTCTCGATCAGACGAAGCTCCCGTTTGAGGAGACGTATGTCCTTGCGACCGATTACATGCAGGTCGCGACAGTGATCCGCGACATGATTGTGCGTGGCGCGATGGCGATTGGCGTCTCGGCGGCGATGGGTGTTGCGCTGGGCATCGATCGCAGCACGGCGAAGACGCTGCCCGAGCTGAGCGCCGAAGTGGATACTATCTGCGAGACGCTGGCGGCAACACGGCCGACGGCGGTAAATCTGTTCTGGGGCATCGCACAGGTGCGCGACCTATACGAGCGGCTGGCGGCGAAGAATACCCCGATTCCCGAGATCAAGAAGGCTGTCGTCGCGCTGGCGCAGCAGCTTTACGAGGAAGACATTGCCAACCTGCGCAGGCTGGGTGCATATGGAGCGGAGCTGCTGCCGCAGCAAGGTACGGTGCTGACGCACTGCAACGCTGGTGCGCTGGCAGCGTGCGGCTACGGGTCGGCGCTGGGCGTGATCCGCGCGGCGGTGGAGCGTGGGCAGAAGATCGATGTCTTCGCCGATGAGACGCGGCCCTTCAACCAGGGGACGCGGCTGACCGCATGGGAGCTGATGAAGGACAATATTCCGACCACGCTGATCTGCGACAACATGGCGGGCTACTTTATGGGCCGGGGGCGCATCCAGGCGGTGATCGTGGGCGCGGACCGCATCGCGGCCAATGGGGATACGGCGAACAAGATCGGAACTTACTCGCTGGGAATTCTGGCGAAGGAGCATGGAATTCCGTTTTACGTGGCCGCGCCGTTCAACACCATTGATCCCGCGACCGCATCGGGCGATCTGATCCCCATCGAGCAGCGCAGCGCACGCGAGGTGACGCACGTGAAGGGTGTGCAGGTGACGCCGCACGGCGTGGGGATCGAGAACCCGGCGTTCGATGTGACGCCGGCGAAGTACATCACCGCGATCATCACGGAACGCGGCGTGCTGCGCGCGCCGTATAGCAAGTCGATTCGTGCTGCGGCAAATGCAGCGAGCACACCGGCCGAGATGGTCTCCGCGTAACTCTTCGGTCACGGATGCGCGTGTAGGATCGTACGGGAGCAGGACGCGAGACTCGCGCGACGTTTCGTGCGCAGCAGTCATCCAACACCAAAGCATGACACCCAGACGCAAGATCGGCATCACCTGCTACCCAACCTACGGCGGCAGCGGCGTGGTGGCGACCGAACTGGGCATCGAGCTGGCAGCGCGCGGACACGAGGTTCATTTCATCACCTCTTCCCCGCCCTTCCGGCTGAATGGGCGCGAGGCCAACATCCGCTTCCACGAAGTCGAGGTCTACCAGTACCCGCTGTTTGAGCATCCGCCGTACGACCTGGCGCTGGCCACGCGCATGGCGGAGGTCGCCGAGTTTTACTCGCTCGACCTGCTGCACGTGCATTACGCGATCCCGCATTCTCTTTCAGCATTGCTCGCGCGGCAGATGCTGGAGACCAAGCAGGAGGCGGCGCGGCGGCGCTACCTGCCCTTCATCACCACGCTGCACGGCACGGACATTACGCTGGTGGGGCTGGACCGGTCGTACCTGCCGATCACGCAGTTTGGGATTGAACAGTCGGACGGCGTGACGGCGATCTCGGCGCATCTGCGAGAGCGTACGCGCGAGGCCTTCAACATCCAGGGAGAGATTGAGGTGATTCGCAACTTTGTGAACTGCGATGTGTACGTGCGCAACCCGACGAAATATGCGGCGATGCGGCCGGAGTATGCAGAGCCGAATGAAAAGCTGCTGGTGCATCTCTCGAACTTCCGCCCGGTGAAGCGCGTGCTGGATGTGGTGGAGGTGTTTGCGCGCGTGGCACAGGCGCTGCCGGCGCGGCTGATGCTGATGGGGGATGGGCCGGACCGCTCGTCGGCGGAGTACCTGGCGATGCGGCTGGGCGTGGCCGATCGCATCCACTTCCTGGGCAAGCAGGACAACGTGAATGAGCTGCTGCCGCTGGCGGACCTGATGCTGATGCCGTCGGAGATGGAGTCGTTTGGGCTGGCGGCGCTGGAGGCGATGGCCTGCTCGGTACCGGCGATTGCCACGCGCGTGGGCGGTGTGCCGGAGCTGATTGAAGATGGGGTGAACGGGCTACTGTTCCCCGTGGGCGACGTGGAGGCGATGGCTGGTGCGGCGATTGTGCTGCTGGGCGATGAGGCTCGGCTGGCTGCGATGGCACTGGCCGCGCGCCGGACTGCGACCGACCACTTCTGCGCGAGCCGCATTATTCCGCTGTACGAGGAGTATTACGAACGCGTGCTGGCGCGGAACCAGAGCGTCGTCGCGGGCTGAGCGGCTTAGAAGATCTGGAAGTTGACCTCGATGTTCAGCGCGGTTGGAACGGGTACACCGTTCTCCAAGGCGGGCCTGAACTTGTATTGCTTCACCGCCTCGACCGCCTTGTCGTTGAGACCCATGCCAATGCCGCGCACGACGTGGACATCCTCCGGAACACCCTGCTCATTCACAATGCAGCCTACCAGTACCGTGCCGCCGAACTTCGCTTTCTTCGCTTCCGGGGTGTACTCCGGGTTGACCTGATGGATGATGGCTGGCGCGGAGACGCCGCCGCCGATTCTGCGGATCGGATTGCCAGCCCCATCGGTCTGCGGATAGACAGGGCGAGAGCCATCGCCAGCGCCGATCCCAATGGTCAGCGGCGTTAGCGAGCCCGGCTGCATGTGGCTTGAATCGTTGGGGTTGAAGCGCGGGGAGATGGCCAGCGCCAGAATCTGCCCGGTGTGCGGGTCCTGCACCACGACGGTGCCGTGCGGCGCCTTCATCTTGGCCATCTGCGCGTCCAGAGTAGTCGGGGAGAAGACTTTCTGATTCTGCGAGTCTCCGCCGAAGGTGAAGTTGACGCTGATGGTGGTGTGGACCGCGACCGGCTGGCCGTCCACTGTATACGGCTTGAATGTCCATTGGCGGACGGCGTCGACGGCGCTCGCCTGCAGCATGGACGGCCCGCTGACGGGACTGACGTCCTCCACCATTCCCTCCTTCGAGATCCGAGCGTCCAGCACCACTACGCCTTGCAGGTGCGCGGCCTTGGCGATCGGTGGGTAGACCGGGTCAACACTATGGATGATATTGCCATATACGGCGCCGGCGGGGAGCGTCAGGACATTCTGGGGCGACTCGGAAACCGGGGCTGCTGCAGGGACGGGCGGAGCGGATTCCTGCGCGAAGAGAGAGCGCTGTGCGAGCAATTGCTCCATCTGCTTTTTGAACTCGGGCGTATTGAGTTGCTGGGCAGACCTCATCGCGTCGTCAAACTGCTGCCTGAACTCGGGCGCGTTGATCGTGGTCAATGCGGCTCGCGCGGCTTCGAGCTGCCGCTCGAGATCGGCGGCGTTCACCTTGGCCATGGCACTTTGCGCTGCATCCAGCTGTTTGCGGAGTTCGGGCGTGTTGACCCGCGCGGCCACGGCCCGCGCGTCCTCCAACTGCTTGCTAAACTCCGGCGTATTGACCCTGGCCATTGCGGCCTGGGCCGCCTGCAGCCGTTGTTGCAGACTGTGCTGTCGAGCGGCTGCGCTGGCCTGGGCGAACAGAGTGGCTAAGTCACTCTGATATTCATTGCGGACCTCATCGTACCCGCGCGACGCCCAATCCAGCTGGCTCTGGACATCGACAAACTTCGCGCGCTCTTCGTCCTTGAGGTTCGTTGGGCTGCCGTATTGTCTGACGAGATCTGAGCGCTGCCTGGCCAGCGCGTCCATCAGCGACTGCAACTTCTGCAGGCGATCTTCCGCATCGCGGAGCCGCGTGGCGCTGTCGCGCAGGCCGCTCTCTTCCTCCTGCGTCTGTGGCGCGGCATTGGAGCCGCTACGTGCCCCGCCGCCAACCGGAGCTGCGGGCGAGGGGGTGCCTGGCGCAGTTGTGGCCGGAGCAGGTGCGGGTTGCGAGGCGGCGGACTCGGCGTAGGCGAGGCGGCCGAGGAAGGCGAGGCCCGCAAGAGCGATGGCAGCCAGCAGTGCGATGGAGGCGAACTGCGAGGCGGCGGAGCTCTCCGGGTATCCGAGCAGACGGCGGATGCGCATGGCGAGGACGCCGCCGTTGGCTCCGAGCACAAGCTGCGGTGTGCAGGCGCGCTGTTCTTCCAGCCAGGAAAGGGCGCGCGCGTAGGCCAGCACATCGCCACCGTTCTGGACGGCGAGCTCGTCGCAGCAGCACTCGCGCTCGCGGCGCACCTGCTTCGAGACCCACCAGACGGCGGGATGGTAGAAGAGGAGCGTCTCAACGACGGACTGGATGACGCTGACGAGATAGTCGTGGCGGCGCACGTGGGCGAGCTCATGGCAGAGGAGCGCCTCGACCTGCGCCGGCGAGAGGCCCGTGAGGCAGCTGACCGGCAGGAGGACGACGGGGCGCAGCCATCCGATGACTGTGGGCACCTGGACGCTCGCGGAGTGCAGCAGGCGCACTGCGCGACGGATGCCAAGACCGGCGCAGAGCTGGCGGAAGAGATGCTGCAGATCCGGCGACACGACGGTGCCAGCGGAGCGCATGCGGCGCGCAGCGAGAAGCCCGAGGTTCAGGCGCACAAGAAAGAGAACGACACCGGCGAGCCAGAGCGCGAGCACCCACGGAACACAGTGATCGAGCACGACGGCGAGGCGCAGCGGCCAGGGCGTGGGCGGACCGGCGGCGTCGGCCTGCACGAAGAGGGTGGCGACGTCGATGGGCGCGTTGTGGGTAAGCTTGGCGAGACGATAGTCCTGGACCGCCAGGCGCGCGAAGGTGAGCATAGGAAGCAGGGCCAAGAATGCCAGCGCAAAGCAACTGGCTGCATATCGGGTGCGCGACGAACCCGGGCCGAACGCGCCCAGCACGCACCACAGCAGGGCCGCGACCGCCGCGCCCTGCCAGCAGAAGTGGAGCAGCGTCCAGCCCAGTGCATGGGCCAGGGGATATGTGGCGATGTGGGCCAGGGGGTTCATCGCGCCTCCTTCTCATACTGGTCGAGCATCCTGCGGATCTCTGCCAGCTCATCGGCGGAGACCTTCTGCGCGGAGAGCGCGCCCAGTACCAGGCCGGCCGCGGAGCCCGAGAACGCGCGCTGCAGCAAATTGCGCGCCAGGCGCTGCTGGGTCTTTTCACGCGCGATGCGCGGCTCGTAGACGTGGGAGCGGAACTGCTCGCTGCGGGCGAGTAGGCCTTTTTCCGCCATCACCTGCATCTGCTTGAGCACGGTAGTGTAGCCGGTGCCACGGCTGCTGAGGGCGTCGTGCACGTCGCGCACGGTGCTGGGCCCGGCGGTCCAGAGGACGTTGAGGATCTCGAGTTCGGCCTCGGTGGGGAGCTGGATGGGATCGGTTGCTTTGCTGCGTCGTCTCATGGCAATCAACAATAGTACGAACTATGTCGTATGTCAACGATGATATTCGTATATCTTTTGAGGCAGCGTGACTATTCGCGGGTCAGTTCCTTGGCAAGGTCGGCCCAGGTGGCCTGCAGGGCCTCGCCGAACTTAGCCCAGGGCGCCGCGCCGGCCTCCAGCACGGGCATGATGAGAGTGACCTTGGTGCCCCGGCCGGGACGGCTGACGATCTCGACCTCGGCGCTGCTGCCATAGAGCACCTCCATGCGCTCGCGCACGTTGCGCATACCGATGCCGGTACCGTTGGCGCTGCCATTCCAACTGATCTCGGAGAGGACGCCGGCGGAGTCGTCTGCCTCCATGCCGATGCCGTCGTCTTCGACCTCGAGCAGCAGGCGGCCGTCGGAGAGTATGCGGCTGCGCAGGGTGACGGTGCCGCCACCGATGCGCGGCTCGAGGCCATGCTTGATGGAGTTCTCGATAAGCGGCTGCAGCAACATGCTGGGCACGACGACGGGCAGCGTCTCTTCGGCTATTTCCTTGACGACACGAAGCTTCTCGCCGAAGCGGACTACCTCGATGTCGAGGTAGTCGTCGGTGAAGGCCAGCTCTTCGGCGAAGGGGACGAAGGCCTCTCGGTTCTTGAGCAGCACGCGCAGGATGTTGGCGAGCTTGACGATCATCTCGCGCGCCAGCTCCGGCCGCGAACGCACCAGCGAAGCGATGGAGTTGAGTGTGTTGAAGAGGAAGTGCGGATTGATCTGGCGCTGCAGGGCGTCCAGGCGCGCCTCCATCAGCAGACGGCTCTGCTCCTCCAACTTGCGCTCGATGCGGATGGCGTTCCATATCTTAAGCGGGATCCCGACCACCACCGGCGCGCAGGCGCAGATGGCCAACTCCACCAGCCAGTAGGGCGAGTGCAGTTCAAAAAAGCGGCGCGGATAGGCGCGCGACAACATGCTGGTGGCGAACTGCATGGCGGTGATGAGCACCAGCAGGATGATCTGGCGGTCGAACTGCGGGCGGCGCAGGTTGCGCGTGACCCACTGGTAGAGGCTGAGGTCGATCATGGGCGAGAAGGACCAGACATCCTCGCGCTCGGTAAAGCGCCCGTAGATGCCGGCGATGGCTGCGACAGCAAGGTTGACGGGGAGGGTCCAGAATTCGCCGTGCGATATGGCGGGGAGCGCCAGCACCGCTCCACCGAGCATGGCGGGAACGGGGCCGAGGACCAGGCCCATCAGGATGGCGGCTTCAAAGGAGAGATCGGCGGCGTAGAAGTTGGGCACGCGGATACGGATCCAGACGCCGGGAGCGAGCGGCAGGCACATCATGGCCAGCAGGACGAGCGTCTGGCGACGGCTGCGGTGCGGCAACAGCAGCAGGTTCTTGAAGGTGGTGGAGCGCGCCAATCCCGCAGCGTAGGACGCTGCCACGCCGAGCTCGACCAGCAGCGTGATGAGGATCAGGCTGTCCGAGATCTGCGCTACGGGCGCGGTTGCGTGCGGAAACGCCATGGTGACTACTGTAACGCGCCTGGTTCGCTCGAGGACTGGGATTGATCGCGAATCTTTCGCGACGCTGCATCCGTGGGGACCGCGCGCAATCCAATGACTATGAACAACGAACCGTATAATCGGGCCATGTCCTTCGAGGTTGTGCGCAAGGTCGCCGATGCTGATTTTCCCACGCGCTGGGGCCACTTCCGCATTCTCGGCTTCGAGGGCGTGGTGGCGAACCCGGAGCCGTGCAACGAGGCACAGCCCGCGCCGGCCAGTCGGATCGAGACGGCGACTGCGCTAGTGATGGGTGACATCCACGCGACGGCGCCGATCGTGCGCATCCACTCGCAATGCCTGACCGGCGACGTCTTCCACTCGCTGCGGTGCGACTGCCGGCAGCAACTGGAACTGGCCCTGGCGACGATTGCCGATGCGGGCGCGGGAATTCTGATCTACGAGAACCAGGAGGGCCGCGGTATTGGCCTGATGGCCAAGCTGCAGGCCTACGAGTTGCAGGACCAGGGACTGGACACGATCGAGGCCAATCTGGAGCTGGGCTACCGCGCGGACTGCCGCGAGTATGAGCTGCCTGCTGCCATGCTGAAGATGCTTGGGATCGCGCAAGTGCGGCTGATCACCAACAACCCGAAGAAGGTAGAGGCGCTGGAGGCGGTGGGCATTACGGTCGTCGAGCGCATCTCCGCCGAGGTGCCGGCAGAGCCGACCTTCGAGCGCTACCTGCAGACCAAGCGCGACAAGATGGGCCACCTGGTCAGCTAAGCTCTGATTTTTTGTAGGACTTGCGTGAAATCTGCTTCTCTTTCCACAAGCGATAGACGCCCCAGGCCGAGACCGTGCAGTTGTCTACGATGCGGCCCTCGAGGATCATGGCTTCAAACTCGGCGACGGAGACGCGATGCACCTCGAGGTCGCTCTCCTCGGGGTCGCGGTCGTGCGCGCCTGGCGTGAGGCCCTCGGCGAGAAAGACGTGGTGCTTCTGGTTCATTACGCCGTAGCCGATCTGCAGGGTGGCGAGATGGGTCATGCGCGCTGCGGTGAGGCCAGTCTCCTCGCGCAGCTCACCGCGGGCCATCTCCTCGGGATCGGCGTCAGGTTGCTCCCAGCCGCCTTGCGGCAGCTCCACGTAGCGCGCGCCAACGGTGTAGCGATACTGCTCGACCAGGTAGAGGAAGTCGCCGTCCGGGGATGAGTCCAGAGCGATGATGACGCAGGCAGGGTCCTTGTCGATGACGCCGTAGATGCCGCGTGTGCCGTCGGCGCGCTCGATCACGTCCTCGCGTACGCGCGTCCACGGGTTGCGATAGACCTCGCGGCTGCTGATGGTTTTGATGATGGACTTGGTCAGGCCTTCTTCTCCGTGAGGCAGTGTACCAAGCTGCCGATAATTGCCGTGAAAACGAAAGGCCTCCCGTTGGGGAGGCCCTCGTATGCAACGACGAGCTGATGACTAAGCCTTGACCTTGAGGAAGATGATGACGAAGGTAAACAGCGCCAGCGACTCGATGAACGCGAGGCCAAGAATCAGGAAGATGAAGATTCCGGGGCGTGCGCCGGGGTTGCGGGCGAGGGCTTCAGTGGCCGAAGCGGTTGCCTTGCCCTGGCCAAGACCGCAGAGACCCGCGGCGATGGCCATGCCAAGCGCAGCGGCTAGCGGGACCCACTGGGAAGCAGGCGAATAGGCGCCTGCGCTCTGCGCGAAGGCCGGCGTGGCGGCCAGCATTGCGGAGAGCGAGAGGAAGAGGAACTGCAGTTTACGCATCGTATTGCTCCGTTCTCCCAGAGTACGCCGCCAGTGGGTGGTTGATGCTCACCGTGCTGGCACCCTCACGCTGAACGGCGTTGGTGCGCACCGTGAAGCGGGAGAGCCTCTCCACGGCGAAGTCAAAGTCAGATAACTTCAGGCTCAAAGCCCGAAGTAGAGCACACCGCTCTAGTGATCGTGCGCGATCGCAAGCGACAGATAGATCATCGTCAGCAGGATGAAAACGTAGGCCTGAATACTTGCTACGAAGATATGCAGGCCGAGGGCAAAAAACGGTATGCCAAGTGGGAGGATTGAGAAGGCCACGAGCGCGAGCAGATCGCCGGCGAACATATTAGCGTAGAGACGCACGGTGAGCGAGAGCACACGCGCACAGTGCGAGATGATCTCGATAGGCAACATCAGCGGGTAGAGCCACCAGACCGGGCCGAGGAATTGTTTGAGGTAGCTAAAGCCATTCGCACGAACGCCCTGGTAGTGGTAATAGAAGAAGGTCACCAGCGCAAAACCGAGCGGCACCACGACATCCGCTGTGGGCGATTCGAGGCCGGGAATAAGTCCCATCAGGTTGGACACAAGGATGAACATTCCGAGCGCACTGAGGTAGCTGATGAAACGCTCGTGTCCGTGGCCGATGATGGACTCACTCTGGTCCGTCACAAAGCTGTGTACTTTTTCAGCCAGGTGTTGAACTGGCGAGGGCTTCTCCACATTGAGGGTGAGGCGCACAACGATGAAGTAAACCACCAGCGCCGCGAAGACCAGCAGCTCCATCGCCAGAGCATTCGTGATGGGCGCCTGCGGATGGTCCGGCCGAATGCGGAACCAACCCAGCAGCGCATCGACGGCCGAGGCGAGGTGAGTGTTCAGAAAGCGTGTGAATAGAAGCTGAGTGGGCATAAATTGTGCAGCGCAGATCGACTAGACGGTCCAGCTCTGGACAAGCCGCAGTGCTTCTACCAGAAGCGCGGCAGCTCCTAAAGCGAGACCGGCAGCCAGTGCGAAGACCGATCCGTGCAGATAATTAAGGCTAACATAGAGCGCGATAACCGCACCGCCAAGCCGCAGAAAGAAGCCGATGAGCACCGGAGCGAGTGGCTTCACCCTGGCAGCATTGGAATCGGCCTCCGCGACCGCCATGCCCACCATAAGCGCAGACATCAGGCGTAGCCACTCATAAAGGCCAGAACCGGAGATCAGAGCGCCGATGGCCAGCAGCGCGGCGGACCGCCAGCCCAGCTTCCACCACAGCAACGGCACGCCCAGCGCGGTGGCAACGGCCACCATGCGGATCGCGCTGCGGATGGTGCGTCTGGCGTCCTCGTCGGTGAAGTCGGTGAGGCCATTCATCGGTCGTCCTTCAGGAAGCGCGAGGCGGTGCGAAAGATCTGGATGAAGCCAGCCACTGCGCCGAGGATGATTCCGGTGATGGCGATCCACTCCTGGTGGAAATGTCGATCGAGCCAGGCCCCGCCGAGCCATCCGACGAGACAGCCGGCGGGGATGGCCAGCGCGAGCTGGATCATCGACTCTGCGGTGACGACGTCTCGCAGGCCTCCAGACTGTTTGCGCGGCGGACGAGAAGGTGCTGGGTCTTCGGGCATGGCTGGATCATTACAACACGGTGTGGGCGCGGAATGCACCGCGGGCGAGGCGCGGCCCGAACGCGCCGCTATACTGGATCGTCAACGACATTTTCCTCCAAAGGCATTTCGAGTGTACGAATCGGATTTTGAAGAGCGGCTGTACAACGAGCGGCGCGAGAAGCTGAAGGCGATCGCCGCGCTGGGGCGCAAGGCGGGGATCGCGACCGACCTGGAGGCGACCTACCCGAATAGCTACGAGATCGGCGCACCCGGCTGGAACGAGCGTGAAGGTGCGCTGATTCCGTGGCTGAAGCGGCGCTTCGACAGCGCCGAGGCTCCCGTCAGCAGCGAACAGCTCGAAGCAGAGCGCACCGAGGTGTCGATTGCGGGTCGTGTGATGGCGATCCGCGTGCAGGGCAAGGCAGGCTTTGCACAGCTACAGCAGGGGGGCGCGCAGATGCAGATCTACGTGCGCAAGGATGACGTGGGCGAGGACGCCTTCGCGCTCTACAAGCTGCTGGACCTCGGCGACCACATCGGCGTGCACGGATACATGATGCGCACAAGGACGGGCGAGCTGACTGTGCACGTCGGGCCGATCTCGACTGCGCCGGGCAAGCCGGCGATTTCGTTTCTGGCGAAAGCGATGCTGGCGCTGCCGGACAAGTTCCACGGGCTTGAGGACCAGGAGCTGCGCTATCGGCAGCGGTATCTGGACCTCTTTGTGAACCCTGAGGTGCGCGAGGTGTTTGTAAAGCGGGCGGCAGTGCTGCGCGCGATGCGGCGGTTCTTCGATGCGCGCGGGTATCTCGAAGTGGAGACGCCGATGATGCACACGATCGCGGGCGGCGCGGCGGCGCGGCCGTTTGTGACGCACCACAATGCGCTGGACATTGATCTGAAGCTGCGCATCGCGCCGGAGCTTTACCTGAAGCGGCTGGTGGTGGGCGGCTTCGACCGCGTGTATGAGATCAACCGGAACTTCCGCAACGAGGGCATCAGCACGCAGCATAATCCTGAGTTCACCATGCTCGAGTTCTACCAGGCGTATGCGAACTATCACGACCTGATGAAGCTGACCAAGGAGCTGATCGCGCAGGTGGCGATGGAAGTGAACGGAACGACGAAGACGACGTTCAACGGAGTTGAGATCGACCTCGCGACGTGGGAAACGCTCTCAATGATCGACGCGATCATCAAGTGGTGGGATCACTCTCGTGGCCCGTGCCCTGAGCGGTCTGATTTAGCCAATGAGTTCTCCTTCTCAAACTGGATCGACAGAACTCTTGAACAAAAACCTGAGCCGCCTTTCCAAAGCCCAGGTGCTCCACATATCCGTAGCATCTATCCCACATTGGCAGCCTTTCAGATCGAGATTCGCAAAGGAGTGTCTCCTGGGAAATTTATTGCTGAGTTATTCGAAGCTGTTGCCGAAGAGCATCTGCAACAGCCGACGATTATTTATGACTTCCCTCTCGCGGTGTCGCCGCTTTCGAAGGTGAAGCCAGATGAGCCGGAGTGGGTGGAGCGGTTCGAGTTCTACATCGGCGGGTTCGAGGTGGGCAACGCCTTCAGCGAGCTGAACGATCCGGACGACCAGAGGGCGCGCTTCGAAGCGCAACTGCGCGAGCGCGACCGCGGCGACGACGAGGCGCACGCGATGGACGAGGACTACGTGCGCGCGCTGGGCTATGGGCTGCCGCCGACGGCCGGCGAAGGAATCGGGATCGACCGGCTGACGATGGTGCTGACCGGAGTGAAGTCGATCCGCGACGTGATTCTGTTTCCGCTGATGCGGCCGCGGGAGACGGCGGGTGAGTAGCCACCCCTCCCCCCCATACCCATGTTCCTTGCTTTCAGAGAGATGCAGCAAAATGGCCGCAGTACCATGGAAACAAATGGGTTAGGGGTCATGTATAGGATTTAGCTGGGTTTAGTGCACTTTCGTGCCGTTCTCGACGCGCTCACGCGCGTGAAGACTGTCTGGACTTCTATTTTCTTGATCTACTTCCATTATACGGGACGGGATGGGGTAACTATGCCAAGTTTATCCCGTGGCGGATGAGCGAGTTAGGGCGTTCTAGGGGTTGACTGGCTGATCCGAGGGCGGAGGCCATTGGACCGCAGCCGGCTTCTGCTGTTGCTGTTGGTTCATGAGGCGTTGGATTTCCTCGGCGTGTTTCTTCCCGACCTCAATGCCTGCCTGCTCCCCTGCCTTACGAGCGGCATCGGAGATGGTCGATTCAATGAATTGCTGAGACGCCAGGATGCGTTGGCCAGGGGGTGTCTTATAGAAGGCAATAATCGCTGCCATGTCTTCCTGGGAGAGATATTTTTGGTATGCGGGGACTACCAGCGGCACGAAATCGATCTGCAATACAGCTTTTTCCATGTCGTCCCAGAAGCCCGGCGTGAGATAAGGCGCGGAGGTGGCGCGCGAGCCGCGTAGCGCTGTGATCATCACTCTGTGCGCGTTATCGACGGCGTGGTTGAGGGTGAGATATTCGCGGATCTGAGCCTCAGTCGCGGGATGTTCGGGCGGAGCGAGACTGGAGATGTCTCCCTTTTGCTGGACAGGCGCGGTTTGAGCCGGGACGGTTTGGGCTGCGGCGATGAGAGAGAAGACGAGCAGGGCTGCGGCGATAGGACTCTTCATGGAAATTGCTCCTCGGAGGGTGGAGGCCAGCTTATCGTGCCGCAGAGAGGTCTCCAAGGGAAAACGAACCGCGCACGTCGCGCATGGTTGGCAGAACGGTTCGGACGGTTGGGGCGACGCTCTCTTCTTCGGGGTCCTTCGACTGCGGCGCTCGCGGGGCGTGCGCCTTCGCTCAGGATGACAACTTTGGGGTTGAGACCCCGGATAGGCGGCCGCAGGGCGGATTACATCCCACTGATGGCGCGATGAAGCCGCGCCATGAATGGGGCACCCGTGGTCTCAGTTTTCGTCCCCACTCACGCGCAGAAGCGCGCGTGAATGGGCCACCCGAACCGCTACTGGAAGTTGAGGGACTCGATGCCGAGGAACTCGGCGGCCTGGCCGAGCTGCTCCTCGATGCGCAGGAGCTGGTTGTATTTGGCGATGCGGTCGGTGCGGGAGGCGGAGCCGGTCTTGATCTGGCCGGCGTTGGTGCCGACGGCGAGGTCGGCGATGAAGGTGTCCTCGGTCTCGCCGGAGCGGTGGCTGATGACGGAGGTGTAGCCGTAGCGGCGGCCGAGCTCGATGGCTTCGATGGTCTCCGACACGGTGCCGATCTGGTTGAGCTTAATGAGGATGGAGTTGGCGGCCTTGGCCTCAATGCCCTGCTGCAGGCGGTCGGTGTTGGTGACGAAGAGATCGTCGCCGACGAGCTGGATGTGGCCGAGCTTTTCGGTGATGAGCTTCCAGCCGTCCCAGTCGTCCTCGGCGAGACCGTCCTCGAGCGAGACGATGGGGTACTTGCCGACCCAGTCGGCCCAGAAGGCGACCATCTCGGAAGAAGAGAGCTCGCGCTTGTCGGACTTCTTGAAGATGTACTTGCCCTTCTCCTTGTCAAAGAACTCACTGGAGGCGGGATCGAGAGCGATGGCGATCTGCTCGCCGGGGGTATAGCCGGCCTTCTCGATGGCTTCGAGGATCAGCTCGATGGCCTCCTCATTGGACTTGAGCGAGGGAGCGAAGCCGCCCTCGTCGCCTACGGCGGTGTTGTAGCCCTTCTTCTTGAGCACGCCCTTGAGGGTATGGAAGACCTCGACGCCCCAGCGGAGCGCGTCCGAGAACGACTCCGCGCCGACGGGCATGACCATGAACTCCTGGAAGTCGACGTTGGAATCGGCGTGGGAGCCGCCGTTGAGGATGTTCATCATGGGGATGGGCAGGAGGCAGGCGTTGACGCCGCCGAGATAGCGGTAGAGCGGAAGCTTGAGCGCAGTGGCGGAGGCGCGCGCGGCGGCCATGGAGACGGCCAGAATCGCGTTGGCGCCGAGCTTGCCTTTGTTCTCCGTGCCATCGATGGCGATCATGGTGGCGTCGATGAGGCGCTGGTTGGAGGCGTCCATGCCGGTGAGTTCGGGGGCGAGGATGGATTCGACGTTCTCAACGGCGTTGAGGACGCCCTTGCCGAGGTAGTGGGCCTTGTCGCCATCGCGCAGCTCGACGGCCTCATGCTCGCCGGTGGAGGCGCCGGAGGGGACGGCGGCGCGGCCCATGGCTCCGCCGGAGAGGGTGACGTCGGCTTCGACGGTGGGGTTGCCGCGGGAGTCGAGGATTTCGCGGGCGGAGATGGAGACGATCTCGGTCATATTGCTCCTGTGGGCGGTGCGGTCCGGCGGGGAGGCCTGGTCGCGGGTGTGGGCTACGATGCGGTGCTGCAGCCGGTCCTGGAGTCGGGGACGGCGGTCGACAGGGACGGCCGGTCCGGAGGAGGTATGGATGGTTGTGATGAGGTCGACTGCGGGGTGCTTCACCTGTCGGATTTTAGCAAAGCGGCGAGGGAGGGAGGTTTGCGGGACGATAAACGGACGGGGATAGGGGTGTTGGGTGGGGGTAATAACACTTTGGTGGGACGGAAAAGAATGCGCGCCGGAGTGAAAAATAGTCCTCCTGAGGACGCAATTGTTTGCACCCTGTAAAAATGTGCCGGAGGGAGCGGCGGTAAGCGGTTTAGATTGGGCGTTTCCTTCCGGGTAGAAATGGCACGGCGATTGCTTTATGCCAAAGTGTTAGTAGAGTGTGTGGTTCTCTCCTTCCGCACACAGGGTAATGGGCAAGTGCAACTCCGGGAAGGTTGAAGAGCAGCCCCGAACTGGGCTGCTCTTTCCTTTTAAGCTGCGGGCTGGGTGCGGGGCAAAGACAAAAAGGCAAAAGCAGATTCCCCCGCAGTGCGGGGGAATGACAACCAAGAAAACCAGTGCGGGTTGGAATGGGGATGGGCGGGCGTGTTGGTTGTCTCGATTCCCTGCCCGCGATTTCCGCGCAGCGGAACGCTGCGACTTCTAGTCTGAGACGAGAGCGGCCAAAGACCGGTCGCAAAAAGACTGGGCCGCGAAGATTTGGGCGCGGAGGCAGGCGGACGAGGATTCACCGAGCCGAAGCCTCTGTGCCCACGTCCAAAAAGAGAGGGAGATGCCATGAGAATCGCCGATGCAGTAGAGCAGAAGAGGATGAGCGCCGCAGGGATGGTGTGCGTGGCTGCGAGCCTGATGTTGGCGGCGCTTCCGTGCGTGGCCCAGGAACAGCGCACAGGGGTGTCGCATCCGCCTACGACGCCGATTACGGCAGACCCTGGCGACGATATCAATGCGTTGCCGCCGGCAAAGCCCTCGGCTGCGATCCCGCTTCCGATGACGGCGCCGACACAGGCTCCTACTACGACTACTGCGCCGGGCGGCGTGATTCCGGCGAGCTCAGGCGAGGTGTATGGCGCGTATGTTCCCTACAACGGTGGCTCTGCTGCGGCGGCGAGCAGCGCGACCTCAACGGGCCCGGCGTTCGATCCCGACGCAAATATTGTGACGGCTGCGACGGCCGGTCAGTCTGACCGGCGACAGCTGAGCGCGGACGCAAATGCCAAGGGTGATCCTGACGCGGGGATTGTGACCCGTGTGCCGTCGCCGCAGGGTGCGATTGGTGAAGGAACGCTGGTGAAGGCGCAACTGCGCGAGACGATTTCGTCCGAGACGACGCAGCCGGGCACGAACTTCAGCGCCGTGGTGAGCGAGCCCGTGCTGCGCGAGGGCCAGGTGATTGTGCCGGCGGGTTCGGTGCTGGAAGGTCGCGTGACATACGTGCACAGCGGGACGCGCTTCAACGGCGGCGCGGCGATCCACCTGGAGCCGCGGGCGATTACGCTGCCGGACGGGTCGACGTATGTGGTGCGGGCGCGGGTGATCGACACGGGAGACTGGGACAAGACGAAGGTGGATGACGAGGGCACGATCGTGCATCGCGGGTCGGCGAAGAAGACGGCGGCGACCTTTGGACTGGCGACAGGCGGCGGCCTGGCAGCAGGCGCGCTGATCGGCGGGGCTCCGGGAGCGGTGATCGGCGCTGGGGTGGGCGCGGGCGCAGCGACGGTGGTGTGGCTGAAGCAGGACACGCAGGCCGAGCTGCCGAAGAGCCTGGGGCTGGTCTTCAGCCTGACGGAGCCGATGAGCACCACGCCGATGAATGCGCCGGACCATGCGGCAGCAGCGGTGATTGAGAAGACGGGGAGCGGCGGGGAGTAAGGTTACTCGATCATTCCGAATCACTATTCAACGAATGGCGTCTCCCAGCGAGGCGCCATTTTTTCGTTGGGTGCGAATTCGTCGCGGTCTAGTCGCGGACTAGTCTCTGACCTGGGCGAGGAGGCGCTTCCAGTTTTTCTGGTTGCGGCGATAGGACTTTTTGAGGTCTTCGAGGATGCGCTCGAAGTCGGAGTGGCCGGAGAGGTTCTTCCAGGCGGGGTTCTTGGAGAACCAGGGATAGTTCTCGTTGCCGAGGTAGATGGCGCGGCGCAGCCAGTGGAGGGCCTCAGACTCGTCGCCGTCGACAGCGAAGTAGGTGGCCAGGCGGTAGGCCATCTCACTGTCGGCCTCGGCCGCGGCGAGGGTTTCTTCAAGGATAAAACTTGCAGCCTTCGCGCGGTCACCGAGCTGGACGTAGCAGAGCGCGATGGTGGGGAAGACGATGCGCAGCGAGGCCTCGTCGGAGACGACGCCTTCGAGCGTGGCAACGGCGCGGGCCAGATCGCCGAGACGCATCTGCTGGTAGCCGAGCGAGATTCTTAGGAGCGGCTGACGGGATTCGAGGGTGAGGCCTTTTTCAATCTCGTCGCCGGCGAGCTCGAGCTGGTTCTGATACTGGTACACGCGGGCGCGGTGGTTGTAGATGATGGCGGCGTTGGCGGGGTTGAGGCGCAGCGAGGTGTTGAACTGGTCGAGGGCCTCCTCGTAGAGGCCGTCGATGCGCAGGGTAAGGCCGGCGACGAGGTGGACGTTCCAGTCGTTGGCGGCGGACTGCAGGAGGTGCTCGATGCCGTGGCGCGCGGACTCCTTCTCGCCGCGGGAGAGCAGCATGTAGACGCGGTAGAGGTTGGCCTCGACCGAGCCATGATCGAGCTGGAGCGCGCGGTCGAAGGCGCGACGCGCTTCCAGGACGTGCATCTGTCCGCCGAGGCCATGGCGCGCGTATTGCAGATGCGTGATGCCGAGGCCGGACCAGGCGGGCGCGTAGTCGGGGTGCTGGGCGACGACGCCATCGAAGAGCGAGCGGGCGCGGTTGAGATCGTCGAGCGAGCCGGTGCGCGACATGAAGGAGGAGAGCACGGCGCGGGCCTGCAGATACTCCTCGGAGAGGTCCTGGCTGAGCGAAGCGGAGTCGTCGCGCGCGGAGTCGGCGGTGACGGCGGCGTTTTCAAGATCGCCGAAGCCCTGCAGCGTGGAGAAGACCTCGTTGCAGATCTCGGTCTGCACGCTGATGAGGTCAAAGGACGCAACGCTGATGGAGCCGCCGGCGCGGACGGACTGCGAGGGGACATCGAGCAATTGCCAGTTGAGGTCAAAGCCGGAGTTGGAGCGGAGGAAGTTGCCGGCGAGAACAAAACGCACCAGCAGTTTTTTGCCGATGGACAAAGGATCGAGCTGCTGGGCCGGAATGGACATCAGCGAGCTCGACGGGCGCACGATGAGCGAGGTCATGCGGGCGAGGCGCGCGGCGATGGCGTCGGCCAGGGCATAGCCGTAGAGCGGCGCGGGGGTGGTCTCGGTCTCCGTATTGCCTGCCGCGCCGAAGTTGATGAAGGGCAGCACGACAATAGCGTTCTGCTTGGAGGTTGCGGCGGAACCGGACTCGCGGAAGCGTTCGGCGAGCATGGAGAGGATGCCGGTGGCGCGCTTCTCTTCCTCGGGCGAATCGAGTTCGAGGCGGCCCTGCGCGGGGATCTGCGAGACGGAGTCGCCGGGAAGGCCGACGGAGTCGAGCTGCAGCGCCTTCATCACGGTGCGCAGGCCCTCGCGCACGTCGGCGGCGGAGGGGAAACGCGCGGAGGGCTGCTTCTCCAAGCAACGCAGGATGACGGACTCGAGCTCGACGGGAATTTCCGGGACGATCTCGCGCAGGTTGGGCGGGTCGGCATACTGCAGCGCGCGAATGGTCTGGAACTCGGGTGCGTCGGGCCGGTGGAAGGGATGGCGGCCGGCGGAGAGCTCATACAGGATGAGGCCGAGGGCGAAGATGTCGGACTGCGCGGAGGAGCGGCCGGTGACGAACTGCTCCGGCGCCATGTAGGCGATGGTGCCGCCACGCGCGGTGTAGGTGGCCTCGGGCGGCGGAGGCGGGGCGCGGCGCGTGGGTGTGGCGGGGTCGAAGTCTTCGTCGGTGGAGAGCTGGCGGGCGAGGCCGAAGTCGAGGATCTTGATGAGGCCGCCATCGGTGAGCATGACGTTGGCGGGCTTGAGGTCGCGATGAAAGATGCCGAGCTGATGCGCGGCGAAGAGACCGTCGGCGATCTGGATGCCGGCGGAGAGGACGAGCTGCAGGCTGGCGGGGCCCTCGGCGATGACCTTGTCGAGCGACTTGCCGGGGATGTACTGCATGGCGATGTAGGCTTCGTCCTGCTCCTGAGTACCGGACTCGGCGGGCGCTTCGCCGACGTCGTAGATGGCGCAGACGTTGGGATGGTCGATGGCGGAGGCGAGGCGGGCCTCGCGAAGCTGGGTGGCGCGCACCTGCTCCAGCGACTGCGCGCCGCGCTTGAGCAGCTTAAGCACGACAGGCCGCTGCAGCAGCGTGTCGGTGGCGAGATAGACCACGCCCGACCCGCCCGCGCCGATCTTGCGGACGAACTCATAGTGGCCAATAGTGCGGCGCTTCATGAATTGATTATCGCAAGGTCAAGGCAGTGGGAACGGTGCGGGGGTGCGTCAGCTGATGCGACGGTTGCGGTTCAGTCCCAGACTGGACACAGCTTCGCCGTCGTCACTCGACGCGGGGGAGGCGGGAGGCGAGCATGGCTTCGAGCTCGTCCCGCTGCGGCGGCGTGAGGTGGTCCTTGGGGATGGGGAAGAATTCGTGCCCGTTCTTGAGGAAGAGGACGAAGTTGTCGGAGTCCTCGGCGAACTTGACGTAGTTGGCCCAGGTGGTGCGGGCGGTGCCGTCGGTGGTCTCGAGGCGCAGGCCGTTGCGGTCCAGATCGAGCGAGTGCAGCAGGTGGAAGTTGCGCTTGCGCTGGTAGTCGCGGCCAAAGCGGCCACGCCGCATCCACAGGATGGCCATGAAGACTGGAATGATGCCGAGAGTGAGAAGCAGATCGAAGTCGTCGGGGATGAGGCTGGCGGCGATCCAGATGATGGCGAAGATGTATGGCATGTAGTACTCGAGCAGCGTCCACCTTGACCGCTTGCGCAGCTCGAGCTTGGCTGCGCTGCGGTACTCCCTTTCGTTGATCCGGTACTTGATGTTCATGGTCTAAAGGGCGAGCGTCTGGTTGCGGGATCGCGTTCCCATGAGCGCAGGCAAAAAGGGCTCAGGAAAAGGCCGGCGTTCGAGAGGTGCCAAGCTACTCGTTTTCTTATACTTCCAATCTCGCGGACGGGACATGAGAGATGCCCTCTATCCAAATTGCCGCAGACGCGCCAAAGCCGCAATACAACTTGTTGAGCAGGTTCGGCGCGGACTTTTCGTGGTAACCATTGGGTAACCGCGCGAGCGAATGGGCCCGGCAGAAGTTGTATTTCATGCGAGTGGGACGAGAGAAGAAAATATAGTTACAATGCCAGCTATCCGACATTGGCATTTTCTGCATCGTAGTACTTGGCCCTTATAGCGCTTGGGCGGAATCGCTCGCATGATGGGTGCCTTGGTTTTGTGAGCGTGGTGAAGATGATGGTACAAAACGATCGGCAGATGACGCTTGGCAATCCGTCTGCCGTGCTGTTGGTCGACGACAACGCGGTGCAGGCCGCGACGCGCCAGACGATTCTGCGGCGGGCCGGCCATCACGTGATCTCCATGCTGAACCCGGTGCGCGCGCTGGAGCAACTCCGCAGCGACGATTTCCCTGCTACGGTTGGTGCGGTCGTGACCGACCACATGATGCCGGGGATGACGGGATCGGAGTTTGTGCGCGAGCTGCGCAAGACGCAGCCGAACCTCCCCGTGCTGGTCATCAGCGGCCTCGAAGAGGCTGAGCAGGAGTATGCGGGGATGGATGTGCGCTTCCTGCTGAAGCCGCTCTCGCCTGAGCTGCTGATCGAGAACCTGCGCGAGATGCTGGATCCGGTGCAGCAGCAACAGGGCGCTGCGTAGAATTCTCTGAGCCATCGCGGAAATCGGCTGTGCGAACAACGGCCCTGTGACGCCTGCTGCCGGTTGCACTCCCCAGAAATCTGAGAGAATAGGCCTGCGATGCAATCCCATCCCATGCCGGATTTCGGGAGTTTTTGCCTGCTCCTCGGGCTGATTCTGACCGTTTACACCTTTGTTGTGGGCAGCCTGGCTCTGTGGGGTGGGTCGGCGGCCGGGTTGCGCATGACGCACCGCCCCGCAGCCCTGTGGAACCGGCTGGGCGAGACCGCGCGGCGGGCCGGAATTGCCAGCTTCATCGCGGTGGCCTGTGCAGCGTTTGCGCTGGTGTGGGCGGCGTTCACCAACGACTTTTCCGTGGAGTACATCCGCGAACACTCAAACATTGCGCTGAACCCAGCGTACAAGTTCGCCACGCTGTGGAGCGGGCAGGAGGGTTCGCTGCTGCTGTGGGCCCTGCTGCTGAGCGGCTACGGCCTGGTGCTGCGCGTGCGCCATCGGGTGGATGTGCGTCTGACGGCGTTTGCGTCGACCATTCTGGCGGCGATCCAGATCTTCTTCCTGCTGCTGCTGTGCGTGGGCGCTCCACCGTTTTCCATCCATCCCGGCGCGGTGCCGGCGGACGGCGCAGGGCTGAATCCGCTGCTGCAGTATCCGGAGATGGTGATGCATCCGCCGTTGCTCTACCTGGGCTACGTGGGCTTCTCGGTGCCGTTTGCGTTTGCGTTGGGCGCGCTGATGATGCGCTATCCGGGCGAGAAGTGGATCCACATTACGCGGCGCTGGACCATGGTGACGTGGCTCTTCCTCACCGTCGGCATCTTTATGGGTGCGCATTGGGCCTACAGCGTGCTGGGCTGGGGCGGCTACTGGGGGTGGGACCCGGTAGAGAACGCCTCACTGATGCCGTGGCTGACGGGAACGGCGTTTCTGCACTCGGTGATGATGCAGGAGAAGCGCGGCATGATGAAGAACTGGAACGTGTGGCTGATCTTCTCCACGTTCATGCTGACGATTCTGGGGACGCTGCTGACGCGGTCCGGCGTGGTGAGTTCGGTACATGCGTTCGCGCAGTCGGATATCGGCATCTGGTTCTACACGTTTATTACTATCGTCTTCGCGGTGTGCCTGTTCACGTTCTTCCTGCAGCGCGACCATTTGAAGAGTGAGAACAAGCTGGAGTCACTGGTGAGCCGCGAGTCGAGCTTCCTGTTCAACAACCTCATTCTGCTGGCGGCGTGCTTTACGGTGCTGTGGGGCACGCTGTTCCCAGTGCTGAGCGAGTACGTGCAGGGCTCCAAGGTGACGATGGGCGCGCCGTTCTACAACCGAGTGAACATCCCCATCGGATTGTTTCTGCTGTTCCTCACCGGCATCGGCCCGCTGCTCGCGTGGCGATCGACTTCGCTGCGATCCATCCGGCGCAACTTCGTGCTGCCGTCAATTGCTATCGTGGCGACGGCCATCGGGCTGATGATCTCCGGCGTGCGGCCTTGGAACGACGGCGACGACATGCACGCAACCTTCTTCTCGCTGATGGCGTTTTCGCTGGCGGCGGGCGTGATTACCGCGATCACGGAGGAGTTCCTGCGCGGCGCGAAGGTGGTGCGCACGCAGACGGGCAAGAACCTGCTGGCGTCGGCCATTCTGCTGACACGCCGCAACACGCGTCGCTACGGCGGCTACCTGATCCACTTCGGCGTTGTGGTGATCTTCATCGGCATCGCGGGCGGCGCGTTCAACCAGACGCGCGAGCAGGAGATGAGCTACGGCGACCAGATGACCATCGGCCCCTACCGCATGGTCTGCGAGAGCATCACACAGGACTCAAAGGGTGAGTACGACACCGACTACGCGGTGCTGGATGTCTACCGAGGAAATAAATTCGTCAAACAGCTGTTCCCGGAGCTGCGTCACTACTTCCCCGGCACCGACCACGAGCAGCAACAGACCATGGTGGCGCTCCACTCCACTGCGCAGGCCGACCTGTATGTAATCTTCGAGGCGACCAACCCGGACACTGGCCGCCCGATCATCAAGGCGCACCTGAACCCGCTGATCGCATGGATCTGGATCGGCGTGATGATTGTGGTGGCGGGGACGTTCGTGGCGCTGGTCCCTAACCTGACACGCACAGTTGCGCGGCAGCGGCAGGAGGACCTGGCGGGTGCAGGCACACCAGTATTGGGCACGGCAGCCGTGTTGGCAAAGGCGCCCCATGCGTAGGCATATTGCGAGTCCGATCTTCTGGGCAAAGCGCAGCCCGGTCTTCTGGGCAAAATTTGTGCAGTGCGCTCTGCTCGGCGTTATTGTGGTGGCGATGCTGGGCGCGGGGCAATCGCGCTATGACCGGCTGGGCAACGAGCTGATGTGTTCCTGCGGCTGCGGGCAGATTCTACTGGAGTGCAACCACTTCGGCTGCCCGGGCTCGCCGGTGATGATCCGCGAACTGCAGGCGCAGCTGGCCTCCGGCGCGAGCGATAAGGCTATTCTGGGCTGGTTTGCGACAAAATACGGGCCGATCATTCTGGCCGCGCCCATCCGCGGCGGCTTCGACGATGCGGCGTGGATCGTCCCTTTTACGGTCTTTGTGCTGGCCACGGCGGGGACATTTGGAATTGTGTGGCTGTGGAAGCGGCGCGCGGGTGGGTTGGCGATGGCCGGTGCGGGAGTCGTACAGGAATCCAGCCCGCAGGATGCGGCGATGCGCGAGCGCATCCGGCGCGAGACGGAGTACTGAATGAGCCTGGTCGCCATCGTCGTGCTGTTTGCCGGATGCTTCGCCTATATCTTCTGGCCGGAGCGTAATCCCTTTGTGCAGGCGGATAAGACGCGCGTGGATTCCCTGCGTGAGCGCAAGGATGCGATCTACGAGAACCTCCGCGATCTGAACTTCGAGCACCTGGCGGGCAAGTTCGCCGCGGCTGACTATGAGGCACAGCGGCGTGTGCTGGAGGATGAGGTCGCGTCCGTGATCGCCGAGATGGAGTCGCTGCAGGCGCGCGGCATGAGAAGCGAGCGCGCAAGGACATAAGCCCCCGCGAATCTGAAGAAATGAAAGCTACTGAGCAACCACTATGTTGAAGAGAATGACATGCACTATCCTTTCCGTCGCAAGCGTGCTGCTGTGCGCTGCGTCCACGCAGGCTGCGACCCTGACCGGAACGGTGACTAACCGGACGACGAACAAGCCATCGGCTGGCGACACCATCGCGGTGATCAACACGGCGCAGAGCATGGACGAGATCGCCAAGGCGACCTCGGATGCGAAGGGCAGCTTCCACGTGGATGTGCCGGACGGCGGGCAAATCCTGCTGCACATAACGCACGCGGGCGCGGACTACTTCAAGAGCGTGCCGCCGGGCGCGGCCATGGCCGATATCGATGTGTACGATTCGGCAGCGAAGATTGAGGGCATCACAGGCGAGGCGCTGGTGGTACGCGCCGAGACCGACCCTGCAGGCACCACGCTGAACGTGGCGGAGAACTTCTTCGTCGAGAATACCTCCGCGCCGCCGCGCACGCAGTACGGCGCGAATACCTTTGAGTTCACCCTGCCGAAGGGGGCGCAGATCATACAGACGCTGGCCAGCGCTCCCGGCGGCCTCTCCACCAGCACCAAGGTCAAGACGCTGGATGCAGCGGCAGGCCGTTACGCCTTCACCTTCCCGGTGCGGCCGGGCGAGACGCGCTTCGAGGTGGCGTATTCCCTGCCCTACAACGGCAAACAGCCATTTTCGATCAAGCTGAGCGTGCCCACCGGCGACGTGGCTGTGATGCTGCCGAAGACCATGCAGTTTGCGGGCGCAGCAGCGTTCCAATCCATCAGCCCTGACGTAAACGCACAGAGCTATGACGATCACGCGCCGCCGTTTGCGCAGCCAGTGGAGTTCTCGATTGCGGGCACCGGGCAGTTGCCGGAGGAGAATCCGCAGGGCGCACAAAGTGCTCAGGGCGGCGGGCAGGGTGCAGATCAGGCCGGCAGCAACGGGCCGCCCATGCAGACGACGGGCGGACAGCGGCCAGGAGGTGGGCTCGGTGTGCCGGTCGATCCAGAGGACACGAATGCACCGCTCTCCAAGTACAAGTGGTGGATACTGTGCGGCCTGGGGCTAGCGCTGGCGGGCGGTGCGGGCGTGATGCTGAAGAACAGTCCGGCTGCGGCAATCGCGGGAACGGCGAGCGGTTACGCAGGGCAGGCCGACCTGTACGGCGAAGGCGCGGCACTGCCGGGCACACACGGCATGCCTGGACTGATCTCCGATGCGAACGGACCAAATCCCCTGCTGCAAGCGCTGAAGGATGAGCTTTTTGCGTTGGAGACCGACCGGCTGACCGGACGTATGAGCGAGGAACAGTATGCGGGGCACAAGGCGGCGTTCGACATGGTGCTGCGGCGCGCGCTGGGCCGCATCGAACCGGCGGATGGTGAGTCTAATACTTGATGTACAGCACGGTCAGGAAAAGATGGCCGGCTAAGAATCAGGTGCCTGGATTCAGGAACGGATTGCTATGAATACATTTAAGTCGACGCTTCTTCTGGTCTGCCTTACGCTGCTGCTGCTGTTTGTGGGCGCGCGCATCGGCGGCGAGAATGGGATGATTCTGGCGTTCGTTGTCTCGGTGGTGATGAACTTCGTCACCTACTTCTACTCGGACAAGATCGCGCTGGGTATCTACCGTGCGCAACCGGTGACGCGGGAGCAGCTGCCGCGCGCCTACAACGTGGTGGAGCGGCTGGCGGCCAAGGACGGCCTTCCGATGCCGAAAATTTACGTGATCCCGACAGAGTCGCCCAATGCGTTTGCCACCGGGCGCAACCCGAAGCACGCGTCGGTTGCGGTGACGCACGGCATCCTCGGCCTGCTGGATGACGAAGAGCTGGAGGGCGTGCTGGCGCATGAGCTGGGCCACGTGAAGAACCGGGACATCCTGACCAGCTCGATTGCCGCGACTCTGGCCGGCGCGATTACTCTACTGGCGCGTATGGGTTACTGGGCTGAGCTCTTCGGTAACGGTGGCGGACGGCGGCGCAATGGCGGCGGGTTAACCGCGCTGCTGATGATTATCCTTGCACCGTTTGCGGCGATGCTGATCCAGCTTGCCGTCTCTCGCTCGCGCGAATACGAGGCTGACGCCACGGGCGCGCACGCTACAGGCAATCCCTACGCGCTGGCGCGTGCACTGCAGAAGCTGGAGAACTCCTCGAAGCGCATGCCGCTGGAGGCAACGCCCTCGACGGCGCACCTGTTCATCATCGCGCCGCTGCTGGGCGGCGGGTTTGGCAGCCTCTTCTCCACGCATCCGCCGACCAAGGAGCGCATCCGCCGGTTGATCGGCCGCGACCTGGTGTGAGTGCGCTTCGTAGATTGCAATTGGTCTAGCATGGACGCATGACGATCTTTCTGCGAGCGGTGCGTCTGTTGACCATGGTGGTCTGGGTCGGCGGCCTCATCTTTTTTGCGTTCGTTGAAGCTCCAACCGCCGTCGGCGTGATGGGGACGACGCAGCCCTTCGCATTGCTGATTGGCGAAAGCGTAAGCAAACTGGATCTGATTGGGCAGACCTGCGGCTGCCTCTTTGTCATCGCGACCATCGCAATCTGGTTTCGCACGGAGCCGCAAGGACGCAGGTTTCTGCCCAGCGAGATACTGCTGGCGGCGCTGATGATCGCGGCGACCATGGTGGTACAGCGCGGCATTCTGCCGGCGATGGAGCGCGACCGCATCGCGGCCGGTGGAGATATCGACGCCTCGGCGCCGGACAATCCGGCACGGCTGGACTTCGAGCGGCTGCACCCAATCTCAGAGAAGATCGAAGGCGCGGCGCTACTGCTCGGCGTTGGCGTAATTGTGCTGATTGCTGCGGAGCCGGGCACGCACAAGCGGGCACAGGCGAGCTAGACAAATTACACGTTGAACTTGAAGAAGAGGATGTCGCCATCCTTGACGACGTATTCCTTGCCCTCGGAGCGCAGCAGTCCCTTTTCTTTCACTGCCTGCTCGCTGCCGTATTTAAACAGATCGTCGCAGTGGTAGCAGTCGGCTTTGATGAACCCCTTTTCGAAGTCGGAGTGGATGACGCCGGCCGCGCCGGGGGCCTTGGTGCCGCGGACGATGGTCCATGCGCGCACCTCCTGCTCGCCCGCGGTGAAGTACGTGATGAGGTTGAGCAGCGCATAGGCCGAGTGGATGAGCCGGTTCAGGCCGGGCTCTGCCAGGCCCATCTCCTTGAGAAATTCGTCGCGCTCGACCGGCTCCAGCTGCGCGATCTCGGACTCCATGCAGCCGCAGATGCGGATGACCTGCGAACCCTCTTCGGCGGCGCGCTTCTCGACCGCATCCACCCATTCGTTGTGTCCGGCGAGGCCGCCCTCGTCCACGTTGGCAACGTAGAGCTGCGGCTTGGCGGTGATCAAATGCAGGTCACGTGTGTAGGGCAGCTCGTCGCTGGTCAGCTCCACGGTCCGCGCGGGCTTGCCGTTTTCCAGCGCGGCCTTCAAACGACTGATAACGACAAACTCAGCCTTGATCTTCGCCTCGGCGTTGGCAGGCTTGTTCAGCTTCTCTACCTTAGCGAAGCGTTTATCGACTGTGTCGAGGTCGGCGAGCAGCAGTTCGGTGTTGATGATGTCGATATCGTGCAGCGGATTGACGCCGCCGGCGACGTGGACCACCTCAGGATCGGCAAAGCAGCGCACGACGTGCAGGACCGCGTCCGTCGAGCGGATGTGGCCGAGAAACTGGTTACCGAGGCCTTCGCCCTTCGACGCACCTTCGACCAGGCCGGCGATATCGATGAACTCCATGGTGGTGGGGACGAGAGACTTGGGCTTGATGAGCCGCGAGATTTTGTCGAGGCGCTCATCGGGCACCGTCACGATGCCGGTGTTGGGCTCGATGGTGCAGAAGGGATAGTTGGCGGCCTGCGCTTTGGCCGAGGTGAGCGCGTTGAAGATGGTGCTTTTGCCGACGTTGGGCAGGCCAACGATTCCGCAGTTCAAAGGCATTTGTGGCTGTTTCCTTCGGGATTGTGCATCCGCAAGCTAAGATGTTCTTCGGCGTCTTATAACAGGATAGTTCATTACGACCCCTATGCCCGCTTCCCGCTTCTGGCTTGCCCTCGCGCTTGGACTCTTCGCCGGGCTGGCCGACTATCTCGGCGGCTTTCTGCTGGTGCGGCGCTCGCCCTCGGGGCGCGCGCTGCGTTACTTTGTCGCGCTGGGCGCGGGCTTTATGCTGGCGGCTGCCCTGCTGGAGATGCTGCCCGAGGCCTTCGCCGTAAACGCGCACTGGGCGGCACCGCTGCTGCTGGCCGGCTACTGCGGTGTGCACCTGCTGGAGCACACGCTGGCGCCGCACTTCCACTTTGGCGAAGAGACGCACCACGGGGAGTTTCTCTCCGCGCACAGCAGCTACTCGGTACTGCTGGGCCTGGCAACGCATACGTTCTTCGACGGCATCGCGATTGGCTCGGGGTTTGTTGTGTCGGCATGGCTGGGCTGGGTGCTGTTTATCGCGGTCTTTCTGCACAAGATTCCCGAGGGCTTTACCGTGGCCAGCGTGATGCTGGCCGGCGGACAGGGGCGGCGCGCGGCGCTGAACTCCGCGCTGTTCCTGGGCGCAACGACGCTGCTGGGCGTGCTGGCCATTAACCTGGAGCCGGGCTGGGTGAAGGCCGGGCTGCCGCTCTCGGCCGGGGTGACGATCTACGTGGCCGCGACCGACCTGGTGCCGGAGGTGAACCGCGAGCCGGGCGTGCGCATGGCGCTGGTCTTCTTCCTAGGCGTACTGCTGTTCTTCGCGCTGCGCTCGATCGGGCCGGGATAGAGCTTTAGCCAACAATAAGGTCACTATCCCGATTTGGATCTCCTGAGCGGCCTCGCAAATATATATTGCGTATTGACAATATTTAATTGTAGATTTGTTCTGAAATGATCTTCAACCGCATCGCTGTGCTCCGCGCCGAGCGCTCCATCACGCGACAGACGTTGGCTCGTGAGATCGGTGTCCACGCGCAAACCATCGGTTTTCTGGAACGTGGAGACTACGTCCCTTCCCTCGAACTCGTCTTCAAACTGACGCGCTTCTTCCACCTCCCGGTCGAAGCGGTCTTTTCGACCGAGCCGTTTCGCCCACTCAGCGAGCAGGTCTATACCATGCCCGTATCCGCTCCCAAACTTCGGAGGAGGGGGTGAAATGTTGAACACCGCCAAACTCCGCTACCTCGGGATCGATCTTCACTCGCGCAGACGCCGCCGCATCGTGGTGGTTTGCAGCTGGGCTGCTTTTACCGCGGGATCGGCCGCATTAGAGAGTTTCCTCGACGACCGAAGTTTCTCTGTCCACCATCACGAGCTCTCGCTGTGGGCGGCGATTGCGTATGTCTGCCTGTTCTATTACCTCAGCGTCTTCCGCGATGGAGGCGCCATTCGACCATTTCACTTCCGTACACGGCCGCTAGCTGGTTTAAGGGGCCGCGTCGTCGTTCTGAACAGCCTGGATGATTGGGCCCGCTATTACTACGGGGCGGCGCTCGATGATCTGCCGCAGGAACAACAACAGGACGTCCTGCGCAGGTACCGAGTCGGCTACTACTACCGTGAGGCGAACAAAAGTCGATCGCCGGAGCGGCTCGACGAACGCGAGACGATGATTCGCGATCGAGCCTCCGCGAGCACCCTCCGCTGGGTCGGAATCAGCTGTGCTGTCGGCGCTGCCAGTCTTACTGGCCACAATTTTGCACATCTACAGCCCGCAAATATCATCACAGTTCTCTTTAACATCGTCTTCATGGTGATGGCGGGCCCTGCCACGGTCATTCTATGGATCGAGCCTGATCCGCACGAGAGCGGCGACCTTACGCTGATGGAAGCTCCCACCGCATAAAGCGACACCAAACTTTTTCTCTAAGAAACTCCTTCTCGGACAATCGTACTCGAGAGAAGCAATAGCCGCGAAATATCCCAAGGCATCCAATTGATGTTAGGCTGCTTTCGAATCCGCCGCATTTTAGGCGGCCGAACTTCTTCTCGCACGGAGACCCATGCCACGCCACTGCCTCACGCTCGATCTGCAGAATGATCCGAAAAAGATCGCCGAGTACAAGCGCCACCACGAGAAGATATGGCCGGAGATCCGCGACAGCATCTGCGCCGCAGGCGTCACCTCCATGGAGATCTACCTGCACGGCACGCGTATGTTCATGATCATGGACGTGACGGACGACTTCTCGTTCGATAAAAAGGCCGCGATGGACCGCGCGAATCCCAAAGTCGCCGAGTGGGAGGCACTGATGGCCAACTTCCAGGCTGTGCCGGAGGGTGCGGACCCGGTGCGCCGCTGGGTGCTGATGGAGAATATCTTTGATCTCGCGAAGCAGTAAGCGCTTCGTGCCGAAGCGCTACTTCGCCATGCCGTAGCTGCAGGTGTCGATGTCCTTGGGGCGCATGGTGATGATGAGCTTGCGCCGCGCCAGCAGCGATGACTCGAGCTTGACCGGCACGTTGGCTGTGCACAACCCCTCCACACGCGCCACCACGCGGTAAAGCCCTTTGTCGACTTTGTCGAAGTGGAACTTGCCGTTCTTGTCGGTCATCGCCGAGGAGACGAGGGCGTGTCTATCCTCAGTAAACAGCGCCACTGAGACACGCGGCATGGCGTCGCCGCCCAGTCCGCGCACGCTGCCTTCGAGCTCGCGCAACTTCAGCGGCGCCGGATCGGTGCCGTTTTCGTCCGCGTAGGCCGCGGCATTCGTCCCGCCGGGCTGCGCCGAGCCAGTATGCACCGCGCCACCCATCACCGCTATTCCAATCGCCAAGAGCACCGTCTTCTTCATCGCAATCACCCGCTGAGAGTCTAGCCTATCTCGGCTTCCTGTCTACACAAAATTCGGGCACCACAAAATTCGCGCGTCCGCGCCAACATCGCCCAGCCTTGCACTAGGATGGAATTTCGCTGCATTTGGAGGCCTCGTGGTCCTGACGTCGCTCGACTGGCTGGTGATCGCGGGTTACTTCGCGGTCAACCTTGCCATCGGCTTCTTCTACATGAAGCGCGCATCAGGCGACATTGGCGAGTTCTTCCTCTCCGGGCGCAACGTCAGCTGGTGGCTGGCGGGCACGTCGATGGTGGCGACGACGTTCGGCGCGGATACGCCGCTGGTGGTCACGGGGCTGGTCTATGCGCAGGGCATCGCGGGCAACTGGCTGTGGTGGTCGTTTCTGCTTTCGGGGATGCTGACGGTCTTCTTCTTCGCGCCCCTGTGGCGCAGAGCGCGCGTGCTGACGGACATGGAGTTCGCCGAGTTCCGCTACTCAGGCCCGCCCGCGACGTTTCTGCGCGGGTTCCGCGCCGCCTACCTGGCCTTCCCGGTCAACACCATCATCATGGGCTGGGTAAACCTGGCCATGGCCAAGGTGCTGGCGCTGACTCTAGGGCTGACCACGCCGCGCCAGCAGCTGACCGCGGTCTTCTGCTGCCTCGCGCTGACGCTGGCGTATAACGCCATCTCCGGGCTGTGGGCGGTGCTGTGGACCGACTTGCTGCAGTTCATCCTGAAGATGAGCATGGTGATCCTGCTGGCGTACTTCGCCGTGCACGCCATCGGCGGGATGCACTCGCTGGCTACGCAGATCCATGCCTTCGATGCCGCCCATCCAGTCGCCGGCACGCCGCGCGACACGCTGGCCTTCATCCCATCGACCGCGTCGCCGTTCTTCCTCAGCTTCCTGGTGCTGCTGAGCCTGAACTGGTGGGCGAGCTGGTATCCCGGTGCCGAACCCGGCGGCGGCGGCTACATCGCGCAACGGATCTTCTCCGCAAAGAATGAGAAGCACTCCCTGGGCGCGACCCTGTGGTTCAACATCGCGCACTACGCGCTGCGTCCGTGGCCGTGGATACTGACTGCGCTGGTGGCGCTGGTGGTGCTGCCTAATCCCACCGCCGCGCAGGGCGGCATGGAGGGCGCGTACGTCTGGGTGATGATCCATTACCTGCCGCCCAGCCTGCGCGGACTGATGCTGGCCGGGTTTGCCGCGGCGTACATGTCGACGATCGGCACACACCTGAACCTGGGCGCGTCATACATGATCAACGACCTCTATGGCCGCTTCCTCGCGCCGGGGCGCAGCCAGCGTCACTACGTGGCCGCCTCGCGTGCGGCAACCATTCTCGTGGCAGTGCTGTCGGCGTCGGCGACAGGCTACATGCTGACGCATGGCGACTCGATTGCGACGGCGTGGAAGTTTCTGCTGGCGCTGGGCGCAGGTGCGGGGCTGGTGTTTATCCTGCGCTGGTACTGGTGGCGCATCAACGCGTGGAGCGAGATTGCGGCCATGACGGCGGCGGCGACCATCTCGCTGACACTGGAAAGCGGACTGGGCATGCCCATTGTGCGCGCGCTACATCGGCTCGATCCGGCGCTGACGCTAGCGCCGCTGAACCAGGATGATCCGCATGCATTTGCCTGGCTGATGCTGACGACGACCACGCTGACCACCGGGGTGTGGCTGGCGGTGACGCTGCTGACGCGGCCAGAAACCGACGCGACACTGCAGGCGTTCTTCGACCGCGTGCGGCCGGCTTCGCTGGGTTGGCGCAGATTCGCGCCCGCATCGCAGGACGACCACACGCTGCGCTACAACTTCTTCCACTGGGTGCTGGGCTTTACGCTGATCTACGCGCTGCTGTTCGGCTTTGGCGATGTGCTCTTCGGGCGCACAGGCACCGGCCTAGGGCTGATCGCACTGAGCGCCGCCTGTCTCGGCACGCTCTTCTGGAGCCTGAACCGGAGGGGATGGAGCGTATGGAGGTAGGACTTGCGATATTCTTCCCACAAATGCATGAGAGATCTTCAGATGCAGAGTAATTAGAGCTGGAGGCCAAGTGAACGACGCAGCGCGAGGAAGCAAATATCCGATCTGGAGCGTAGTTTTTTGGGCGTTGGCCCTACTCGTGTTGATTACAACCCTGGCTTGGTGTGGATACCTCGGTGAAGGCAGTTTCGAGCGGTCAAGTCTGGCCTTTGCACTTTGCTCCGCGGCTTCTGCAGTCGGGAGTGTGCTTGGTTTCATGTTTACGATCTTTGGCGACGAGCGCGAGCCCTTCGGGAAAATACGCGACGCGATGATTGCATTGGCGAGCGGCATCACGGGAATCGGCGTTGCCAAGGCTACAGCGCTCGGAGGAATTCTGGGCAATGTCCACATCTTCCCTGACGACCCAAATCGGAATTCGTCCTTCTCAATTCTGATCGTGATCACATATTTCGTCATTGGATTCTTCCTGATGTATTTCTTCCGAAAGCTGATCCTGAACCCAGCCTTAGCGGAGGCCGGGAACACCATGGATAGAATCCAGATAACCGGAAGTGTGAGCGTTGTAGCTACTACGATCACTGCAAGGCTGTCGCAGAGCTTGCTTCTCGGAAGAGAGTTCATTGAGGAGGTCGAGGACCTAGATCCAGAAGAGGGGAAGAGACTGCGCAGCGACCTCTATGCCGACGATGTCAATGAGTTCCTGAAGGTATGTGAAGACGACACGCGAGGCCTCCTGCAGTTGCAGCCCGAGAACGTAGCAATGGCTGCGCGTCTCCAGTATTACCGCGTTTACTTCGAGAAAGAGTCGACAGAAGGACGGGCAACCCAAGAGAGGAAGGCGCTTGATTGGACATACAGGGCCTTGATGCGCGATCCTACCAGTCCTGACTTCCAAATTAAGCTTGCAGACCTGCTTGGAATGCAAGGCGGGTAAGACGAGGCTGTGTCCATTCTCGAAAAGCTTGAACGAGATGAAAACTCGCCGCAGTACGTTGAGCAATGGCTTGGCTACTATCTGCTCTTTCTGGACGGACGCGAGATCGACGCTATCAAATACTCGCTGAACTCCTACACAACTTTCCCAGACAATTCGAGCGGTCTGTTTAATGCGGCTTGCGGCTATGCACAGCTTTATAAAATCGAACTCGACGAGGTAGGTGCAAAGGAAATCCTCACATCGCAAAATCGCCTCGAGAGCCTTCGTCTACTTCGACAGGCAATTCGAGTCGAATCCGGGCTAAAGGCGCTTGCGAGGAAGCATCCCGATGAGGGCGACAGCTTTGAGTCCCTTGAGGATGATGTCGAATTCTTGAGAATAACCGAACCGCGGACATCAGCCTGAGGGCCGGCGAGCAGGCTTCAAACCCACTTAGATTGTGGGCTTGAATGAGACGAGGATGGAGACGAAGAGCACGCCAAAGAGGATCACCAGCAACGGCCACCACCGGTCCAGCCAGAACTCTTGCTCATGCGACTCGCTCATCTGAATCTCTCCTGTTCTCTCTTTCGATCTTGATCTTCTCCAACGATCTTAACCGACCCCTCCCCCACTGGACAAACCCGCCGCGAATTCTATTCTGTGGTGACGGCTTTGGTCAGGTTGCGCGGGCGATCCACATCGACGCCGTGCTCGACTGCCATGAAGTAGGCGAAGAGCTGCAGCGGGACGACCTCGGCGATGGGCAGCAGCGCCTCGGAGGCGGGTTCGATGGGGATGGTGTCGGTGGCGAGCGAGGCGACCGCAGCATCGCCGGAGTTGGCCAGGGCCAGCACGCGCGCACCCTGCTCGCGCATGTCATAGAGCAACGAGATGGTCTTCTCGTAGCGCAGCAGAGACTCAGGGTCGTCACGGTCGACGGTAGCGAGGACGACCAGCGGGACCTCGAGCGAGACCAGCGCGTTGGGGCCATGCTTCAGCTCGCCGGAGGGGTGGCCCTCGGCGTGCAGGTAGGAAGACTCCTTGAGCTTGAGCGCGCCCTCACGCGCGATGGCGTAGTGCACGCCGCGGCCGAGGTAGAGGAAGGTGCGGGCGTCGGAATACTCATGCGCGAGAGCGGCGATCGAACGCTCCCACGCGGAAAGCTGCGCGGCGAGCATTTCGGGAATTTGCGCGAGGGCTGTGAGGCGAGCGGTGATCTCATCCACAGGAAGGGCACGGCGCTCACGGGCGGCCAGCAGTGCGAGTATCTCGATGAGGGCAAGCTGCGCGGTGAAGCTTTTTGTGGCAGGGACGGCGAGCTCAACGCCGGCGAGCGTAGCGAGATCGACGGTGGCCTCCCGCGCCATGGTGGAGCCGTGGACGTTGGTGACGGCGATGGTGGGATGCCCGCGGCGGGCGGCTTCGCGCAGCGCAGCAAGGGTGTCGGCGGTCTCGCCCGACTGCGAGAGGACAAGGACGGGGCTGGGGCTCTCGGGATGGCGGCGCACGTGGACGGAGCGGCAGGCATACTCGCTGGCGTACTCAACGTCGACGACGAGGCCGGCGAGGTCTTCGAGGAGGATTTCAGCAGCGAGGCCGGCGTGGCGGCTCGAACCGCTGGCCGCGATGATGAGATCAGGATGCGTGCGCAGGAGCGCAGCGACGGCGGCGAGGGGCTGCTCGCGGAACGACGACGGGGCCGTGGAGAGATCGAGATAGTAGTCGAGGGTGCGCGCGATGGCGCCGGGCTGCTCGTAGATCTCGCGCAGCATGTGGTGGCGAAAGCTGCGCGGCGAGGACGGCGACGACATGAGGCTGGCTCCTGCACGATGATTGCATAGGAGCGAGGTGGGCGGCCTGCGCGTGTACTAGACTGGAGCGATGCGGCTGACCCCGGTGTTCCTGCTCTCGGCGACGGATGTGGCGCACTTCCCTGCCGGGGCGAAGACCTTCGGCGCGCCGGAGATTGCGTTCCTGGGACGGTCGAACGTGGGCAAATCGTCGCTGATCAATGCGCTGCTAGGCGAGAAGGCTGCGCATACCTCGTCCACGCCGGGACGGACGCGTGCGATCAACTTCTTCGCGCTGCATGAGGGCGTGGGCGAGAAGAAGAAGGTGCGGCCAGTGCTGATCTTCGCCGACCTGCCGGGCTACGGATACGCGAAGATCTCGAAGTCGATCTCGGCGGAGTGGCCGACGTTTATTGAGCCGTATCTCGCCGAGCGCGAGACGCTGGCACTGGGAATATGCCTGGTCGACACGAACATTCCGCCGCAGAAGAGCGACCGGCAGCTGATCGACTACTTTCGGCAGACGCAGCGGCCGTTTCTAGTTGTGGGGACGAAGCCCGACCGGCTATCGAACTCTGCGCTGGCGAAGAGCATCGCGGCGCTGAAGAGCGAGCATGAGGTGGATGAGGTGCTGGCGGTCTCGGCGAAAACCGGCGCGGGGACCAAGGCGCTGTGGGCGCGGATTATGGAGACTGCGACGGAGTGAGGCCCTGTGCGGCGAGCGCGGCCAGTTCATCGTCGCTGAGCCATATCCAGCGGCCCCCGGAGCGGGCCTCGCGCAGGAACTGCGGGGCGCGCAAAATCCAGTGGCAGCGGACGAGATCGCCGGGGAGAATCAAGGCGAGCAAGGCCGTGTCGATCTTGCGCAATGCAGTTGCGTCGGCGGCGGCGAAGAAGTGTTCGGAGGAGTTCGGTAGCGGGCGTTCCGGCGCGTCCGGGGTGAGGTTGAGATCGGGCTGGACGCCGCGCTCCGCCATCTCAGCGAGCGTGGCCTGCACATCGGCGATGAGGCCGACGCTGAGCGGGCGCTTTTGGCGGACTTCATTCTTGAGGGCGCGCAGGGCCTCGTCGATCGAGTTGACGACGAAGTCGAGATAGCCGGCGCGCTGGGCGGACTTCATTGCTGGGCCATCTGAGTCAATCGCGAGGGTGGTCCCATTGGCGATACTGACGGCGGGAGGCGCTCCGGTGGACACGCAGCCAGTACCGTGGAGCAGGACCAGCTTGCCGCCCCAGTCATCGCATAGATCGACGAGCGTGCGATAGAGCTGCATGGTCTCGTGCTGGATGTCGCGGGCGGGCATGGCGCGATTCTAGCTCCCAAAGCGAAGGCCCTACGGATGAGCCGCAGGGCCTTGTTAATTCATGGTCGGCAACAGCTAGTCGCCGTAGTAGTCGAGGCCGAGGTGGGTGATGAGGTCCTGGCCCATGATGTGGCGCAGCGTGTTCTTGAGCTTCATGGACTGAATGAAGAGGTCGTGCTCCGGGTAGACGCCTTTGGCGGAGTCGGGCGCCTTGAAGTAGAAGCTGAGCCATTCCTGGATCCCCAAGCCCTTTAGGCTTGGAGTTCTCGCTGCGAGGTCCATGAAGAGGCAGAGGTCGAGGGCGAGCGGGGCTGCGAGGATGGAGTCGCGGCAGAGGAAATCGACCTTGAGCTGCATGGGATAGCCGAGCCAGCCGAAGATATCGATGTTGTCCCAACCCTCTTTATTATCACCACGCGGTGGGTAATAGTTGATGCGTACCTTGTGGTAGATGTCCTTGTAAAGATCAGGATAAAGTTCGGGCTGCAAGATGATGTCGAGCAGGCCGAGCTTGGACTCCTCCTTGGTCTTGAAGGACTCCGGATCGTCGAGCACCTCGCCATCGCGATTGCCCAGGATGTTGGTGGAGTACCAGCCAGCGACGCCCAGCATGCGGGTCTTGAAGGCGGGGGCGAGCACGCTCTTGATGAGGGTCTGGCCGGTCTTGAAGTCCTTGCCGCAGATGGGCGCGTTCATCTTGCGCGAGAGCTCGTTGAGCGCGGGAATGTCCACGGTGAGGTTGGGCGCGCCGTTGATGAAGGGGATGCCCTCCTTGAGCGCGGCCCAGGCGTACATCTGCGAGGGCGCGATGCCGGGATCGTTCTCGGTGAGGCCCTTCTCAAAGGCGGCGAGCGACTGGTGGACGGCAGACTCTTCCAGGAAGATTTCGGTTGAGCCGGTCCAGATCAATACCTGGCGGTCGGTCTTCGATTTGAACTCGGCGATGTCGTTGCGGATCTGGCTGGCGAGGTCGCACTTGTTCTTGCCGGTCTTGGCCTTCTTCGCGGTGAGGCGCTTGACATAGTGCTGGTCGAAGACGGCGGGCATGGGCTCGATGGATTCGAGGAAGGGACGAATCTGGTCGAGCTGGTCGCGGTCCAGCACCTGTGCGGTGCGCGCGGCCTCATACAGGTTGCCGCCGAAGATGTCCCAGCCGGTGAAGACGAGGTCGTCGAGCTTGGCGAGAGGGACGAAGTCGCGGATGAGCGGCGTGTTGGCGTCGGTACGCTTGCCTAGGCGGATGGTGCCCATCTGGGTGAGCGAGCCGATGGGCTTGGCAAGACCCTGGCGGATGGCCTCGACCCCGGCGATGAGCGTGGTACAGACCGCGCCCATTCCGGCGGTCATGATTCCGAGCTTCCCTGTGGCTGGCTTGATGCTGGCCGCGTTCTGCGCCGCGGCTGGAGATGTGGACATGCCTGGCATTACCCTTCTGTGCGTTGGTTACTGTTGCGTCGGTTGAGATTAAGCCGAAAGACCAGTATAGACCGCTGGCCTAGTCTGCGCTGTGCAGCAGCCAGTAGTCGAACCCGTCGACGATGGCCATCAGTGCAGCTTGATTGAGGTCGCTGGAGACGCCGGCGGTGATCCACGGCTTGTGACCGTCGGCGTGGAAGCTAACGGTGACGCGGACGTGGGCGGCGGTGTCGTGCGCGGTGACGTCGAGCGCGGTGACGCTGAAGGTGTCCAGGCGCATCTCGGCGAGGGAGGGATACCACTTTTCCAACTCCAGGCGCATGGCGCGAGTGAGCGCGTCGACTGGGCCCTCGCCCTCGGCGCGGCTGGTGACGAGCGTGGAGTCGCCGATGGAGAGATTCATGGCGGCCTGCACGTAGCGGCTGCCGGAGAGATCGGACTCGTCGACGATGCGCCAGGTTTTAACGCTGAAGCGGTTGGGCAGCGTACCCAGCACCTTCATGCAGGCCAGGCGGAAGCTGACCTCGCTGGCGGTGAAGCCGCCGCCGTCGATCATGGCCTGGTTCGTGTCCATCAGTGCCTGCGCCTGCGCGGCGCTGAGTGGGACACCGAGCGCCTGCGAGAGCAGGATGATATTGGCGCGGCCGGACTGGGCGTTGACGCCGATGGCGGAGTTGGCGCCGACGCGCGCGGGGTCGGCCCAGAGATACGCACCGGGATTTTTGCGCTCGCTGGAGCCATGCATGCCGGCCCATGTGGCGAAGGCGCCGGGGCCGACGATGGGCGCGCCGTGCGGGGCTTCGAGCCCGAAGGCGGCGTAGGTGGAGTGCGCGAGGCTGGTGAGGCCGGTGAGTGCTTTGGGCGAGACGAACTCTGCCTCGCCGCGCAGCTGCATGGCGCCGACGACGGTGGTGAGGTTGACGTTGCCGCAGCGTTCGCCAGTCCCGACGAGGGTTCCCTGCACCTGGGCCGCTCCGGCAAGGACAGCAGCACGCGTATTGGCGACGCCGAGGCCGCGGTCGGTGTGGCCGTGGAAGCCGAACTTTGCGGCCGGGTAGGCAGCGGCGAACTCGCGGAAGACGGCGGTGACCTCTTCCGGCGATGCGCCACCGTTGGTGTCGCAGAGGACGAGACGGCTGACGCCCTGGTCTACGGACTGCGCGACCAGCTGATGAAGGTGGTCGCGGCCGGCCTGCGCAGACTTTGCGTCGGCAGTCTCGCCGTTTTCGACGCGGCCGCAAGCGGCGTCCAAGGCGTGCTCGAAGTCGACGAAGACCTCGAGGCCGTTCTGTTGAAGGAAGTCGATGGTCTCGCGCGCCATGCGCAGGTTTTCTTCCGGGGTGGTCTCGAGCGATCTTGCGACGTCGAGCAGGCGGGACTTGACTACTACCACCGCGACTGGGATGCGGTCCTTGTGGCGGAGCATGAACTGCGCGTCAGGCCAGTCAGCCACCTTGACGCCGCGACCGCGGGTGCGGCCGAAGAGGGCAAGGCGGGTTGCGCCGGTCGAGACGGTGCGGAGTGCAGCGGTGAGATCGGAGACGAACTGGTTCGCGCCGGCGAAACCGACCTCCGCGTAATGCACGCCGAACTCGCCCATGCGTTCCAGCAGGGCGACTGCATTGGGGATGGAGATGTCGAGATTGGGCTGCTGGAGCCCGTCGCGAAGACTGGTGTCGAACAGTTCAACCTGCGGAGTACGGGCTTGCTTCATCACTTCTTATTGTACGAGTTGCGAAGGGAGCGGCACACGAAACTGCCGTGAGGGCGCGGCTAGGTGCATGCCGCTTCAGGCGGGCTCGGTGCGGATGCGGTTCTTCCAGTGCGAGACGAGGAACCAGACAATCCCGACGAGCAGCACGGCTTCCACGGTGAGATGGAAGCGGTGGAAGACCGCCTGAAAGCGCGGATCGCTGTTCCATGAGGCGCCCAGCCGCATGCCCACGTAGGCCAGCACGTAGCACCACGGCCACGAGCCGACGAAGGTGTAGATGTGGAAGCGCACCTGGTTCATGCGGGCCACGCCAGCGGGGAAGGCGATGAAGGTGCGGACGATGGGCAGCATGCGGCCCACCAGCACGGTGATCGATCCGTAGCGCGCGAAGAAGTGGTCCACGCGGTCGAGGTCGCGGCGGCTGAGCAGCAGCCAGCTTCCGTAGCGCTCCACCATGGGCCGGCCGCCCTTTGCGCCCACCCAGTATGCAGGGATGGAGCCGAGATTAGAGGCCAGCGAGGCTACAGTCGCCAGCAGGATGAGCTGTATCTGCGAGTGCGCCAGCGCGTAGCCGGCGAGCGGCATGATGACTTCCGATGGGATCGGGATGCAGGCCGACTGGATCGCCATCAGCACTACCACGCTGGCGTATCCGCCGCTTGCGATGAGGCTGACCAGAAGGGCGATAATTTTTTCGGACATGCAGGTCGAGTATAGCCGTGGCGGCATGCAATGCCAGTCAACAGGGCAACATACGGTAGTGGTGCCATTTGAAATCCACAGGGCAGAGTCGGTTCCGGGTAGCGCGGTAGACTTGGCTGATGGCATTCCGCAGGCTCCGCATCGTGGCAACGACTCCCCGGCTGATGGGCGTGTGTGAACGATGCAGTTCCGAGTTCACATCTAACGCCTCGACTACATCCAGAGGGCAGGCCGAAATCTGCATGGCGTTCGAGGCGCACAAATGCAAGCCGCTCGACAGCAGCCAGAATGCGCTCCGGGTCGTCCGTGAGGTGACAGAGAACAAGTAGCGCGTTAGCGACTCTGACTGGCGATGTAGCACTCTGAATCACCTTCTTTATCGCTCGTACAGGAAAAGCCAACAACGGAAGCCGAACCCGTCACATATTGGACACCGCCAAGAGCACCCATATTCATAGGCTCAACCGGCGTGATCTTTACGCTAGTGGGGCCATACTGCGCATGGACAACGGACGGTCTAGCGAAGATGAGTCCCAGCGCAATTCCGAGGGTGAATGCGAGGAAAGCAACTAACTTGACTTTCATGAGCCTGTCTCCTGTTGAACTTTGCCAACAGTATAGAGTGAGGCTATGGTAGTATCCGCAAGCGTTCCTGAATTGCCATGAAGTGCTCGTATTTGAGCAGCACCGCCAGCGGCTTATCGTTGTCCTGAATCACAAGCGTCTTGTCCAGGTCGCGCAGGTGGGTGACGTTCAAGGCCCGCAGTTTGCTAATGCCGATGTGCGCAACGCTGGGATCGAGGTAGGGGATAGAAAACGGATTTGCCTTCGCCATAAATCTCCTTATGCAGTTTTGAGTGCCTTTGCGAGAATCGCCGCGTCGATACGCTGGATCGGCTTCTTCTCAGGAATGAGGCCAACCAGTTCCTCTAGCGTCCAAACGTGATTTGTGAGGCCCGCTTCCATTGCAGGCGTGACGCGCAAACTTTTGTGGGATGCGGCAGTAGTTGTAGTGCATAAAGTAGAGCGCGACCTGATGCGCATGGTTCTCCAGCTTCTTAGAGAACGCATTGGTCAACCGCGTAAACCGACGCATGGACATCCGCATGGTGAGATTCTGCCGCTCTACAAACGATGTGCTGATGTGCTTAGGATCGGGATTGCCCTGTAGTACGGCGGTCTGCGTACCGATGCACTCGCCGGGGCTGTACTTCGTGTCGAACGAATCATTGCCATACAGCTTTATTAGCATCGCGTAGTCCACATCGCAGCCAAACGCACCCTCGATAGCCTCCCCGTACATCCTGAGTCCATCCGTGGTGAGTTGAATGCGCGATGTGACACGCGACGCAACATCCTCCATAAAACACTTTGCCCACGCAGGGCCACGCTGCCCCACTAGGTACGAGACGATCAACTTGGTATCGGCGTCCAGAGCCGTCCACGTCCAAACGTCGCCCCAGCCTTCGTTGACGACTTTATCTTCGCTGGCGTTCTTCATCTTCGCGCCCACGAAGCTCCAGATTTCGTCGCACTGGATTCGCTTTGAGCGGACGCCACGCACATGGTTGTCGTGAAAGGCTGCGCAGGCCCGTCCAGCATCCTCCAAGAGCCGGAGGACGGTATGCTTGCCAACGCCCAGCATCCGGCAAGTCGCATTGATGGAGTTACCTTCGACCAAGGCCGCTATCACTTGTGCGCGTCGGGTTGTGGAGAGTTGGTTCAATGCCGTATCCTGCCTTTATAATAGCAGTATAACGGCAAATATCAAGCATTATATTGCCTAATTCCAGCCTTTTTACAGCCCCATTTCTTTCTTTTTAGTGCTAGAATTCCTATCGTCCCCGGAATGAGGCAGAGGATCGCAATGGTTGCAATCATGCACCACGTCGCTACTGTGTCTTCAGCTTTGCCTAACGATGCTTCCGCTTTAGAAGCGTCCATGTCGGCATTACGCAACTCCATCTCAGTGCTAGACAGTTCAATAAAGACCTTGGAAGATTCGTCCTCTCCTTGGGAAGCTGTAGCAATAATTTCCGCGTTCGTGGTCTTCTTCGGGATTATTGGCGAACTTATTGTCATCGTTTCTGAGGATCGTGACGACACGCACGATTGGGCGCGAGGGATCATACGGCCACCTGACCGCCCGCCACGCTGGAGATTTTGGTTTGATATCGTCGCCACCGTAGTAGTTCTGGCCGGTGTGTTGGGTGAGGCTTGGGCCAGCAAGGAACTGTCATCCATCAATAGCCTGCTACGCTCCAAAACCAGCGAACTGAGGGGTGACAGCGACCAATTGCTCGCGCTGATAACGCAGGAGGCTGGCAATGCGGCTGATTCGGCAACACGCGCAAGCACTGCGGCAGACGCGGCTGGCAAACAGGCCGACAGAATAGGCGGGGTATTGGGCGAGACGGTGGGACTCGTAAACGCTAGGCGCGTACAAGACGCGGATAAGCTGTCCGCCGAACTAAAGAAGCACTTCAAAGGCCGGAAAATCCAGCTAGTTTCATATGTGGGAGATGCAGAAGCGTGGGGTTGGTCTGCCCGATCTTTTGTACCAGCTTCATTGTTAGTGTAGCGCGGCTATTTTTGTCGATCGATAGTCGCAGTCGGGGGTGTGGAGAAGTGGGAAGCGCGTAGCGGTTTCCACTTCTCCAT
>Ga0182024_10002476_pt1 | contig 45690 bp, 42 predicted proteins | sample P32metaG_FD_120480 | JGI IMG/M metagenome (GOLD analysis project Ga0182024, IMG submission 120480) | Permafrost microbial communities from Stordalen Mire, Sweden - P3-2 metaG (Illumina Assembly) | ecosystem: Environmental > Terrestrial > Soil > Wetlands > Permafrost | place: Sweden: Stordalen... | reverse complement strand
GGGGACGCCGAGGCGTTCGGTCTAGAGTTTCCGGATGACGGCTTCGACTCGACCGACGATCGTGACATCCTCCGCGTAGATTGGCTCCATAGCGTCGTTCTCCGGCTGAAGCCGGATGCGCCCATCCTCGCGGTAGAATCGTTTGACCGTCGCTTCGCCGTCGATCATCGCGACGACGATCTCACCGTTGTTCGCGGTCGGACGCGGTTCGACGACGACCAGATCGCCGTCGAGAATCGCGGCGTTGATCATCGAATCGCCTTTGACGTGCAGCACGAACCCGCCGTGACGCGGCGCCCACGCGGCCGGCAGGATGAAATGATCCTCGAGGTTCTCGGCCGCCGTGATCGGCACGCCGGCCGCCACCCGGCCCAGGATCGGCAGCGTGACCGAATCGACGTACGGCGGCGCGCCTTCCTCAGGCGAAGCGACCAGCGCGCGCGGCTTGGTGGGATCGCGCTTGAGCAGGCCCCGCCGCTCGAGCGTCTTGAGGTGCGACTGCACCGTCGACGAGGACGAAAGGCCGACCCGCTCGCCGATCTCGCGCACGGACGGCGGGTACTTATGTTCGGCGGTAAAGGAGCGAATGACGTCGAGGATCCGCTGCTGCTTGTCGGTCGTGGCCCGCTCGGCCATGGGACCTCCTTGAAGAATGCCACCCAGTGGGCACAGCATCGCGCGACGCTGTGGATCGGCAGCACAGGTGATGTGCCGCCCTCGTTGGCGGGAACTATAACACAAAGTCGCGCCCGCAAGCAAACATACGTTCGAGAAACCCTTGACGGGCGGCGCGCCCCTTGATACCATCTAGGGGACGAACGAGCGTTCGGCACAATATCTAGGGGAATGGAGCACCATGCGCGGGATATCGAAAAGGCGGAAACCGACCCTGATGCCGCTGGTCGCCCTCGCCGGCCTCAGCCTGGCGGTGACGCTGCCGGCGCTCTCAAGCACCGTCCACGCCGCGCCGCCGGTCGCCTACGCGACGGTCACGGTGCGAAGCGGCGATTCACTCTGGTCCCTCGCCGAGCGCAAGACCGCTCCCGGCGGCGACGTCCAAACGACGGTCGACCAGATTCTCGGCGCCAATCACCTCGCCTCGTCCACGCTGCACGTCGGCCAAACGCTCCGGATTCCGCAATAACGCCGATGCGCAAAGCGCTCTGAGCCGCTGCCCTACCTGAACGAATGAAAGAAGCCCGGTCGAAACCGGGCTTCTTCGTTTGTCGGGTTGCGAACGGCTTAGATCTTGAGGCGAGCCTCGAAGAACATCGCGAACGGTGCATAGACCCCGCCGGCTCCCGTATACGGGTTGACCGGATTGTAGGGAGAGGCCAAGAAGGGTTGGATGGCGTCCCCCGGGTTATACTGGTTGCCGATCGGCGTGATACCGCCGCCGGAACCGTTCGTTGACGTGTAGCTGCAGGTGTTTGCGACCGCGAACGCCACTTTCGTGCCGCCGAAGCAGCGATCGTAGATGTTCGCGAGATTGGCGACCAGCGTCAGCCGTTTGCTCGCCTGATAGGTGACCTGCATGTGAAGCAGGACCTGGTTGGGAGCCACGAACGCTCCGACCCCGTCGAAGGCCTTCGTGTACGGATCCGGGATCGCCAGCGAGACGCCGCTGTTGGGACTCGCCGTTGCGCAGGTCGCCGCGTTGTACGGAGAACCACCCGGCGCGCCATAGCCATAGCGCGGATCACCCGTGATCGCGCTTCCCAGGACACCGGTGCAGCTGTCCGGCGCGACGCCGGGAGTCGACAGCGGCACGCCGTAGCGGATACCGCCGAAGAACTGCAGTGCGGGAGTGATCGCCAGCGGCCCGTGTTTGTACTGCACGAGCAGCGTGCCGATGAACGGCGCACCGAACTGCGAATAACCGCCCGCGCCGATCCCGCCGGGGAAGGTATCGTAGACCGGGTAGTTCGCGTTCGGATCGAGGAGCTGCTGGACCGGAGCGTTCCAGTACGGGTTGGCGACGTCGCCGGCCGCACAGGTCGGATCCGCAGCACCACCCGTCGTATAGCACGGCGCCGCGGTGTTAGGAGCGCTCGCTCCAGGCACGAGGCAACGCTTGTCGCTCGGATGTGTCGAGCAGAACGAGGTGTAGCTGTTGTAGTTCGCTATCCCTTGGTTCAGCGCGTACACGACCGAGTTTCCGTTCGGCTGCGGCGTGTAGTTGACGTAGCTGTTGGTGTACGCAAAGGAGAGCCGCCCCGCGAACCCATCGCGCGAGAAGTTGCCCTTATCTAGTTCCAGTTCGACGCCCTGGGACGTCTGCCGTCCGACGTTGAGCCCCGACACGAAGTTGGTCTTTTGGTCGAGATAGAACTGCTGGATCTGGTCCTGCGTCTTGCGCAGGAACGGGGTCAGCTTGATCGAGGTGTCGCCGCTGAACTGGTGCTCGAGCGAGAAGTCGTAGTTGTTCGAGACTTCCGGCTGGATCGCATGCATCGGCGTATCGCCGATGCCGTAGCGCACGAAGTTCTGCAGAAACAGCGGGGCATCGGCCTGCGTGACGTTGTACTGCTCGAAGGCCGTATTGGGCGCTTCCGCATACCGTCCGTAGCTGGCCCGAAGAACGGTGGCGGGGTTGACGGTGTATGTCGCGCCGATGCGCGGCTGCAGTTCGTCGAACGTTTCGGTCTGGGCGGGCGGATTGTACTGGGCCAGCGTCGGGAACTGGAGGTTCCAGGCGTTGTACCAGAACACACGCGCTTGCCCGTCCTGGGTATTCCCGCCGACGAATTGGAATTGATCCAACCGCAACCCGAGGTTGACGTTTATGCGGTCGGTCGGTTTCCATTGGTCGGTCACCGAGAATGCGCTGAACCGCGGCGTGACCTGGTTGTAGACGGCGTGCGGCCCGGTCTCGGCCAACATGTATTGGCACGCTCCGGTTCCGCAGGTACCGCTCGCGGGAGTGACCGTACCGTTGTACGCTTGACCGAAGGTGAAGTTTCCCATGGCGGGGTTGATGTTCGTGCCCGAGCTGTTGTAACACGGAGTTGGGGTACCGCCCGGCGCGTAACACACGCCGCTGTACGGTGCGGCGGAGTTGACCAGCACGCCGGCGAGGGTTCCGAACACTTCGCTGTCACTGGGTCCGCCCAGGAAGTTCAGCATTTGGAAGTTGTTGTCGCGCAGCGACGTCGCCGTCGTGTACGACCCCTGCACCGTCAGGAGGTGCGCGGCGGAGATCTGGTTCGAGTAGGTCGCGCTTAGGCCGCGCGTATGGCTGGACAACTCATAGTCGGGTGAACCCGGGCAGATGTAGTTGCAGTACGTCGACTGCGGATCCGTCTGGAGCCAGTCCGAGTAATACGAGTAGCCATAGATGCGGAAGAACGCCGTGGTTCCGAAGTTGTGCTGGTACTGGATCTTGACGATCGACTGATCGTTGCTGATCTCGTCTTCCGCGGTCGGATCGAGGTTCGCGTACGGCAGCCGTCCGTTCGGCGACTGCGGATAATTATACGGAACGACCCCGCCGCCGCTATAGGAGACCGGCAGCAGTGACCCCAGCGGGGCGCCGGTATACTGATACCCGTCGAAGTAGAACGGCACGCCCAGCCCGACCGCGTTGGCATACGCGTTGCCGCCGAGATCGTTGGTCGAGTTGGCGTAGTAGTTCGAGATGTGATCGATGCTTACCAGCGCCTGGATGTCGTCGCGGCTGCCGTCGGCCCGTGGGATGCCGAAATGCAGGTTCAGGACGGTATCGCGGACATTGTTGCGGTCGTTGTCGCCATAACTGAACGGTCCGAGAACATACGCGCGCGTTGTTCCGCCGTTGGTATAGTCGACGCCGCCCGGCCCGCTGCACGAAGCGGCGGACGTGCCGCTCGCGCAGGGCGCTAAGGGCTGGCCCCAGTTTTGCGAGAGTGACGCACCATCGTAATTATCGTAGTAACGATAATCTTGATTGTACGCGCCGGTCGCCGCATAGTACGAGAACGTGCGGCTCGGGTTCGCGCCGCCGACTTCGAAGGCGACCTTGTTGTACAGCGACGGAGCGCCGGCAGCCAGGGTGAGGTTCGTGTAGGCCGGAGCGGTACCGGTCTTGATGACCTGGTTGATGTAGCCCGAAATGCCCTCGGCTTCGGCGTTGGCAGGTTCGGCGCCGGTATACACCTGGAGCTCCTGCTGTCCGAGCGACGAGAGCGGTCCGGAGGGATAGTTGTCAAAGGAGCGATTGACCGGGACGCCGTCGACCTCATAACCGATCTGGTCGTAATCGCCGCCGCGGATGCTGATCGTCGGGCCGGCACCGATGTAACCGCCTTGGCCCGGCGTGATGAAAACGCCGGGAACGGCCGAGATTGCCGACCAGGCGCTGTTGAGGGTGCCGCCGCCGCCCAGCGTCGAGGCTTTGTCTTGCGTGACCGTGTCGATCGAGTACTGGTCGGCGGTCGTACCGGGCTTCACCAGCGCCGATGCAGCACGCGATGTGACCGCACCGATTTGGGTGAGGCGCTTCCTCGGGGTGAGGGTCACGCTGAGCGTCGCGTCGGCCTGGACGGTGACGCCGCTGAGCGCGGCCGGGTCGTACGTGCTCGACGCCGGCGTCGAAACGCTGTACGTGTCCGGTGCGAGCGAGATGAACGAGAAGTGACCTTGAGCGTCCGTGTGCGTCGTCGATGACTGCGAAGGGCTCACAGCCGTGACGGTTGCGCCTGGGACGGGTTGTTGCGTAGAAGAGTCGAGCACGATGCCGTTGATGACCCCGGTCGTACCGGCCAGAACGCTTGTCGTTCCCTGGAGTACGAAGGTGAGGATCAACAGCAGTGCAACGACGCTCCTCTTGAAGAGTCGAGCTATCGTCATAAGCACCGTTCCTTTGGGGAGGGTGTGTGGACGCGACCGAGCGCAAGGCGCGGTTCGCCCTGGCACTATTCTGGCAGCCCCTCAGGCTTCCCCCAGGATTATCCGGGCCTTATGGCCGGGCGTTTCGCTGCACGATGACGACGCTGTGCGCCTCATGACCATCGAGAAATGCCAGCCCCTCATCCATCCAGCCGTCGAGGCCTCCCGAGAGATGGCGCTGGACCTCGCGGACCACGTGGCGCCGGCTCTTCAGCCACTGGAGCTCGGCGCGGGTCGTAGCGACCCACACGGCCTCTTCGCATTCTTCGCACTGGTAGCCGAACCGCATCACGTCAGTATATCACCGCACAGAAAAGGGGCCCCGCCGAAGCGGAGCCCCTTTCGCGAACGTTTCCGTTCCCCGTCTTACATCTTGAACTGAGCCGTGAAGAAGACTTGGAGCGGGTTGACGTTGGTCCCGTATGCCTGCTGACCGGCGATACCGCCGGTCACCGGGAAGTACGGGTACGCCTGGGTCTGGAACGAGTTGCCTGGGTTGTAGAAGTTGCCGGCCTGGAAGCCCGTGGCCGAACCGTACCAGCAACCGAGTTTCGAATTCGAGAACGTCCACGGTTCCTTCGACCCGCCGAAGCACGTGCCCCAGAGGTTGACGGCCGTCACGTTGAGTGTCAGACGCTTCGACGCCTGATACGTAATCGCGAGGTTGGCGAGGATCTGGGTTGGTTCCACGAACTCACCCGGCGTATCGAACTTGCCGGTGTACGGGTCGGGAGCCGTGATGTACCCGAGATTCACACCAAAGGTACCGCAGAACTGCGCATCATACGGAGCTCCGCCGGCCGCGCCGTACGGATACCGAGGATCTCCCGCCGTCGTTCCGGCCAACCCCGAGGTGCATTGCTCCGGTGCGACGCCGATTCCCTGAACCGGCGATCCGTAGCGCCCGCCCGCCGTGGCCTGGAAGGTCGGCGAAATGGCCCACTTATCGTGTTTGTAGTTCAGGATAATCGCCGCGACGTGCGGTTGGAGGTAGCTGCTCGCGTTAGACGAGAAGCCGGTTCCGAACGTCTGGTTGTAGGGATAGTAGTTCGCATTCGGGTCGAAGAGTGACTGCACCGGAGCATTCCAGTACGGGTTCGCAATCGACCCGGCCGCGCAGGCGTTGTCGGGTGCTCCGGCCGGCGTGTAACAAGGCGCCGCAGCAACACCGGACGCCGTCGTGCCGCAACGCTTATCGGTGGGGTGCGTCGAGCAGAATGACGTGTAGGAGTTGTATCCCACGATCGAATTGTTCACGTTGGTCAGAGCGGTCGTTCCGCCTGGAAGGATCTGGTACTTCGACTGTTCGTACGTGTACGTGTACGAGATCTGACCTGCAAATCCGTTTCGGCTGAAGTCGCCCTTACGGAATAGCAGTTCGACGCCCTTGATGTCGCTCGCGAGCGCGGGAATCGCCGAGACGAAGTTCGTCGTCGGATCGAGGATCACGTTTATGTCCTCGTTGTCCGTCTTGCGATAGAAGGGCGTGATCTTCCAGGACATGTCTGAGCCCTTGACCTGATGTTCCCACGAGAAGTCGTAGTTGAACGAGACTTCCGGCGGGATCGAGTGCTCGGCTGAAGTGAAGCCATACGGGTAGAACTTCGGCACATCGTACGAGGCGATGTCCGCGCCCGTGCGGTTGTAGAACGTGTACGCCGTGCTCGAAGGCTGGAAGTACTTTCCAGCGCCGACACGGAGAACGTTGAGCGGATCCACCTTGAACGTGGCGCCAAAGCGCGGTTCGAAGCCGCCGTACCACAGATTGGTCAGGTTATCGTTGTTGAAATTGACCAACGTGCCACCTGCCGGACAAACCCCGACGGACGTCGCCGCTTGTATGGGCGTCGTTGACCCCTTGACGTAGCACTCGAACTGGTTGTAGCTGTTGGTGAACAGCGCACGTCCAGCCGCGCTCGCGTTACCGGGATTCGGCCCTTCGGGCAACGTTGCCGAAGGGATGTCGAACAAGAAGCTGTCGTAGCGAACTCCGAGATCGACCGACAGCTTTGGCGTGACGGCCCAGCTGTCTTGCAGCGTCAAGTTCGTGAACTTCGGGGTCACGTTGTTGAAGCTGCCGTTCAGCCCGGAACCGACCGTCAGAAACTCGCACGGTGCTCCACCGCAGGAGTAGGTCGCGGCATTTCCGAGATTCGCGTTGCCCGTCGGCTGGAGGCCCGTCGAGGCCGGGTGGTTCGTTCCCGGTACCACGTATGCGTTCGCACCCAAGCAGTTCGCCAAGGTCGCGGTTGGCGCCGCCGGACCAGCGGTGTAGCATCCGGCGGTCGGATTCGCCGAGCTCACCAGTACCGCAACCGGATTACCCGTGCTGGGGAAGCCGTTGTTCCAGCGCGACAGGTCTGCCGTCGAGTAGCCCCCGGTTACGTTGAGCAGATGATTGCCGATCTGATCGGCAATCGTCAACCCGACCCCGCGGGTGTGCGTGGGCAGAATGTAGTCCGATGGGACGAACGCGTAGGGATTCGAGCTGCCGTTCGGATCGTTGTTGAGCCAGTCCGAGTACAGCGAGTAGGCGTACACGCGCGCATAGGCGTTGGTGCCCATCGCATGCGTGTACTGGACCTTGAAGATCGCGTCGTTGATCTTCTCGTTACCGATATTGTTCGGATTGACCGAAGCGCCCGCCCCTAAGGGAAGTCCGCCCGGCTGATCCGGATACGTGTACTGCGAAACCTGGCCCAGATTCCCGGCCGTCAGCGCTCCGCCCGTCGGGCCGGTGTAAATGCTGCGCTGGGCATATGAGAAGGGTCCGCCGAGGCCGACATAATTGAACAAGCACGGCGTGTTCGCGGACAACAGCGCACCGGTGCATGATTGATAGGCCACGCCATTATACGATGTCGCGCCCGTCGTGAAGAACTGCTGAGCCACGTTTCCGAACGAATTGTAGGAATCGTTATAGCCCAGGTACAGGTACGAAATCGAGCCGAGGACCTGGATATCGTCCTTAAGCCCGTCGTTCTTATGCGGAATACCGATGTGGAAATTCCCGACGGTCTCACGATCGCCGACCAGTTGGTCTTCGCCGTAGGTGAGGGGAAGATAGAGATAGCCGTTCGGTCCGGACCCAAAGGAGTTGTTGTAACAGCCCACGGTCGCGTTTGGCATGCCGCAGTTATGTGCGATCTCCGCGAACGGAAGGGTGCTGTAGTTATACAGCTGCGACGCGCCATCGAACTGATCGACGAAGCGGCTAGCTTGATTGTAGCCGGCGGCGGCGAGGTAGTAGCTGAAGTTGCGGTCAGATGACGCGCCGCCCAACTCGATCTGCGCCTTGTGATAGAACGTCGGCGTACCGAGGCCGCCTTCCACGGTCCCGGTTCCGGGATACGTTCCGGTCTTGATGACCTGGTTGATGAAGCCCGCGAGCCCGTTCGACTGTGCGGCACCAGGGGCAGAACCGGTATAGACTTGCACTTCCTGCTGGCCGAGTGCCGACAAGGTGCTGGAGGGGTAGGCGTCATAGGCGCGCTGCACCGGAACGCCGTCGTAGTCGTAGCCCACCTGCGTGTAATTACCACCGCGGACGTAGACCGACTGCGCCCAGCCCTGTTGGCCGGTCGGAACGAAGACGCCCGGAACGGATGCGACCGCCGAGTACGCCTGGTTGAGCGAACCGCCGCCGCCCAGCGGTGCGGCGAGCGCCGCTTGCGCGGAACTTACCGAGTAGACGTCAGCCGTTTGACCCGGCTTGATGACGTCGGATGCCGCGCGAGACGTCGTGTGACCGATCGTCTGAATCGCCGGAGCGGCGGTGAGGGCGAGCGTCTGAACCTGGTCCGCTTGGACCGTGACGCCGTTGAGGGTGGTTCCTTGATAGCCCTTCGCGTCCACCGAGATGGCGTACGTGTCCGGAGCGAGATTCAGAAAAGTAAATCGGCCTTGGCCGTCCGTTGTGGTCCGAACGTTCTGGGAAGGACTGACCGCGGAGACTCGCGCCCCAACGATCGCTTTCCCGGAAGATGAATCGGTTGTCGTGCCGGTGATCTCTCCGGTCGTCCCTGCCAGAACCCAAGTTCCCTGGCAAAGCATCGCGAAAAGCACCAGCACGGCCACAACGGAACGATGCAGTCGAATTCGATGCATGTGTTCTCGTTTCGTGTGTGTAGTGTGATGAGACCGACCCCCCTGAGGGAGGGTCGATAACGCGGGGAAACTTCTGAGACCCGCCTGGTAAACCTTTGGCGAAGTTAGGGAATTTTTAAGGTCAAGCTGAGAAAAACGCCCTAGCGCTTGGCTAGCCGGGCAGCGACCAATTCCGGAATCTGCGAGGGCCGGTCGGCGACGGGGACGCCGGCGGCGGCGAAGGCGCGCACCTTCGATTCCGGGGTGCCGGTGTTGCCCGAAATGATGGCTCCGGCATGCCCGAGACGCTTGCCTTTCGGAGCAGAGCGGCCGCCGATGAAGGCGACGACCGGTTTGTCCGGCAGGTGCTCTGCAATGAAAGCCGCGGCGTCTTCCTCGTCCGAGCCGCCGATCTCGCCGGACACGACGACAACATGCGTCTCGGGATCGCTCGCGAAGGCGCGCAGGCAATCGACGAAGGTCGTTCCGATGATCGGGTCGCCGCCGATTCCCACGCAGGTCGACTGGCCCAGGCCGGCCCGCGTGAGGCCGTCCACGATCTCGTACGTCAGCGTCCCGGAGCGGGAGATCATCCCGATGTTGCCCTCGAGGAACACGTGGCCCGGCATGATCCCGACCAGCGACTTGCCGGGCGAGATCAGCCCCGGACAGTTCCCGCCGATGATCCGCATGCCCGCGGTGGTCGCGCAGACGCGCATCATGTCGTGGGCCGGGATCCCTTCGGTGATGCACACGGCGAGCTGGATCCCGGCGTCGTGGGCTTCCCACAGCGCGTCGGCGCCCGCGGCGGGCGGGACGAACACGATCGAATGCGTCGCGCCGGTCGAGTCGACCGCGTCCTTTACGGTATCGAAGACCGGCTGGCCGCTTTCGATCGTCGTGCCGCCTTTGCCGGGCGTAACCCCGCCGACGATCTTCGTTCCATATGCCAGCATGCGCGCGGTGTGAAAGGCACCTTCGCGGCCAGTGATCCCCTGCACGATCACTTTGGAATTCTTGTCGAGGAAAATCGACACGGTTACGCGGCTCCCTGTGCGAGTGCGACCGCGCGGGCTGCGCCTTCATCCATCGTTTCGACCGGCACGAAGCCGGCCTCGGCCAGGATCGCGCGGCCTTCCTCGGCGTTCGTGCCGGTCAGCCGTACCACCAGCGGTACTTTGCGCACGTCGTCGCCGGCCACCGCTTCGACGATCCCTTTGGCGACCTGATCTCCGCGCGTGATCCCGCCGAAGATGTTGATGAACATCGCGCGCACTTTGGGATCGCTCGTCACGAGATTGTAGCTCTTCTTCACCAGTGCCGCTTGCGCGCCGCCCCCGATGTCGAGGAAGTTCGCCGCCTCGCCGCCCGCGCTGCGGATCGCGTCCATCGTCCCCATTCCGAGACCCGCGCCGTTCGCGATGATCCCGACGGTGCCGTCGAACTTGGCATAGTTCGACATCCCGAGGCCAATCGCGACCGCCGCGGCTTGGTCTTCGTCGGCCGGCGACTGCTTGTTCCATTCCGCGATATCCGGATGCTTGTAGAGTCCGTTGTCGTCGAGATCGACCTTCGCGTCGGAGGCGATCACGCGCCCGTCGCGCGTCAGGACCAGCGGATTGATCTCGACCAGATTCGCGCCGTACTCCATGAACAGCGTGTAGAGCGCGCCGAGCAGCGCGGGAAACGCTTTGCGGTATCCCTCGGGGAGCTTTGCCGCGAACGCGAGCCGGCGCCCGATGAAGGGCGCGTACCCCGCTGCCGGATCGATCCAGTATTTTGCGATCGCCTCGGGGTTGTGCTCCGCAACTTCTTCGACGTCCATGCCGCCTTGCGCGGTCACCAGCACCACCGGCTTCTTGGCCGCGCGGTCGATCGTGATCGAGACGTAGGCCTCGCTCGCGATGTCGACCTTCTCCTCGACCAGCAGCGACTTCACTTCTTCGCCGTCCGGGTTCTGTATCGACTTGAGGACTTTGCCGATCAGTTCGCGCGCCAGCGTCTCGCCTTGCGCGGCGTCGTCGGCAAATTTGATTCCGCCGGCCTTGCCGCGGCCGCCCATCATCACTTGGCTCTTGATGACCCACGAACCGGGATGTCCGGCGATGTAGTCCTTGACCCCGGCTGCCGTCGTCGCGAACACGCCGCTGGGCGTCGGGATCCCGACCCGGCGGAACAGGTCCTTGCCCTGGTATTCCATCAGTTTCATGCCGGGCTCGGGTATTTTGCATACCAAGGCGCGGTCCTGGGTCGCTGGAGCGCGGCGGCACGATGTCGAAAGACTGCCCCTTGAGCACGGAGCACAACGGTCCCAGCACCCGGCACGCGGTCCTTTTCGACGGCGACTGCGCGCTCTGCAACGGGGTCGCGCGTTTCGTCGGGGCCAACGACCCGAACGGGCGATTCTCGCTGATCCCTTTGCGCTCGCCGGAGGGCGAGGCGCTGCTCGCCGCTACCGGCGGCCCGACGACGGACGACACCTTCGTCCTGCTCGACTATGGCCGGCGCTTCGAGCGCAGCGATGCGGCCCTCTACCTTGCACTCGGCCTGCGCTGGCCGCTGCCCTTGGCCTTCGCCCTGCTGCTGGTGCCGCGAACCTTGCGCGACGAGCTGTACGCGTTCGTGGCGGCCCATCGCCACGTCTTGACCGGTGGCGGAGACGGTTAGTCGAGCCTTCCCAACAGGCTGCGCGCAACGATGATCTGCTGCACCTCGGAGGTGCCTTCGTAGATCTCGGTGATCTTCGCGTCGCGGTAGTATCGCTCGACCGGGAACTCGGTCGTGTAGCCGTAGCCGCCGTGAATCTGCAGCGCGTCGGACGCGTGCTCGCGCGCTTTGGTCGAGGCGAATAGCTTCGCCTTCGAGGCTTCGACGGCGAACGGACGGCCCGCATCCGCCAGCGCGGCCGCGCGATACACCAGCAGCCGCGCGGCGTCGAGGTCGGTCGCCATCTGGGCGATCTTGAACGAGACGCCCTCGAACGCGCCGATCGGTTTGCCGAACGCCGTCCGGTCTTTCGCGAACGCGACCGACGCGTCCAGACAGGCGGCCAGGATGCCTACCGCCTGGGCGGCGATGCCGATCCGGCCGGCGGTCAGCGCGGTCAGCGCCTGACCGAGTCCGCTGCCTTCGGAGCCGAGCAGGGCCGATTTGGGCACGCGCGCGTCGTCGAACGCGAGGTCGACGGTGTTGGAGGTGTGGATCCCGAGCTTCTCCGTCGTCCGCTCCACGACCATGCCGTCGGTCGAGCCATCGACCAGGAACGCGCTGATCCCCCTGGCGCCCGCGCCACCGGTGCGGAACATCGCCATGACGACGCCCGCGTACGCGCCGTTCGTGCACCACTGCTTGCGGCCGTTGAGGACGTACGCTTCGCCGTCGCGGCGCGCCGTCGCACGAATCGATGCGGCATCGGAACCGGCGTCCGACTCCGTCAATCCGAAGCCCGCGATCACGTCGCGCGCCGCGAGCTGCTCGAGCCACCCGCCGCGCTGCTCGTCGCTGCCGAGCGTCGCGATGGCGTGGCAAATCATCGAGTGCACCGATACGGTCACGGCCGTCCCGGCGTCGACCTTGGCCAGCTCTTCGATCGCCAGCGCGTACGAGACATAATCGGCGCCGACGCCGCCGTACGATTCGGGGACCAGCATCCCCATGATCCCGGCTTCGGTCAGCTTCGCGTAGAGCGCGCGCGGAAAGGTGTGGGCGCGGTCCCAGGCCGCGATGTTCGGCGCGATCTCCCGATTCGCGATCTCGCGTGCGACCTCACCGATCGCGCGCTGGGCGTCGCTGAGTTCGAACGCGACCGGCCGCGTCCCCTCGATCGTCAACGCGAACCGGTGAGCTGCGGCGCAGGCACCCCGTTCGCGCCGCCCGTGTAGTCGTAGAAGCCGCGCCCCGATTTCTTGCCGTGCCAGCCGGCCGCCACGTACTGTTTGAGCAGCGGGCACGGCCGGTACTTGGAATCGCCGAAGCCGTCGTAGAGGACGTTCATGATCGCCAGGCACGTATCGAGGCCGATGAAGTCGGCTAAGGTCAGCGGACCCATCGGATGGTTCATGCCGAGCTTCATCACCGTATCGATCGCTTCGGCCGACGCTACGCCTTCGTAGAGCGCGTATATCGCCTCGTTGATCATCGGCATCAGGATGCGATTCGCGATGAAGCCGGGAAAATCGCGCACCTCGACCGGCGTCTTGTCGAGCGCAAGGGCCAGGTCGCGAACGGTCGCAAACGTCGCGTCGGTCGTCGCGATGCCCCGAATCACCTCGACCAGCTTCATCACCGGTACCGGGTTCATGAAGTGCATCCCGATGACGCGCTCCGGCTTCGAGGTGACCGCCCCCAGAACGGTGATCGAAATCGACGACGTGTTCGACGCCAGGATCGTCTCGGGCGACGTGTTGCGGTCGAGGTCGCGGAACAAATCCCGTTTCAGATCGAGGCGTTCGGTCGCCGCTTCGATCGCCAGGTCGATCTCGAGGTCGGCGAAGTGCGGGCGCATGTCGATGTGCTCGAGCACGCGCCCGCGCTCGATCTCGGTAATCTTGCCCTTCTCGACATCGCGGTTCAGGCGCTTCGCGATCGCGTCGACGCCGTGGCGAATCCTCGCCTCATCGACATCGTTCAGCAGCACCTCGTGGCCCTTCGCCGCGAGCACCTGCGCGATGCCGTTGCCCATCTGACCTGCGCCGACGACTAAGATCCGCATGGGGGTGGCTTTCCCTCGGACGCGCCGTCTCCATGCCCGGCGTTTCTCATCTTCGAAGAGTGGCGGGGCCGGCGGCGGCGACGCGGCGGTGTCGGGGACGCCGTCGTTCCGTCGTCGTGACGGAACGGCGGCTCGACGCCCCGCCCCCACCGCGTCGCCGCCGCCGGCCAGGCGCGATCGGGGGCTAAGCCGCGTCTTCGGCGGTGTTAGGCTACTTTGATGAGGACGGCGTCGCCTTGGCCGCCGCCGCTGCAGATGGCGGCGATGCCGTAGCCGCCGCCTCGGGCGCGGAGCTGGTGGACGACCGCAGCCACGATTCTCGCGCCGGAGGCGCCGATCGGGTGGCCGAGGGCGACGGCGCCGCCTTGGACGTTGATGACGGTGGGATCGAGGCCTAAGCGCGCGGCCGCGGTGAGGGCGACGGCGGCGAAGGCTTCATTGATCTCCCAGACGGCGATGTCGCTCGCGCGCAGGCCGGTCTTGTCGAGCAGTTTTTGGGCGGCCATCGCGGGGACGAGCGCGAGGTAGGGCGGGTCCCAGGCGACGCCGGCGTGGTCGATGATCTCGGCCAGCGGTTCGGCGCCGACGCTGCGCGCATACTCGGGCGACGCGAGGACCAGGGCGGCGGCGCCGTCGTTGACGCCGGGCGCGTTGCCGGCCGTGATCGTGCCGCCGGCGTCGATCGGCTTCAGTTTGGTCATCGCTTCGAGCGAGGCGTCGCGGCGGACCGGCTCGTCGCGGTCGACGAGGACGAACGGCACGTCTCCGGTGACGTAGGGCGAGTATTGGGCGGGATCGGCGACCATGTTCTGCGGGGGCACGTGGTCCCAGACGGAGCCCGAGCTTCCGTTGACGCCCGCGAACGCGGGGACGCGGTCGCGCGCGGGCTGCGGGAGCGCATCGACGACGATCTTGCCCTTGGCTTTGGTCGCGACGTGGATTGGGGCGATCTCGCTGCTGAACTTGCCGGCCTCGTGCGCCTCGAACGCGCGCTTATGGCTTTGGTAGGCGAACTCGTCCTGCACCGCGCGCGTGATGCCGAGTTCCGCGGCGACACGGGCGCCCTGCGCGGCCATGGCTTCGTCGAAGTAGTAATCCCACAGGCCGTCGTGGATCATCGCGTCGACGAGCGTGCCGTTGCCGTAGCGATACCCGGTGCGGGCGCCGGGCAGTAGGTATGGCGCGTTCGACATCGACTCCATGCCGCCGGCGACGGCGACGCGGATGTCGCCGTCCCCAATCGCGCGCGCGGCCGACACGACGGCCAGCATCCCCGAGGCGCAGACCTTGTTGACCGTCTCGGCGGTCGTCGTTTTCGCCAGGCCGGCTTTGAAGGCGGCTTGACGGGCCGGGGCCTGTCCGACTCCGGCTTGGATGACTTCCCCCATGATGACGTGCTCGACGTCGGCGGGGTCGATTCCGGCGCGCGCGACCGCATTCCGAATGGCGTCGCCGCCGAGCGAGGTGGCCGACAGCGAGGCGAGGGCGCCGCCGAGCCGGCCGAAGGGCGTGCGGGCGGTGGCGAGGATGACGGTTCCGGGCTTCATAGCCCTCAAGACTTCGCGAAGGTGCCGTGGGGTTCCCGAACCGTGGCCCCGTGCGTGCCGCTCGACTGCGTGCAGACAATCGTCGTATCCGGCTCGCAGCTCTCGCACTCGAACTGGACGGTGACGTGCGTGATCTCGAAATCATCGCGCACCGCGGCGTCGATCCCGCGCAGGATCGCGCTGGCCTCGCTCAGCTTGCGGTCGTCAAGGACGACGTGGGCGGAGAGCGCGTGGGTGCCCGAGCCGATCGTCCAGACGTGGAGGTCGTGAACGTCGACGACCCCGTCGACGCGTACGATCCGCGTGCGCACGGCGGGGATCGCCGCGTGTCCCGGCGCGCTCTCGAGCAGCACGTCGGTCGCCTCGCGGACGACGGCGACGATACCTACGACGATGATCGTGGCGACGATCAGCGACAGAATAGGGTCGATGCGGGCGATTCCGGTCGCGGCGATCAGCACGCCGCCGGCGATCACCGAGATCGCCGACAAGGCATCGCCGCCGACGTGAAGGATCGCCGCGCGCATGTTGAGATTGCCGTGATGCGCGCGCAGCAGCATGATGCCGACCCCGACGTTGACGGCCAGACCGAAGCCGGCGACCGCGGCCATCAGCGCGCCCGACGGGAGCACCGGCGCGAAGAGCCGGTGGACGGCTTCGATCACGATCAGAACGGTGACTGCCGAGAGCAGACATCCGTTGGCGAGCGCGGCGAGAATCTCGTAGCGCGCGAAACCGTAGGTCTGCCGATGCGTAGCGGGACGTTTTGCCTGCACGGCGGCGGCGAGCGCGATACCTAATGCGACGACGTCCATGCTGACGTGTGCCGCATCGGAGAGCAGCGCCAGCGAACCTGCGCGCAGGCCGCCCAGCAGTTCGACCAGCGCAACGATCGCGGTAGCCGCCAGCGCGATCTTCAGCCGCGGCGTCGACGCGGCGTGTTCGGTCATGCGCGCAGCGCTTTGAGCGCCAGCACGGTCAGCATGGCTCCGAAGGTGAGGAAGGTCCGGCTTTCGGCTTGCGGGATCACGTCAGGATCGTACGACCCCCGCTGCGTCCCGGCGGGTTCCACCAGCGGGACGATGCGCGGCACCGCCGCGACATACTGATCGAACTCCTCGCCGAAGGTAGCGCGCAGGTACGCTTCCTCGTGCGGGACGATCGCGGCGTAGATCGCCAGCATCGTCGCCAACGCCCCGGCGATGAGCGCGGCCCGCACCGCGGGGCTGTTCTTGCCGGTGAACGCGAACGCAAAACCCGCCCCGGTGAGGACGTTGCCCACGTAGAGCGGATTGCGGACGTAGGCATACGGGCCGCCGGTAACGAGGGCAGGCGCAACCACGCGGTCGCCGCGGGTGGTGACGCCGCTGTAGCCGACTGCCCACATGCGGATCACCTCGCCGGCGAACGCCAGCGGGAGCCCGGCGGCGATGGAAAACGCGCTCGGTTTCCCGCCTGCGGCAAGGACGATCGCCGGGACGGCGAGCAGCGTCCCGCGCTGGCCGAAGATGAAGGCACGCACGCGGCTCTCGCTCACGATGGGACGGCCAAGCGGCTGCGCGCGTCGTCGTACACCGCGCGCAGCGTCGCGCCGAGCGCGATCGAGGGAGTCCATCCGGTGGCGTCGCGCAGCTTCGCTGCGGTCCCGACGCTCAGCGGGATGTCGGCCGCGCGCATACGCTCGGGGTCTTCGCGCACTTCGACTGGGACGCGCCCGATCATGATCAGCCGGCGCAATACTTCCTTCATCGTCGTCGCAACGCCGCTGCAGACGTTGTAGATCTCACCGGGCGCACCGTTGCCTTCCAGCAGCCCCGCATAGGCAGCGCAGACGTCGCGCACGTCGAGAAAATCGCGGCTCGCCTCCAGGTTGCCGACCAGCATCAGCCGTTCGCCACCCGACGCGATGCGCGCCAGCTGCGAAGCAAAGTCGGCCACCGCGAAGCGCACGTCTTGGCCTGGACCGATGTGATTGAACGCGCGCGTTACGACCGCATCGACGCCGAACGAGTGCGCATACGCGAGGGCGAGACTCTCCGCCGCCACTTTGCTCGCGGCGTACGGGTTGCGCGGCAGCGGCGGTGCTGTTTCCGCCAACGGATACGCCGCAGCGGGCTGCGCGCCGTAGACTTCCGCGCTGCTCGCCAGCAGTACCCGCGTTCGCGGGTGCCTGTCGTGCCGCCGCCGGACCGCTTCGAGCACGTTGAGCGTGCCGCCGACGTTGACGTCGAGGGTCGCGGCCGGGTTCTCTTGCGACTCGGGGACGAACGCCTGAGCGGCGAGGTGCGCGATCGCGTCGGGGGCTGCGGCATCGATTGCCGCGTTCACGGCAGCTGCGTCGGTCACGTCGAAGGCGGAAACGCCGGGGGCGGTCGTGCGGTCGGCTTGCACGATGTCGTGACCGCGCTCTTCGAGCGTCTGCACGAGATGGCGGCCGACGAAGCCGCGCGAGCCCGTAACGAGAATGCGCACGCCGTTATCGCGCGACGAGCGGCCGCAGCCGCTCGAGATCGGCGGCGACCATACGCTCCACGAGTTCCTCGAACGACACCTCGGGAACCCATCCCAACGCGCGACGCGCTTTGGACGCGTCGCCGACCAGCACATCGACCTCGGCCGGACGATAATAGCGCGGGTCGTCCCTCACGTACGGCTCCCATGGCAAGTCGACGGCCGCAAATGCAAGCCGCACGAACTCGCGAACGGCATGGGTACGCCCCGTGGCGATCACATAATCATCGGGCTGGTCTTGTTGCAGCATGAGCCACATTGCGCGCACGTAGTCGCCGGCAAAACCCCAATCACGCTGCGCATCGAGGTTGCCCAAACTCAGCGACTCAGCCATCCCGAGCTTAATCCGCGCTACGCCATCGGAGATTTTTCGCGTCACGAACTCACGGCCGCGACGTGGGGACTCGTGGTTGAAACTGATCCCGCTCGTTGCAAACAGATTGTAGGACTCGCGATAATTCACCGTGATCCAGTGACCGTACACCTTCGCTACACCGTATGGCGAGCGCGGATAGAACGGCGTGCTCTCGGTCTGTGGGACTTCCTGAACCTTGCCGAACATCTCGGAGCTTGAGGCCTGAAAAAAGCGGATGGGCTTTCGGCTCGCGCGGATGGCCTCGAGCACGCGCGTTACGCCGAGTGCGGTGAACTCGCCGGTGAGGACGGGCTGCTTCCAGGACGTTGGGACGAACGACTGCGCGGCGAGGTTGTAGATCTCGTCGGGCTGTACTTCGGCGACGATCGAGGTCATCGAGCTCTGGTCGAGCAGATCCCCGGAGACGATCTCGATTTGATCGCCGAGGTGACCGATGCGTTCGTGCACATCGGTCGACGTGCGGCGAGTCATGCCGACGACGCGATAGCCCTTTGCGAGCAGCAGCTCGGCGAGGTAAGAGCCGTCTTGTCCGGTGACGCCGGTGATGAGCGCGGTTTTCCCCGACATCAACGGTTCGCGCACATCAGTGGAGCAGCCACAATTTTTTTCACACATCCACGTTCGCCGTTCGCGCGTGGGCTGCCCGCCGGAAAGGTTTTGGTCATACGAATTTGTGCAGGCCGCGCGGTGCGTCGGAGTCGACGTCGCGCGCGCGGCCCATCGCCAGCGCGAGGTACTGTCCGGTGACGAGCCATGCCAAGGTGTTGAAGGCGTCGCCGGTCTGTGGCCCGAGCACGGCGAGCCCGGCAGCGCGCGTGCCGATCGCGTAGCGCTGTGCTCCGGCGTCAACCGCCGTCGCGAGCGGACGCTCGACGATGGCGCGCGAGGCGTCGTCGACGATGCCGACGATCGCGCTCGACGCATCGAGCATGGCGGAACTTCCGTGCCGGAATTCGCCGGCCGCGAAACCCTCCGCGTGTACGTAGCTGGCCTCCTTGATCTTCAACGCGATCTCGCACGCGATCGGGACGCCGTACCCGGCGCCGACCACGGCGATCGTGCGGCGATCGGCGAGCCGTGCCGCCGCTCCGACTACCGCGGCGACGGCGTCGCTGCGAAGCCACGTCTCGACGTCGCCCGCCGTTGCATCGAGCGTCGTTGCACCGCGCTCGCTGGTGCCGCCCGAAAGGGCGGCGGCCCACAGCACGATCGCGGCCATCGCCGTGACGCTCTTGCTGGCGGGCACGGCGTTTTCGGGTCCCGCCAGACAATCGACGACGAGCGTCGCGCGCGCCGCAAGCGGCGACGAGGGGTCATTCGTCAGGGCGATCACGGTCGGCGGCGCGAGCACGTCGAGCGCGTCCAGCAGATCCGTCGAGCGTCCGCTTTGCGAGAGCGCGATCACGCACGCATCGCGATCGGCGCCATGATCGAAACGGGCTTCGGTCGCGGCGAGCGCGCGCGCGAGCGTCCCGCGCCGCCGGTACGCCAGCGCGCCGAGCATGCCGACGAACAGCGAGCTGCCGCTGCCCACGAAGAGCAGCCGGCGTCCGCGCACCGCCCCGGCGAACCGCATCGATGCATCCGAACGCGCGATGCGCCGCCAGACGTCCGGCTGCTCGCGAATCTCCGACTCGAAGCGCGAGCCGAGCATCAGTCTTCGATCAGATGCGTGAGAACGCGCGCACGTAAGCTCCCGAGCGCATCCGGTTCACCCGACCAATCGTCAACCATGAACGCAAAGATCACCGTGCCGTGCTTCGTGGTGGCCGCGTAGCCGGCCAGGGTGCTGCTATGCGAAAGGGTGCCGGTTTTTGCGAACACGCGCTTCTCCAGCGGCGTGCCGATGTAGCTGCCGGCCAGCGTTCCGCGAACACCTGCAATCGGCAAGTCGTCGAGCACGCGTTCCCGATTCGGTCCGGCAAAGTCGTGCTGCAGCACCGCCACGAGCGCGCGCGGCGTGACCCGGTCGTAGGACGAGAGGCCGCTGCCGTCGGCAAGGATCAGTGAATCAGGATCGACGCCGAGGACTTTGAGCCAGGCCTGCTCGAGCGCGACTCCGCGCTGCGTCGTCCCCGGCGTTGCGTCGGTCGCATAGGCGATTTCGCGCAGCAGCATTTCGGCAGTCAGATTGTCGCTCGGTATCCAGCAATCGGCCACGATGTCATTCACCGGTTCCGAATCGCGCGACCACACTACCGGGGCGCCGGGGAGAGCCGTTCGGATGGACCGGTCGGGCGGGCCGGCCACCACCGCAAGCGGCTCCACCGTGACACCATGCTGTGCCAGCGCTTGCCGGAAAACCATCGCCGCGTACGCGGTCGGGGTAAGCACCGCCGCATCGAGCGTCTCCGGTGCCGCGCCGAGCGGCACGGAGCCGACGACGCGCGTGCAGCCGAACGGGTCGAGAACGAGCGCGATCGTGTCGGGCGAGTTCGTTGCGCTTGTCGTGGCGAGTCTGATCAGTCGCGGTTGCAGCGAATAGCCGCACCCTTCGATCGGTGTTCCGCGAAGCGCGAGCGGAGAAGACACGACCTGCGCGCGATCGCCGGCCAGCGGCCCGGGCGACACGGTGAGGTGCAGGCTGTTTCGCTCGAACGCAAGCGCGCTGACCGGGGCCGCGTAGCCGTAGGGCAGGTCCTCTTGCAGCCAGCCGGGCGGATACGGACTGTCGTCGTAGCGTGACACATCGAACCCGACCTCACCATGAATGGCGTGCACGCCCTGCGCAGCAACCGCGCCGGCAAGCGCATCCATGTCGGCCGCGTTCAGGAACGGATCGCCGGCCGCCCGAACGACGACGTTGCCGTTCAGCGTTCCCGCCGCAATCGGACCGCTCAACACCGCTTCGGTGTGCAAGCGGAACGCCGGTCCGAGCTTTTCGAGCGCGAGGCTGCCCACGACCAGCTTGAGCGTCGACGCGGGCGCGAGCCGGTCATCTTGATTGCGTTCGTACAGCACGCGGCCGTCACGCGCGTCGACCGCGTAGACGGCCAGGTGGGCGCCACGCAGCGTCGCCGCTCCGGCGATGGTGATGTCGATGTTCGCGTCGAGCGCGGAGATTTCGGCGTCCGTCCACGGTTCGCCGGACGCGGCCGGCTTCGGCACGTCGCTGCCTACCGTGCGATCGACCGCGAGCGCGGGTACCGCAAAGCCGAGCAGCAGGCCGGCCGCGAGTGCCGCGGCCGCGGCCTTCATGCCGGAACGCGCTCGGCGATGCGCCGCGCGATGAAGGTGGCGACCTCGCTCGGCAGCGTGCCGCGCCCGAAACCGGCGTCGTAGCCGAGTTCCGCCGCCAGCAGGTTCGTGACCCGCGGTCCGCCGGCGATCAGCAGCACGCCGTCGCGCAGGTTCTCGGCTTCGAGCAGCTCGGCCAGCGCGGTGAAGTTCGCCACGTCGCTCCCCTTTTGGGTTACGACCTGCGAGGCGAGGATCGCGTCGACTTCGCGCTGTTTCGCGAACCGCACCAGATCTTCGACCGCGATCTGACTGCCGAGATTGTACACGTCGAAGCCGTGATACCGCTCCAGGCCGTAGTCGCCCTTGTAGCCTTTCATGTTGAGGATCGCGTCGATGCCCACCGTGTGGGCGTCGGTTCCGATGCAGGCGCCCACCACACGCAGTTTTCGCCCGATGCGTTTTTCGATCAGCGCATCGACGCCGTCCATGTCCAGCGCGTCGCGCGAGGCTGCCGGAGCCGCCACGGTCGAAACGTCGATCGCAACCGGCGTCCGCGCATACACGACGAAGAACGAAAAGCCGGCCGCGATCGGGCGCCCCTCCACCACCGCGACGTCGCTGAAACCCATCTTGGTCACCAGCTGGCGTGCCGCTTCGTCGGCAGCCTCGTCCCAAGTGATCGGCAGCGTAAACGAAAGCTGGACCGCGCCGTCGTCGAGCGTGTCGCCGAACGGCTTTATGGTACTCACCGCAGCGCCGCTTCGCCGGGGGCGAGCGCTTCGGCGACGGGGTTCCAGTAGGCAGCCGACTTGGCGAAAACACCCTCGAGCCCGCGGCCGCCGTCGCGCGTGCGGCGCACGTCGGCGAAGGAGCCGTCTTCGATCGCCTGCATCAACCCGCGTTCCGCGACGCGCTCGAGCAGCTGCACGGAACCATCGAGGACGGCGCTCGCGCGGCGCTCGATCAGTCCGCCCGGCTTGATGTCGATTTCGTCGCCGAGCCGGCGTGCCGTGGTCATGATGTAACGCGCGTTCTCCAGCGAGAGCGCGCGGTCGCCCACGAACGGCGTGTGGATCGCCTCGGTCAGCATCCCGCAGAGATGGATCGTCTGATGCGTCATCACCGAGGTCAGGTTGAACATGGCGTCGATCAGGTGACCCTTGAAGATGTTGCCGGTCATGTGCTTGGTCGGCGGCATGTACTTGAGCGGCGCGTCCGGGAAGATCTGCCGTGCCAGCTGCGCCTGCGCCAGCGCGAACAGGAAACCGTCTTCGAGATCGGGGTCGATCTCGTAGGCGTCGCCGAGCCCGATCTGCGCGTCGGGCAGCCCGGCCTGGTGGGCGAACGCCTCGTTGATGAACTGCGACGCCAGCACCGCGGGTGCTTGCTCGACCGCGTCGGCGGTGGTGAGGTAGTTGTCCTCACCGGTGTTGATGACGATCCCGCTGCGGGCGTTGAGCTGCCGTGAGAAATGCTGGTCGACGAAGGTGCGCTGCATGTTGATGTCGCGGAACAGGATGCCGTACATCGAATCGTTGAGCAGCATGTCGAGCCGCTCGAGCGCGGCCGTGGTCGCGATCTCCGGCATGCACAGCCCGCTGGCGTAATTCGTGAGCATCACGTAGCGGCCGAGTCGCTCCGAGGTTTCGTCGAGCGCGGCGCGCATGATGCGGAAGTTCTCCTGCGTCGCGTAGGTACCGCCGAAACCTTCGGTCGTCGCGCCGAACGGAACGTAGTCGAGCAGCGACTGCGCGGTCGAGCGAATGACCGCCACGATCTGCGCGCCGGCTTCGGCCGCCGCCACCGCCGCGGTGCGGTCTTCGTAGATGTTGCCGCTCGCGACGATCACATACAGCAGCGGCGGGGGGTCTTGCGGCAGCCGCGCCAGGAGCGCTGCGCGCTGCGCGCGATTGGCGTCGATCCGCGCGAGTCCGCGCTCGGCATGGGGAGCTAGCGCGGCACGAATCGCGGCTTCCGGCGTGAGGGCGGGGTCGCCCAGCGGTTCGCCGGCCGCGACGGCTTCGGCCACCTGCTGCGGCGTGCGGCCGGTTTCGGCGAGCGCGGCCCCCAGCGCGCGCGCGACGCCGTTTTCGCGCGCGGGCAGCGCGTCCACCAGCCGGTTCGGAAGCGGAATGCCGCCGGCGTCAACACCGTCGACCCCGCATACGCGTGCGACAGCGCGCTCGACGCTGACGGTCGAGTGGCGGCTGATGAAGGCGGCGACCGGGTCGACGATCGCTCCGGCGAGGCGCCGCGCCCGGACGACAGCCCCGCGGTCGATCCTGAGCTGCATCTAAGGAGGTACGATTCCGGCCCCAAGGAGCGCGTTCCGCCAGCGATCCATTCGGTCGTGAAAGCCGGGGCCTTAGCGCCCATCGATATTGTCCCGCCCGGGCACGCCAACCAACCCTTTGTATACATCGGTTGACAATGCGTAAAGGCGGAAGGCGGGTCTTCCAACCGAGCGAAGTGGGCCAGCCTTAACCGCATCTTTCGAGGTAATAAACTATGAAACGCACCACGTTTTACGTTGCGGCACTCGTCGTATTGTTTGCCGGCGCCATGACGGCTCAAGCGCAGGCTCAGGCCACCCGCACGTGGGTATCCGGGGTCGGCGATGACGCAAACCCATGCAGCCGAACCGCACCCTGCAAGACCTTCGCCGGCGCGATCTCCAAGACTGCTGCGAAGGGCGAGATAAATTGCCTCGATCCCGGCGGCTTCGGCGCGCTCACGATCACCAAATCGATCGCGATAAGTTGCGAAGCCGGGACAGCCGGCGTGCTGGTCTCCGGGACGAATGGCATCACCATAAGTGCTGCCACGACCGACACAGTGTATCTAAGCGGGCTCGACTTCGAGGGTATCGGCTCAAGTCTGGCCGGTATCAGCGTTACCCAAGTTGGAACGCTTCGCGTTACGAATTCAAGCATCCATCAGTTCACCACGGGAATCAGCGTAACACCGAGCGGCAACGGCGCGGTGATCGAACTGTCCGACGTCTTCGTCAGCGAAAGTAGCGGCGAGGGAATCTTCAGCAAGCCCACGAGTGGAGGCAGTGTTCGCATGACGATCGACCGCAGCCGGATATTCCATAACGGCGGCGACGGAGTCATGGCGAACGGAAACGGCGGCGGCAGCGTGAAGGTATCGGTGCGAGATAGCGAATCGTCGTCGAACGGCGCCAACGGTTTCGTTGCGCTTTCGAGCACGTCGGTCGCGCAGCTGTTGCTCGATTCGTGCACGTCATTCAATAATTCCGGCATAGGCGTGTCCGCATCGGGAACGCTGGCGACCAGTCGATTCACGCGTTCCAGCATCACCGGTAACACAACCGGCGTCTCCTCAGACACCGGCGGCATGGCGCTTTCGTATGGAACGAACAGCGTCGACGGCAACGGCGCCGACGGCATGTTCTCGACGATCCCGCAAAAATAGAGCGTCTCGGATGAACCACGCGCGCCGGTCGCTTGAACCGGCGCGCGCGGCAATCCTATTCCCGAGGGGCGGGCAGCGCGAAGAACTTCCGCGCCGACAGCCACGCAGCGCTGGGGTGGTCGCCGACGAGTTCGACCAAGCGCGCGATGAACGCGTAGGACTGCGCATTTTGCACCAGATGGTGCGTCAGCAGTCCGGTCGGTTCATCGGGGTCGTAATGACCTTTGCGGCGGCCGCGAAGATGGTCCACGAGTTGCACCAGGTACGCATCGTCGTCCGCGAACCCCGGCGGCGTCGACCACCGGATCGGCGATACGTGCGCGTTCGTTTGGCGCAGCCCCGGTGCCGCGAAAGCGCTCGCTCGAGGGCCCTTGCGAGAGATCCCGGATAGTCCGTTGCGAGGAAGCAGCGGGAGAAACGACTCGTCAAAGCCATGCCACGGCGGCGCGAACACCGGGAGCGCCTGATCCCCGAACAGCTCGCTCAGGGCGGCCCGCCCGTGCACGAGCTCGTCCGAAACGTCGCGTGGGGATCGAGTAGCCGGATATTCGTTGTTCCCGCCGGCGGAATGATCGGTGTGGGACGAACCGTGCTGAAAGACGACGACCGACCCTTCGTCGCGAATCCGTTCCGCCAGCCCGCGATCCGCGCGCGCCGGTATGACTGCCAGCGCGACCGGAATCGAGCCGGCGCACCGCAGCAGGACATCCAACTCGGGCGTCGCCTCGACCGCATCGTCGTCGCGCCACCAGAACGTGGCCGTCGATCCGGTCTCCGACCAGAGATCAAGCTCGGCGGATAGCGCATTCCAACCGCTCATTGCGGCGGACCCAGGGTGGTCAGGCAGTAGAGCCGCCACGTCAGCCCAGTCTCGCAATTCTTTGCTTCGAAGGTGGCAATGCGCACGTAGCGCCGATTAGCGATCTCCACTTCGAGTCTACGCGTGGAGATATTGGCTTTCGATGCCGGATCAGGGTTTTGAAGCTGCGAAATCAGTACGTACCCGACCGGTTTCAGAAACGTCAGATAGCGCCGCAGCGTTTCGAGCGGACGTTCGAGGGTTGCGAGAACTTCGTTGAATACGATCACGTCGTATCGCACTCCGGCGGGGCAAACGAAATCTTCGAATGAAGAAGTCAGCAGCGAGGCGCCGGGGTGCCGATCGCGCGCTTGTGCAATCGCAGTCGGCGAAACGTCGAAGCCCGTGTACTGCAGGCGCTCGATGTCGAGGTGGTCGACGAGTACGCCCGTACCGCAGCCCGCGTCGAGGACGTCGCCGCCTGACGCCAATCTGCGAATGTAGCCGGCGATGAGGGCGTAGCGCGGCGTCTCCGCGATCGAACCAAGATAATCCCAGCGTCCTTCGCGAAACGTCCGTTCCCAAAAGACGGATTGCGGCTCCGGCTCGCCGATGCCGCCCTCGGGCGCGCTCACTGCGTCTCGTCAGCGCGACCGCGTTGGGACTGCCAATAGTGCTTCGTCCATGGCTCGCTTCGATCGAGATCGCGCCGGCTCGGATCGGCCATTCTCTTCAAGACCTTGGCGGGCGGGAACGCGAACACCTCGCGCGGCTTGCCGGCGCGCGCACGGTGCCAGCCTTTCGCCAACTCATCTTCGGCGAACGCTCGTGCGCGATATTTTTCGAACGCATGCTCTTGGTTTCGGAACATGTAATGTCGCAGCGCGAAGGTTTCGGGCGCCAAACGAATATCGTCCCCGGTAAGGCGGTGGCCGGCGTGTTCGAGCATCGAGAAGCCGCCGGCTTTGCGCCAGGCCCGCATCAGCCTGGGCGCGCTGGGTTGAAAAAAGTAGTAGTACTGCAGCGCTTGATCCCCGGACGCTTCCGGTACGTACTCCGTCTCGATCGGAAGGAAGACGAATTCGTCGAAATCGACGACGTTGTAACCCGCAGCTGCTACCCGGGAGAGCGCATCGTGCAAGGTTTCACCGGCACGGTACGAGTGCATCACTTCGTCCGCATCGATGTGGATCACCCAGTCGGTCGTCAAGCGATCGATGAGTGCCGACTTACACCGCAACTGAGCATCGAGCGAGAACCTGCCGGTGTACGGAAACGTTTCGACCGCCACCACGTTGCCGGCGAACTCCGGGCGGCGGTAGATCGACGCGCTCGCGTCCGTCGAGCCGTTGTCGATGACGGCGATGTCGACCCCGGCACGTACGAGCTCGCGCAGGCAGTTCGCGAGGTACGTCTCTTCGTCGCGAATCGCCAAGACGGCGGTTACGCGCATCGGCTCGCGTTCACGTTCTGATGTCGTAGCCCAGCGCGGCGACGTACTGCAGATCCGCCGGGTCGAACTGAGCCAGGTCGGCCGCGCGGTACCGGCCGCGCGAACCCGGCGGCTGCACGAGTTCGACAATTCCGGACAGAACGGCATCCGGCGCCGAAAGCCCGAGTAGCGCGGCGACCGCTTCCGCAGCCGCAGCCGGCGCTTGACAGAGCGCGTCGAAATCGACCAGCAGCGTGCGTTCCGGCCACCGCGACATGAACGTCATCGCACGCCGGTGCGCTTCGCACCAGTACGCCAACGAATGACGCGCGTCGACGCGGACGTCGCGCTTCAACAGCAGCGAGCCCCAGGTCTGAAGCTGGTTCTGGTTCTCGCTCAGGGCCATATCGAGCGGATGCCGTACGAAATGGATGTAGCGAAGATCGCTTTTGATTGCGAAGAGGCGCTCGATGACGACATGGGTGTTCGGCTCCTTCCACCCCCACGGCACACCCTCGATCGGCTCGTGATCGCCGGCGATGAACGACTCGGCGCGCCCGACCAGCCATTCTCGCGGATGCTGCTGCCGCTCGTCGTCGCAGAGCTGCCAAATTCTCTCCCGTTGCTTCGCTGACAAGACGAGAGCGCCCGACATCCTGGCGAAGAACATCGCGGCCAAGTCCCGGAAATCAGACTCGGTGTCCGACACTACCGACCGCCGCTTGAAGAGCAGCGTGAACCACAGGTTGTCGAGCGCATCGTTCAGGTCGTCACCGATGTAATAGCCGAGCAGCCCGAGAAGCGCCGCTCCAACGCGCGTGCCGCTCCCCCCGACCCCGCCGATCGCAACCGGAAGCCCGAGCACGCTAGTAGATCGATGCGAAGGGGCGCTGGGCAGCGTGCATCTCCTCGAGCACGCTCATCCAGGCGATGTTGTACCAGCGCGGATTGGCGAGCCAGCCGACGTCGTCGAGCGGGAGTCTCTGCAGCATCGTATCGATCGATTCCAGCACCGTGACCGCGGGTGTGAAGCCAAGGCGCTCGGTCAGCTTGAGATTCGACATACGATAATCGCGCACGAGTTTGGGCAGCGGCGCTTCTTCGAGCGTCACGGGACGCCCGTGCAGCGACAGCGAGCCCGCGACCAGCATCGCGAGCTGGCGCACCTGATAGTTCTCCTGCATCACGTTGAAGATCTCGCCGCCGGCCGCGTCCAGCGGCGCGTTCAACGCGACCACATGCGCGCGCGCGACGTCGGAGACGTCGACCAGCGGCCGCCACTGCCAGCCGCCGCCGTGCAAATACAGCTTCCCGACGGTGACGGCATCTTTGACGAACGTGTTGACCACCAAGTCGAAACGCATCCGCGGTGACCAGCCATAGACGGTGCCTTGGCGCAGGATCGTCGGCGCGAAGCCGTCGCCGGCGAGCTGCAGCAGCGCGTCCTCGGCATACTTTTTCGAGATCGAGTACGCGCCGCGCGGCGCCACCGGCGTAAGTTCGTCGAACATCCCGGGGCCGATGCCGTCGTAGACCGAGGCCGACGAACCGAAGACGAAGCGCGCGATTCCGCGCCGCCGGCAGGCCTGCGCGAGATGCTCGGTCGCGATGGCATTCATCTGCCAGTTCGCTCCGGGGTTGTACTCGGCGGTCGGATCGTTCGAAAGCCCCGCTAGGTGGGAGACGCCCTCGATATCGTCGAGCCACGCCTCGTCGATCTCGCGGACATCGCCGGCGCGGAAGCTTAGGCGCCCCGCGGAGGCCTCAGCCAACGCGCGCAGCGGGCCGTCGCCGAAAAAGAACCGGTCGACCACCCGCACGCGGTCGCCGCGCTCGAGCAGCAGGCGGCACAGCTCGAGGCCGATGTAGCCTCCGCCGCCGGTGACCAGAACGTGCATCGGGGCGTCCCTTTCCGCGACGGGAGGGACACGCCTCGTCGCCCGCTGGCGGCCTGGAACTTGTGGGAGCGAGGACAGTATCATGGGCTAGGATGGCCGCACAGCCTGTCCCCGACTTCACCGACGAGCGACTCGTCCAGGCCGTTCTCGACGGCGACTGCGACGCATTCGGAGTTCTCGTTGAGCGTTATAAGCGAGGGATCGCTTCTTTTATCGGAGCGTCGATCCGCCAGCCCTCGGACGTTGCGGATCTGACCCAGGAGACGTTCCTGCGGTCCTACGCCCACCTGGGAACCTTCAACCCCGATCTGGGCCGCTTCTCGACCTGGGTCTACCATATCGCGCGCAACGTCGTGCGAACGTTCCTGGGCCGCTCGCAGCGCCATCCTCCGGTCGCCGAACTCGCCGACGAGCAGACGATGGAGAACACCGTTCCCGACGTCTCGACCGACGCCGATCCCGCCGGCCGCGTCCTGCGCGCCGAAGCGGAGGCCGAGGTCCGCGCCGCGCTGGCCGAGCTCCCCGAGCGCACGCGTACCGTCCTCTCGCTGCGCTTTTACGACAACATGGACTACCAGACGATCTCGACCACGATGGGGCTGTCGCTCGGAAACGTGAAGACGCTGATCCATCGCGGGAAGCTTGCGCTCGCGCACAAATTGCGCGAACGAGAAACGGCGGCCCAGGGAAACTGCGCAACCCGGACGTTCCGGGCGCTCGGGGGTCTCGGTGAGCTGCAACTCGTCTGAGGCCTTGTTCGAGGCCTATCTCGACAACACGCTGACGCCGGCGCAGCGGGCGCGTTTGCTCGGGCACCTCGCCGGCTGCGGCGGCTGCAAGGGAATTCTCGATGAGCTGCGCGTCGTCGACGCGCTGCTGGTCTCGCCGCGCCAGGTCGAATTGCCGCCGAACTTCACCTTCGCGACGATGGCGGAGGTTCGTTCGCTGACGCGTCCGCATGTTTCGCACGCGCCGGTGTTCGCCTACTTGGTTTCGTTTCTGGTCGCCGCCTGGTTGCTGATCGGCGCGGGCTTCTTGCTGGCATCGCCGGCGATGCGCGCCTTCGGTGAAACGGCACTCGGGCTCAGCGGCGAGACGCTGCGGTCGGTCGGCGCGCTCGCGCAGGCGGGCCTGCGCGTCGCCGGCGACCTGGGCGGCCTGGGTGCGTGGTTTGGTCTAGCCGGCACCCTCGACTTCATCGCCGCACTGGTGGTCGTTTTTGCTTTCGTTCGGCCGCGACTGGCAGAACGCACCCGGACGTGAACCGCCTCGGGCTGATCGCCGTTTTCGCGGCTGTTGCCGTGTGCTGCGGGCTCGCGCATGCGACCCCGGCAGACGCGCGCGGTTCCGAGCGTGACATCACGGTGATGTTTCAAAATGTCGACGTTCCGGCCGACGAAACCGTCGACGGGAACGTGAACGTCGTGTTCGGCAACGCCACGATCGAAGGGATCGTGCGCGGCGATTGCAATGCGGTATTCGGCAGCTGCATACAAGCCGGAAACGGCCAGATCTGGGGCCGCTCCAGCAGCGTCAGCAGCGACACCGCGCGCGCCTTGGTCCCGCTCGGCCTCATCAGTTTGGCCGACCAGGATCGGCACCTGATCGGAAACCTGGCGTCGAGTGCCGTCGTCGTGCTCGTGTTCTTGCTCTTTCCGATGCGGATGCGGGTCGCGTTGGCGCGCGTGGAACGCCACCCGGCGATGTCGGGGTTCGCCGGCGCGGCCGGCACGATCGCCGTCATCCCGCTCGCGCTGCTGCTGACGATCAGCGTGGTCGGAATCCCCCTGATCTTGCTGGAAGCCGCGGCGCTGTTTGGCGGCGTGTGGATCGGTCTGGGCGCGATCGCACTGCTCGTCGGTCGCCGTCTGTGCGAACTGGTGATGCCCGGATCGACGCCGTCACCGCTGGTCGCGCTGATCCTTGGCCTCGTGGTCGTCTCCGCCGCGGAGATCGTTCCGCTGGTCGGCTGGATCGTCACCGCGCTGGTATGGTGCGTCGGCTTGGGCGCGGCGATGCTCTCGTTCGTGCGGTCGGCCGAGCTCGACGGCGCGGCCGTCCGGCCGTCGATCGGCGGCCCGCCGATGACCGGCCGGTCGTTCTAGCGCTAAAACTGCATCAACATCGCGCCGAGGGCTGACGCACCCGGCGGCGAACCCTGCGCGCTCCGCCCCCATCAGCGAGAGGATACGTCGTGGGCTTAGTTGTGACCGGAATTTCTCAAGACGGCAACACCAATGCGCTCGAAGCGGCGCTCAAGGCAGCGGGGTTGGCCCTCGATCCGATCCAGCTGATCGGCCCTGACGATTCGACGCAGGGGGCGGCCTCGCGCGGCGGCATCATCGGCAGCGGTGGAATCATGGGCGGCGGGACCGGCACCGGCGTGCCCGGCATCACCAGCGGCAACCCCACCGCGGGCGGATCGGGAACCGAGTTCTTTCGGAACGAGACGCTCAGCGATCGGCTCGGCGACCTCGAGATTCCCGACGACGAGGTCGAAAACTACGTCGACGCGCTCGAGAACGGCCGCAGCGTGGTCGCATATTTCGCAAAGCCCGAGACGATCGACAAAGTGTCGGAGATTTTCCACGCCAGCGGACTCACGAAGGTCAAGACTTTCTAGCCGAGCGCGCGCACGGAGGATTCGTTTCCTCGACCCGCCCATGACGGACCGGGTGAAGACCGTGATCCTCGCCGGCGGGATGGGGACCCGACTCTCAGAGGAGACGGCCAACCGGCCCAAGCCGATGGTCGAGGTCGGCGGCAAGCCGCTGCTGTGGCACTTGCTCAATTGCTATTCGGCCCGCGGGTTCGACGAGTTCGTGATCGCGCTTGGCTACAAGCAAGAGGTGATCAAGGAATACTTCGCCGCGTTCTGGTCGCATAACAGCGATCTCACGGTCGACCTCACGACCGGCCAGGTCGAGGTTGCGCGCCAGCAGCTCGCCGAACGCTGGAAGGTGCACTTGATCGATACCGGCGTGCAAACGCAGACCGGCGGACGGATCCGGCGGCTGCGCACGCTGCTCGGAAACGAAACCTTCATGTGCACCTACGGTGACGGGCTCGCTTCGGTCGATGTCGCCGACCTGTTGGCGTTCCACCGCCGCGAAGGGCGGATCGCGACCTTGACCGCGGTGCGTCCGCCGGCGCGGTTCGGCGCGCTGTCGCTCGAGGGCACGCGGGTGGTGGATTTTCAGGAAAAGCATCAGGCCAGCGAAGGCTGGATCAACGGCGGGTTCTTCGTGTTCGAGCCCGCGATCTTCGACCGCATCGCCGGCGACGAGACGCTGCTCGAGCACGAGCCCTTCGTGACGCTCGCGCGCGACGGCCAGCTTTCGTGCTATCGCCACGAAGGGTTCTGGCAGCCGATGGACACGCTGCGTGACAAGAGGCTGCTCGACGAGCTGTGGGAATCGGGCCATCCGCCATGGCTACCGCAGCCGCGGGCGCGATGAGCGCATTTTGGACCGGCCGCCGGGTGCTGGTCAGCGGCGCCACCGGTATCGTCGGATCGTGGCTCTGTGCCGAACTGCTCCGGCGCGGCGCGAGCGTCGTCGCGCTTGTCCTCGACGACGACCCGCAGTCGTGGTTCTATCGCTCGGGAGCCGCGGAGTCGTGCGCGATCGTCAACGGCGACCTGACGCGGATCGAAGACTGCACCCGCGCGATCAACGTGCACGATGCTCAGACGGTATTCCACCTCGGCGCCCAGACGATCGTCGGCGCCGCGCAGCGCGACCCGCTGGGCTGTTTCGAAGCCAACGTGCGCGGCACGTACAATCTGCTCGAGGCCGCGCGCCGGCTGGCGCCGCTGGTGACGTCGTTCGTGGTGGCATCCAGCGACAAGGCGTACGGTGAGTCGGAGGTTCTTCCGTACACCGAAGAGATGCCGTTGCGCGGCGCGCATCCGTACGACGTTTCGAAGAGCTGCGCCGACCTGCTCGCCGGCGCGTACTTCCACTCGTACGGGCTTCCGGTCACCATCGCGCGCTGCGGGAACATCTACGGCGGCGGCGACTTGAACTGGAGCCGTATCGTCCCGGGGACCATACGCAGTCTTCTGGTGGGCGAACGGCCCGTGCTGCGCAGCGACGGCGGACCGATCCGCGACTACATCTACGTCGAAGACGTCGTCAGCGCGTATCTCGCGCTTGCCGAGGCAGCGGAGCGGCCTGAGGTGCGCGGTGAGGCGTTCAACTTCGCGCCGCAGCGACCGCTGACGGTGCGAGCGATTGTCGATGCGATCGCCGAGGTCATGGGCGTAGCCGCCGATCCGATCGTGCTCGACACCGCCGTCAACGAGATTCGCGCGCAAGTCCTCGATGCGTCGAAGGCCGCACGGCTCCTAGAGTGGTCTCCCGCGTGGCCGCTCGAACGGGGGCTTCGTGAGACCGTCGCCTGGTATCGCGCCTTCCTCGGCGTCCCGGACGGCGCGAAAGCGCAGCGCTGATGCTGCGCGACCGGAGCCGCGAACCGGAAGCGGAGGCGCTGCGCGCCGAGATCCTCGAACGCACGCGCGCCTATTTTCGCGCCGCCTACGAACCGCGCACGTTCGTCGCCGATCAGGATCCGGTGCCGGTCAGCGGCCGTCACTTCGACGAGCGCGAGCTGGTGGCGCTGGTCGACGCGTCGCTCGACTTCTGGCTGACCTCGGGACGCTACGCCGCGCGCTTCGAAAAAGAGTTCGCGGCCTGGTTCGGCGTGCGCGAATGCGTGCTCGTCAACTCGGGCTCCTCCGCGAACCTGTGCGCGGTCATGGCGCTGACCGCGCCCGAACTCGGTCCGCGGCGTCTGCTACCCGGAGACGAAGTGATCACGGCGGCGGCGGGGTTTCCGACCACCGTCAACCCGATCGTGCAGGCCGGCTGCATCCCGGTCTTCGTCGACAGCGAACTGCGAACGTACAACGCCGATCTGACCCAGTTCGAACGCGCGCGCTCGCCGAAGACGAAGGCGGTCATCATCGCGCACACGCTGGGCAATCCGTACGATCCCGAAGCGGTCCGCACGTTCTGCCGCACGCACGGACTGTGGATGATCGAAGACACCTGCGACGCCGTCGGCGCGACCTGGAACGGCCAGCAGGTCGGAACCTTCGGCGACCTGGCGACGGTCAGCTTCTATCCGGCCCACCATCTCACGATGGGCGAAGGCGGTGCGGTCATGATGCGCTCGCCGCTGCTGCGCAAGATCGTCGAATCGTTCCGCGACTGGGGACGCGACTGCTGGTGCGCACCCGGCAAGGAGAACACGTGCGGGAAGCGCTTCGACTGGCAGCTCGGTGAACTGCCGCACGGGTACGACCATAAATATACGTACACGCACCTCGGCTATAACCTCAAACTGACCGACATGCAGGCCGCGGTCGGCGTCGCCCAACTCGAGAAGGTCGACGATTTCATCGCGCGGCGCCGCCAGAATGCGGAACGGCTGGCGGAGCGGCTCGCGGGGGTGTCGTGGCTCGGGCTCCCGCGCGAGGCACCGGGCGGCTCGTCGTCGTGGTTCGGCTTTCCGCTGCGCGTGCTTCCCGATGCTCCGATCGAGCGCAACGCGCTGGTCCAACGCCTCGAGGAGCGCAAGATCGGCACCCGGCTGCTGTTCGCGGGAAACCTCGTGCGCCAGCCGGCCTACGCCGGCGTCCCGCTGCGGATCGCGGGCGAGCTGCCCAACGCCGACACGATCATGAACGACGTTTTCTGGGTCGGCACGTTTCCCGGACTCGGCGATGCGGAGATCGACTTCATCGCGCAGGCGATCGTCGAGGCGGGACAGCGGTCGGCCGCGCTGCGGTCGTGATCGACGAGCTCATCCGCGATCTCGACGAGATCGTGGATGCGGCGGCCGACGACCTGCGGCGCTTCGCGGGCGCGCGCTTGTACGTTACCGGCGGGACCGGCTTCGTCGGCAGCTGGCTCCTGCGCACGGTCGTGCACGCGAATCGCCGGCTGGGGACGAACATCCGCGTCGACGCGCTGACACGCTCACCGGAAGGCGCTCGGGAGCGGGTCCCGGATCTCGCCGGCGACGCTGCGATCCGCCTCCTCCGCGGCGATACGTGCAGCCCGGTGACCGACGGCGCGTACGACGGCGTAATCCACGCAGCGACGCCGTCGACCGGCACGATGAACGACAATGCCCCGGACCGCATGCTGGCCGTGATCGTCGACGGCACCCGCGCCGTGATCCGCAACGTCGTCGCCCCCAACGGCACGATCCCGGTCCTGTTCACCAGCTCGGGCGCCGTGTACGGTAAACAGCCGCCCGAGCTCCCCCGCGTCCCCGAGGACTACACGGGCGCCCCGGACTGCCTGGAGCCGCGTTCGGCGTATCATGAAGGAAAGCGCACCGCCGAACTCGCGCTGGCCATCGCCCAGTCGCAAGGCGCGGGCGTGGCGCGCATCGCGCGCCTGTTCGCGTTTCTGGGTCCGGGACTTCCGCTCGACGCGCACTACGCCGCCGGGAACTTCGTGCGCGACGCGCTGGCCGGCGGCCCGATTCGCGTCCTGGGCGACGGCTCGCCCTATCGTTCGTATCTGTATCCGACCGACATGGTCGCGTGGCTGTTCGCGATCTTCGCACGCGGCGCCGGTTCGCGCGCGTATAACGTCGGCTCCGAGGACGCGATTGCGATCGGCGACCTGGCCGCGCGCGTCGCGCGCCTGGCGGGCGGCGGGATCGAGGTGACGGTCGCGCGGCGGCCGTCGGCCGGCACCGGCTGGGCCGGCTACGTTCCGGATTGCTCGCGCATCAAGAGCGAGCTGCAGGTGCGGCAGTCGGTTTCTTTAGACGAGGCCATCGCACGCACGATCGCGTTTCATCGGCCGGATCGATCGGGAAAACACGCTTCGGCGTGAGGCCCTAGGACCGATTACTTCGTCGCGGCGTCCTCGGCGTCCATGCCGTGCACCGAGCGCACGATGTACGACGGCCGGTGGCGCGACTCGGTATAGATCATGCCGATGTATTCGCTCAGGATGCCCAAGAAAATGAACAGCAGAGCGAAGAGCATGAGCACCAGACTCGTGATCGTTCCGAAGCCGTCGAACGGCACGCCGAAGAACAGCGCGCGCACGCCGAAACCGATCAGCAGTGCCGACGAGAGCGCCGCGCACGCGATGCCGAAGAACGGCATCAGTTTGAGCGGCACGTACGATGACGAGAGGATGGCGCGGACCGCGAAGTCGACGATCGGGAGCAGCCGGTAGTGTGAGACCCCTGCATGCCGCGGCGCTCGCTCGTGTTCGACCCCGCACGAGCGAAAGCCGATGAATCCCCACATCGCCCGCACCATCCGGTTGCGTTCCACGAGGTTGTTGAATGCCTCGTATGCCTTGCGGTCGACCAGACGAAAATCGCTCGCGTTCCGCGGCACGGGCGTGTCGCTCAGCCGATTGATGATGCGGTAGAACATGCGCGCGGCGAACCGGCGGAAGGCGCTTTCATCGGGCCGCCGGGTAATGACGCCGTAGACGTTTTCATAGCCTTGCTCCCACTTCTCGACGAACTGGGGGATGATCTCGGGTGGGTCCTGGAGGTCGGACGCCATGATGACGGCGGCATCGCCGCGCGCGCGCGCCAGTCCGGCCGTCATTCCGCCTTCCATCGACCAATTGCGCGAGAGTTGGATGATCTTCCAGCGCGGATCGCGCGCGCGGACCGCTAGCAGCTTTTCATAGGTGTCGTCGGCGGAGCCGTTTTCGACCGCGATCACCTCGAACCGGTAGCGGTCACCCAGCTGGTCGAAGACCGCGCTGAGGCGGCGATGAAGTTCATCGACGTTCTGGCCCTCATTATAACAGGGCGTGACGATGGTGATCAGCTTCTGTTCAGGCATGGCGGCTAAACCGTTACTTAACGCGCGACCGGCGATGCACCCTTCAGCGAGGCGGCGGAGCCGCCCTGACCGGGAAGCGCCCGCCGCAACTGTAAGAAATCGCGAACAAACGTTGCGCGCGCGCGTCGTTGGTGTAGGATTTGGATGATTTTACCGCCGGCGGGGATAAGGACGGTCGAATGTCAGTCAGAACGGTGCAGGTCGGGAAGAAGCTCATCGGGGACGGGCAGCCTTGCTATATCGTCGCTGAGATCGGCATCAACCACAACGGCAACATCGACCTCGCGAAGCGTCTGATCAGCGTCGCAGTTGCAGCTAACTGCGACGCGGTGAAGTTTCAGAAGCGGACTGTGGACGTCGTCTATCCACCCGAAGAGCTGGCCCGCGAGCGCGAGAGTCCCTTCGGCACGACCAACGGCGAGCTGAAGTACGGTCTCGAGTTCGGTCTGGACGAATACCGCGAGATCGACGCGTATTGCCGCTCCGCGAACATGCCCTGGTTCGCATCGTGCTGGGACGAGGCGTCCGTCGATTTCATCGACCAGTTCGACGTGCCGTGCTACAAGATCGCCTCCGCTTCCCTCACCGACGACAACCTGCTGCGGCACACGCGCGCCAAAGGCAAACCGATCATCATGTCGACCGGGATGAGCACGATCGAGGAGATCGATCACGCCGTCGAAGTCGTCGGGACGCACGAGCTGGTTCTGCTGCACGCGTGCAGCACGTATCCGGCCGACTACGAAGAGTTGAACCTGCGCGCGATCCCGGTGATGCGCGCGCGCTACGATGTCCCCGTCGGCTACTCCGGTCACGAGACCGGCATCCCGAGCAGCGTCGCTTCGGTCGTGCTCGGGGGCTGCTGCGTCGAGCGGCACGTCTCGCTCGACCGCGCGATGTGGGGTACGGATCAGGCCGCCTCGCTCGAACCCAACGGCGTCACGCGGCTGGTTCGCGACGTGCGGCTCGTCGAGCGGTCGATGGGCGACGGTGTAAAGCGCGTCTACGAACGCGAGTATCCGGTGATCAAGAAGCTGCGCCGTGTCGGAGCCGCCGTCTCATAGATGATCGCCGTACGCGCGGTCGCGCTCGACGTCGACGGCGTGCTTACCGACGGCGGTGTCTGGTGGGGCCCCGACGGCGAAGAATGGAAGCGCTTCTCGTTCCGTGACATCATGGGCGTCTCGCTGGCGCGCAGGGCGGGCCTGCTCGTCGCGCTGATCTCCGGCGAAGACAGCCCCTTGGTCGACCGGTTCGCCCGCAAGCTCGGGATCACCGACGTCGCCAAGGGCTGCAAGGACAAGGCCGAAGCGGTGCGCGCGCTCGCGCAACGTCACGGGCTCGCACTCTCGGAGATCTGCTTCATGGGCGACGACGTGAACGATCTGCCGGCGATGGAGATCGTCGGCGTGGCGGCGGCTCCCGCGGGCAGTCATCCCTCGGTGCTGCTGCGCGCGGCATTCATCGCGAAGCACGCCGGCGGCAACGGCGCGGTCCGAGAGCTCCTCGACGCCGTCATCAGCGCGCGGCCGCCGGCCGTACTCGGCGCGCAATAAGGGCCGCATGGAGAAGCTCTCCGACGCGGTCGTGCGTTTCATCGCAGCCCAGGGCGTCAAGCACGTGTTTCTCGTCCCCGGCGGTGGGGCGATGCATCTCAACGAGTCCTTGGGGCGCTGCGACGAGCTGACGTTCGTGTGCAACCTGCACGAACAGGCCAGCGCGATCGCGGCCGAAGCCTATTCGAAGGCGACCAACAACCTCGGCGTCGCCATGCTCACGACAGGCCCCGGAAGCACGAACGCGATCACCGGTCTGGCCGGCGCGTGGCTCGACTCGACGCCGTGTCTGTTCGTCTCCGGCCAGGTGAAGCGCGCCGACCGGATGTTTGCCGCGGACGGCACCCCGCTCGGGGTTCGTCAGGTCGGCGTGCAGGAGATCGACATCGTGTCGATCGTGCGGACGCTCACCAAGTACGCCGTGACCGTCGATGACCCGCTCACGATTCGCTATCATCTCGAAAAGGCGCGCCACCTCGCGCAGTGCGGGCGTCCGGGTCCGGTCTGGATCGACATCCCGCTCGACGTCCAGGCCGCGCCGATCGATTTCGCGGCGCTCGAGGGATTCAATCCCGCGACCTGCACCTGCGGCGGCGTCGCGCACGACCTGGCGGCCGAGGCGCGTGAGGTCATCCGCGCGCTGAACGCGGCCGAGCGGCCGATGCTGCTGGCCGGAAACGGCATCCGGCTCGCGCGCGCCGAGTCCGAATTCCGGCAGCTCGTCGAGCTGCTGGACATTCCGGTCGAAACGACGTGGCTGGCGATCGACCTGATCGCCGACGATCATCCGCTGTTCGTCGGCCGGCCCGGCTCGGTCGCGCCGCGCGGCGCCAACTTCGCGGTGCAGAATTGCGACTATCTGCTCGCGGTCGGCGCCCGCCTCGATCGCGTCGTCACCGGCTACGCCCCTGACCAGTTCGCCCGCGACGCCTACAAGGCGATGGTCGACATCGATCCCGCCGAGCTTCGGAAAATGGGCGATACGGTCGATCGCCCGATCCAAGCCGACGCCGGGGACTTCATGCGCGCGCTGCTGGCGGAAGCCGGCACGATCCGCCGCCGCGACCGCACGGCCTGGAAAGAGCGCTGCACCGAATGGAAGCGGCGCTATCCGGTCGTCCAGCCCGAACACCGGGCGGGCTCGGGGCCGATCAGCGTCTACCACCTCTCGGAGGTGCTCGCGGAGGAACTCGACGCGGGCGACTACATCGTCTCGGGCAGTTCGGGCAGCGGCATCGAACTGTTCCTGCTCGCGTTCGCGGTGAAACCGCGTCAGCGCATCTTTCACACGACAGCGTTGGGGGCCATGGGCTTCGGCATCGCCGCTTCGATCGGTGCGTCGCTGGCGGGCGGCCGCAAGCGGACGATCTGCGTCGACGGTGACGGCGGTTTCCAGTTCAACATTCAGGAACTCGAAACGGTGCGCCGGCTCGGTCTGCCGATCACGTTCTTCGTCCTCAACAACAACGGCTACGCCTCGATCCGAGCGTCGCAAACGAGCTTCTTCGGTGCGCCCAGCATCGGGTGCGACGCGACGACGGGTCAGAGTCTGCCCGATATCGTGAAGGTCGCGAACGCCTACGGCATCGCGACGGATCGCATCGGCAATCAAGCAACGCTGCGCGAGGACATCCGCCGGGTGCTGGCTCGTGAAGGCCCCGTCGTGTGCGATGTCCTCGTCATTCCCGACGAGGTGCGCGCGCCGCGCCTCTCTTCGGTGCAGCTGCCGGACGGCTCGTTCGTCTCCAAGCCGCTCGAGGATCTCTGGCCATTCCTCGACCGCGAAGAGTTCGAAGCCAACATGCGCACGCCGGTCGCGCATGAGTGACGGGTCCCGCGCCCCGCTCATCGGGATCATGCAGGGCCGGCTGCTGCCGCCGGCCGAGGGACGTTTTCAATCGTTTCCGCGGGACGGCTGGGAAGCGGAGTTCCCGCTGGCATCTGCGGCCGGCCTCGATGCGATCGAATGGATCTACGACGTCTTCGGCGAGGACGTCAACCCGCTCGCAACCGATGCGGGCATCGCGCTCATGCACGAGCTCGGCAGGACGCACGGCGTTGCCGTCGTCTCGACGTGCGCGGACTACTTCATGGATCGCCCGATCGTGCGCGCGGGCGCGGATGAGCGCCGCGATATCGTCAGCCGGCTGTTTTGGCTGATCGAACGCGCTCGCCGGGCCGGAATCGAACGAATCGTGCTGCCGTTCGTCGACGCATCGCGCATCAGCGGCGACGCCGACCTGCAGGTTGCAAGTGCGGTGCTTCGCGACGTCCTGCCCGCGGCCGAGCGGGCCGGCGTCGAGCTGCATCTCGAGGCGGATCTCGCACCGGCGCCGTTCGCTGCCTGGCTGGCGGAAGTGCCGCACCCTGGTCTCAAAGTGAACTACGACAGCGGCAACAGCGCGTCGCTCGGTTACCGGCCCGACGAAGAGTTTGCAGCCTACGGCGCGCGCATCGGCAGCGTGCACATCAAGGATCGCCGCCTGGGCGGCGGGACGGTCGCACTCGGAACGGGCGACGCCGATCTGCCGGCGGTGTTCTCCGGCCTGCGGCGGCTGCAGTATCGCGGCGATATCGTACTGCAGGCCGCGCGCCCCGAACCGGGCGCTGAAGTCGTCCGCGCAGCCGGGGACCGGCGCTTCGTGCAGCGCGGCCTGCAGGCAACTCAAGGCGAGCGCCGCGCGTCGGCCTCATGAGAGTCCTGATGATCGGACTCGGCGGCGTGGGTCAGCGGCACGTGCGCAACCTTCGCACCCTGCTCGGTGACGACGCCGACCTCATCGCCTACCGCGTGCGTCGTCTGCCGCAGGTCCTCACGCCGGAGCTGTCGATCGCGCCGGACGCCGACGTCGAGACGCGCTACGGCGTCCGTTCGTTTTCCGATCTCGACGCAGCGCTCGCCGAAAAGCCCGACCTGGCGTTCATTGCCAACCCGAGCAGCATGCACGTCGAGGCCGCGACCGCGTGTGCGCTGGCCGGCTGCGACCTCTTCATCGAAAAGCCGCTGAGCGATTCGACCGCCGGCCTCGACGCGCTGATCGCGCTGGTCGAAGAACGGCGGCTGGTCGCGATGGTCGGCTACCAGCTGCGCTTCCACCCAGGCGTCGCGGCCCTTTTCGAGCTGGTGCGCAGCGGCGTGCTGGGCCGGCTGCTCTCGGTGCGCGCGACGGTCGGCGAGTATTTGCCGAATTGGCACCGCTACGAGGACTACCGCGCGATGTATGCGGCGCGCGCCGAACTCGGGGGCGGCGTCATCCTCTCGCAGATTCACGAGTTCGACTATCTCGGCTGGATCTTCGGTACCCCGAGCCGGCTTTTCGCACTCGGCGGGCACTGGAGCGATCTCGAGGTCGACGTGGAAGACACCGCGAGCATCCTCATGCAGTGCACGTACGCCGGACGTCCGCTTCCCGTTCACTTGCTGCAAGACTACCTGCAGCGTCCGCCGAGCCGGTCGTGCGAGGTCGTCGGCGACCGCGGGAAAGCCGTGCTCGACCTGGCGGATCTCAGCCTGACGATGTGGGACGCCGAGGGGACCGCGACCGTGCAGCGATTTGACGGGCTCGAGCGCAACCAGCTCTTTCTCGACGAGGTCGGGCACTTTCTGCGCTGCGTGACCACGCGCGAGCGTCCGCGCGTCGATTTGCGCGCCGGCCGCGAGAGTTTACGGACCGCACTGGCCGTCAAGGAAGCGCTTCGCACCGGCGAAATCGTCGTGCTCGACCGGGAGGCGGTACCGCGTGCCGGCTGAGCTTCCGGAACTGTTCCGCCTCGATGGGCGTGTGGCGGTCATCACCGGCGGCGGTGGACTGCTCGGCGAGCAGCATGCCGCGGCGATCGCCGGCGCGGGCGGAATCCCGGTGCTGGTCGATATCTCGGCTGAGCGCGCGCAGAGCGTCGCCGCTCGGATCGCCGAGCGCTTCGGCGTCGCGGCGACGGCGGTGACGGCCGATATCACATCGGACGGATCGGTACGCGAGGCTGCGCGCGCCATCGCCGAGCGCTTCGGCCGGATCGACATCCTCGTCAACAACGCCGCCAACGATCCGAAGTTCGAAGCGGATGGCGAGGTCGCGTACTCCCGGCTCGAGCATTTCCCGTTCGCGCAATGGCAGGCCGATCTCGCGGTCGGCCTCACCGGCGCCTTCCTCTGCAGTCAGATCTTCGGATCGGCCATGGCCCGCGCCGGGCGCGGCGTCATCGTCAACGTCGCTTCCGACCTCGCGCTGATCGGCCCCGACCAGCGCATCTATCGGCAGCCCGGGACCGCCGACGACGCGCAGCCCACCAAGCCGGTGACCTACTCGGTCGTCAAAGCGGGGCTGCTCGGGCTGACGCGCTACCTGGCGACCTATTGGGCCGAGCGCGGCGTGCGCGCGAACGCGATCTCGCCGGGCGGCGTGTACACCGACCAATCGGATGTGTTTGTCAAGAATCTGACGAGCTTGATTCCGCTCAACCGCATGGCGAAGGTCGATGAATATCAGGGTGCAATGCTGTTTCTCTGTTCCGATGCTTCGGCGTATATGACTGGAAGCAATCTCGTGATCGACGGCGGGCGCACATGCTGGTGACGTGCTGCGGCCGCGGAGGAAGCGTATGACCCGGAGCGCCGAGCTCAGAGCCGAACTCGAAGCGCTGCTGGCGGAAGGCGCCGCCGGCGCGCGCGAACGCGAGCGCACCACCTTCGATGCGGTCGCCGGCCCGTGCGCGGAAACGCTGGTGTTCTTTGGTGCCGGGCGGCTCGGACGCCGCACCCTCGCCGGCTTGCGCAAGAGCGGCGTCGCGCCCGTGGCCTTCATGGACAACAACAGCGCGCTGTGGGGAACGGAGGTCGACGGCGTCCCGGTCCTCTCACCTGCCGAGGCCGTATCGAAATACGGCGCGAGCGCGGTCTTCGTGATCACGATCTGGGGCGGCAAGCGTACCTGGAACGAGGAAGATCGCATGGGCGACCGGGTGCGGGAACTGCGTGCGCTGGGCTGTCAACGCGTGATCTCGTTCGGACCCTTGTACTGGAAGTATCCGAAGGGCTTGCTGCCCTACTACAGCGCCGACTTACCGCACAAGGTTCACGAGCAGGCCGATGACGTCCGGCGCGCCTTCGAGCTTTGGAGCGACGACCGTTCGCGCCAGGAGTACGTCGATCAAGTGCGCTGGCGCCTGCTGCTCGATTTCGACGGGCTGGCCAATCCCGACGCGGAAACGATGTACTTTCCGCGCGACCTCTTCCGGCTGCGCAGCGACGAAGTCTTCATCGACTGCGGTGCCTACGACGGCGATACGCTCGAAGTGTTCATGAAAGAAAGCGCGTCCGCATTCCGCAAGATCGTCGCGCTCGAGCCGGACCCGGCGAACTTCATCGTGCTGGAGCGGAACTGGCGTCAGCTGCTGGCCGAAGAACCGCATCGACTCGAGGCGTATCCGCTGGCAAGCGGCGCCCGGGAAGAGCGGCTGTTTTTCTCCGCCGACGGTGACGACGCCTCACGCGTGCTGACATCCGGAACGGGCGACGTCGTTGAAGTCGAAGCGATCGCGCTCGACAACTTCCTGGGTGAGCCGGCGCCGACGTACCTCAAGATGGACATCGAGGGTTCGGAACTCGACGCGCTTGCGGGCGCCAGCCGCATCATTCGCAATGAGGCTCCGCTGCTCGCGATCTGCGCCTATCACAAGCAGGACGACCTCTGGAAAATCCCGCTCCTGATCCAGTCGCTGAACCCCGAATACCGTTTCTTCCTGCGCCCGCACAAGCTCGAGGTCTGGGATCTCGTCTGCTACGCGGTGCCTCAAGCGCGATGCCTCGTCGCCTGACGGCGCGCCATCCGCTCGCGGTCTGATATGGCGCCACGCGACCGGCGCGGCTGCGACGTCTGCGGGGCCGAATCGACGGCAGATCTGTACGACCAGCGCTTCGTCCGATTCGACGACGCGTCGGGACTCGACGGCTACACGGTCGTTGCGTGCGAGCGCTGCGGGTTCATGTACGCCGACGGCCTGCCGGGCCAAGACGTCTTCGATCGCTACTACCGCGATCTCTCGAAGTACGAGTCGCACGATACCGAGGGCGATATCGTGCCCTGGAAAGCGGTTATCCATCATGCGATCGTCGCCGATATCGCGGAGCGTCTCCCGGACCGGAAGATCCGCATTCTCGACGTCGGCTCGTCGAGCGGACATCTGATCTCGCTGTTCCGGAACGCCGGCTATCGCGACGCGATCGGGTTCGATCCGTCGCCGCGCTGCCGGGAACTCGCGCGTGAACTGTACGGCGTCGAGGTCATCAACACGTCGATTTCCCAGATGGCCTTCGGCGGCGAGCGCTTCGACCTGATCCTCATGGCGAGCGTCCTCGAGCACCTGCGCGACCTCGAACGGACGCTCGGCGAACTCCGCGGACTGCTGCGGGAGGGCGGCGCACTCTGGGTCGAGGTGCCTGACGCGGCGCGCTTCGCCGACTTCGCCTCGTCACCGTTTCAGCAGTTCAGCCTCGAGCACATCAACTTCTTCACCACCGGCACGCTCGAGCGACTCATGCAACGCGCGGGGCTTCGCACGTCGTCGACCTGGACCACGATTCGCCAGGTCGGCTCGATGGACGATCCCGGACTTGACGGCCTCTTCGTTCGCGACGTCCCAGCCGTTCTCGCGACCCACGATACCGCCGGCGTGGCCGCGGTTCGCTCGTACGTGGCGCTCTCCGAGCAGCTCGAACGCGCACTCTGCGAACGGCTGGAGGGGCTGGCGGCGAGCGGCGAACCGGTCGCCGTGTGGGGTACCGGAAGCTTGATGCTGCATCTGATGAACCATCCGGTCTTCAGGCGCCTGAACATCACGGCGTTCGTCGATTCGAATGCCAACTATCAGGGGAAGACGATCGGCGGCGTGCCCGTCATCGGGCCTGCGGCGCTTGCCGGACACGACGAGCCGATCCTGATCGTAACGCACGCGGCACAGGAAGAAATTCTGGCGGCGATTCGCGACCGCTACGGCCTCTCGAACCGGGTCTTCTCGTTCCTCGGAGACGCCGCGGATTGGCCGGGATCGGCCTCGACGGTCGGCGCCTAACGGAAGTCAGTCGGACGCCGCAGAGTCGACGCTCCAGCTTCGAACGAACCACATTGCTGCCGGATGCTGTGCTGCCATCTCTTTGACAACATCGAGGATACCCGCGTATTCATCGTCGCGGACCGACTTGGCCAGTTCGTCGTAATCCGCGTCCTTTGCGGTAACGCCGTGAAGTCTTCGGAACAGCGACTCATCGCTTGAAGAGGCGATGACCTCGGCGTCCTCCGTCGACCCGCCGTCATCATTCTCGACCCGACGTTGTGGAATGACATGCCAGGCGTCCTTCGGGATACCGATAGTGCCGGCGCCTTTCCAAGAAAACCGATGCGGTCGAACCTTTGGAATCTCAAGGCGCGGCGGAGTATCATCGGCGTTCGAATCCCAG
>Ga0182024_10002475_pt1 | contig 45691 bp, 31 predicted proteins | sample P32metaG_FD_120480 | JGI IMG/M metagenome (GOLD analysis project Ga0182024, IMG submission 120480) | Permafrost microbial communities from Stordalen Mire, Sweden - P3-2 metaG (Illumina Assembly) | ecosystem: Environmental > Terrestrial > Soil > Wetlands > Permafrost | place: Sweden: Stordalen... | reverse complement strand
CTGGATGGAAGATTACGGCGGTTCGTCCCGGTGGGGAGATCGACAGGAAGTCCGGGTGCGGGATCGGGAACTCCCTCCCGTCCGCCATTCGGATCGTGAACGGTTGGAAGGGGCCCGCGCGTAGGGTGGTTCGCAATTGCTCAATCGTCATGGGAAGACCCTCGGACACCCATTGGTATGGATGATCCTATCACAACGACGCAGGGGCGGACCACCTCAGCCGCCGCTCAGTAAATTCGTTTCCACCTCTGGACAGATAGTACACCATCCGGCTTCCCCCCGTCACGGAATGAGCCGCGGGGATGGCTTCCAAACCGCGGCAGGCACATCGCACAGAGCCTACTGAGCCGCCGCGCCCGCAAGTCCGCCTGTTCCGAACGCCGCCGCCGGCAGTAAAATATAGCGCGGGCCGTCGGCCGGCCCTGTCCCGATTCTCACCCCTTCCTCGTGCCGAGGCCAAAGTCATGGCTCTCACCGCCGCCCAAGTCGAACAGCAGCGTAAACAGGCCGAAGAACTCCTTTTCTCCGGCCCGCAAACGCTCGGCTTCGCCAAGGAGCTGTTCTTCGGCCGCTTCAACGCCCCGCTGCTGTTCCCATATCCGATGCTGACCCGCGAGCAGGACGAAGAGGCGGCGCGGGCCGTGGCCGAGGTCCGCCGATACTGCGACGAGCACATCGACGCCGTCGCCATCGACCGCGATGCCGCCATCCCGCCGGAAGTCGTCGCGGGTCTGGGCCGGCTGGGCGTGCTCGGCATGACCGCCCCGAAAGAATACGGCGGCCGCGGCCTCTCGCAGCTCGCTTACACGAAGGTCATGGAAGTGATCGGCGGTCACGACGCCGGCGTCGCCGTCTTCGTCAACGCCCACCACAGCATCGGCATCCGCGCCCTTCTGCTGTTCGGCACGGAAGAGCAAAAGCGCCGCTGGCTGCCGCCGATGGTCACCGGCGAACACCTGGCGGCGTTCGCGCTGACCGAGCCGGAAGCCGGGTCCGACGCCAGCAACGTGCAGACGACGGCCGTGCCGACGCCCGACGGCCAGGCCTACGTCCTCAATGGGACCAAGCGCTACATCACCAACGGGGGCATCGCCAAGGTGTTGACGGTGATGGCGCGGACGCCGGGCGCCGGGCCGGACAAAAAGAAGGAGATCACCGCTTTTCTCGTCACGCCGGACATGCCGGGTTTCGAGGTGGTGGAGGCGCGGATGCCGAAGCTGGGCATCCGCGGCACGGCCACGGCCCGGCTGGCCTTCCACGACATGCGCGTACCGAAGGAAAACGTCCTCGGCAAGGTCGGCAAAGGCCTGCGGGTGGCGCTGACCGTGCTCGACTTCGGCCGGACCACCTTCGGCGCCAGCTGCACCGGGGCGGCCAAGACCTGTTTGCGAGCGATGGCGAGCTATGCCAAGAAGCGCGTGCAGTTCGAGCAGCCGCTGGCCGAGTTTGAATTGGTCAAGAAGAAGATCGCTTATGCCGCCGCCCACGCCTTCGCGCTGGAGGCGACGGTGGCGGAGTGCGCCAGCTTCATCGACCGCGGCTTCGAGGACTACATGCTCGAAACCGCCATGCTCAAGGTCTGGTCCACCGAGGCGCTGTGGCAGATCGTCAACGACACGGTTCAGGTCTTCGGCGGCAAGGCCTACTTCACCGACGAGCCGTATGAGCGGATGCTGCGCGATGCGCGGATCAACCAGATCGGCGAAGGGGCTAACGACGTGCTGCGGGCGTTCATCGCCATGGTCGGGATCAAGCCGGTGGCGGATCAATTCCTGAAGGTGAAGGACGCCCTGTCGCACCCGATTTCGGGGATCGGCACGCTGCTCGGCTTCGGCGGCAAGCAGATTTCGTCCCGGCTGACGACGCCGGACGTGCCGGTGCAAAGCCGCGATTTGCGGAAACATGCCCACGACCTGGGGACGCGGGTGCGCGATTTCAGCCTGGCGGTGCAGCGGATGCTGCTGAAGCACCGCGAGGCGATCCTGTTCCGGCAGTACGTGCAGGAGCGGCTGGCGGACGCGGCGTGTGAGCTATATGCGTCGAGCTGCACGTTGAGCCGGCTGGACCACCTGCTGACGGTCGGCAACGGCAACCCGACGGAGGTGGGGCGCGACGTGACGGCGGGGCGGTACTATTTGCGATACGCGAGCCGGCGGGTCAAGCAGCTGCTGGCGGCCCTGGACGACAACGACGACGCGGATACGACGGCGACGGCGGACGCGGTGCTGGGGCGGTATTGAAGGGAACCAGGAACTCCACGCCGGGCGACGATGGAAAAGGCCCACGGCTAACGACCGTGGGCCTTTTCCCCGCGCCTGCGGGAAAGCGCTATTTGCCGAGCGGGTTGGTATTGTCCGAGCCGCCCGCCTTACTGGTTTTCACGTTCTTAATCCAATCGCGGACCTTCTGTAACCGCTCGACGCGATCCGGGTCGGGAATGTCGTTCGCCGCGTCGTGCGCCAGGAGCTTGCCGTCCGGTGTGAACAACAACACCTCAAGCGGCGCCTTGTCCTGGATCGCGGGCGGCTGGTCGGCGGCGGCCGCCGGGTCGTCGGTCTTGGGGTGGGTCCGCTTATAGTTCACGTCGCCGCCCCGGAAGTCCACCACGACCGGCGCCTCGCCTTCCGGGACGAACGGCACCTCCACCGACGGCGGCAGCTTGACCGGGTAGCCCGCTCTCGGCGGCGGAACGTCGGTCGCCATCGTGAACCGATCCTGCGTCGTCCGCCAGTAGGGCACTTCCACCCGCTGGGGGCCGATCGGCTCGCCGCGCGTCACCACCGCCCGCTCCGCGATCACCCAGTCGCCGACCGGCAGATCGATGCGGCTCTTGGGGTGCAGGTAATCGACCCACCGATGGATCTGGAGCACCGTCTGGTTGGGCTGGACCGGAGGCGCCGGCAGCTTCAGTTCCTTGTCCTTGTCCTTGTCCTTGTCCTTGGCGTCGAGTTCCTTCTGATCCACGGCATAGTAGTAGAGGTCGTTCGGGACCGTCAGCTTCTGCGGCAGGACGAACCACGAATTGGTTGGCAGTTCGGTGACGTCGGCGTAGGTCTGCGAGGCCGATTCGGTGCGATGATAGTTGGGGTTGGCCATGCGCACCTGCATCCGATACTCGTAGGTCTTGCCCGGCTCGACGTTCACGTCGAACAGGCGGATCAGGCAGGAGTCCGGCACGGCCAATTCCTGGCCGGGCTTCAACCCGTCCGGCCCGTAGGGCGGCCGGAAGGAGCCGCCGGGCGGCATCGAGCCGCCGGGCGGGAAGGAGCCGCCGGGCGGGAACGAACCGCCGGGCGGCCTCGAACCGCCGGGCGGGAAGGAGCCGCCGGGCGGGAACGAACCGCCGGGGCCGGGCGGCATTCCGTTGGCGCCGTTAGGTTGACCGCTGTTCTGGTCTTCAAAGATGCTGCCGGGGTCGTTGGTGAGGGCCGGCTTGGCGATCACGGCGTCGGGCTGCTTTTCCAGGGCGTCCAGCGTGGCCTTCAACGTCGGCAGTTGCTCCTCGATCTTCGGATACTCGTCCAGCGGCGGCGTGTGCCGGGCGCCGAGCGTCATCAGCTTCTTCATCACCAGGCCGGGGAAAATGACGGGCCTCAGCTGCGGGTCTTCCTCTTCAAACCGCTTGCCGTCGAGAATGACCAGCGGCTTATAGGTGCCGTCCAGGTCGAGCGTCGCCCAGTCGTCCTTGTCGCCGACCGGCTTGCCCGCCGCGTCGAGTTGACGGCGCTGGATGGCAACGCCGAGGAAGCGGAACGCGTTCTGCTGTCGGCCGTCTTTGTCCACTTCCAGCGACAATTCCGACAACACCGCCGCGTCGGAAGCCAGCCGCAACTTTTCGCGGAATTCGCGCACCTGATCCTTGTACGGGAACGAGGCCACGATCTCGGCGACGCGCAGCGGATAGGCCTGTTCGGCGAAGGTCATGGCGGCGGATTTGTCGCCCAACGAGCTCACCTTGATCCACTCGCTTTCATAGTCCTTTTCCTCCTTTTCTTGGGCGTCACCCTTGTTCCGCAGAAAACCGTGTGAGCGGAAGCCCTGCGTGCCCTTGCCCATCATGGCCGATTGCGCGTTGTAGCCGCTCTTGCTCCCCCCGTTGAGCATGCTCCCTACGGCGGCTGAATTGGGCATCGAGCCGCCCGCCATGGCGCCGCCGCCGGGTGCGGTCGTCGGCGCGTTTTTCAGGGTAAGCACATAATCGAGCTGGTTCGTGAACTCCAGCGTCGGCAGCTGCATTCGGACCAGCGCCACCTGCGACTCCGTCGGCTGATAGAGACTAGGCATTCCCCGACCCGCCTGGTCCGACTTGGCGGGGTCGAACAGGTCCGCGACCATGTAGCCCTTGGCCGTGGTCGGGTCGATGATGTTGAAATTGAACGCCACCAACTTGTCGTGCGGGTCGTCGGGCTTGTCGGCGACGGTCGGCTGGTTGGAACGCAGCCCGGTTTCCACGTGATCGGCGTCCGTGGTGAGAACCTTGGCGTTGCCCTCGGCGCTGCCGCTCATGAAGCCCATGCCGGGCATGAACAGCGTCAGCACCAGCAGCAGGGCGATGGCCCCGGCGACGGCCAGGCCGACGCGTTCCCCGTGGTCGAAGATGAACTGTTTGTAATTGATGTCTTTCAGGGCCATGATTTCGTTCCCTTCTCCGGGCAAGGATTCGTCAGGATCGTACGGCGTCCGCCGAGGGTTACTGGCCCGGCGGTTTGGGTGTTTCCCGCGGCCGTTCGTACAGCGACGCAATGCCGTAAATGGTTACATCGATCAGATTGGGGTTGTCGGCGTCCGGGGGCGCCGCGGGGGCGTTGCCTTGCGTTCCGCCAGGGCCCGCGGGATTCGTGGGAGGACGCATGGACGCGGGACCGCTGCCGCCGGGGAAACCGCCCGGCATCGACGGCGGGCTGAAGCCACCGGACGGCGTGGACGAACCGGCCTGCGCCGCGCCGTGAACGCGGCGGAACTCCACCTGCGTCGTCTGGAACCGCAGGGGCGAGTTGGCGGCGGCCACGAGGATTTCGCCGAGGTGCGACTGATCGATGGTCAGGGTCACGGCCAACGGCAGGTGCCTGCTCTGTTCGGTCACGAAGATGTAACGGTCGCGGTCGAAGAAGCCGTTGGCCGTCTTGTTGGCCGCCTTGTCGGCCCCGCCCGGCTGTCCCGGAAGCCCGCCCATGCCGGTGGGCATACTACCCCCCGGCGGCGGGCCACCGCTCATTCCACCCGGAGGAGCGCCGGGGGCCATCGGCGCCCCTGGCGCGCCAGGGGCCGGCGTCTTGGCGGCGTCGGCGGCGGGGACGTCGTGTTTGCCGTAACGATCCGGCTTGGTCGGGACCAACGGCCGGTTGGCGTTGCGATGCGATAGATACGGGATCTTGATTTCATCCACGGCGACGATGGGCACGTTCGTCGGGTCGAAGACCTGTTCCAGCCCCATCGGCCGGGCGGGGTCGCCGGTTGCTAGGGAAAAACCGTCTTTGGCCCCCGCCGAAGCGAAATCGCGGGTTTGGTCCCACGCCACCTTTTCGCCGATCAAGGCGAGAGTTTTCCCCACCGTCTGGCCGTCCTGGGTCAGACGGAACCGCACGCCGCTCGGGTTCCTGGCCGACCCCAGGTCCTGGTCGCGGTGGCTGACGTGGACATTCTTGATGGTGCTGGCCGGGCTGATCCGCAGGCCGTTGGGGCCTTTGTCAAAGACCAGCTGCACTTGCCAGCTGCTGTTGCCAAAGACCTGCCGCGGCGCCCCCGCGGGCGCTCCCGTCGGCGGGTCGATTTTCGCGGCCGCCGCGTCCACCGGGTCCATGGCGGCGGCCAGCGACAGGGCGTCGCGCACGGTGTACAGCACTTCGCGCTTGACCCAGAAGTCTTCCTGGGCCAGCCAGCACTCCTCAATGTCCGGCGGCCGCTGCGACCGCTCCCAGTCGATCGGTTGCATGATGGCGTCGAAACCGCCCTTGAAGGCCACGACGCCGAGCGGCTTGTCGGGATCGGGACGCTCCCGGTCGCCTATCAAATCATTGACCAGAACGTCAAACTGACTGGCGTAGCCGGCCTTGGTTTTGAACCACTCGCGGCGGTTGACGTCGAGGGCCGGCGTCGTCCCGTCGGACTTCATCTGGTCGGGGTATAGCAACTCACTTTCAAGCGGGAACTCCGCGGACGACGGCCAGGTGTACATGCCTTTCTGGCCCGCCCAACGCTGCTGGCCTGGCGGCGCGTCGCCTTCCTTGTCGCCGTCCCAGGCCGACCTCCAGACCGTCTTCTTGTGTTGCTCGAACTGGTCGATGTCTTTTTGCCACGGCGGCAGGAAATTGTCGTTCTTGGGACCGTTGGCCCCGGCGTATTTCGAGATGGCCGTCTTGGCGGTGTCGTAGTTTTTCTTGGCCTCGTCGGCCGGGCCGCCGGCGCTGGCGGACAGGACCGACAGGCAGATTATCCACAACAGGGCGAAGACGCCCAGCAGGATCCAGAATTTCTGTTTCAGGATCGCGTCCTTATCCACTTTCATCGGGTGAGTCCCCCCGCGTGTGATTTCTGGCCTTCGGATTCTTCTTGCGGTCGCCGACAGGATGCTCAATCAGGGGGCTGACGCCCCCCGCTCGCCGTCGGGTCAGTGACTTCCGCCGGGCGGCATCATGGAGCCGGCCGACGGCGCGCCGGGAAACTGCCCGGGCGCACCCGCCGGCGCACCCGGCGTCGCGGCCACGGCCTTGTCGTCCTCGCCGCGGAGGCCGTCGGAAGGCGTCGGCTCCTTCCAGACGAACAGGACGACAAATTCGGTGCGCGTGTGGCCGGAGCCTCCGGCCGCGGGCGCCCTGGGTTTGCCGAAGTCCGGCACGCCCACACTCGACGGACCCGACGGTTGGCCAAACGCGCCATTGGAGGCGGCCCCGCCGCCCATGGCCGGGGACAACGGTTTCCAACCGTCGCGGCTCACGGCGCCGCCGGCCGCCGGGGCGGGCGACCCTGCGCCGGGCGCGGCCGGCGGCGCGCCCGCAGTAGGCATACTGCCGCCGGGGGCGGAACCGCCGGGCATACCCGTACCGTTGGCACCCTGGTCCCCGCCGCTTTTGACCAAGGCGTCGAGCACCGATTGGCCCACGATGTTGAACGAGTTCGTGTCGGACGTTTGCGTGGATAGGGCGTTGAACAAGATCACGTGGCTGATCTTGTCCAGGTAGACGTCCTTGTCGGAGGGCTTGGCGGGCGGCGCGGCGGTGGGCGCAGCTCCCGCCGGCGGCACGGGCGCCGTGCCCGTAGGCGGGACGGCCGCCTGGGCCGCGGGCGCCGGCTTGACGCTGAGGCGGTAGATGTTGTCCATCAGCGTTTCGGCGACGAATATCTTGCCCTTGTGGTTGAAGGTGTAGCCGTGGACCTCGACGATCCAGCCCTTGCCCTCCGGCGCCTTGGTCGGGTCGGCCGAGCGGACGTACTGGCTTAGCGAATTCGGGTCGCTCATGTCGAACGCCTTGACGATGTCCGGCTGCTTGAGTCGGGTCCAGAAGGCGCCGAGGTCGTCGCAGTACCGCTGGTCGAAGTATTCGATGTTGGTCTGAACGAGGTCGTCGATGCCGGCGCCGAGTTCGTCGCCGCCGCCCGGTGCGGCCGGCTTGAGGGCGGGAGGGGCGTCCTTGGAGGGCGGCGCGTCCTTGGCCCCGTCCCCCCCAGCACCTTTCTGCCGGTTGACCCATTCGACGTAGGCCTGCCGACCGGTCATGGGATGGCCGGTCTTGCGCGTGGCCAAGTCCGGCGCCTTGTCCATGTACTCCTTCTTGGCCGGGTCGGACAGGTTGGAGTGATCCGGGTCGGGGTTGGGCAGCGCCTCGCTGAAGAGGTAGTGGGTCAACTCCAGCCAGTCCTTGCGTTCCGCCTGGCCGGCGATGATGCTCTTGACCGCTTCCTCTTCCTTCAGCGCGGCGGCCTGGATGTCGTTGAACTTCTTGTCGTTAGCGTCCGCCGTCTTGGCGTCGGCGGTGGCCTTCTCCTCGGCAGTCTTGACGACGGGGGCGCCGTAGGCCTGGAAGCCGAGATAATAGCTGAAGCCGAGGGCGCCGAGGCCGACCATCAGCACCGCCGCGGCGGCCACGGCCCACGGCTTCTTGCCGCGCACCGCCCGTTCGGCGCGGATTTCGCCGGGCAGCAGGTTCGTTTGCAGCCGGGCCTTCTTCAACCCCTGCAGGGCCAGGCCGTAGGCGACGGCGAAGCTCAAGATGTTCTCGGTATACGCCGCCGAGGACACGACCGAGTCGCCGGTCAGCCGTTCCATCTTGCCGAGTTTGCGCACGTCCATTTGCAGCTTTTCGGCCAGGAAGCGCTGCAGGCCGGGCAGGCGGAAGGCGTTGCCCAGGCCGATCATGTATTCGACCTGGGCGTCGCGGTGGGTGTTGGTGAAGTAGCCGAGCGACCGCTGCACTTCGCCGACGAAGTCGGTGAGCACCGGCTTGAGCGACGCCAGGATCTTCTTAAGGTCCGGCGACTTGGTGGCGTTTCGTTTGAGGTGTTCGGCCTTGGCGAACGTGAGTTTCAGGTCCTTGGTCAGGGCGCGCGTGAAGTGGTTGCCGCCCAGCGGGATCGGCCGCTGCCAGATGATACGGGCGCCGTCGGTGATGACGAGGTTGCTGCTGTCGGCGCCGATGTCGAGGGCGACGATGGCGCGTTTCTTGCCCTTGTTCTCGCCGTCGTCGGGGCTGCCGGCCTCCCGGTTGAGCAGATCGTAGGCGACGAAATTGCACAGAGCCAGCGGCGCCATCTGCACCAAATGCACCTCGACGCCGACCTCCTTGAAGTGTTGCAAGTAGCGGTTCACCATGTCGCGCTTGATGGCGAACAGGCCGATCTCCGTCTCGACGAAGCCGGCGGCCAGTTCGCCGACGCCGAGCTTCTGGTAGTCCCAGACGACTTCGTCGAGGTTGAACGGGATCTGCTGCTTGGCCTCGAATTTGACGATATCGGGGATCTTTTTCTCTTCGACGGGAGGCAGCTTGACGAAGCGCGCCAGGCCGCTCTGTCCGGGGACGCTGATGGCCACCGTGTCGCCGCGGAGGGTGTTGCGCGACAGGAACTTGGCCAGGGCCTCGCGGGTGAGTTCGTCGGGGTCGGCGTCGGGCTGGCTGAGGATCTTGGGGTGCTCGACGTAATCGAAGGCGGTGGCGGTGACTTCGCCGTCGATGACTTCGAGGCGGACGGCCTTGAGGGCGCACTGGCCGAGATCGACGCCCCAGACGCCGGCCGGGTCCGCCTTGCTGAAACTGAAGCTGAAGCGGCCGGGCTTCGTGGCGATGCCGGTCTCGGCCTTGGGTTTCTTCTTTTTGGCGGCCGCCTCCGTCTGGACGCCGGTTTCGGCCGACGCTTTGGGCGCCTTTTCGGCGGCCGGCTTGGCCGGCTTGGCGGGGGAGGCTTTGGCTTCCTTATCGGCGGCCGGTTTGACGCGCTTCTCGGCCGCCGGCTTGACCGGCTTGCCGGGAGGCGCCTTGGCTTTCGGCTCGGCCTGGCCGGGTTCCACGTCGTCGGCCGCGTCGTCGTCGTCTTGATTCTTCGCCATGACAAACCTCCACCTGCCGCGCCGCGGCCGACCAGAAAGGAAGGGAACGTCGGTCGCCGTCGGGCCGCACGGGTTGCGCTGAGGAACTGCGTGTTGACTTAAGTGTTTACCGTATCACGGCGCGGATCGGGATGTCAACCGGCCGACGCTTCCCGCCCGCGCCGCGTGGCGGCTTCATCAGGTATAACGGGCGGGGTCGGTGTTTCGTTGGCGCGGTGGAACGGGGCCGAAATGGAATTGGGGAGAAACTGCGGACGATACGCCTCGCTTATACGCAAACCGGGTGAGGGTTTCCGCAAGCGGCGTCGTTTAGCCGCGACCCGACAGGGGAGCGCTCGGTCGGAGCGCTCCCCTGTCGGGTCGCGGCTAAACGACGCCGCATCAACCGGATCGTGTATAAGCGACGCGTCGGGTCACGGAGAAGCGATCTCTCGATTATCGTCCCCAGTAGCCCGGCGCCGGCACGCCGTAGGCGGAGGGCTGGAACGACGCCGGCTGGAAATTGCCCGGCGCGGGCGCGCCGGCGGAGCGCACCGGCAGGGTCATCGGAGTCGGCCAGTAGGGATAACCGACGGGGGCGGGCGTCTGGAACTGGGCCTCCAGCGGATAGTACAAGTACCACGGGCCGAGTTGGCCCGTCCCGCAATCGTTGGGGCCGAGAAAGCGCAAATAGAAGTTGGCCCCGGCCTCAATGCGGGTCGGGAACCAGCAGCCGCACCCGCAGCCGTCGGCGCGGGCGGAGGCGGCGAAAAGGGGCAGCGCCAGCAGGGCGGCGAAAAGCAGTTTCTTCATGGGGATCCCTCTCTTCATGGAGGATTCAGGCGTATTTCCCACGCCGGCGGCGCGGCGTGGGGGAACGCTGAAACATTCCCTCAAGTCGCCCGCCGGTCCAATGGAAACGTCTCGCCCCGCACGGCCCGCCGCACCGGCCGCCGTTCCCCGTCGGCGGATTCCGCCCAGCCGCGCCGAACCGCGATAACGACGCCCTCGGCGTTCTCCGAACGCCGAGGGCGCCTGGCGGAACGAGCCGATGGAGAACCGCCACGCCAACCGCTCCGATTAATGGCCGTACCAGTAGTCCGGCGCCTGGGCCTGGTAATACGGGTAGCCGTAACCGTACAGATAGCCGTAGTCATAACCGTAGGCGGCCGGGTAGCTGTAGCCGACGTTCTGCACGCCGTTGGCGGCGGCGCTCGTCGTCGCCGGCGCGGCCGGGGCGTTGGGCACGGCCGCGCCGTTCGCGGAGGCGCCCTGCTGGGGCGCGAACGAGCCGCCGTAACCCGGAGGCGCGTAGGCATAGGGCGGAGGGCCGTAGCAGGGCGGAGGACAATTCGGCACCCAGTGACCCTGGTGCGGCGTCCAGTGGACGCCGAACGACACACCCACGTTGAACGATATTTCGCCGCCGCGCCGGCACTCCGGCGGGCAGCACTGGGCCGACGCCCGCTGGCCGGACAGGGCGGTCAGCGTCAGGGCGGCGGCCGCCAACCCCGCGAACGCCAACTTCTTCATGGTAAACCTCGTTCCGCATTTCCCGCACCGGCCCCGTCTCCCTTCGAGAACGGCGGCCGCGTGGACGGGCAACCATTGCCGCCTCCCGCGGCCGCGGCTAGCGAAAGTGGGCCGGAAAGGGCCGAAAAGTGCGGTCGGCCGGCGCTTTCCAGCGCGCCCGCAACCTGCCGGGAAAATCGCGCGCTTCCGGTTCAAGTCCCCGTGAGGTCGCATTTGGCGCGGGCCGCAGCTGCGGCGCGGCACGCCCGGCGGATCAGAAAAAACAGGGCGGCCGGCGCAAATTGCTCTGGACGGCCCCGCAGACGTTGTTCTCACCGGCACGGATTACCGCGGATAAGGCTCGCCCCGGCGGAAGGCCGGAATGGCGCTTGCACGACGGCGCGCGCTGCCTTACACTGCAAACCGTCGAATCGCCCGCCGCCCGATTATCCGCCGTGGCTCCGCCACCGTTTCACGCACCAGGAGAGACTTGATGAGCAGACGCACCACTCGCCGCCGCTTCCTTCAGGAGACCACCGCAGCCGGCCTCGGCTTCTGGGTGGCCGGGGGCGTCGCCCTCGGGCGGGAGAGCAAATCGCCCAACGAAAAGGTCAACATCGCCTGCATCGGCGTCGGGGGCAAAGGCTCCAGCGACGTCGACGGCGCCTCCAAGGTCGGCCAGATCGTCGCCCTGTGCGACGTGGACGAAAACACCCTCAACGGCAAGGCGGCCGAGACTGTCAAAAAAGGATCCGACGAGTTGAAGTTCCCCGGCGTCCAGAAGTTCGCCGACTACCGTGAAATGCTCGACAAGCTCGGCGACAAGATCGACGCCGTGACCGTCAGCACGCCCGACCATACGCACGCCCCGGCCAGCCTGATGGCCATGAAACTGAAGAAGCACGTCTACTGCCAGAAGCCGCTGACGCACACCGTCGCCGAGGCGCGCGAGATGCGCGAGACCGCCGCCCAGAACAAGTGCGTCACGCAGATGGGCAACCAAGGTTCGGCCGAGAACGGCCTGCGCGAAGCGGTGGAGGTCATCCAGTCCGGCGCCATCGGCAACGTCCGCGAGGTCCACGTCTGGACGAACCGTCCGATCTGGCCGCAAGGCCCCGAAGCGATCCTCAAGGTCCGCGGCGCCCGCGATGCCGCCTACGCCGCCCTGCGCGGCAAGTCGTACACCTTCTCCCAGCCGACGCCGCCGAAGAGCCTGCACTGGAACCTCTGGCTCGGCGTCGCCCCGGAACGGCCCTACGACTCCATTTACCACCCGTTCTCGTGGCGCGGCTGGCTGGACTTCGGCACCGGCGCCATCGGCGACATGGCCTGCCACACGGCCAACATGGCCTACCGGGCGCTGAAGCTGGGCCTGCCGACCGCCATCGTGGCCGAGGCCGGCGACGTGAACCCGGAAACGTACCCGACCTACGCCAAGATCGCCTTCGACTTCCCGGCCCGCGAGGACATGCCGGCGGTCAAGCTCTACTGGTATGAAGGCATGAAGGACCGCAAAAAGGTCCTGCCGCCCGAAAGCCTCATCAAGGGGTTGAACGTCCCCGACAGCGGCTCGCTGCTGGTCGGCGAAAAGGGCATGCTCTATTCGCCCGACGACTACGGCCAGGCCTACGTCCTCCTGCCCGAACAGGATTTCAAGGGCTACAAAAAGCCGGCGCCGACGCTGCCGCGCACCGAGGGCAAAAACAAGGATGACGCCATGAAGGCGGAATGGGTGGCCGGCATCGAGGGCGGCCCGGCGCCGTATTCCAACTTCGAGATCGCCAGCCGGCTAACCGAGTCGATGTTGCTGGGCGACGTGGCCATCCGCGTGCCCGGCAAGAAGATGCTGGAGTACGACGGCGCCAACGGCAAGATCACCAACAACGCCGACGCCGACAAGCTCCTCAGGACGGACTACCGGACGGGCTGGTAGACGGTCACCAACCCGAAGCGCGAGCGAGGGAAACAAAATCCCTCGCTCGCGCTTCGGGCTGGTTCGCTGTTGTCACTTCGCTGCTTTCAGCTCGAATTGGTGCGTCTTCGGCTGACTCAGCTTGTAAATCGCCGCCTGCCGGGCGTCGATCTCGTCCATCCGCTTCTTCAGTTCCTCCTGCTTCTTGGCCTCGTCGCCGCCGGGCGCCCCCTTCATCACCACGTCACGGAAACGGTGGTGCAGCAGGTCGTTCTTTTGGTTAATGGCCTTGAACACTTGCTGGCCCTGCTCGAAAAGAGGTCCGGATTCGAGGTTGCCGAGGTTGACGCCGCCGGCCAGGTCGGCGGCGCTGTACGTCCCCACTTCCTTGCCGTCGATGGTCAGGGCGTATTTGCCTTCCTTCAGCCCGGCCACCTTCAGGCCGTAGTAGTTGAAGTCCTTGAGCTGATCGACGTAGGGCAGGATGTCGCGCCAGTCCTTCTGCACCGGGAGCGGCAGCGCCTCGTCGGTGCGCGCGAAGGACACGCCTTCGGGGCCGCCCTCAACCTTGTCGGCCTTGCAGCCGGTCTCCTTGGCGACTTTCTTGGCGGCGGCGTCGACGTCCAGGTCGCTGACGACGGCCGGGGCGTGCAGGCCGACCAGGATGGTATGGGCCATGAGCAGGCCGCCGGCGGGGCCGGTGTGAACGCCGCCACCGGGGAACGCCTTCACCGGGGAATTGTCCGCGGCGATCTTTTCCATGACCGCCCGCGTCACGGCGTACTGGTCTACAAACGGGACCTGGTATTTCTCGGCGAGATCTTTCAACGGGGCGTAAAACTGCTTCTGCGTCTCCAGGTAGGTTTTCAGGTTGGGCGCGGTGCGCACCTCGACGGCGTTGGGCGAGATCAGGGCCACACGGACGCCGGCTTCCTTGGCGGCCTTGAGCATCGCCTCGGTGTTCTTGACGTAACCCTCGAACCGGCCCTTGTCGAAGCCGCCGTAGCCGCCGTCGTTCATGCCGAAGTCGATGGTGACGGCCGTCGGCTTCTCGGCCAGGACGTGGTTGGCGAAGCGGTTGGCGCCGCCGGTGGCGGTGTCGCCGCCGATGCCGGCGTTGATGAACGTCAGGTCCCAGTCGGGGAAGCGCGTCGTCAGATACAGCTCGACGTCGGTGGAGTACTGGTACTGCTCGGTGATGCTGTCGCCGAGGAAGACGATGCGGTCGCCCTTCTTGAAGAAGAAGTCGTCCCGGTCGGCCGCGGTCGCCGACGCGGCGGCGGCGAACGCCAAGACCAGGGCCATGCGGACAGGCAGTCGGTTCACGGAAGGTCTCTCCTGATGTTGATTGCGGGCGTGGGGTTCTTGTACCCCGACCGCGCGAGGACGGCAACCACTTTTCGCCGGGGCGCGCCGCCTGTAGCACAAGCTTCAGCTTGTGCCGCCATGCACAAGCTGAAGCTTGTGCTACAGGCGGGCCGGGCGGCCCGACCTGCGGTTTTCCCGCCGGGGAAAGGAAGGTAGGATACCTGTAGGCAAGCTCGCCGCCCCTCTCCTTCCTCTGGAGGCGTCATGTCCCTCGCCGCTACCGCCGTCGCCCCGGAACTCAACGGCCATCCGCACACGCCGGTCCCCGTTTACGAGAACTCGCCGACGTTCCGGATGGCCTGCCGTCAGCTCGAATCGGTCGCCGAAGCCATCGAAATCGATAAGGGCATTCTCAGCCGCATGGCCCTGCCCAAGCGGGCGCTGGTGGTCAGCGTCCCGGTTCGCATGGACGACGGCCATACCGAGGTTTTCACCGGCTATCGCGTCCAGCACAGCCTCACCAGCGGGCCGTCCAAGGGGGGTCTGCGCTATCATCCGTCGGTGGACGTGGGCGAGGTGGCGGCGTTGGCCATGTGGATGTCGTGGAAGTGCGGCATCATGAACCTGCCGTTCGGCGGCGCCAAGGGCGGCATCGCCTGCGACCCCGCGGCCCTATCGCGCAACGAAAAGGAGCACCTGACGCGCCGCTTCACGGAAGAGGTGCTGTGCATCATCGGCCCGCGTCAGGACGTGATGGCGCCCGACCTGGGCACCGACGAGCAGACGATGGCCTGGATCATGGACACCTACAGCATGAAGGTCGGCTACGCCTGTCCGGAGGTGGTGACGGGCAAGCCGGTGGAGCTGGGTGGATGCGTCGGCCGGCGCGAGGCAACGGGCCGCGGCGTGACCTACTGCATCCTGGAGGCGATGAAGGAACTACAGATCCACCCGGAGGACTCGACGGCCGTGGTGCAAGGCTACGGCAATGTCGGTTCCGTGGCCTGCCAGGAGCTTCACCAGCGCGGCGTGCGCGTGGTGGCCGTCGGTGACCGTTATGGCGCCATCCGCAACACGGACGGCATTGATGTACCGGCGCTGGCGCGCCACTGCGCCGCCGGGAAACTGCTGCGCGACTTTCCCGAGGCGGAGCCGATTGAACCCGCCGACCTGCTGACGACGCCGTGTACGGTCCTGGTCCCCGCGGCGCTGGAGCGCGTCATCACGGCCGCCAACGCCGGCCGCCTCCGCTGCCGCATCCTGGCCGAGGCCGCCAACGGGCCGACCACGCCCGAAGCGGACCTGGTGCTGAATGAAAGCGAGGTCTTCATTATCCCCGACGTGCTGTGCAACGCCGGCGGCGTGACGGTGTCGTACTTCGAGTGGGTGCAGGACATCCAGCAGTTCCTGTGGAGCGAGGAGCAGGTCAACCAGAAGTTGCAGGAGCTGATGCTCAAGGCGTTCCGTCAGGTCAGCACACTGGCGAAGACGCGCAACCTGACCATGCGTGTGGCGGCGCTGAGTTTGGGGGTGCAGAAGATCGCGCGGGAAAAACAGCAGCGCGGGTTGTTCCCGTGAGCGACGCGCGGCGAGCGGGGGGCGTCAGCCCCCTGATTCTTCCTACAGTCACCGACCGTATGCTAAATCAGGGGGCTGACGCCCCCCGCTCGCCTCCCAATCCGAGAAGAAAATACACCGCCGCCCCCGCCGCGATGAAACCGAGGCCGACCGTCACCTGGAGCGTCTGCGCGATCGCCATGCTCGTCAACACGAAGACGGGTAAAAGAATGTACAGCAGCGGCACGACCGGATAGCCGGGACAGCGGTACGCCCGCTCGGCGTTCGGCAGGCGGAAGCGAAACACGAAGATCGACAGCACCGCCAGCGTCTCGAAGGTCAGCGAGCCGAACATGGCGAAGTCGGTCAACACGTCGAAGTCCAACGGCTTGCCCGTGAGCGCCCCACTCTGGTTCAACGCCGCCACGCCCAAAACCAACAGACACGACCACGCCGCCAGGACCCAGGTGGCCAGGGCCGGCGTGTGAGAGCGGGCGTCGATGGTCTGCAAGGCGTCGGGTACGAGCCGGTCGCGTCCCATCGCGTAGAGCAGGCGCGGCCCGACCAGCAGATTGCCGTTCAGCGCCCCGAAGACCGAACACATCACCGCCGCCGACGCCACGGCCGCCCCCAACGGGCCGAGCAATCGCATCGAGAACACCGTCGCCACGGTGGTGTCCTTGACTGCCGCCATTTCCGGTCCCGCAAGGATCAGGTAATAGGCGAAGTTGGCCCCGAGGTACAGGACGATGATCGTCCCTACCCCGGCCGCCAGCGCCAGCGGAATGTTGCGTCGCGGGTCGCGCACTTCCTCCGCCACCGAGGTGATGTTCATCCAGCCGTTGTAGGCCCAGTAGACGCCGAGGAACGCCGCGCCCAGGCCGCCGAACGGTACCGCCGCCCAGGTCGCCGGCCACGTCGGCTCCAGGTGAGCCGGCCGCGGCGCGACGGGCGAATCGGGGCGGAGGAACGCCCACAACAGGAACGGCGCCGCCACGATCGCCGCCAGCGACGCCACCTTGACGACAGTGACAACCACCTGCAATCCGCCGCCCCATTTCACGCCGCGCACGTTCACCGCCGCCAGGGCGACGATGACCGCCACGGTCAGTCCCTTTTGGGCCCAGACGCCCAGCACGTCGCCGCGGGCGAGGCCGACGGCTTGCCGAATGGCCGGGTTGCGAAGGACGTCATGCAACGACTCGGTGAAGATCGTCGCCAGGGCCGCGATGGAAGCGGCGCGGATGATCCAGAATTCCACCCAACCCCAAAGGAAACCGGCGAGCCGGCCGTAGGCCTCGCGGAGAAAGACGTAGTTGCCGCCGGCCCGCGGATAGAGCACGGCGACCTCGGCGTAGGCCAGCGCCCCCAGCAAGATGAACAGACCCGTTCCGACCCAGGCCAGCGCCGCCAGGCCGAAGTATGGGGCGTTCAGCGCGACCAGCTGGGGCTTCTTGAAGACGCCGGCGCCGATGACGGTCCCGATCACGACGGCTATTCCGGTGATCGGTCCCATGACCCGGTCGAGGCCCGGTCGATTCGCGGAAGGTGCGGGCTTCATCCCGGCAGTCTATCAGAGTAAAGGGGTCAGGGGTCAGGGGTCAGGGGTCAGGGGTCAGTTACTCGGATGACAGCTGACCACAAAGGAATAACCTCCTCCACCACTCTTTTTCTGTCCCCTGACCCCTGACCCCTGACCCCTTTTTTTCTCAAGAACAACGTGTCCAGGCTCAATGTTTACCCGCCCAAGGTCGATATGTTGGATAATTTCGTGGAAAGCGCCCGTTTTTCGCCGAAGTCGTCTTGGCCTCAAGGGGCGTCCACTCTAAACTTGCTCCAGTTCACAACGGCCGTTGTGAAGCGCCCGCTTTCGCCGAAGGGCGCAGGGGTTGCAAACGACTTTGGCGCGGCCGAAGCGGCGAGGCGGCCGGACGAGGATCGTCGCAATTTGCCGACCTTGGCGCGGAGTGGGGCGAAAGGACGACGCGACTTGCGGAATTACCGCCGACGGCCCTTGTAATTTGCCAACATCGCGGTAGCATCCGCGTGGAAGCGTCGATGGTACGCTGTCCTCTGAGCAGCTGGGGTCTAGCGGAAGACGGCCCCGTGTCAGCGGACGAGCGATTCTCTCCTCTATGGAGGCCTCTCGGACGATGAGCGAAGCTGAAGAGCGCACCGGGCTGGAACCGCGGCCCGTCCCCCAGACGGTCGGCGGGGTCGAAGAAGACGAGCCTCCCGGTAAGCCCAGGCGCCACCCGCTCTGGCGCGACGTCCCCGACCACCAATGGGACGACTGGCGATGGCAATCCCAAAACGCCATCCGATCGGTTCGACAGCTGCGCGACCTGCTCTCCTTCTCGCCGGAGGAGTTGGAAGCCATCGGCTCGCTCGAAACCGAGTACAAGACGGCCATCCCGCCGTACTACTTCTCCCTGATCGACCCCGACGATCCCAACGACCCGATCCGCCTCCAGTCGGTCCCCTCGCCGCTGGAAGAAGCGAACCCGTCGGGCTACGAGCTGGAAGACCCGCTCGAAGAGGACAAGGATTCGCCGGTCCCCGGTCTGACGCACCGCTACCCGGATCGCGCCCTGCTCGTCACGACCCACGTCTGCACCATGTACTGCCGCTTCTGCACGCGCAAGCGCGCCACGATGGTGCGCGGCGGCTGGGACGCCGTCAGCCGCAACGACGAGCGCATGATCGAATACGTCCGCGACCACACCGAGATCCGCGACGTGATTGTCTCGGGAGGCGACCCGCTGACCCTGCCGGCCGCCAAGCTCCGCTTCTTCCTCGACAACCTCACCGCCATCCCGCACGTCGACGTCATCCGCATCGGGACGCGCGTGCCGGTGACGCTGCCGCAAAAACTCTTCGACCAGAATCTGGTGGACCTGTTGGCGTCGTCGGGCAAGGTGTGGATCCAGACGCACTTCAACCACCCGCGCGAGATCACGCCGGCGTCTGCCCGCGTCTGCCTGGCCCTGCTCAAGGGCGGGATGCCGGTCAACAACCATACCGTCCTGATGAAGGGCGTCAACGACGACCTCGCAACGATGCGAAACCTGATGCGCGGGTTGTTGCGCATCAAGGTGCGGCCCTACTACCTGTTCCACTGTGACCCGGTCATTGGCGCCGGCCACTTCCGCACCTCGGTCTGGAAGGGACTGGAGATCATGGAAGGCCTGCGCGGCCACCTGTCGGGCCTGGGGATTCCGACCTACGTCGTGGACAGCCCGCACGGCGGCGGCAAGATCCCGCTGATGCCGAACTACCTCGTGTCCGCTTCCGACGACGCCGTCGTGCTGCGGAACTTCGAGGGGATGCTGGTGCGCTACCAGGCGGAGGACCGGACGCAAACGATCCGCAAGACGGCGACGCGCGGCGTGAGTTCGCTGTTGCAGGGGACGAAGTCGGCCCTGATCCCCGAGAACAGCGAGCGCATGGCCCGTCGTCAGCTGCACGTGCTGGCGAGTCAGGCGGCCGCCGAAGAAGACGCACACGAACACCACGGCCATCACGGCCACCACGGTCATCACGGCGGTTGCAACGGCAACGGCCATGCCCCGGCGCAGGACTTGCTGCCGTTGGGCGTCCTGACGCATGGATGCGGCTCGTAAGGAACAGTCCGTACCAGCCCCGAGCGCGAGCGAGGGGGTGAGACGAACCCCCTCGCTCGCGCTCGGGGCTGGTATTCGAGAGGATGACAATCGAGCGCCAATGAGAATCGGCATCACCTACGACCTGAAGAGCGACGCCCCTCCGCCCGCCGGCGCCCCGGACGACTATCAGGAGGAGTTCGACAGCCCCACGACCGTGGAAGCGGTTGCCGCTGTGCTGCGCGGCCTGGGTCATGAGGTGGTGAAACTCGGCGACGGCCGTGGGCTTCTGCGACGGCTCCTGTCCGACCCGCCGGACTTCGTGTTCAATTTCGCCGAAGGCCAGGGCGTCGGCCGGTCGCGCGAGGCGCGGGTTCCCGCCGTGTTGGAGATGCTCGACATCCCCTATACCGGCTCCGATCCGCTGACCCTCGCCGTGACGTTGGACAAGGATTGTGCCAAGCGTCTCGTGGAATCGGCCGGCGTCAACGTGCCGCGCTCGTTCGTTGTGAAACCGGGCGACGACTTGGACGAACTGGCGGCCCGCGCTCGCCTGCCTTACACGGCCATCGTGAAGCCGGCATGGGAAGGGTCGAGCAAGGGCATTCGCGGCCGCTGCGTCGTGGATGACGCCGAAGGCTGCATCGCGGCCGTCGAACGGCTGCGCAAGGACCACGCCCAACCGATCTTGGTGGAGGAATACATCCAAGGGGAGGAGTTGACGGTCGGGATCGTCGGCAACGCCCCACCGCGGGTCGTCGGCGTCCTGCGCGTCGTGCCCCAGCTGCCGACTGATCGTTTCGTTTACAGCCTGGAGGTCAAGCGCGACTGGCGGCGCCAGGTCCGTTATGAATGTCCGCCCCGCCTGGCGGCCGGCGAGTTGGAGGCGGTCGAGCAGGCCGCGCTCCAGGCCTACCGCACCCTGGGCTGTCGCGATGTGGCCCGCGTCGATTTCCGTCTCCGCGACGGCGTGCCCTACTTTCTGGAAGTGAATCCGCTGCCCGGCCTCAATCCGGAGTCCGGCGATCTAGTAATCCTGGCCGGGCTGGCCGGGTGGACCTATGAGGAACTGATCCGCGGCGTGTTCGAGGCGGCCCTGGACCGTCACGCCGCCAAGTTCCAGCCCACCGCCGCGACCTGACGCCCGCCCCGACGGTGGGGAGCGTTTTGCGCCGTCCCGAGGATTGTTCCGGGACGGATCGTGCGGCCTAGTTGCGAGAATGACTTCTCGCCCTACCCGCCAGGCACTCTCGTGAGGGGCCCTTCACTGGGCGGCAACCGCTATATGATCGACGATCCGTTCGACGACATTCCGGCGCGACGGCCGCGCGTCGCCATCCTGTTCAACGAACCCGTCCTCGCCCTGGACCATCCCGACGCCGAATCGGAACACGAAATCCTGTACACCGTTGATGCGGTCCATGAGACGCTCGCCAAGGCGGCCTACGACGTGCAACGGCTGGGCGTCGGCCGCGACCCGCACATGCTCACGGCCGGGTTGCGCCGCTTGCGTCCCGATGTGGTGTTCAACCTCTTCGAGGGCTTGGCGGATTTCGGCAGCACCGAGGCCCACGTCGCCGGGCTGCTGGACTGGGCCGGCGTGCCGTTCACCGGCTCGCCCTATCAGACGCTGAGCCTGGCGCGGAGCAAGCACCTGGCCAAGCTCCTGCTGCAAGGGGCCGGCCTGCCGACGCCGGGGTTCTTCGTCGTCGAGGAAGTGCCGGCCCCGCCCTGTCCGATCGAGTGGCCGGTCATCGTCAAACCCGCCCTGGAGGATGCCAGCGTCGGACTCGACCAGGGCAGCGTCGTCACCACGCAGCACGACCTCAACGCCCGCATCGCCTACCTGCTGGAAACCTACGGGCCGCCGGTGCTGGTGGAACAGTTCATCCGCGGCCGTGAGTTGAACGTCGCCGTGATCGAGGCGCCCGACCTGCGCGTGTTGCCGCCTTCGGAGATCCTCTTTACGGATACCGATCCCGGCTTCTGGCCGATCGTCACCTACGACGCCAAGTGGAAGCCCGGTTCGCGCGACTACGAGGCCACGCCGCCGTTGTACCCGGCCGCGGTGACGCCGCGCCTCCGGGAGAAGCTGGAAACGTTGGCTCGACAGGCCTTCCGCCTGCTCGGCTGCCGCGACTACGCCCGCATCGACTTCCGCGTCCGCACCGGCAAGCCGTACATTCTCGAAATCAACCCGAACCCCGATTTCAGTCCGATGGCCGGCATGGCCGGCGGCCTGACCTCCGCCGGGCTGACGCATGAGGGCTTCACTGTTCAACTGGTGGAGGCCGCCCTGGCGCGGGGCCGCGGCCGCGGCCGCGTTGCCGGCCGGGGCAAAGCCGTCTCGGGCGAGCCGATCGCCGGGTGATTGCCTCGCGACGACCAACCGTTCATTTTTCCGCAAGCAGGTCGTCGGCCGGCGCGTTTCGCGTGCGGACCCAGCCGGCCGTTACCTCGCCGTGTCGGCCGCGGCGCACGAACTCCACCGTCGTATCCGGTTCGGCGCCGCGCCCGCGAACAGTACCGAAGACCACCAGAACGGCAGCAGCGCCGCGAGGGTGCGCGGAACGTCCCACGGCGATACGCTGCTCCTGCCGGAAACGCGGGGCCGGTGACGGACGCCGGCCTCCGCCACCTCATAACCGAGTTGGCGGGCGCGGGTCAGCATCTCCACATTCACGAAAAAGCCGTTGGCCTCCGGTAGAATCGACGCCAAAGCGTCTCGCCGAAACACTTTTAGCGCGCAATCGCAATCGCGCACGCCCGTGCCGAGAAGGGCGCGGGTGAGCACGTTGTAGCCGCGGGACAGGAAGCAGCGCAGGCGGGAATCTTGGCGCGCCTCGCGCCAACCGACGGCCACGGGGCAACGATCCGTCAACGGAATGAGGCGGTCGAGGTCGGCGAGATAAAACTGGCAATCCGCATCGGTAAAGGCGACCAAATCGAACCGCGCCGCCTCGAAGCCCGTTCGCAGCGCCGCCCCGTATCCCCGGTTCGTCTCGTGACGCAGCAAACGCACGCGCGGCCGCACCGTCGTCAGTTCCGCGACGACGGCGGCGGTGGCGTCGCGGCTGCCGTCGTCCACGACGAGGATTTCGTAGTCGTCGGTGAGCGCGGCGAGGGCTTCGTCGGCCTCGACGACGGCCTGGCGAACGCCGGCTTCCTCGTTGAACGCGGGCAGCACCAGTGACAGCCGCCGTCCGGCGGCTGGATTCGTTCGGCCGTCCATGGCGGAGGTTCCTTGACCGGGCGATGGCGCCATCGGCCGGCCAAGGTCGCACAAAGGCCGAGCCGGTGTCAAGGCGGACGGCGGCCGCAGGGTGTGCCTCTCGAAGTAGGCGAGCGGCGCGGCGTCAGCCCGCCGGTGTAGTTCCAGTTCCGTGGCGCTATGCTACACCGGCGGGCTGACGCCGCGCCGCTCGCCTAAATTCAGTGGCGGACGGCGGCCGCCTTCAACCGACCATCCGGGCCGCGGCGGGAACGGCGCCGTGTGCGGCGAGCAATCGGAGGTTGACCTGCTGGTTCACGCGCCGGGCGTAGACCGCGTCAACGGACAGCGCCGGGTGCTCGACGCGGTGCAACAAGGTTCGGAACTGGCCCTGCACCTCGACCGGCGACCAGTCGCCGACCACGTCCATGCCGGCCAAACGGCCGTCGGCCGACGACGTGAAGGCGTCGAGGACCGCCGTCACCTCGCCCATCCCGAGCACGCCCGAATCCCAGTTGACGACCGACTCGGCGGACGCCATCACGTCCTTGTCGAGGGAGATGTAGAGCGGATGGCTGCCCAACTCGTCGCGGAAGGGACGCAGGAGTTGCTCGATACGGGACCGCGTCGTGTGAATGAACGGCGACGGGCGCAACGGTTCATGCGGCACGCGCCCCCAGGCGCCGCGGCGGAAGCGGCGAAACGCCGGGAAGACGGTGATGCGGCCGTCACGCAGCTGCCGCCACGGCGCCATCCAGCGAAAGGAGTTGTCGAAATCGACCTCGCCGCCGACATGAAAGACGCGCCGGGCCAGCGGCAACTGCGATGCGTGCCGCAGCCACGTCCCGCAGTGCAGGAACGGCACGCCGCGCATCCAGTCGGGATGGTTGTCGAGCACCAGGAGGTTGAACGGCTCGCGCAGGCGGCGTAAGAGGGCGAGGCTGACGTGGTGAAAGTCGCCGGAGCCGTAATACGTCAGGTGCGGTTCGGCGTCGGTCTCGCCGCCGAGTTGCTCCGAAAGAGCCTGCTCGAAGCGGCGGAACTGGCCGAAGCCGCAGCCCAGTCGGATGCGCGGCCCCCATTCGCGGGCGCCGTGAACCACCTGCCGGCCACGCGCCAGCGTCTCTTGAGCAGTCAGGGCGCCGTCCAGGTCGAGAATGCGAACGTCCATGTTCTGAGTGTCCTTGGACCGCGAACGAGAAGGATAGGCCTCCGGGCCTGCATTCGGTATACGACAAGCCCACGCCGCCGCACAAGGCGAAGATGAAGGGATTTGGTAACATGGGCGGCGTCGCCCGGCCGCCCCGCCCCGAAGGAGGTTCCATGATCCGACCCGTCGCGCCCGCCGACACGCCGACGCTGCTCGCCCTCACCGCCGCGACCGGCGTCTTCAAGGAACATGAGGTTCAGGCGCTCCGAGAAGTCCTCGATGAGTACCACGAAGCCAACCGCGGCTTCGGCCACGTCGCCGTCGTGGACGAACGCGAGGCCCGGATCGTCGGCTACGCTTACTACGCGCCCGCCGCCATGACGGACCACACCTGGTATCTGTACTGGATCGCGGTAACGAAGCAGATTCAGGCGAAAGGCGTCGGCTCCGGATTGCTGCGCCACGCCGAGGAGGAGATCCGCGGCAAGGCCGGCCGCGTGCTGTTCATCGAAACCTCGTCGCTGCCGCACTACGACCCGACGCGGCGGTTCTACCTCAAACACGGCTACGAAGTGACGGGGGTGCTGCGCGACTACTACGCCGACGGCGATGACATGGTGGTTTTCCGCAAACGGCTCGCGGGGGGATAGCGGAAGGGGAAAAATGTCCCGCCGCCGGCTGGCCTGGTGTCGCCCGTCACCCGGTTCGCCGAACGGCGGGACGGCCGCATTCTACCCCGTTCGCCTCGCCTGTCCAGAAGATACTTAGAGAATTAGAGTAAAAGTTGCCGCACTCGCTTTTACCCTTTCCGAGCGCGGCGCCGGAATTTCGCGCTTATCCCTTGTCCGCGCCCTTAGAATGGGAGCGGAACCGAGGGGACGGCCCTCTCCTTTCGCCGTCTCCCGCGCCGCCGTTTCGGCCCATTTTCCCGGCGCCGGCGGTCGCAGCCCCGATCCTCCGAGGCGTAAGCACAAGCATCCCCAGCGGTTCCGTGCGCCGGCGCTGCGCCTCCGCGCGAGGCGCGGCAATCCGGGCGGCGGGCGCAACGGGCGCGGGACGGCGAATCGGCAGAGCCTCCCTAGGTTGTGGCCTTTTTCTCATGCCGCGGCGGGCCGCTTGACGATCTTCTGCACTAGCCGAGGCGGAAGACCAACCCCGCCATCCCCGCTCCTGGCCCCCGGGCTGGCGGACTGGTGCGGCGCACAGGTTGTCTCTGCCCTTTGGCCGGCCCGCCGCCGCGCCGGTACCGCCCGGCCGCGGCCGTACGCCCCCGACAGACCCCGGGGGCGCGCCCGGGCGGTAAACAAGGCTCCGCGACCGGCCCCCGCATCCGCCGGACCCGGAGAGGACTCAGCGCATACAAGATAAGGGAGTGCCTGCCATGAAAAAAGTGTTTACCACCGGCCAGGTCGCGAAAATCTGTAAAGTCGCGCCGCGGACGGTGAGCAAGTGGTTCGATTCGGGCCGGCTGCGCGGTTATCGCATCCCCGGCAGCCAGGACCGCCGTATCCCCCGCGAACACCTCATCCGCTTCCTCAAAGAGCACGGCATGCCGTTGGGCGAGCTGGAGGAGGAGGGGTGGCACAAGATCCTGATCATCGGCGCCGAGCCGCTGTTCATCAGCCGCGTCCAGGAATTGCTGCCGGACGACGAGGATTACCGCTACGAGACCGCCATGAGCGGCTTCGAGGCCGGCATCCAGGCCGAGAGCTTCCACCCGGACACGATCGTCGTGGACCTGGCGATGGGCCGCAGCGAGGGTCTGCAGATCGCCCAGAACTTGCGCCGCAACCCGCAATTTGAAAGCACGCTCATCCTCGCCCTGGCCAGCGAGGACGAGGCCGAGCCGGAGGCGCTGACGAAATACGGTTACAGCGAGGCGTTCAAGAAGCCGTTCGACGTGGCCCTGCTCGCCGAGCGCATCCGCACGCTCGTCGAAGAGAAGCGCGAAAACAACATGTGAGCCGGGCCGATGTGAGACACGGGGGGAAGCCGATGCTTCCTCCCGTTTTTTTGTTGGCACGGCTGCGCCGTCGGCAGGACGTATATCTCTTCCCGCGTCGCATCCAAGGCGGCCAAGGCGTCGGCGAGCAAGTCGCACACGGCCAATTTCAGGAATGATGTCGTTATCCGAGAGGCAGATCATTCGGCCTGTCCGTTGCGGGTCACGCGCATCAAAAACTCGCTGCTGTCTTCGGGCAGTCGCGACCAGTCGAGGCGTTCGGCCAGTTTCGCCCGTACCAGGGCGACGGCATCCGCACGAGACTCCAGGAGCCTCAGAGCGGCGTTGGCGACCGCGAAGAACGAGTTGCCGCCCATCGCGTGAGCGTAGTTCAGAACAATGTGACCGAGGTCGGTCTGGGTTTGCCGCCCGATCCGTCGAGCTTCGTCCGCCAGCCCGTGGGCATTGGGCCATCGGCCGGCCGCGACGAACCGACGATCCGGCCTCCCGGTAAGCAGTTCAACGGCGAAGGCGTTCGCCTCTTTCTCCTCGCCGTCTTGGCTCGCCTCGTCCACGTGCTCGTCGAGCAGCGCCCCGTCGTCCTCGATATGTCCCAGAAGGATGTGCCCTAACTCATGGGCCAGGATGAAGAGCATCCACGCCGGATTTCGAGCCTTCCGGCAAAGGACGATAACGGGGCGGCCGCGCACCCTCGCCGCGAACCCGTCCGGACGGTGGGCGTGGGCCGGGAAGTGATCCAGGTGCAGGACCGGAATGCCAAGCGACCAGCAGTAGTCGAGCAGTTCGCCGAGGCCGATCCAGGGCACCCCTTGGTCGAGGATTTGTTGACGAGCCTCCGCCGCACAGCCTGGAAGAACGGCGGGCGCGGCGGGCATGGCTTCCGCCGCGAGTTGCGCGGCGCGGGTGGCGATGACGCGGGCCATGGCCAACTCGTCTTCTGTGACGCCGGCGCGTTTCTTGTACTTGCAAGCGCCGAAGTCACGAAGCCGAATCGGAACGGTTTCGTCTTGCAAGGACCGCAAGTCCAGGCCCAGGTGCCGCGACAGCAAGAGCAGACCCTGCGCGTATCCGGCGGGGTTGGCGGCTACTTCGTCGTCCCACCAGCTGGGTAGAGCGGTGTTGCGAACGAAATGGCGCGTCAAACCGACTTGGCTCAGTCGCCGATAGAGCGGCGTCATCGGGTTCGCTGCCGACAAGTTTGTCGCCCTCCGTCGTCTGGTCGTGCTGAAAGCTGCCATCCTCCGTTCAAGGCCGTCTTGCTCCCGGCCCGCCACTGTACGCTTGTCAATACAGGTGTTCATTCCATTATACTAGACAGTGAATGTCTGGGCGAGCCGTTTGCTGACATGGCTGGCGCTCGTTGTGTCGGGGGGCCACCACGCCGAGGTCTTCGTCCAGCGCGATCGCCTTGCCGTGGGCTTTGCCGTGAAGCGTTTTCGTCATGGTTGCTCCTTGCCTGCCGCTGTGGACGCCCTTTATCTTAGACAGGATGAAGGCTCCCACCTTCCCCAATCAGCTCGCCCGGCTTTGCGCGACCGCCGGGCGGTCATTCGTCGCCCCCTCGCCGGCCGCATCCTGGCCCTTGCGGTATTTGATGTCGTAGTTGAGGATGAAGTCCAGCTCCTCTCAATCGTGCATTCGCCCTCTTCAAGGCTGAGTGGTCAGTTCCGTTACGGCAGCCCGTATTCCCAGAGCCACATCCGTAAAGGCCTTATCTCGGCTTTGCCAATCGGTCACAGGCTTGGCGTCCTTGGGCAGTGCCTTGAGCTTGCCGAAAGGGGATGCGTGCCAATCACACGGGCGGAGAATGATCGGAACAACGCGCGCCTCCCCGGCCGAGTGCCGCTCAAGCGCACGCTTCATTTCCACGTCATAGCAGTAGCGCGATGCAAGGAAATCAGCGCTGATGAGTAGCAGGATGACACGAGCAGAGTTCAAGTGCCCGTCGATTTGCCCCTCCCATTCGGCACCCACCGCGATTTTCCGATCATGCCATCCGGCGATCAACCCCTGGTGCATGAGTTGGCTGAGGTGCGCCTCGAGCTGGTTTCGCAGCTTTTCATCCTTGTGGGAGTAGGAAAAGAAGATTTCCACCGGCGTCTTGGGTGCATCAGCGGCCGGTTGCGGAACAGTCGCAGGGACGGCAGGGGTGTCGGCCGGCGGGAGGGCGTTTTGGCTCTCGGCATTTCCGGCCGTGGCCCCGCAGAGCCTCAGCAGTTCCGCTCCCGCGCGGCAAACATCCGCCCCGTCGGCAGGTGGCAAGGTGTCGGCGACAGGTTCCTGTTGCGTGGGGTCAGGCGGAGCTGACAGCTGAGAGAGAGCCTCTGCCAGTGTCAAGCCTTCAGCGCTGCTCGGCGACAAGCGGCCATTTGACCTTTGTACCAGCGCCTCCACAACACGCTGGCTGACCGCAAAGCTGAACTCCTCCCCCCACAAGGACTGCACCAAAGCCCGTAATTCGTTGAAGCCGGCAATCCTCTGGAGGCTGTCTCGCGCTGCACTGACGTATACACCCAGGTGAAGCCGAGCGCCTCTTTGCACGGCGGGATTCTGTTGTCGAATCTGTTCTCCGGTTTGGTGGTAGGTCTCACCGAATTGCCGCAGGTCACGAAGCAGTTGGCCCAGCGTATAACTCTCGGGGGGTGGAGGAGGGGACGGCAGTTCCGCGGCCCATTGAAACCCTTGCTCCTCCATCGAAGGGACCGAGAACGGCGAGCATGATGCACGCTCCCGGTTCGAGGCCGCTTCTGCGGCGGTCGTGAGCCTGGCCAGGTCGATCGCCAAAGCACAAGCGGCGAATAAATCCCTGTCGAGGGTGGCAAATCCGTAATGGAGCCACTGATGGCCTTGCCAGTGCAGTTGCAGCGCCGGGTGTTCTTGTTGGTGCAGGACGGCGAAGACGAAGCCAATCCACCGTTCCAGAGGGCCGCGGTTCACCACAGGGCGCGGGCCTCCGATTCTGCCGACGGGAACTCCGGCTTCATTGCGGTGGATGCGCTCGTACAGGATCGGACATTCGGGGAACACCCCTATGGGAAGAGCGTCGCCCGCACGTTCAGCCACTCTGCAAAACCATTCTGTCGCCGGGCCGCGAATCTGGACGATCTGCTGCAGGTCGTTCAACCGAGACAGCCGCGGCATTTTTTCATGGCACCCGCCTTGTTGCAGTGCGGCCCATTCCCTCGCTGGCGGGGTCTCGAAGCTATTGTCTAGCATGAGCAACTTGCATTCAAGCTGCGGCACCGGCAGTCCAGTGCCGGCGAGGAATTCAGACTTTAGACGGTCGAAAATTCGCCGTTGGTTTGAGGACAGGCCGGGTAGCGCGTGCTGCTCACTCTCTTCTGTCTTGGCGTGCAGTTCCAGCGCCTCAACAATCACCTTGATTGAGGCCTCTGAGCAATAGCAGAGATCCTCCAGCACGCTGAAGATCGTCCCAGGGAACAGATCGTGGCGCTCGGGAGCGCCGTTCAGCTGCACGAAGGTTTCACAGGACTTCCCCGAGAAGTGTTGTCCATCCTTCGTGAACAACCGCCAGCGGGTTGCCTCCAGGAACGGACGGGGAAAGTGCCAAGCGAGATGGAACACCACACGCCACCAATTATCCCTGTCGGCGAGGGCTCCGTCGGTGAGCGCCAGATGTTCGGCAACTTCCCTCGGGAGATTTGGCAGCAACCGGCAGGCCGCGCAGGTAATCGTCTCTACCGCTTGGAGCGCAGAAGTTACACGGTCCATCGCTGCGTCGTTTGCAGCTGAGTAGAAGGCCAGCGTGAAGGAGTCGCCATATCCGATCAACGGGCCGCGGGTAAGGACAGGGCGGCTTCCGAGAACGCGGGGGAATGGGTCGTGGGCCAGGGTAAGGATGTCCCCCGGACCTTCCTGCCGCAGGATGGCGCAGGAGAGGGGCAAGTGATCGGACCGACCTTGAAGACCAGGAAGGCGGTGAAGGCACTCCCCGAAAGAGGCGATAAGTTGCTGTGTGGACATGGTTGCACCTACTCGCACCAGGCCGTCCGTGACCTACCCTTCGGCCGGCGGGAAGCAAGCCGATTAGATGGAGTGTACCTGTGTCAACTGATTGACGGAAGGCGAATCGTGCGGTTGAGGATGTTCGACCGCCTGCCCTCTGTGTCAGTGGACCGCCGGTTCCCCCGGCATCCGCGGCGGGGCGGTCTTCCACATCAACGCCACTTCCTCCGACGTCAGCCCGTAGGCCGCGTTTACCAGTTCGGCGACCTGCCGTTCCAGGGTCCGCGCTTCCGCGGCCAGCGTTTGCAGCGGAACAATGCTGACGGCGTGTTCCTCCTTCAGCTTCTTCAGTTCGGCCACGCCCAGCGGCTTCTTCCGGCCGCGGGCCTTCTTCACTTCCGTCACCAGCGTATCCACGTCGAGCGCGGACACGTCCTGGAGTTTCTGACTCGCCTTCTCCACGGCGAAGATGTCCCGCAGCCAGTCGTGAAAAGCCATCCGCTCCTTGCTTTGCTTGTCCGCGATCTCAATAAGCCGACGAACGACAGGGGAAGCGATGTTTCGCGCTTCTTCGCTCGCCCGGCCGATTGGCAACTCCTGAACGAACTCCCGAATGAACCGTAGCGCCTCATCCTTTCCGTGCGTCGCGGTGCGCCATGCGAACCACCACATGATCGGAGAGTTCATTACGGCCAAAATCCACAAATCTTCGGTCGGCAGGATGTACACCGTGTTGTTGATGTACAGTCCGCGGGCGTCGAAACACCACTCGGCTCGCCACGTGATTTCGGGATAGATGATCTTCGGCTGATCGAGTCTGTCCCAATAGGCGCAGGCCCGCAGTTCCCACCAGTATTCGCCCTGGTCCTGCCGCTTGATGAGGGCTTCCCGGTACTGGTTCAGGTGCGCATGAACCGCCGGGTAGGCGGCGGCGAACACGGCTTCCGCCCCGTCGCCGGCCTTCGACCAGGGCCAGTCGTGATTCCCACTGGATTTCATCGCCAGCATCCAAAGGCCGGTCCATTCCGCCTGCCAGCGGTTGACGTCCTGCCCGCGAAGGTAGGGCTTGAAGATGCCCGCCGACTTCGGATCGGCCGACACCAGCCGGTCCTTCGCGGCGGTGTCAATCAGGAAGGCTTCGTTGAATCCGGTTAGGATGCCCCGATAGGGGACGCTTCCCGCAAACTCCTTCAATGGCACCCCCGCCCGGCGGACCTTCTCCATCAGCGCCAGCACGCCCGGCGGTTCCAGCGTCCAGGCGTCGCCGGCCAGCCGTGCGCGCGGCGTCTCGAAGCCCTGCTCCTTGATCTGCTCGGAAAGGTCGTCGATCCGCAGCTGGTCGCGGGGGATGTCGCAGACGCGGGCCGTCGCCGGCGGCGCCTCGGCCGTCGGCTTGCGGGCCACCAGGATCGACGGGAACACGTCGGCGTCTTCAAAGATCTGCTTGGCGTGGCCGAAGTTCACCACCGACTCCACCCAGGCCGACTCGGCGAAGAAGCGCCGCAGCGGGCCGCCGTAGCCGGCCTTCATCCACTTGTTCGTCACGATGAAGCAGAGCCGGCCGCCGGGCTTCAACAACTCCATTCCCAGCTCGTAAAAGTAGACGTACAGGTCGGCCGTGCCGTCGTAGGCGCGGTAGCGCGTCTGGAGATACGGTTTGTAGGCCGAAATCCACTCCTGGCGCACGTACGGCGGGTTGCCGACCACCACGTCGAAGCCGCCGGCGGCGAACGCCTCGGGGAAGGCCGTCCGCCAGTCGAAGGCGCGCGGGTGGACGTTCGGGTCGGCGATGACGCTGTTGCCGACGCGGATGTTGTGGTCCAGGCTGGTCAGCACCTTGCCGGCCTGAGCCGTCTTGATCCAGAGGCTGAGCCGGCAGATGTCCACGGCCTCGTCGTTGAGGTCCACGCCGTAGAGGTTGTGCTGGAGGATCTGTCGGTCCACGTCGAAGAGCTGCTTACCGCGCAGCTCGGTCAGCCGCTCCTGCGCCGCCAGGTACACGCGGTACAGCTGCTCGAACGCCTCGATTAGGAAGGCGCCGCTGCCGCAGGCCGGATCGACGACGCGCAGCGTCGAAAGGTCGTCCACCCACGCCTCCCAGAACTGCACCAGGGCCGCCTTGTGGGCCGGCCGGAGCGACGGCAGTTCGTAGGCCGCGGGGTCTTCCAGGACCTTGCGGACGGCCGCCGGTGCCTGCTGGTGCGACCGGCGGCGCAGCGCCTCGAACCGCTCCTTCAACACCGGCCCCAGCGTGGAGGCGACGATGTAGCGCGTGATGAACGGCGGCGTGTAGAACGCGCCCTCCCGCTTCCGCTTCGACGGCGCCGCCTCCGCCGCTTCCGCCTCCGGGGCGCCGGCGAGCGCGTTGCGCAACTGTTCCAGGTCGGTGATCGACTGCTCGAAGATGTGTCCCAGGATTTCCACGTCGATCAGTCGGGGCGGGCCGTCGGCCGCGTCGTCTTCGGCGGCGGCCGGCGTCCGGTAATCGTAGGCGGCCAGGCGGTCGAGCGCCTGGCACACCTCATCGGGCACGCGCAGGCGGTCCAGCCATTCGTCGGCGGCGAACAGTCCGCCGTTGTAGCGCTCGACGCCGAGCCGCGGGTTGCCCTCGTCCACGGCCCGGAACAGTCCACGGAAGTTGTCCCATATCGGCCGGGGATTGTAGGGGTCGGCGTGGCGGTAGGCCCGGGCAATCGACTCGGCCGGCAACAGGCCGCGGTCCTCGCAGAAGGCGACGAACAGCACGCGGTCGAGGATTTTTTGCGTGGCCGCCAGCACGCGGGCCGGCGGCACGTCCGGGTTGTGGCGGCGAAGGGCGTCGAACGTGGTCCGCCGCAGTTCGGCGTATTCGCGGTAATAGTCGCGCGTCAGGTCCAGGCCGATACGGCGGGATTCGGAGAGCAGCGGGTCGAGATGACAGGGACCGGCCTCCGGGACCATGCGTTCGGCGCCGAGTAGGAAAACGAAGCGGCGGAAGGCGCGGTCGTCTTCCGCCAGGGCGGCGGTCTCGAAGCGCTCGAAAGTGTACTGGTCGTGTCCCTTGTGGTAAAGCCGGATCTCATGCAGGTTGGTGACGAGATACCAGTCGCATTCCAGGTTGACGGCGTAGCGCAGCGCCTGATCGACGGCGGACTGTTTACGCCCGGCGAAGGGCCGGTCGAGCGGGTCGCGCGGCCCTTTGCCTTCGAGGGCGGCGACGACCCGCGGCCGGCCGTCGGCGACGGAGAAGCGGCCGAGGGCGGCGTCGGCGAACTTGCCGTCCACCTGGACGGTCGCCTCGCGCTTGATCGTGTAGCGGTCGGCCCCGGCGGCGGGGCCGGTGTAGCCGAGAATTTGTTGGAAGACCTCGGAAAGGAAATCGCTCAGGAGTTCCGTCTCCTTCATCGCCTCCGCCTGTTTCGAGGCGAGCAATTTGGCCCAGTGCGTCAGCTTGATCCGGGCCTCCGGGGACGCCGGACCCGCGAACGCGGACAGCCGGGGCCGCAGCGCTTCGGGGCGGAACAGGGTTTTGGCGGGAGGCGGCATGGGTGGCGTGTGCTCCGGTCGGGGGCCGGGACTCGCCCGGCGGGTCGCTGAACCGTGATTATGGGGCGGCGCGGAAGGCGAGTCGAGGGAATATTGAAAAGGCGCAGCCATACCCCCGCCCGCCGCGCCGGTTTACACGGCCGCGCCGCCGTGGTATCGTACACCTGTCGTCCCCCGCCGTTCGGCGCGGTCGCCCGAAGGAGACTCCCATGGGGAGAGCGGTCGTCGATCCCGCCGAACTGCGGCGCTTCGCCCACGGCCTGAAACACTTCAACGGCGAGTTGCAGCACCAACTCGCCGTGCTGCACGGCCAGTTCTCGGCCCTGGGCGACACCTGGCGCGACCAGGAACATGAGAAGTTCGCCCGCGAATTCCTGCAGACGGCCCAGGTCCTCTCGCAGTTTATCGCGGCCGCCAACGACCACATCCCGTTCCTGCTCCGCAAGGCCGAGCGGATCGAGGAGTACCTTCAACAGCGTTAGGCCCCCTTATGAGTGCGTCTTCCGCCCGCGTCCTGTCGACCGACGCCCTGCGCGACTTCCACGCCGCCCTCGCCAAGTTCCGCACCAAGGGCCGCGACGCCCTGCGCACCGTCTTCATGGAGATCGAGCACGTCCTCGACTGGCTGGAAAGACAGCTGAAACACTGGACGCGCGAAGCCGACAAGCGGCACGAAGACGTCCTCCGCTGCCGGGGCGAATTGGCGCTGGCGCGGTCGGCGCCCGAAGGCTGGCGGTCGGCGGTGTCGGAGAAGGAGATCGCCCTGCGCAAGGCGCAGTTCCGCTTCAAGGAGGCGGAGGACAAGGTCGCGGCCGTGCGCCGCTGGAAGCGGACGCTGCCGCAGGCGCTCAACGAATACGTCCTGCCGCCGCGGCGCCTGGCCGGCTTCCTCGACGGCGACGTGCAAAACGCCCTCGTCGTCCTGGACAATAAAATCGACCATTTGAGGGCTTACATGGCGCTGGAGGCGCCTTCGGGCGCCGCCGCGCCGCCGGCGCCCGAGGCCGCCGTCCCCGCCCCTCCCGCCGGGGGGCCGTCATGAGCCTGAACGCCGCCTCCGTCGAGCTGGCCAACGGCATGAAGACCCTCAACGCCGTCTGGGAAGAGACCCGCGTCGTCTGGACCGACGGCGTCGCCCAGGAGTTTGAAGACCGTTTTTGGAACCCACTGGAGGCGCAAACGCGCGACGCCATCGGGGCCATCGACCGCCTCGCCGCCCTATTGGCCCAGGTGCGGAGGGACTGCACCTAACGCCGGCCGCGCCCCTTCCGACCGACCACCCCGGCAACGAAGCACCCCGTCATGAGCGAACCTCTCCTTTTGGCCCGCGAACGCACGCTCCTCCGCGACCTGGCGCAACGGGCCGCCGCCCGCGCCAAGGACGAAAAGCTGCTGGGGCAGACCGCCCCGCACGCCAAGGCCGCGGCGGAATCCGCGCGTGAGGCGGGCCTCCGCGCGGCCGCGGCCAAGCTCAAGTCCGAACAGGCCGCCGTGGAAACGGAGACGGAGGAGGAGCGCGCCGCCATCCAGGCCCGGTTCGACGAGGAGCAGGCCGCCGCCCAACAGGAGTTCGCCGAGGCCCGCGAGGAGTTGACCGGCCGCTGCGAGGAGGAGAAGGAGGCGGCCCGCAACGGTTTTCAGGAGGCGAGCTGGACGATCAACGCCGTTTTGGAGCGCAGTGCGACCCAAGCGGAAGAACGTCGGCGCGCCACGGAGAAGCGGCTGACGGCCATCCTGGACCGAATCGTCGCGCTGCGTCGGAACGCCTCCGCCCTCTGGGACGAGTGGGAGGAAGAATATCTGAATCCGGCCGTCAAGACGGCCGCCGGGCCGCGCGAACAGAACCCCCGCCTCAGCCTGCGCAAGAGCCTCGCCGCCCTGGAGGATCGCCTCGCCGGCTTGCAGAAGCAGTTGAAGGAATTGGCCCTCCCCAAAATCCTCAAAGGCGGCCGGCTGACGCTGGCGTTCGGGGTCGTCGGCGTGCTGGCGGTCTACCCGCTCGGCCTGCTCGTGTCGGCCCTCGGTGGTCCCCACGACCCGCTGCCGACGCTGGTGACCGGCCTGGTGGCGTCCTCGGTGGCGACTCTTATCGTCGGCATGACCGTCAAATACACGATGGCGTTTATCGCCCACCGGCAGGTGCGTGGGCTGTTCCACGTTTACCCGACCCTATGCCGCGCCGCGGACTCCGTCGCCCTGCGCGCGCGGCAGCGCATGAAAAGCGCCGGCGTCCGTTGTCGCAAACAGATCAGCGGTCTCAAAAAGCGGCATAGACGGGCCATGCGCCACGCCCGGCTGGAGTCGCAGCGGGAATGGTCCGAAGCCAAGGGTCGGCTGGACGAGGCGCTGCCCCAGACGCTGGAGCGCTGCCAGCGACGTAAGGAGGCCGCCGAGCGCAAGCTGGCGGAAGAACTGCGCCGGCTGGACCGGGAACGCGAACGGCGGCTAGGGGAGTCCCAGCGTGTACACGACGCCGAGGTGGAGGAACTGGAGGCGCGGCGCCGGCAGCGGTTGGACGAGATCGAGGGCGGTTACGGACGCGGCTGGGGGATGATGGCGGAGGCCTGGCGCGAGGCGACGGCGGAGCTGGGCGCGGCCGTCGCCGCCGTCCGCGAGGAGAGCGACCGGCTGTTCCCGGCCTGGGACGACCCGTGCTGGGCCGACCGTCCGCCGGCCGCCGCCGTGCCGCCGGCCTTGCGCTTCGGCGCATTGCAGGTCGGAAAAGAGCAAATTCCAGAAATCGTCCCCGGCGACGAGAAGCTGCGCGGCGAGGCCGTCGCGGACTTCACGCTGCCAGCCCTCTACCCATTCCCCGACCGCGGGTCGATGCTCTTCCTCGCCCAGGACGCCGGCCGGGCCAAAGCGGTGGAGGCGCTCCAGGCGGTGCTGTTCCGCCTGCTGACGGGCGTGCCGCCGGGCAAGGTGCGCTTCACCATCCTCGACCCGGTGGGCCTGGGCCAGAATTTCGCCGCCTTCATGGACCTGGCCGACCACGACGACCTGCTGGTGACGAGCCGCATCTGGACGGAGACGGCGCACATCGAACAGCGGTTGGCCGACCTGACGGCCCACATGGAGAACGTCATCCAGAAGTACCTGCGCGACCGCTACCCGACGATCGACGACTACAACGCCATGGCCGGCGAAGTGGCGGAGCCTTTTCGCATCCTCGTTGTCGCCAATTTCCCGACGAATTTCAGCCCCGAGGCCTGTCGGCGTCTGGTGAGTATCGCCCAAAACGGGGCGCGGTGCGGCGTCCTCACGCTCATCATGGTGGACCGCAAACAGCCCATGCCGGAAGATTTCGACCTGGCGGACTTGCGTGGGGCCGGGGTGGTGCTGACTTGGGACGGCGGCAAATTCGTCTGGGAGGACGCCGATTTCGGCCGTTTCCCGCTGCTGCTCGACGCGCCGCCGGACGCCGAGTTGGGCGCCCGTCTGCTGGACCAGATCGGCCGGCTGTCGCGGAAGGCCCGCCACGTCGAAGTGCCGTTCGAGTTTATCGCCCCTTCGCCGGACCAGTGGTGGACCGGCGACAGCCGGGCCGGCCTTAGCGTGCCGCTCGGCCGCTCGGGGGCCACGTCGCGCCAGTATTTGCGGCTCGGCCAGGGTACGGCCCAGCACGTCCTCATCGCCGGCAAGACGGGTTCCGGTAAATCGACGCTGCTTCATGCGTTGATTACGAACCTCGCCCTGCTCTACTCGCCGGACGAGGTGGAATTGTACCTTGTGGACTTCAAAAAGGGCGTGGAGTTCAAGGCCTATGCCGCCCACGGCCTGCCGCACGCCCGCGTCATCGCCGTGGAGAGCGAACGCGAGTTCGGCTTGAGCGTGCTGCAACGGCTGGACGCCGAGATGAAGGTTCGCGGCGAACGCTACCGGGCGGTCGGGGCGCAGGACCTCAACGCCTACCGCCAGGCGGCGCCGGGCGTGCGCTGCCCGCGCATTCTGCTCATTGTGGACGAGTTTCAGGAGTTTTTCACCGAGGACGACCGCATCGCGCAGGACGCCGCCCAGCTTCTGGACCGGCTGGTGCGGCAGGGCCGCGCGTTCGGCCTGCACGTGCTGCTCGGCTCGCAGACCCTGGGCGGCGCCTACAGCCTGGCGCGGAGCACGGTCGATCAGATGGCGATCCGCATCGCGCTGCAGTGCAGCGAGGCCGACGCCCAGCTGATTTTGAGCGCCGACAACTCGGCGGCGCGCCTGCTGACGCGGCCCGGCGAGGCGATCTACAACGACGCCAACGGCCTGGTCGAGGGCAACAACCCGTTCCAGGTGGTCTGGCTGTCGGACGACCGGCGCGAGCAATACTTGAATCAGATCCGTGAAATGGCTGAAGATCGGGCGTTGCGGCTGCCGGCGCCCGTGGTCTTCGAGGGCAACGCCTCGGCCGACGTGGCGGAGAACCTTCCGCTGCGGCAGCTGCTGGAGACCCCAGTAGGGCGGGAACCGCCGACCGCCGCGTCCGGGCCGGCCCGCGCCTGGTTGGGCGACGCCCTGGCCATCAACGACCTGACGGCCGCCGTATTCCGCCGGCAGAACGCCAGCAACCTGCTCATCGTCGGCCAGCAGGACCAGACGGCGCTGGGAATGCTCACGTCGGCGGTGGTCAGCCTGGCGGCGCAGGCGCCGGCCGCGCGGTTCTACCTCGTGGACGGCCGGGGGGCCGAGGCGCCGACGGCCGGGCCGTGGCCGCGGCTGGCGGACGCCCTGCCGCAGTCGGTGCGCCTGTCGGGATGGCGCGACGTACCGGCCGTGATGAGTGAATTGGCCGCCGAGTTGGAGCGACGACAGAAGGAGACGAACGCGGAGGCGCCGCCGGCGTACTTCGTGGTCCACGGCCTCCAGCGCTGCCGCGACCTGCGCCGACGCGAGGACGACTTCGGTTACGGCCGCGCCGACGAGCCGCCCAGTGCGCCTAAGCAGTTTTCCGACCTGCTGCGCGACGGTTCCGGGCTGGGCGTCCACACGCTGCTCTGGTGCGACACCTATACCAATCTGCAAAGGATGGTGGACCGGGCCGGGATGCGCGAGCTGGCGATGCGCGTTTTGTTCCAGATGAGCGTCGCGGATTCGAGCAACCTGATCGACAACCCGCTGGCCGGCAAATTGGGAGTGCATCGGGCGCTATTCAGCAGCGAGGACGACGGGCGGCTGGAGAAGTTCCGGCCGTACGGGCTGCCGTCGGACGAGTGGGTGACGTGGGTGAAGGAGCGGCTGCGCGGCATGGCGGCGACGGCGGCCGGTGCGGCATGAGCCGAAGGCCGTAATGGGTAGTGTCTCCGTTTGATCTCGCTTCGTCCAAAAAGCCGTGGTCCGGTAGTCAAACGAGACACTACCCGCGTTTCCGCGTCTTGATTCGCCGCCGTCGTCGCATATGCCCTTGAACAAGGAGAAACGCCGACGCACCCACACCCTCGGAGGACGGCGATGAACCTGTCAGCGCTCGGGCCGACCGACGCCCTGCTCGTCGTCGATGTGCAAAACGACTTCTGTCCGGGCGGGGCGCTGCCCGTCGCGGAGGGCGACCGGGTCGTGCCGGTCCTGAACCGCTGGATCGAGGCGGCGCGGGCCGGCGGGGCGGCGGTCGTGGCGTCGCGGGACTGGCACCCGCCGGGGCACGCCAGTTTCCGCGAGCGCGGCGGCCCGTGGCCGGCCCACTGCGTCCAAGGGACCGACGGCGCCGCCTTTCACCCCGGCCTGCGACTGCCGGCCGACGCGCGGGTCGTGAGCAAGGGAACCGACCTTGAGAGAGACGAATACTCGGCGTTTGCCGGCGCCGGCCTCGCGGACTTCCTCCGCGAGCGCGGCGTCCGCCGGCTCTGGGTCGGCGGCCTGGCGGAGGACGTGTGCGTTCGCGCCACCGTGCTGGACGGCCTCAAGGCGGGGTTCGAGGTGCGTCTGATCGCCGACGCCACGCGCCCCGTGAACGCCCGTCCCGACGACGGATCGCGGGCCGTCCGGGAGATGCGCGAGGCCGGCTGCGGCGTCGAAGAGGGGACGCCATGACGACCGATCGCCCTCCCCAATCGCTGTTTCCGGACGCCGCGCGGCTGGGGCTGCTGACCGACCTGTACGAACTGACGATGGCGGCCGGCTATTACGCCCACGGCCTGGCCGACCGGCGGGCGACCTTCGAGCTGTGGGTCCGCCGGCTGCCGGCCTGCCGAAACTTCCTTGTCGCCGCCGGGTTGGAACAGGCCGTCCAGTACCTCCAGGATCTTTCATTCGCTCCCGAGCAGATCGACTACCTCCGTCATCATCCGGCGTTCCGGGCCGTCCCCGCGGACTGGTTCGACCGACTCGCGGACTTCCGTTTCACGGGCGACCTGTGGGCCGTGCCGGAGGGGACCGTCGTGTTCCCCGGCGAACCGCTGCTGCGTATCGCGGCGCCGCTGGCGGAGGCCCAGGTCATCGAAACGTACCTGATCACGACGCTGACCGTGCAGACGGTGGTGGCGTCGAAGGCGGCACGGACGGCGGTCGCGGCCGGCGGCCGGCCGGTCTTCGACTTCGGTTCGCGACGGGCGCACGGGCCACAGGCCGGCCTGCTGGCGGCGCGGGCGGCCTACATCGGCGGCTGCGTCGGCACCAGCAACGCCGAGGCCGGCCGGCTGCTCAACGTCCCGACGCTGGGCACGCAGGCCCACGCCTGGATCATGTCCTTCGACGACGAGGCGGAGGCCTTTCGCAAGTTCGCGGAGGTCTTTCCGGACGCCTCGACGCTGCTGATCGACACCTACGACACCGTCCGCGGCGTGCGTCGCGCCCTGGAGTCCGGGGCGGCAATGCAGGCCGTGCGCATCGACAGCGGCGACCTTGCCGTGCTGAGCCGGGAGGTCCGCGCGGTCCTCGACGCCGCCGGGCGGACGGACGTGAAGATCGTCGCCAGCGGCGATCTCAATGAATACAAGATCCACGATTTGCTCAAAGCCGGGGCGCCAATCGACGTGTTCGGCGTCGGCACGGAGATGGCGGTCAGCCGGGACGACCCGGCCCTGTCGGCGGTGTACAAGCTGGTGGAGCTGGAGACGGATCGGGGGCCGGTCGGCCGCATCAAGCGGTCGGAGGGCAAGGCGACCTACCCGTATGCCAAACAGGTTTACCGCCGCGCCGGCGCCGACGGCGTTTTCCGGGGCGACGTGGTGGCGCGGGAGGCGGAGCCTTGCGACGGCGAACCGTTGCTGACGCCGGTCCTGCGACAAGGCCGGTTGATCGAACCCTTACCCGCCGTCGAGGAGAGTCGCACGCGCTGCCGGCGACAGCTCGACCGTCTGCCGCCCGAGTTGCTCCGGTTGGAGGCGGTCCCGGCCTACCCGGTTCGCATGAGCCAGGGGCTGGAGGCGGCGCTTCACTCCTTGACGGACGCGGCCTTCTAACTCATTGCGGGCCGGCAATTTCAGAGACCGACGCGTGAGCGCGGGCCGGTCGCCGGCCACGTTACTCGTCGGCTTTCCAGATCTTGACCTCGCCGCCCTTGACCCACCAGTCCGAGTTGACGCCGCTGCCCGTCCCCAGGAATCGACCATCGCCACTGAAGGCCACGGCGTTCACCTCGCGCGTGTGGCCGACGAAGACGGCACGGGGCTGGCCGCTGCGGACGTCCCAGAGTTTGACGGTGCGATCCTGGCAGCCGAGGGCCAGGGTCTGTCCATCCTTGTTGGCGGCGAAGGACAGAATAGCGTCCTGCCGCACGGGAAGCGAGCTTCGCAGGATTCCGGCTTCCACGTCCCAGAACCTGACGCCACGGTCGAGGCCGGCGGAGGCCAGCGTCCGGCCGTTGTCCAGAAAGCACGGGGACGAGACCGCTGTTGATTTTTCCTTGAGAGCGGGTCGTTCACGGCGCTGGGCGAGGTCCCACAGTTTGATCTCGGCGGGATCGGCCGAGGCGGGCGGGGTCCGCATTCCACAGCGGGGCCGGGAGGGCAAAGCCGAGCAAGCTCGACGCCAGGAAGCGAGATGTGACGCCCATTGCAGACCCTTCTTGGCATGGGCGCGAGGGTCCAAAGCACGAATCAATGATGTTAGATATCTGTTTTATATTCGGACGACCCAAGCGGGTCCCGCGCGAACGCCCATTCCTCCACCGGCTTCCCCTCAATCAGGTGCCGCCGCACGAACTCCGGTATCTTGTCGGCGGTCATGCCGTGATACCACGTCCCCTCGGGGTACACCACCATCGTCGGCCCGTGGACACAGATCCGCAGACAGCCGACTTTGGTACGGTAGCAGGCGTTGGGGCCGCCGCTAAGATCGTGCTCCTTGATCTGCTTCTTGAGCACCTCCCAGGCCGCCAAGCCTTCCTCCGGCGTGCAGCAATTCGGGCCGGTGCAGAGGAAGACGTGCTTGTGGTAGGAGCCGATGCCGAGCTTGCCGGCGACCTGTTCCAGTTGTTGCCGTTTATCGGACATAAGCCACCTCTTTTTACGTTAATGACGGCCGCAGGGCCAACCGGACCCGCCGCAGGATTTCGGCGAACGCCAGGACCGACGCCGTACACCCCAGGATACACAGCCAGTCGAGCACACTCAGCGGCTCCACGCTGAAGACGGCGGCGAGGAACGGTACGCTGATGATGAGCGCCTGCACCACGGCCACCGTGCCGGCGATCGCCAGGAACGTCCGGTTGCGGAGCAGGCCGCCGAAACCGCTCGTATCCGGCGTCAGCGCGCGGGCGTTGATCTGGTTCCACACCTGGAAGAACACATATACGGTGAAGAATATGCTGACCTGTCGGACATTGAGCGGCGCGAAGTCCCAGCGCTCCGGGTTCGGCCCGCCGCCGGCCGCGAACCAGCCGTAATGCTCCATGCCGAACAGCAGCGCCATCATTACCACCACGAAGAACGCCGCCGTGGCGAAGATCGTGACCAGCATCGGCCGCGTCAGGATGCTCTCGTCCCGGCGCTTGGGCGGCAGACGCATCACGCCCTCGCGCGGCGGCTCGGAGCAGAGCGCGATCGACGCGAAGGTGTCCATGATGACATTGATCCACAGTAGTTGCAGTACCGTGAACGGCGGCTTCACGCCGAAAAACGGTCCCAGAAAGGCGATGGTCAGGGCGCTGACGTTGATCGTCAACTGGAACTGGATGAACCGCTGGATGTTTTCGTAGAGCGACCGGCCCCACATCACCGCCTTGACGATCGTGGAAAAGGAGTCGTCCAGCAGCACGATCTTGCTGGCCTCCTTGGCGACCTCCGTGCCGGTGATCCCCATCGCCAGGCCGACGTCGGCCTTTTTCAGGGCCGGGGCGTCGTTCGTGCCGTCGCCGGTCACGGCCACCACTTGGCCGCGCGCCTGCAACAACTCCACCATCTTGTACTTGTCCAGCGGCCGCGCCCGCGCCAGCACCCGCATCCCCGCCAGCCGCGCGGCCAACTCCTCCGCCCCGGCCGCGTCGCCCCTCTTTTTGCGAGCGGTCATCTCCTCATACCACTCGTTGAACTTGGGGCTGGTCAACACGGCCGCGCCCGGCTCGTCGATGGCGGCGTCGCGGCGGTCGATCAGGCCGATGTCATAAGCGATGGCGCGGGCCGTCTCCACGTTGTCGCCGGTAATCATTTTGACCTCGATGCCGGCCTCGCGGCACCGGGCCACCGCGTCCTTCACGTCGCCGCGCAGCGGATCGCGTATGGCGACGAAGCCGTCGAAAATCATGCCGCTTTCCAGGGCGTCGCGGCGGGCGTTGAGGCCGTCGGCGTCGGCCGGGAAGTCCTCCGGCAGAACGGCGTGGCCGAACGCCAGCGTCCGCATGGCACGGCCGGCCGAGTCCCGCAACGCCGTCCGCACCGCCTCCCGCGCCTCCGGCGTCCACTCGCGGACGGCCCCGTCGGCGCCCCGGTAGTGGCTGCTCTGTTCCAGCAGCCATTCCGGCGCCCCTTTGGTCAGCGCCACGAGGTGGTCGCCGTAGCGGATCACCGTGGTCATCCGCTTGCGCTCGGAGGAAAAATGGATCTGGTAAATCGGCGGAAACTGGCCGCGCAGCTTGTGGTAGTTCAGGCCGGCCTCGGCCAGCCACTGGAGCAAGGCGCCCTCGGTCGAGTTGCCGACCGGGACCGTTTTACCCTGTTTTTCCTCCAGATTGGCCGTGGAGTTGGCGGCGGCGTTCGGGACGATCCAGTCCAGCGGCCGGCCGTCGCGCGGCCACGGAGGCCCGGAGTCGGGCCGTTCCCACTCCGCCGCATCGCGGTCGCGCGTCTTGCCGTCCCAGAAAAGGCGCACCACCTGCATCTTGTTTTGCGTCAGCGTGCCGGTCTTGTCGGAACAGATGACCGTGGCCGATCCGATCGTTTCGCAGGCGACGAGCTGGCGCACCAGGCTGTTGGCCCGCGTCATCTTTTGCATGGCCAGGGCCAGCGACACGGTCACGCTCATCGGCAGCCCTTCCGGCACGGCCACGACGATGACGATGACCATGTAGACGAAATACTGCAACAGGTTCTGGGCCACCTTGAGCGCGTCCGGGCCGGATTGCGGCCAAAAGACCTCTCTCGGATCGGCGAAAAACGCGCCGCGCACCAGCAGGGCCGCGAAGATGAGACCCGCCGCGACGTAGCCGATGCGCGAGATCAGCTCGGCCAGGTCCTTCAGCTTGAGCTGGAGCGGCATTAACTCTTTGGAGATCGTTAATTTCCGCTGGACGCGGCGCTCGGCCGTGTCGGCGGGAGTGACCCCTGCCTCTTCTTCCTCCCCGTCGTCGGCCGACAGCTTTTGGGCGATCTGGCCGAGGTAGGTCGCGTCGCCCACGTCGGTCACCAGCATCCGGCCGGCGCCGTCCACTACCTGCGTGCCGCGGTACAGGCAACTTGGCTGCTCCGGCCCGTCCGCGGCCGCGTCGTCCGGCTGCGGCCGTTTGCGCACCGCCTGCGATTCGCCGGTCATCAGCGACTGGTCCAGGTACAGGTCCGCCGCCTTCACCACGCGGCCGTCGGCCGGGATTTCATCGCCCGTCTCCAGCTCCACCAGATCGCCGACCACGACTTCTTCCAGGCCGACCGTGCGAAACGCCGCGTCGCGCAGCACCTTAACGCGCAACGCCTCCTTGTGGGCGTTGAGCGCCTCAAATTCCCGATCGCTTTTGTACTCGCTCAGGAAGGCCACGCCGGTCGCCAAGATGACGGCGACCATGACGGCCAGCCCCTCGACGGAGGGGTGGTGAGGCGGCACGGCCAAGGCGAGGAAGAACAACGCCACGGCCGAGACGAACAGGACCGTCGGCAGCCAGCGGCCCTGACGCAGCGCGAATAGCGCTGCGACGGCCGCCGCGACGACGCCGAGGGCGATCCCGGCTGCGGTCGGGTTCCCCTGGAAGAGATCGACGAACATTGACAGCAGGGCCGCCGCCAGCAGGACCTTGATGATCGGCTCGTCGAACTTTTCGAGGAACTTCTTCCACAGCGGCTCGCGCGGCAACGGCGTCAGCCGGTTGGCGCCGAACGTCTTGGTGCTGCGGGCGGCCGCCTCGGAAGACAGGCCGTTCTCGTCGGCGCCGGGGAACTCGCGGCGGACCTCCTGGAGTGAGCGCATCGTGCCTCGCGTTCAACGATCCTTATTGTTCCATGATCTCTTTTGTCTTCTTCGCCGCCATGTCCTCGACCTTGGCCTCATACGTCTTGAGGAGCGTCTGCACTTCCTCCTTGCCCTTGTCGCGCTCGTCCTCGGTCAACTCCTTGGCCTTTTCGGCGGCGTCGAAGTGCTTGTTGCCGTCGCGGCGGACGTTGCGGCAGGCCACCTTGGCGTCCTCGGCCGACTTCTTGATGCGCGTGGCCATCTTGGTGCGCTGTTCGCCGCTCATCGGCGGCACCTGCAACCGGATCATCTTGCCGTCGTTGCTCGGCGACATGCCCAGGTCGCTGGAGCGGATCGCCTTCTCGATGTCCTTGAGCACGCCGGCGTCGAACGGCCGGATGACGATCTGCTGCGGGTCGGGCGTGTTGATCTGCGCCAGCTGCTTCAGCGGCGTCGGCGATCCGTAATATTCCACGCGCAGCCCGTCCACCAGCGCCGGCGTGGCCCGGCCGGTGCGCAGGCCGCGCAGCTCGTCGCGGAAGACGTTAACCGCCTTCTCCATGCGCTCTTCGGTGTCCATCAGGATTTCGTCGCTTGTCATACCGTTTCGCCCACCAGGGTTCCGCCGGAATGGCCGGCGATGGCCCGCTCGATGCTGCCGGGCCGTTTGAAATTGAACACCAGGATCGGCATCTTGCCGTCGCGGCACATGCTGATGGCCGCCGTGTCCATCACCTGCAAATTATCGCGGACCACCTGGGCGTAAGTCAACTTGTCGTAGCGAACCGCATGGGGGTTCTTCTCCGGATCGTCGCTATAGACGCCGTCGACGCGGGTCGCCTTGAGCAGAATTTCGGCGTCGAGTTCCCTGCCGCGCAAGGCGGCCGCCGTGTCGGTGGTCACGAACGGATTGCCCGTCCCGCCGGCAAGAATGACGACCCGTCCTTTTTCCAGATG
>Ga0182024_10002474_pt1 | contig 45694 bp, 46 predicted proteins | sample P32metaG_FD_120480 | JGI IMG/M metagenome (GOLD analysis project Ga0182024, IMG submission 120480) | Permafrost microbial communities from Stordalen Mire, Sweden - P3-2 metaG (Illumina Assembly) | ecosystem: Environmental > Terrestrial > Soil > Wetlands > Permafrost | place: Sweden: Stordalen... | reverse complement strand
GCTGCTCCGGCGAAAGGTAACTGAACACATGTCCCTGCTGTTGATCGTTTCCTCGCATGCCCAATAAGACGCATCGCGCGTCACTGCGTTACAAAATTTCCGAGTTTTTCAGCAAGCTGCTAGAGCGCAACTACCCCCATGATTCGTATCGAAGCCTTTGTTCATAGTTCTCGTACTTTAAGATTGCACGCCCGAGAGCATCCGTTCCTTCTTTTGAAACCTTTGCTTTCTGGCCCGCCTTCCCAATGAGCTAATCGTCCCAACGGAACGCATGGGGGCTACAATTGGGAGTATCCAACGTTAAAATAACACCTCCGTGGAACCCGCGGCGGCCTTATACTGGCGTGTGTGGAGATTGGGACTTCTGAAAAACTTACGCCCTAAGCCCATTCAGATGCCACCGAACGTCAACGGGGGTTGCGGGAATTGTTCTTGATGTGTTCATGCCCTCATCTCTGGCTCTATGGATCCTAGGAGCGAGAATGGTTTCTCAAGGTTCGAAGGCCCAGCCGTTGGTCCGGATTGTGGCAATTGACGATGACGAGGAGTTTCTTGACTTTCTTACTCATGCGTTAAGTGAAACAAATGTTGAAATCGTTACTTCTGCAAATCCTGAAGAGGGATTGCAGCTGGCCTTAGGCGTGCGCACAGATATTGTTCTGCTCGACCTAAAAATGCCCACCTGTACTGGCTTCGAGATCCTGGACAAAATCGTCAGGGCAAACCCTACAATTAATGTAATTCTTCTGACGGGCGAATACTCGACAGGATCCGCAGTTGAGGCCATCCAAAAGGGTGCGGCCGACTACTTGAACAAACCAATTTCAGTTGACGTGCTGCGGCACACGGTAAGTAAGTTTGTGGCCAGCGCTCGCGAGCGGCATGTAGCCAGCCGACTTAGCCACGACCTGATGGAGACTTTTCAATTTGAGGGAATCGTAGGGTGGAGCCCTCTGATGTTGGAAGTATTTGACCGCGTTCGACGTGTTGCTCCGCATTTCCGGAACATCCTGATTAGCGGCGATACGGGGACGGGCAAGGAGTTGGTCGCGCGCGCTCTTCATCGACTCAGTCCAGTTTCTTCAGGACCTTTCGTTGTATGCAATTGCGCAGCGGTGGTTGAAACGCTTTTCGAAAGTGAACTGTTTGGCTACGTCCGAGGTGCATTTACGGGAGCCGTCCAAGATAAGAAGGGTTATTTTGAACTTGCTCATCACGGCACTCTTTTCTTGGACGAGATCGGCGATGCGAGCCTCGGAACCCAAGGCAAGCTGCTAAGAGTGTTGCAGGACCATTCCGTACAGCGGGTCGGATCCTCCCTCCTTCATGAGATTGATGTACGGGTAGTCACCGCGACCAATCGCGATCTGCGCGCAATGGTGGCGGAAAAGAAATTCAGAGAAGACCTGTACTATCGAATTTCCACAGTCGAAATCAAGTTGCCACAATTGTGCCGGCGCCGAGAAGATTTCCCCTTGCTCGAACGTCATTTTCTGGAGCGTTTCGCGGCACAATACAATAAATCTCTACGGGGAATAACACGGAAAGCTCAGATACTTATGGCTCGGCACTCCTGGCCGGGGAATGTCCGTGAGCTCGAAAATGTCCTTGCTCATGCTTGCATGATGGCACAGGGGGATGCCATCGATGTTCCCGACCTTCCCGAGATGCTGCGGATCGAACCATCAATCTTGGGTGATTGGGACCCCGACCTACGTTCGCTCGAGGAAGTCCAACGGCGGCATATCCAACACGTTCTCAAAATCGTGAAAGACAACAAAGCACAAGCTGCCGAAATCCTCGGAATCGGCCGTACTACTCTGTACCGTTTTCTTTCGGAGGGCCAAGGTATTGCAGAAAATGAAGCCAAGCAACAAAACACACCCTGATACCGCGATCCTAGGCGCAGATGGCAACTTGAATGGCTTAAGGGCGATGTGCGAATGAAAACACTTCTTGGCTAGTTTGGATCGGATTGCTCCTAGGGATGGTTCATCCCGTTTATAACTCACGGTTCAGTTGCGGATTAGTGCCTTAATTCGGAACATCGTCACACCTACTCACCATCTAAACGTAGTTTGCTCAATGACTTACAAGCCGCCCATGTGGCTTGCCAATTGCACATTCTCGTTGGGTTCGGATTCTGCTGGGCTCGACTGGTGTTGGCGATCCAAAGAGTGGCAGATCGAAGGAGATGTGCCGATGCCAATAGCCCTAAGATTGTTATCATCGTGCCTCAAGCCTCAAGGACGCGCCCTCTTGCCCAGTATTCGGGTAGCCTTCAAATTGCTGGCACTCCGTCATTGAGGTGGCACGAGCGATAAAAATTCAGCAATCACGCTGGCGAACCTTCACGAGCATCGGATTGCTCTCACCGGATCGCTGGTCCCGCTCCTAATTTACGGTTGAAGACCGTCTTAGTGTTTCAATTCAGAACAGTGTCAAACTTGCCTGCGATTTAAGCGCATTTTGCTCAACAGCTTACAAACCATTGAGGTGGCTTACAAATTGCACATCCCCGTTTGGGTTCGGGATCTGCTTTGGTTCTCCAATGGATGCCAGTAGCTGGGACTTCTGGATGGTCAGGTGACTACCGCGAAGCAGTTTCTGTTCGCTCCCGGCGCCGAACGAGACCGCGCAACGAAGTGGAAGTCAAGGTGTAAAAATTGGGACTATCTCATGCGAAGGCGCCGCTTGCGCCTGAAGATGCGCGAACCAAGGACCTCAGAGCCAATTTCCGGCGCATCGAGCGCCGGGAGTGGTGGCTGTGGGCAGCAGCGGCTACCGTCACCCTTCTGCTCACCTGCGGGCTAGCCTCTTTCTTACTACCAAACGTGCACTTTCATCATGACTTCTATTCGATAAACGTCCTCCCGCAGGCCGTCAGAGGTCTCGTGGGCCTGATTTTCATCTTCGACCTCTACACCATCTATCAGCATCTCCTAATCTACCGGATCCGCAGACAGCTGCTGGAGCGAGAAGAGCTATTTCATGTGATTAGCGAAAACGTCGCCGACATGATCGCGATCGTGGACATGGAGGGTAGGCGAATTTACGACAGTCTTTCCTATCAGAAGGTGCTTGGTTATTCGCAGGAAGAATTGCAGGCCTCGTCAATTTTCGAGCAGATTCACCCGGAAGATCGTGAACGCGTCAAGAAGGCGGCTGAGGACGCGCGGCGCTCCGGAATAGGAACGACATTAGAGTATCGGCTTCGTCACAAGAACGGCACTTGGCTCGTTCTGGAATCTACATCGAGTGTCATTTACAACGCCGCCGGGGAGCCGGAAAGGCTTGTGATTGTGAATCGCGACATCTCTGAACGCAGAAAGGCTGAGGAGGCCCTTCGAAGATCGGAAGCGGGTTTTCGGTCGGTAGTGGAAGATGCACCGTATGGAATTTATCGCGCAAGCATCACAGGACGATTCCTGCAACTCAACCCTGCGCTTCAGAAAATGCTGGGTTATGGGCAGAAACAGGATCTTTTGACAGCGGATCTGGCAACAGATATTTTCAGGCACGATGGCGAATATCAGCGTCTGACTGAGATGCTAACCTGTAAAGATGAAATGAAAGACATCGAGGTAGAGTGGAGCAGACAAGATGGCACTCCGATCACGGTGCGCTGTTCGGGTCGTTGCATCAATGACGAAAACGGCCTTCCTGCCTATTTTGAAGTGTTCGCAGAGGATGTGACCGAGAAGCGAATCCTCGAAAAACAATTGCGAATGGGCCAAAAGATGGAAGCGATCGGACGACTGTCTGGAGGGATCGCTCATGACTTTAACAATCTTCTTGGGGTAATTATCGGGTACAGCAGAGTGCTGAAGAAGAAGTTGGACGCGAGCAATTCTCTGTACGAGCATGTACTGGAAATCGAAAAGGCGGGAGAGCGAGCCGCTTCTTTAACCAAGCAGTTGCTAGCCTTCAGCCGGCAGCAGGTCTTGACTCCTGCTGTTCTCAACCTCAATACCCTCGTCACCGACATGGAAAAAATGTTACCGCAGCTGCTCGGCGAGGATATTGAAGTGTCTCTGGATTTAAATCCTGAACTTGGCAGCGTGAAAGCGGATCAAAGCCAGATCGAACAAATCATCATGAATCTAGCTGTCAACTCACGTGACGCAATGTCTAAAGGCGGGAAACTGAAGATCCGGACCTCTAACGTACAGCTTGACCAGGCGTACACGCGAACCCATCCGGGTTCTAAAGTCGGGAGCTACGTTCTTCTAACCGTTACCGACTCAGGAACTGGAATGAACGCTGGAACGCTCATGCATATCTTTGAGCCATTCTTCACTACTAAGGAACTAGGCAAGGGCACGGGACTCGGTCTTGCAACGGTGTACGGCATCGTGAAACAGAGTAACGGATATATTGGGGTTGACAGTGCGCTAGGAGAAGGCACGTCCTTTCACATCTATCTCCCGGTTCACCTAGGGATAGCGCCAGCGGAAGAAGAGAAATTTGACTCTTTGGAACAAATGCGCGGTTCGGAACACGTTCTGCTCGCGGAAGACGCGGCGCCACTACGAAAGCTTGAGCAATCCTATCTGGAGTCCGCCGGATTCCATGTGCAGTCCGCTGGAAGCGGTGAAGAAGCACTGGAGGTCGCCTCGCGATATGGAAGGCCTTTTGATCTGCTGTTGACTGACGTCGTGATGCCTGGAATGAATGGCCGCGACCTGGCAGAACAATTATTATCGCGCCAACCGGCGATGAAAGTCCTTTACATTTCGGGTTATACCGACAGCTTCATTGCCGGACACGGAGTTCTGGAACCGGGGACCCACCTCCTACACAAGCCTTTCACGGAGGAGGTCCTCATCCAAAAGGTCCGCGAAGTCCTCGATGGCGGTAAACGGCAAACGTCCGCCGTGGACGAACCGGCCGACCATGCGGGAATCACAATCTGTGCCCCTCAATAGGAGAAGCTCATGGGAAAGCTTTTAGTTGTAGACGATGACGAAGCGTTGCGCCGCCTGATGTGCCTTGAGTTGAGCGACACCTACGAAATGATTGACTCGGGCAATCCGGAACAGGGTTTGGCTCTTGCCCTCGAACACAAACCCGATGCCATCCTACTGGATCTGCGAATGTCGAAGTATTCCGGCTACGAATTGCTTCAGACGTTTACGTCCTTCAGGAGCACTAAGATGATTCCCGTGATTATCGTGAGCGGGGAAGCCGGCGGACAAACGAAAGATCAGTGCAAGCGACTTGGTGCTGTAGGCTATTTTGAGAAGCCGATCGATTTCGATGCGCTGCGCTCCTGCCTCCAGCAATTTGCCAAGAAGCGGCGGCAAATCCCGCGAACCGAAGTGCGTGTGCAGTTGTGTATCCCCCTGAAGCTGCGAAGCTTGGACAGTCAAGGGAAGAAGTTCGACAAGGTCGCAACAACGGAGAACGTGAGTCTGAGCGGCTTTCTGTGTCACTGCACCGATGAGCTTCCGGCCAATTGTATCCTTGACGTCCATCTCATGAATCACGGTGACGAATACGTCGGTAAAGCCAAAATAGTTCATTCGAGGCGTAATGGCGAATCCCTTTGGCGCTATGGGTGCCGCTTTATCGAGAAAACCGGGCCCTGGGTGCTCCAGTAAGCTGATGAGCAAAGCTGGCCAAATTCTTCCTCGAGGAACCGGGGACGGTTTCATCGCAGGCTTCTTGGATCCTCAGGTGACTATTCGCGTTCTTGCAGTCGACGACGAAGCAACCGCTTGCAAACTCCTGTCGCTTATCCTGAGCCCGCCGACCTTTCGTTGCATCACTGCATGCAGCGGTGAAGAAGCCTTAATGATTTTGCAAAGCGAGCAGTTCGACGCAGTCATATCCGACCTCCACATGCCTGGCATCGACGGTATGGAGCTCCTCACCAGAGTACGCAGCCGCTATCCACACCTGGCATTTTTGGTCACCACCGGCGTTGATGATGTGGATGTGGGCGTAAAAGCGATGCGCTGTGGTGCGGACGACTATATCGTTAAACCTCTCCGAGAAAGTGTTGTCTTGGCAAGCCTCGAGAACGCACTCCACAAGCGGTACCTCGAACAACAGGTCGAAAACTACGGCCAGCATCTCGAAGAGTTGGTTGCGGAACGCACCTCGCAATTGCAGGTTGCACTAGGGCAGATCGAGTGCAGCTATGAACAAACTCTGCAAGCACTTAGTGCCGCGATTGATCTTCGTGACAACGAAACGGCGGGCCACTCACAGCGTGTGTGCCGTTACGCGATCGAAATTGCCCGTGCGATGGGCTGGTCGGACAAACAGTTGGGAAGTCTTGCCAGAGGAGCCTACCTTCACGATATCGGAAAGCTCGGAATCCCCGACGCCATTCTTCTCAAGCCGGGACCTCTCACTGCGGACGAGCGGAAACTCATGCAGCAGCACGTACAAATCGGGTTTGATCTGGTCAAAGGCATTCCGTTTCTTGCGGACGCTGCCGAGATCATTCTCACTCACCATGAGCGCTACGATGGGGGCGGCTATCCGCGCGGTCTTACAAGAGAGCAAATTCCTCTAAGCGCGCGAATCTTCGCGGTCGTGGATACTCTCGATGCCATCACATCCGACCGGCCCTACCGGCGTGCCTCGACTTTCGAATCAGCTTGCGAGACGATCCGCGACCTTTCAGCTAGTCAGTTTGATCCTCAAGTAGTAAATGTTTTTCTTGGCATACCTGGAGCAACTTGGCAGGCCTCGCGTGCGGTACGAGAACACCGCTGACAGTAGCAGCCACTCGCCGTACTAGCAGACAAGCTCATAGTTGGCGATCCTCTTTAGGCTTATGATCGGCGACGACCGGATCATTTTCAATCAACAGTATTCTCACTGGCGAGACCGGGACCGGCATTGTGCGTCTTCATCGCTCCAGAACAGGTTCCGGTTGCAGCACGAACCATTCTTCGAGTGCAGGGACGTCGCGAAACGTCTTCGAATTGAGCTTCGTTGGAACGCTCATCCAGAAAACCGTTGCACTATTGGTCAGGCTGTCGATGCACATGCGTTGATGCGTATCCCTGGCCGAACCCGGCGCGCTTTTCCTGAGCCACAAGACGGTTCCGTCCGTCGATTCATTCACCTCAACGTAGCCTCTCTCGTGAGCGGCTGCCTGAAGCGATCTCAATGCCTCCGTTCGAAGTCTCTCCATAACCCGCTCCTTCGGTCGAGCGCCTGACGTGCTTGACCGCTCCGTAGTAATTGTCCCCCTAGAAAATCTGCGCCAGGTCGGGAACTTGCTCGCAGGCCTTCTCTGCGCCCCGCCGGCGGCTCGTTCATTGAAGGTACATGCTCCTCCCCTTCGCGTACGCCCGGCCTTATTTTTCGGCCTCATCAAAACGCCCAGCTCAATTTCCAACGTGTAGTTCGTGCCCCAGGTCATTATGCATCTTCCATCCTAAGACAATAGAAGTAATATCTCATGATAGACGATACGTCTTTCTAATTCTGGACACAGGCACTGGGGTGCTTTTCCGTCCGTTCGTTGCGGTCAGAAAATATCCGAGCCAACCAGTAGGCCGGATCGAGTAATCCATCCAGACAAACGCCGAGATCACTGCCTCCCGCTTGCCAGACGTAGATCTTCGTGTTCAAAAGCCGACGCCATGCGATCGATCTCCGCTTTGCTGAGACCGTGTCGCGCAGATTCGTCACGCCACTTCGACACCGCCTTGCCGGCCTGAGCCGCGATTTCACGCGCTTGGACAGCGTCCAGCTCGAAATACGTGGCAACGTCGAGGGCTAGTGCCAGAGAGGCTGTGTTGTCATCTTCATTGATCGCCGTGCTGAGAATGCGTGGTTTTACGTCGGTGGGCACGGGGTTGAGATCGTAAGCCGGTGACAGGCGCCAGCCATCCCGACCGGCGTAAAGAAATCCATGATTGCGCAGGTGATCGTCGCCGTTGGAGATCAGAATATTGAACACCACTCGCCGCCACAGCGCCTCCATGTCGTCTTGCGGCGCAGCACCGTGCTGGCGCAGCGCGTCCACGATTTCGAGATAGCTTCTCGTTTCGTGGTCTTTCGATCCGAGCATGCTCATGGCCGAGAGAAACGGAATACGTCTTGCGCCTTCGCGGTCAAAACGCCGTAGCAAAAGCACCGGCTTTTTCGCGATGAGTTCCACGCGAAACGCGGGAACGGCGATGCCCGCCTTCTTTGCTAGGCCCAGAGCCACGGCTTCCCATACGACGGTGTTGATTTCGTCGTCCTTCCGCGGAAACTTTGCAATCGCGAGATGACCGTCCTTCTCAATCACCGAAGCCTTTGGCCGCGCGCCGCCAAGAGACGATCCTGGGGCGAATAACACACGCAGATCCTCTGCGGTATCCTTGTTCTCCATGACGTGTTCCGCTGCGGAAAGCAGTTGCGGCAATTCGACCAGCGGCGGGATGCGTTTGACACCCTCTTCCCGTAAGAACGGTCCGCCCTCACGTTCAGCAAAACGCAGTGCTCCCTGGCGTGCGTCGTCGTCTACCAGGAGCAGATAGTCGATTTCCTGCAATGTGCGAGGTGCACGTCCCTCGCCTTCTGCCCGCCTTCGTTCCATCCGCCGCATCAGCGCCCGTCCCCAGCGGTCCGGCGCCGAATCACCGATCGCACCGAACATCGGCGTATCGGCCGGCGTGTGAAACGCGCCGGGACCGAGCTGGACGGCCGGCTCGAGTGAGAACCGCGCAGGATGTTGGAGCCAGGCTTTGTCGTATTCGAAGGTGGCGCTTTCTTTGTTCTTGCGCACGCGGGCCCACAGCCTCCCCATCAGGTGGGGAATACCGTCCAAGTCCACGTACACAAGGGTTTCTCTGTCCATCACTTTCCTTTCCCGGGCTTCTGCTTCCGTGAACCGTGAATCCGTTGCGGCAAATTCTCTTCTTCAAGCTGCAGGCCTACCGGATCGTTTTTGGAGTCGACGATATCGGCCAGACGGTCGGCCATCCCCATGACAAAAAGAACCGTGGCATAACTTCCGATGGAAACACTGGAATCGCCGCGCTCCACCCTGATGAGCGTCGGCTTGCTGATGGATGCTCGCTGGGCCACGATGGCCATGGGGATGCGTCGGCGACGCCGCGCATCCTTCATATCGTGTCCGAGTTTGCGTAGAGCGCGCGTGACCGGAATGGGCAAAGTCAACAAGACTTGTTCTCCCTCCTTACTGATTACAGTCAACTATATGTTACCATAGACGCTATACAGTAAACTATAAGACATCTTAGACCCATGCTCACTGCAATCCCGGAGTGTCACCACCCTCGTATTTGCAACCGTCGTGTCTCGCGGGCCTAACCACCTTGGGATGAGCGACTAGAAACTACCTCTAGCCCGACCGTGTAGCTACGTTAAAGAAGGAAATCTCCGCGCAGAGCACCTTCGAGCTGGCCGCTCGAGGAGAGGAAATCCAAAGTGTCTTGGGGCAGCATGACCATCGACTACAAAGTCATCGCCGGAAAAGCCGTTCGCGAAATGAATGCGCAGAACCTCCAGCGCTTCGTCGTCGTGTGTGCTCTTGTTTCCGACCTCGTTTGTCCCGGATGCAACCGTGCGTTAAGCGCTTGCGAAAGGATTCGAACCTTGCGCGAACCGCCGCACGATACAAAATCGATGCGGCAAAAATCGCTGCCGACGTTCGCGTGGAACTATCGAAAAACGCGATCAAACAGGGCAACGACGAACCGAAAGCCAAAGCGTCACCCAAACCAAAATAATCTCACTTCCTGCAGGGCCGCGTTCTCGGGCGCAGGCCCTTTTTTCCATATGCTTCAGCGGACGCCCGGCGAGGATCTTCGTCCGTCCTATCTTCCAAACCAGATTAGATTTCCCGAATCCAATCCGATACGCCTTCTACGACTCAGCTTCCACAAGTCGCATCGTAACGCCGATCACTCGCCCCACGATGTCCGCCTCACGCGGAAACGAAAACCGCAGTACTTCGCATTTTGATTTCGGGTGCGGAACTGCGGACAAGTAGCCATCGTTTAGCTCACACCAGCTGCACAAAAAACCGCCGCGGAGCTCCACGAAGTAGATCGGCCGGTCGTCTTCGTCTTTCCAGGATCTCGGCAGAATCTTCCGCTGATTCTGGTCGATCTGCACAATGGAGCCGGGCCGGATGATCGGAAACATTCGATTTTCGGAAAGCCCGACAAATCCGTAGGTCGCGTGGCGAAGGTCCAGGTGCTGGATCAGCCGGATGGGAACCTCTCCCCATATTTTCCCAAGCTTTGCGAGAAGGCTCGTGCGGTCAAGCCTGAACTGTTTGGTCGATTTCAGCGGTACCACGATCGTGTCGTCTCCATCGGACACCCGCATTGCCAGCTGTGTCTTCGTGGGCGCGAACATCGCCTGATCCCGGCCGAAGTCGCTCAGATTGCAGCCGAAAGCCGAAAAGATACCGGACCAATGTACGTTGTAGATCGCCCCGAGCGTATACTGCTTGCAAGCGCTCGGCGTGTACATTCCGTTTTCAATGTTGTTCAGCCAACCGCGCGAAATGAAATAGTCCGGATTTTGTTTTTTCTCAGCAAGTTGCCGGCTGCGTTCTTCGACCTGCCGCAAGCTCAACCCGAGGCGCTCCCGTATCCGCTTCAAGCGGATACCCACCCTTTCGGATTGCGCGCTTGCTTCCATTTAGCCCAGGTCAATTTGGTTACGTCGTTACTACACATCTCGGAACGTGCACATAAACTAGCACAGCTAGTCCAAATCGCTCCAAGCCGCCGCTTTTTGTCTGGAATTCGAGACAGGCTACGCTGTCCCTAAATACAGCCAGGCCGAACTTTTCCCGCACGCTCCTCCATCGCGACGGTGCACTACCGGGACCATGTCTCTCCCTTCCGTTCATTCCTCGTCATTCCTTGCAGAGAGAGTTCGCAAGATCCTCTCTACTCGCGGTCTCTCGCTTGCCGACTTATCGCGGGCGTCCCGCGGCAACCGTCTGGGCCACATTCCGCACAGCTTCTACAGCTCGCTTCGGAAGCAATCGTTCAGTCCGAGTCTGTATCAGTTGCATTCGCTGAGTGCACTCTCTGGCTATCGCCTGGTGGATTGGTTGGCGTTGTTTGGAATCTCGCTGGACGATGCATCGCGCTTTCAGCTCTTCTTCCCTTCGCTCCGGACCGTCGAGCTCGACGCACGGGCCTATGGTTTGGACACCGTTGTCCCCTGGCTTCATGACCTCCAGGAAGCGGACCTTTCAACCCCGCTCGCTCCCCTCAGCCAGTGGGTCGGCATTGCTTCATCGCGCCGGGTCGATACGGTATCGCCTAGTGGAAAGAGGACGGTGCGTTACCTCAAGATTGGATCCCACGATGCCCTCGCCTTTCCTGACTTGCTTCCAGGAAGCATTGTGAGAGTGCGTGAAGATTTGTCCGCTCTCAATCGCGCTGCGATCGGCAAGACGCCGGGGCGAACCATGTTTTTGCTCCAGCATGGCAAGGGAATCACCTGCTCGCGTCTTTTTCGACCAGAATCCGACAAAATCGTCCTGTGTTCGAGACAGCTTCCCTATGCACCGATTGAACTCACCCTCGGTGATGAGGGTGTCGTATGGGGAATGGTCGACATCGAAATTCGCGCGATTGCCACGCCTCAAAAGCCCGTGGTTTCCGCCGCGCTCGAGCGCTACCGGCCGCCGAGTCCGCTTCCGCGAGCGTTAGCGGAACGCAATGCTGGTGATTTCATTCGGCGCGCTCGCAAGGCGTGCGGAATTTCCTTCCGGGAAGCCGCCGAGCGCACGCGCGTTATCGCTCGCGCATTGGGAGACCGCCGTTACTACTGCTCGCCCGGCGCTCTCTCCGACTACGAGACCCGAAGGTTTGCTCCAAGGCATCTTCACAAGTTGATTTCGATTTGCGCGGTCTATTTCGCCAGTCCCGCCGACCTGTTCGAGGCGTCTGGCGCGGCATTGCATGAAGCGGGCACTCAGGCAATACCCCGGGACTTCCTCAATCTCTCGCCGGAGACGCGGGCCTCCGATCGAGGGCCATCGCGCTTCCTTCGCGAGATGGAAAGCCGTTTCGGCCAGCTTCCGTATTTCTTACGAACCGCCGGTTTCTCGATCTTCGGTCTGCAAAATATATCTCTACGCGATGTCTTCTGGGTTGGTGCTTCGTACGAAGCGAAGTATTCCTGTCTTTCAGGAATTCAGTTCTTGATCGTGGACCGCAGGCAGAAAAGACCAAGGGCTTCCCTCTCCTCTCCGATCTGGGCGCAGCCGATTTACGTGCTGCAGAGGCGCGGCGGCGGTTACTTGTGGGGTTTCTGCCGCCTCGAGAACGGTGTGCTATCGCTCTGCAGCATTGCGCAGCGCGCGAAATTGCTTCGGCTGCGGAACGGCGTCGATGCCGAAGTCGTGGGCCGAGTCGTCGGAGTGATTCGAAAACTCATGTGACCCACATCGCGAAGGCAAACAGATGACTCGGTGATGCTTGGCGATTCGAACCGAGATTTCCCGCCCGATTCGCACGGAGTCGCTAACGCGCAGCACATTCGCGAACAAGAGAACAGGCCACTCGCTTCAATAGCCTCCGAGTGGCAGGCTGTGCGGGCAGCTCAGAAACTCCAGTCCGAGATCGGGCTTTTATGACTCCGTTTCCCGAGAGCATTCGTAGAGTAGCCAACGCCGATGGAGGCGTCGTGCTCGACCTCCGCCGCGGAGCGATGTTCCGCGTGAACCCGGTTGGCGCGAGAGTGTTGGATTTGCTCGACGCGGGAGACTCAGCCACGCAGATTGCCGAGAAACTCAGCGCGGAGTTTAACGTCGCGCTCACTGACGTACACGCCGATGTCGAGGAATTTATCGAATCGCTAAAACTTCGTGGTGTCGTCGGCTCGCAGTAAGCGGAACGTCTAGGGAGTGATCGAAAAGGTGTCTCATGGTGAACATTCAACCAGAACAGAACACAGACCCATGGCGCATCCTTCTGTTCGGAAAGTGTGGCGATGCACTTCTTGTACTGCGAAGTCCACGAGGGTTCCGATTGCCCGAACTCCGCATTCCGCGTGGCCAACGAGTGGCCCCCAATCTGAATGCGGAGGCCAAACGCCAGTGGAATTTGGACACCGTCTGCCTCATGCCCTTGAACGTCTCGTGTGGTGATTTCGCGGCCGACGGCAGGAGGTATCACACGATGGAAGTCTGTCAGCCAGCGGCGTTGTCGCGCATTGCTCCCCACTTCATGCCAATGTCCGAAGTGAAAGAAAATTCGTTTGCCGATCCACCGGACTATCTGGCCGCTCGACAAGGGATGGGACTCGACAAGGGCGTCCTGGGCGAAAACGGCGGTCCGTTCCGTGGGTTCGGAGCGTTCGCCAGGATTTCGGCATGGGTCGAGGAACAGTTGGAACCGTATGGACTCCGCTTGGACGGTACCTTTCGTCAGATGCAAGCCACCGCCTCGTTTTCCCTGGTTCGATTTCAAACCAATCGTGGCGCCGTCTGGTTTAAGGCTACTGGCGAGCCAAACCGTCGTGAATTTCCTTTGACGCTCGAACTTGGAGCCCGTTTTCCAAGTTACGTACCCGTTTCACTCGCGGCACGCCCAGAATGGAACGCCTGGCTCACATGCGAAGCCGATGGCCGCGACCTCTGGTCTTCTGCGGGGCCCGACGCGTGGTTTCAAGCGGCGGATTCTCTCGCGGGACTACAGATTGCCTCAACCAGTTGGCTGCAACAGATTCGCGATGCCGGCGCCCATGATGCGCGACTCGGAACCCTCCTCAACAAGACCGTACCCTTTTTTTCAGCAATGGAAGGCATCATGGAGATGCAGGCAAAACCATCTCCCCGCAGGCTGAGTGTTCAAGAGGTTCGCCTCGTTCAACAACGGGTCGTCGAGGCCCTGCTCGAGATGGAAGCCGCGGAAGTCCCTGATACCCTCAACCATCTGGACCTGAATCCCGGTAACGTCTTCGTCGGTTCATATAAATCAACATTTCTCGACTGGGCGGAAGCCACGGTGGGTAATCCTTTCTTCAGTTCGGAATACCTGCGGCAACATTTCCTGAAGGCAGTTTGCGCCGGGCAAGAGATAGAAGAAAACTTCGTACAATCGTACCTGAAACGCTGGAGTTCCATCCTACCGGGCAAAGCCATCGAGACCATGTTGCGTGTTGTACCTCTCACCGCGATCTACGCATTCGCTGCATCCGCATTGCCCTGGCAGGACCGCAATGTGTATTGCCGGCACGACATAGCCGCCTATTTCCGCAGCTTGGTGCGGCGCATGTTCCGCGAATCCGAGCTGCTTAGCGGCTATCGCACCGCGTGAGACGACCGGTCTCGTTCAGAAGGAGTCATCGCATGCAGATCCTTTGGCAAGCCTGTTGGGAACTTCTGAGGCTCGAATATTTCGTCCTTCGAAAGGACTTCCGCCGGATCCATGAAAGAGTTCGCACGGCGCCGCTGCGAAACCCGCGCCCTGGTGAAACCGTGACCGAAGACCGGATCTGTCATGCCATTGATGTGACGGCAGCTCTTTATTTCAAGAACGTGCGGTGTCTGCAGCGATCCGCGGCGGCGGCGCGTCTTTTGAAGAAATACGGTTTCCGCGCCGAAATGGTCATTGGCATCCAGCAGTTACCATTTCTTGCGCACGCTTGGGTGGAAGTCGCTGGCCGGGTCGTCAACGACAAGCCCTACATGGCAGAAATCTATTCCGTGCTTACCCGCTGCTGAAAAAGGAAGGAAGTGTCCCGTGAGCGTGGAATTCGGACTATGGAATTTCCAGCAAAACACCCTCGACCCGACACGAATTCGGAGAGTCCGGAAAATGCTCTCTGCCTACGCGTGTGACGGAGAGTCCGAATACACGGATGACGAGGTGGCTCTCCTCCATCTTCCGTTCTATGTGACGCCGGAATCGGAAAGCGAAAGGCAGCCTTTTCTGACGGATTCAGGAAAGATCTTGCTTTGGGACGGCCGCCTTGACAATCGTCAAGAACTCATCGAAGCGCTTCGCGAGACGCTTCGAGATGATCTCGGCGATGCCGCAATAGCCGCGGCGGCCATGGAGTCGTGGGGGACTTGTGGACTTAGAAGGCTTGTCGGCGATTGGGCACTTTCCCTGTGGGATCCCAAGGAACGCGTCGTCCTGCTTGCGAAGGACTTTCTTGGCGCGAGGAGTCTTTTCTATACGGTGGAAGAGAACTGCTTCGTGTGGAGCACGCTCATCGACCCGCTGCTACTCACCGAGCGGCGGCCGTCGCAACTTCAGGAAGAATATCTCGCGGGTTGGTTGTCTCACTTTCCTGCGACGCATTTAACCCCTTTTGCTGGCCTTCATTCCGTTCCCCCAGCCGCGTACGTCCTGTTCCGCCCGAAAGTGGCAACGGTTCACCAATATTGGGCCTTCGATCCGAAAAAGAGGATTCGTTACCGCGACGACCGTGAATACGAAGATCACTTTCGAAGCGTATTCGGTGAAGCGGTCCGGCGAAGACTCCGGGCAACGGCACCCGTGCTTGCCGAACTCAGCGGTGGAATGGACTCTTCCTCCATCGTCTGCATGGCCGACCATGTGATGGCTCAGGGATCTTCGGGTATTCCGAGGCTCGATACCATCTCCAGTTTCGATGACTCGGAACCCAACTGGAATGAGGCGCCCTTCTTCGGAAAAGTGGAAGAACGGCGTGGTCGCGCTGGCCATCACGTGGCCCTGGAGTTCGGAAAACATTGGCATCCGCTCTTTGCTCCCAACGTTTTTGCCGGTGCGCCCGGGTTTGGATGCAATCTCAACGACAATGCCGGCTACGAAACCTATATAGCATCCGGCCGCTACCGCGTATTGCTCCAGGGCACGGGAGGAGACGAAGTGCTCGGTGGCGTCCCCACACCGCTACCGGAACTTGCCGATCTGCTGGCGAGCGGTCGCGTATCGTTCTTCTTGCGTCGACTCCTTGTCTGGGCAATCGCACAACGAATCCCGGCACTGCGACTGGCCGGTGAAACGATTCGCTTGTTCCTCCCCACCTCGCTTAGCCGGCGTTCCCCGGCAAGACCAACTTGGCTTACTCCGCAGTTTGCGAGGCGCAACGCGAGAGCGCTAAACGGGTACGGGCGGCGTTTCCGTCTGTTTGGCCCGGAGCCGAGCTTCGAGGCCAACCTCTCCGCGCTCGACAGTCTGCGCAGACAGATCGGGTCTGCGGGTATTTCGCCCCGATTTCGTGTCGAGCGCCGCTACCCATTTTTGGACAGGGACCTGCTCGAGTATCTCTACGCGATACCACGAGAGCAGGTCGTCAGACCGAACCAACGCAGGTCTCTCATGCGTCGCGCACTTGTGGGCATCGTGCCCGCCGAAATCCTCAATCGCCGGCGCAAGGCGTTTCTCGCCCGCGCGCCATTGACTTCCCTCAAAACCGAATTGCCGCTACTTCTGGAGCGCGTCAAAGACATGAATTTAAGCCGATCGGGCATCGTGAACCTCAATGCGTTTCGCGATCTTCTCAAGAATGCGCCGGAAGGCGGAACACTCCCGATCGTACCTGTCTTGCGAACTTTGCTGATCGAAGCGTGGCTTGCTCACCTTGCGTCTTGGACCTATGACTCAGGATCGGTCGAAGCGCCCACCCGGGATCAAATTGTCTTCAACCCTTGTGATGCGGCACGTTCACACAATTTCTTCAGCTGAGGAAAATCCGAAAGAGAGAGGAGGTGAACTCCATGAAATACGAGAAACCGCAAATCGTATGTCTGCCAAATGCAGTGATCAGCGTTTCCGCGAATCCCCTTATGAAGGAGATTCCGGTCGCGGATGGTCCGCAAAGCAGCCACACAACCTCGGGAGCCTACTCATCCGATGAGTAGCCCTGTATTTGGATGGGGTGCGCTACAAGCGCACCCCATCCTTTCCTCGTATTCCCGGAGGATGGTCACGTACTTGCTGCTGCTGCGCAAATGGAACTACCGCTTTGTCCAGCTTCTAACAAAGAAGGCAAGACTTACAAATCTTTTGCTGACGGTCGCTTACAGGCTCCCTCTCCCGAAATCTCGCCCTTAGTTGCACCGAGGTTGTACCGAACTCCCCTTATTCTCCGACGAGAGCTATCTCTCCGCTCGACCAAGCGGCGCATATGTCCACTTCACCGCAAATCGCGTCTCGCGCGCTTGCGGCGGGGACGCGCCGTTCATACCTAATTTTTATTCCTGAATCGTGTAAATTCTCAGTTCTGCCTTCTGTTCGCCCCGCGACGGGACAGCCAGAAAGAAGCGATGCATGCCCTTGCCTGTTCGTCCAAAATAGCCAGCCGTCCGTCCACCCAAGGCAGTGGGAATTTTGCTGAGCAAACGGTAATGATCGGGATCGTTCATTTTAAAGACATAGATCAGACCCTCTCCTCCGGGTACATATACACGCTTATGCTCGGAGTCATAGTAAAGATCATCCGCATCCTCGGCGCTAGGTAGCGCGACGATCATGCGGCCCGAAGTCGTGTCAAACACCGCCAGCCGCGCTGGTTCGCGTATGCCGACGAACAGCCGATGATCCTCCTCGTCGAGCGCCATCGGAAAATTCATCCGCAGCCCCGTAAGAGGCCAGCGCGTGATCTGCTTCGTTTGGCGATTAATTACCGCAATCTGCTTCAAGTCCGGTATGTTCACGTAAATATTTGGCCCTGAGCTTTCGAGTTGGAAGGACTCGGGCTCGCCGCCAATCTTATATTCCTCATCGGTGCGCTGATTGGTCATCGCATCGACTGCGACAATGGCGCCGGTCTTCTCGTCGTCGCCGCACCCAACGTAAACGCGCTTGGTAGCTGCGTCGTATCGCAAGTTGTCCGCTCCGCCCTCGAAGTCCAGGGTGGCAATGAGATTAAAAGCGTCGGCATCATAGATGTAGAGCTTGCCCTTAGCGCTGGCCACAAAAAGCTTATGCGCCTCGGGCGAAAAGGCTATCCCCTGAGGATTCGGAATGTTAGTGATGGTGTGTTCAACGATTCCTCCGAAAATGCTCAGTACTTCAACCGTGTTGTTCCCAAGCGCGGAGACAAATACCCGGCCCTGACCAAGAGCGAAATGATCGAAACGCCCTTTGACGCCATCCATGGATATTGACCCGGACAGAACAAGGGGCCTTTGGCCTACTGTGGTTGCAGTCTGTCTCCCTTCTTTGGCGTTCCCTTTAGCAACTGAGCTCTTGTTCGGCTCCTCTTGTGCACCTGCCAACGTCGCAAACGAAATGACCGCGCCTAGAGCTATTGCCAAAAACTTTTTCACGTCTTCCTCCTTAGCCTCATTTAAATTCCAGATGAGCAACTGAAACAATGCAGTTGGATGTAGAAACGTATTTAGTCTTCGGGTGTTGGCAGCGCCTTCAAGACTTCACACGCTCGCGGCCCGCCAGCCACCGGATCGTCTTTCCGGATTTTCCCGTCGCGGAACACCAGCACACGCTTGGCGAACTGCGCGATGTCCTGTTCGTGCGTCACCAGAACAATCGTCAAACCCTTGTCATTCAGGTTCTGAAAAATCTCCATGATTTCAACCGATGTGCGGCTGTCGAGATTGCCCGTGGGCTCATCCGCGAGAAGGATTGACGGACGGTTCACCAAAGCCCGTGCGACTGCGACGCGTTGCTGCTGTCCGCCCGACATTTGCGACGGAAAATGTTGCGACCGGTCCGCCAACCCGACCATCGCCAGCGCTTCCGCTGCGCGCTTGCCGCGCTCCGCCTTGTCGATCTTGGTATACAGAGTGGGGAGTTCCGTATTTTCAAGCGCCGTCGTGCGGGCGAGGAGATTGAACCCCTGAAACACAAATCCAATTTTCTGATTGCGGATATGGGCCAAAGCTTTCTTGTCGTGCTGCGAAACGTCGATTCCTTCGAGGAGATAGCGGCCGGAACTCGGACGGTCCAGACACCCGAGCATGTTCATGAAGGTCGACTTGCCGCTCCCGCTGGCACCCATGATCGCGACAAACTCGCCGCGTTGGACCTCCACGCTCACTCCCCGCAAGGCATGCACGCGCGTTTCTCCGAGGTCGTAGTATTTGTGCACGTCTTCGACGGCGAGGACGGCGCTTCCCCCCGAGGAAGCGGGTGCGACTTCGATTTGGGTGGGTGCCGACATAAAGTCCATGCAATCGTTTGCGCGCCGACTTCTTACCGGCGAATTCCGCCCAATGTCTGACCTTTCGCTACCACCGACCGGATGATCAGATCGTCCCCTTCTTTCAGCTCACCCCTGACGACGCCCGTGATTTCCGTAAACGCGTGGTCCGTGATGCCGAGAGAAACCTTAATCGGTTCCATGGTGTTGTCCGAATGAAGCTTCCACACGACCGCCGTGTCCGCCTTCGGTGCACGAGGTGGAGCTTGTGTCGCTTGTCCCGATGGCAAGCCAGCGTTCGGAGCGGCAACGGCTTCACTCCCGGGCAGTCGCTCGCCGGTCTCAATTCCATACTGTTTGTAAATCGCGAGAATCTCTTCGCTCGCCATCGGGGGCTTGTACCGCAGCGCGGTATTCGGCACCTTCAGTACATTCTCAACGGTTGCCACGGGAATCGTTACGTAGGCGGTCATGCCAGGGAACAGTCTTTCATCCGGATTCGCGAATTCGATGATGGTGTCGTAGGTCACCACGCTCTGCACGGTGGTCGCGTTCATCCGCACCTGGCTGACTACTCCGTGAAACGTGTCTTTCGGAAAAGCGTCCACCTTGAAGCTGACGGGCTTTCCGACCTTGATATTCCCCACGTCGGATTCGTCCGTCTTCGCATACACCCACATCTTTTTTAGATCCTGCGCGATGGTAAAGATGATGGGTGCCTGCAGGGAAGCCGCCACCGTCTGACCCACATCGACATTCCGGGCCACAACGGTCCCATCGATCGGAGACCGAATCACCGTGTAGTCCAGATTGGTTTGTGCCACGGCCACCGCGGCATCCTTCTGACTGACCTGCGCTTCCGCTTGCGTCACATTCGCGGCGGCGCCGTTCACGCCAGCGTTCGCGGAATCATAGTTCGCTTTCGCCAAGTCCAGTTGTTGCTGGCTCTGGACACCGCTCTTCGTCAATGCAGCGGCGCGGTCATAGTCTGCCTTGGTCTGCACCAACCCCGCCTTTGCCTTTTCGAGATTTGCTTTCGCCGCAATGAGGTTGGCCTTGGAATTTTCCAGGTCGGCGGTGGCTTGCAGTAAAGCGCCCTTGAACAACGCGGGATCGATCAGTGCTACCACATCGCCCTTGTGCACCCTGGAATTGAAATCGACGTTCAACTTCGAAATCGTTCCCGAGACCTGCGATCCCACTTGCACCGTGATGACCGCATTGATCGTCCCGGTCGCTTCGACCACATCGTGGATAGACCCGCGTTCCAGCTTCGCCGTAAAATGCTGCGCCGGCGCGTTGCGGTTTAGGCTCCATGCAACAAAGAGTGCCACCACGACCAACACGCACAACACGATGAACCATCGCCATCTGATCTTCATTTCCGCTTCCTAAAAACGATGCCTGCGTTGCGTCATTCGTATCGCAACGCTTCGATAGGGTCCAGCCGCGAGGCTTTTCGTGCCGGGTAATATCCAAAGAAAACACCGACCGCAATTGAAAACACTGCCGCCACCGCGACCGCTTGCAGGGACATTTCGATGGGCCACTGCAGTGTTCGACCAACCAGATAGGAACCGAAGACACCGAAGAGCACGCCCGCCGCTCCGCCGACCAGGCTGAGCATTACGGATTCCCCGAGAAATTGAAGTTGGATAGCCCCTTCTGTCGCTCCCACCGCCACCCGAACCCCGATCTCCCGCGTGCGCTCGGTGACTGACACCAGCATCACGTTCATGATTCCAATGCCGCCCACGATCAGCGAGACCGATGCGATCGCAATCAAAAGGATGGTGAGCGTCTTACTGGCGTCGAGCTGCGCCTGAATGATGTCCTCGGGATTCCGGATGTTGAAATCATCCTCTTCTTCGGGACGCAGATGGTGCCGGTCTCGCAGCACCGCCGTCGCTTCCTGCCCGGCGATTTTTACGGCGTCCGCGGAAACCGCCGAGCACAGGATGTCGTCCAGCCAAGTGATTCCTTTGATTTTTTTCTGAGCTGTCGTGTACGGCAGGATGATCGTGTCGTCCTGGTCCTGTCCGGAGAGCGACAAGCCTTTGGGATGAAGTGTCGCCACGACCTTGCACGGAAGCCCATTGACGCGAATCACTTTACCAACAGGATCTTCCACGCCAAACAGTTGATCGCGAACGGTGCGGCCGATCACGCAAACATCCGCAGCACGCTCCGTGTCGTCTTGCGAAAAAATGGCGCCTTGGTCCACATACCAGCGTTTGATGTCGAAATATTCTGGCGACACGCCGCGGTAAGAGGTGTGCCAGTTCTGATTGCCGTAGACGACTTGTACCGGATCATCGACATTGGGCGAAACGCTTTTGATCAGTGAGATTTGACTCTTGATGGCGATCGCGTCCGCCATAACCAGCGTTTTCGTATCGTGCGTGCCCGTGCGCACGCCATTCACTGCGCGGCCCCCGGCCTCAATCCAGACAAAATTATCTCCAAGATTGTTCAGCTGCTGCTCGACACGGGCCTGCCCTGCTTTCCCGATGGCCACAACGCAAATCACCGCCGCGATGCCGATGGTGATGCCCAGGACCGTCAAGATGCTGCGCATCTTGTTTCGGAGCAGCGCAACGAGAGCGGATTGTAAAAGTGCTGAGTAATTCAAACCGTCTCCCTCAAAAAACACACGGGGCACGGGAGACTCCCGCTGCACGCCTCCCGGGTCTGTGTCTGGCTATGCACGCTATCATCCGCGCTGCGAGATAAACCGGACATAAATCACGTTCCCGCCGCCTGAGGAGCTTTCACGACCCTTCCTCAACGGGTGGAATGCTTACAAATTCCTTGTAGAGCAGAAGATCGTAGAGAATCTTCAGCCCTCCCGCGAGAAAGAAGGGCACGCTACCCACTAAGCCCGTCTAAGAATGCAGGGAGAGATTCGACTTGACCTTGGAACCGGTTCCGGGGTTTAGACTTTTCCCATCGAGGCGGAGACGATGCGTTCAGGAAAACTGGCAAGTTTGAGCGGAGTAAGCGCGGATGCGTTGCGACATTACGAACGGCTCGGGCTTCTGCCCATTCCACATCGTTCAGCGGCGAACTATCGCGACTACCCTTCGGCTTCCGTGCAGCGAGTGCAGCTCATCCAACGTGCACTAAATATCGGATTCTCGCTCGACGAATTGAAGAGCGTTCTGGGAGTGCGCGACCGGGGAGGAATGCCTTGCCGACATGTTCGGAACATGCTGGAAGCGAGGAGGCGAGACATCGAGCTACGGCTCGAAAAGTTAACGGCGATGCGCGCGGAATTGGGGCGGATTGCAAAGGACTGGGACAGGCGATTGTCGCGTGCACCACAAGGGCAAGCGGCACGTTTGTTGGAGAACCTTCCAGAAATGCTCGCCACCCTCCGCCCGCGTCTTTCACGAACTCGGAAAAGCAAAGGAGAATGACCAATGCGAATCACAATCCTTCTTATCTGCCTGATAGTCGTTCCTAGCACATGGGCAGTTCCGCAGAACGCGCCGCAAGATCACGACGCTCATCGCTGCGAGATGATGCAGCGAGGCGACCAGGCGATGGGCTTCTCTCAAGAAACTACGACACATCATTTTCGACTTTTTAAAGACGGGGGCGAAATCGCTGTTGATGCCAACGATTCGAAGGATTCGGCGAGCGTTGGCGAGATTCGCGCCCACCTCGGGCACATGGCGAAACTGTTTTCCGCGGGGAACTTCGACGTGCCCATGTTCGTCCACGACACGACACCGCCCGGTGCGGCGACAATGGCACAACGTAAGGATGAAATCCGCTATCAGTACTTCGAAACCGAGAGAGGTGCTCGTCTCCGTATCACGGCGGGCAGCCACCAATCGACCGACGCAATACATGCGTTCCTGCTGTTTCAAATCGCTGATCACCGAACCGGGGACTCTCCGAAGATTGCGGACGAGCTACAGAATAAATAGTGGCCTCACGTAACTTCCGTAGGGGGTAGCGAGGAAATGGGTTCTCAGGGACGGGCTAACGCAACTCCAAACGCGCTGGCTGCGGCGCCGCCTGCAGGAGCTCGTATTTCTGTGGGGCACAGCACGCGGAACTAAGCCGCGAAATGTCCACGCGCATCTCCGGCCTCCGCTTCAAGTGTCTAAGGGTTTCGCGCAGAATGCTCGCAACGGCCTGATCCTTGGGTGTCGCAAGTCGATAGTGCATCCACTTCCCCTCACGCCTCGATGCGACGATCCCCGCTCGGCGTAGATAGGCGAGATGACGCGAGATCTTCGGTTGGCTGACTCGCAGGATTTCGACAAAGTAGCAGACGCAAATCTCCCGGTCCGCAATCAGGTTCAACAAGCGCAGCCGTGTCGGGTCCGTTAGTGCGCGGAAAAGCAGGTCGAGCGAGGAGTTCGTCTTTGTCTTCGTCACACGGGAAGTATACAAGATATACGCCTTGACATATATGAGGTATCTGCGTACCCTTCCAACGTATGCGGATATGCGTATATGCCTGGAATGGTTCCCAAGCCCAAAAGCTATAACGCGCTGTTCTTGTGTACGGGGAATTCCGCCCGGTCCATCATGGCCGAGGCGATTCTCAATCAGAAGGGCAGGCCCACGTTCACGGCCTACAGCGCGGGGAGCCGCCCTACAGGTGTGGTGCGGCCCGAAGCGCTGCATCAGCTCGAAGTGGCTCATTTGCCCATACGGGGTTTGCGAAGCAAGAACTGGAGCGAATTCGCCCTGCCCGGAGCGCCTCAACTGCACTTTGTTTTTACCGTCTGCGACAACGCCGCCAAAGAAGTCTGCCCTATTTGGCCGGGGCGACCCATGACCGCGCATTGGGGTGTCCCGGATCCCGCGTCGATGGAGGGAACGCCGGAGCAAGTGGAGCGGGCGTTTCGTGATGCGTTCCTGATGCTCGACCGGCGAATCAGTCTTTTTCTTTCGTTGCCCATCGGGAGTCTCGATGCCCTCGCCATCAAGAAAGAAATCGACCGCATAGGACAGCAATGACCGCTTCGCTCTCACGCCGCCTGACGGCGGAATTCGTTGGCACGGCATTTCTGGTAGCAGCCGTCGTCGGTTCGGGAATCATGGCGGACCGACTTTCGAACGGCAATGTCGCTTTGGCGCTACTGGCCACCACGATCGCTACGGGAGCGGCGTTGGTCGCGTTGATTCTCGCGTTCGGTCCAATCTCAGGAGCGCACTTCAATCCCGCCGTCACGCTCGCCGACGTTATGGAGCGTGGCCTTACCTGGACACACGGCGCGGCGTACATCCTGAGTCAGATATTCGGAGGAGTAAGTGGCGCTATAGCAGCGCACTTAATGTTTGGTCTTCAGACCATTTCCATTTCGCGCCACGTGCGAAATGGCGGCGCTCAACTGTTCAGTGAGTTCGTGGCGACCTTTGGGTTGTTGTCTGTCATTTGGGGATGCTCGAGGCTTCGGTCAACCGTCGTGCCCTTCGCCGTTGGCGGATACATAACCGCAGCGTATTGGTTCACGGCATCAACGTCGTTTGCAAATCCGGCCGTCACGATTGCGAGATCACTGAGCGATACGTTTGCCGGCATCCGGCCCGACGATGTTCCCCTGTTCATCGTTGCGCAACTACTGGGAGCGGTGGCCGCAACGCTTCTCTTCCGATGGCTTGCTCCTAGTCTGACTAGCCAAGCCAAGAACGTCCTTCTTGCGCACGGCGCTCCGATGAGCGAAGTGGAGGTATCGAGAGGTGCAGCGCCGTAATTCTGCTGTTTCGCGTACCCAAAATATAGGTCGAGCAAAGGAGAATTCGATGAGTTCTGAAAATATTAGAGAGATCGTTAAGGAGAAGTACGGTGACGCGGCAAAGCGCGTTTCATCGGGCAAGGGTTCGGCTTGTTGCGGTACAAGCCCAGCGTCGGCAATTGACGGATGCGACCCGATCACTTCGAACCTCTACGGAGAAGGTGAAGCTGCGGCGGTACCGGAGGCCGCGCTGCAAGCCTCGCTGGGTTGCGGTAATCCGACTCTGCTCGCGAAGCTGCAACCGGGTGAGACCGTCCTTGATCTCGGCTCGGGTGGAGGAATCGATGTACTTCTCTCGGCACGTCGAGTTGGGCCAATGGGAAAGGCTTTTGGTCTTGATATGACGGACGAAATGCTCGCTCTGGCTGAGGAGAACAAACGCAAGTCTGGTCTCGCCAACGTGGAGTTCCTGAAAGGTGAAATTGAAAATATCCCGTTGCCGGAAAACACGGTGGATGTGATCGTATCGAACTGCGTGATCAATCTTTCCGGCGACAAAGACCGCGTCCTCCGGGAAGCCTTCCGTGTCTTAAAACCGGGCGGCCGCCTAGCGATCTCCGATGTTGTGGTTCGTGGCGAAATACCCGAGGAGATTCGTCGCAACATGGAACTCTGGGTGGGCTGCGTGGCGGGAGCACTCACCGATGACGAGTACCGAGAGAAACTTCAAGCTGCCGGCTTTGAGTCCGTCGATGTAGAACCGACGCGCGTCTATGATATTGAGGATGCACGGGAATTTCTCAGCACGGCGGGTCTGGACGTAGACACCATTGCCCCGCAGGTTGAAGGTAAGTTCGTGAGCGCCTTTGTGCGCGCGCAGAAGCCTGCCAAGGCTACGGCTTGTTGTGGCCCGACTTGCTGCCAAACCTGAAATTGACGCTCGACCATAGTGGGGTATTTCCCCAAAGAATTCCTGTTTCGCAGAGATTGTCTTTCCGACGCCGGTTCAGAGGGGCAAGAAAGAGGCGGGTCATTTCCCGTCTCATTCACCGGTATTCGGTAGAGCGTATTCAGAACATTCGATCTGATTTCGCGCGTATTGGACCTCAGCCACAGTATTCGTCAGATCCCGCGTGCCGATATGTTTCAGCGCCACAGCGAAGAGTTCTCGCTGACGAACGGGCGTAACGTTGGGAACAATAATGACCACGCCGGGATGCAACGGTTCCTGTCCGTGCAGAACAAGAAAATCGGAACGATTGTTGGTTACAAACGTATAGTCCTGTGCGCGGATGGTGGCCATGAGTTGCCAGTCTTTCGAACTGCCGAGCCCGAGATAATTGACGTGATCTGCCAGGTGACCCGCCGCGTGCGCTACTTCGACCAGAGACGTGTGCAGGCATTCATCGATCAAGAACTTCACTGTCACCCCGCAAGAGCGCGGCCATGCCGGGTTGCGCGAATCGGTTTACGTTTTGCCCAAGGGCGGGTGGCTGGACGCCCTCGCCGCGGGAAGGCTTGGACGTAAAGCGGAGCGAGTTCAACCTTCTCTCGATCCAGAGCCGGGTAGCCGTCGATAATCTCCTCTGGCGTCGCTCCTTGGCTCAACATCTCGGCAATCAGTTCGACGGGAATGCGCGTCCCACGATAAACGGGAGTACCACCCATAATCTCAGGGTCGGTAACACTCATGTTCTCTGCACGCTCAAGTTTCTTCAGGTCCAGGTCGAGTTCCATGCGCACGGACTTCACTTGAATCACCACGGCCGAACCCTCCGTAAGAAACACAGCATCAACCTCGGGAGACGACTCAATCTTCTTTGCGATTGCACGGCGAGCGGCGAGCGGCAGGAGCCGCACCCCTTCCGCTTCGAGCCGCAGATACAACACCTGCCCACGACTGAGCATTCGCTGGATAGAACGGCCTGTGCGGAGCCGTCGCGGTCGAATGAGGCGCCGTTCGATAAGCTTGTGAACGGCGGGAAGCGGCAGATTCGCAACAGCCGAAGCTTGCGCCGGAGTATATTCTGTGGTGTTCATTCACTTATTCTACCCCAAAGGGGACAGAATTAATAGTGTGGATGGCTCGACGCTTCCTCTGAGCTTCTCATTTGTGCTTGATAAATTATAGCAGATGTGCTATAAATGCAATGTTATGACACCATACGAATTCAAATCCGCACGACTTGACAAAGGCTGGAACCAAACCCGAGCTGCAGCTAAGTTAGGTGTATCTCAAGCCCACCTTAACTGCTTAGAGCACGGGAAACGCAGACTTACTCCCGAGCTAGTTCGTCGGGCCACGTCGGTCTATGGCTTGTCACCAGAAGCACTGCCGACTTCTGCAGCTTTTGCTCCGAGACCGGTGGACGATCAGCGACTGACGGAAATGCTTGCGCGATTAGCGTACCCAGGCTTCGTTTATCTCACCACGAATACGCACAAAAAAAACCCTTCGGAATTCCTACTCGCGGCTCTGTCGCAGCGAAATCTCGATGCACGCGTTGCGGCGGCTTTGCCTTGGGTTGCCTTGAAGTTCGCTAAACCGGATTCTTGGCTGGTGCAGAATGCTCGAAGATTCAACCTGCAAAACAGGCTGGGTTTTGTTGTCACACTAGCAAAGCGGGTAGCGGAGAGTCGAAATAACCCGCGATTATCTGAGCTGAGCCAACTTGAACAGACTCTCGATGAAAGCCGTCTTGTAAAAGAGGATTTTCTTCCACGTCCTCCTCGCACCGAAAACGAAAAAGAGTGGTTGAGGAACAATCGCACGGCAGATGCTGCCCACTGGAACTTGCTGACTCGCATGAGACTAGAGCACCTTCAATATGTCAGCTGATAGTCCACTGCGATCTCCTTGGAAAGAGTTCCTAAGCGAAGTTGATGAAATGTTGGACGAGCCGCTCGAGCTTCATTGCATTGGCGGATTCGTAGTTACACAGTTCTATGGCTATCCGCGGGCGACCGGCGCTATCGATTACTACACAGCGGTACCGGCGAATTTCAATCTACTGGAGGTAGCTGGCGATGGGTCCGCACTTCATAGGAAATACGGGTTGTGTCTCCATAAGGCAGCCGTCACCACCTTGCCGGAGGACTACGAAAGACGATTCACTGAAATGGCCGAGAAGCGGTTCAAACACCTGAGACTACTCGCACCGGACCCTTACGATTGCATCCTGTCCAAGATAGAGCGGAACGGGGATATAGACGTAAACGACGCGGAGTATTTGTTTCGTTCACAAAAGCTAGATGCACAGGTGCTTCAGGACCGATACGATAAAGAATTCCGCTCTTATATTATCGGCGATGTGGCGAGGACGGACACAACCTTCAAGTTGTGGATCGAAATCTTCACATCCTAGAAGCCCCTTACTGTATTAGTACTTCCCAGAAGCGGACTTGATCGTGCTAGATTCCGCCGGGAAATCCTTTCAGAGTCCACCCCTGAAACGAAAAAGCTTGCGAACATGGAGCCTCTCCAGCGCTTCGTTTAGCTCCAGGAAATCGAGAGCTCGGAAAATGCCTTGCCCTCCTCGATTGGTACGGTGAAGCAGAGGACTACGTCCTTGGCTCCGGAAATCTCCAGTGCTTTCTTGAAAAATCCCATAATCGCGAATCCCATAATACGGTGCTGCTTTTCAAATCCTGTATATCTGACAACTGCCTTGCCGTGCCCCTGCAACTGCACCTCAATCGGAACACCCTGAAAGTAGGTTGCGTGAACGGCGGCGATTCGTTTGATCACGAATTCAGGGGAACCAAGTTTCACAAAAGCCCTGTAGATTCCACGAAGCTGCCTTTCGATTACCGCTTCGGAGCCGCGCGTGACCATTTCTTCCTTTCCGTCCGCGAGCACCCTGATCTCAACTTCGAGGAAGCGGGTGAAAACATCCAACGGGTACCAACTCGAGGAAAAAACTTCATTCTGGCAAATCGTTCGCGTTTCTTCGTCGAGAAGGCCGAGGATTTTCTGGAGGGCCTCCTCGCCGGCGCGGGACTTGATCTGGTTAATCGTCTCCTTGATGGCGGATCCTTTAATTTGCACCATGCTCACGCACCTCGGAGGGCGGTCTTTGCCACCGGCTCCTGTTTCAACCTTACTCGGCTTCCGCGGGTGTCAAATCCAGGCTTGCCCTAAACAGAACTGATTGATTGTTCTTTTTTACACGTCTGCAGGTGATTTAAGATCAGCAGCGTGAACCTGTTCTTGCTCGATTTCGCGGTCCGTTGTACAGGGATACCTCAACTAGCACTAGCAACGACGCGGAGCCACTCCCAGCGCGAGTATTGGCTCTTTTTTTCCGGGGAAGTATCCTCCTCTCCCTCAAGCCAAAACCGAAACCAGTCAACGTTGCGTTCGTAAATTTCGTAGCGATGTTTTGGCTGGTTCTTTACGTGAAGCTCGTTGACGTGGATGTGCAGCTCGACAGGCTTGTGAAGCTGTTCGAGCGACGTATACAAAGCGAGGTTCCCAAGATATTCCGAGTCGGCTGAATTCATGAGCAAAGGCGCTTCGATGCGATCCGCGTTGAGCGAGGCAGCGAGCCTCGACCAGTTCTTCTTTGCATCTCCTTCGGGCCATCCTCCGAGACCCCACTTCGCAAAGAGTTCATGCCATACTCCGCCCGCCATATAGAAGAAGTAGGGATCGCGCGCGCCAGGACCGCTTTCGATTGCGGCTTGAAACGACTGAGAGTGACTGATCGTATATTCCAGAATGTCAGCCCCGCGGCTAAGTCCCGCCAGCCCTACTTTTTTAGGATCGACAATTCCCCGTTCGACCAGTGACCGTACGGCCATTTCGAGGCTCGCGGCTGGAGAAGCCCAATTCAACAAGTAGTTGTCGAAGTCTCCCTTCTTCCGTAGACGATCACGTCCGATGCTAAAGCTAAGTACGACAAATCCGCTCGCTGCATATACCTGGATAGGATTTTCATTGCCCGTCGCCCCGACAAGAAAATAATCCCCGCTTCGATAGAGAGTGACAATCAATGGGTATCGTCTGCCTTCGTCATATCCGGGCGGCTTTACGAGCTGCCCGAACCACTCCTCACCAAAACGGTTCACCCCCGAAACGCGCTCTACGGAACCCAATTTGATGCGGCGGAATTCTGGATTGAGGTCGGCAAGTTTCCGATACGTCCCCGTCCTCGGGTCGATAACCACAAGCTCCGGAGGTGTCACATTCGTTTCACGCGTACAAGCCATCGAGCGGTCCGCTCCATCCATTGAAAACTGTCGGAGCACCTCGGTCGCGTGGAAGAGGTCGCGAACGCGACCCGATTCGATGTCGACTACCCTCATTCGTCCGGCACGGCCATCCCATTGCGAGGAAACGAAATAAAGGTGAGTGCCGTCCCGACCCCACCAATAATCCGTTACGCGGATGGACTCCGGGGCCAACTCTTGCCGCCGCTGCCCGTCTCGGGACATGAGAATGAATTTCCACCGCATAACTCCGGATGGCTCAGTCTCGTCGTAAGCGCACGTCAGCGCGGCGTACGCGTCGTCGGGCGCCAGCGATATTTGGTCGATATGACATTTCTCCGACCCGCTCGGTGATGCTCTGTCAAAAGCTTCTTGCCATTCGTAGATGTCCGGCTCGAGTGATCGCTTTTCGGCCTCGGTTGCCATTCGTTCAATTCCTGTACTTAATTCATGAACCCAAACCTCACTCTTGCTCTCCTCTGCACGAATCGTTTTGAGCACGGCAGGCATGCCTTCCCAAGGAGTCATTTTGTCGTTGAAGAGAATCCCTTGTTCGAGGCGCTGCTTATCGGCATCGGAGTTCGTTGCCAGTTCGACCTTCATGACAATCTTTTCTCCGGAAGAATCAAAGGCGTATTTAGCAATGTTTCCCGGCACATGCGTCAACGGCTTTCTGGCCCTGGTTTTCACATCCCATCGCCAAACTTGCCACGTTTCTTCACGTTTGATTCTCGTGCGGTAGAAGATCATGCGACTATCTTTTGACCATTGCGGATGCTCGCTTTCCCACTCGTTGAAATTAGTCCAGTGCGGCAAGCCGGCAGTTCCGAGAGATGTGGGCGCTTCTACTCCTGACGTTCGAACGAGGAATAGGCCACTGCGGTAACCGTTTTTCTCATAGTTTGCTTGGCCGACGACAAAGGCAACCCACTGCCCGTCCGGGGAAATGCTGCAACCATGAATCTCCCGAAGCAAAAGTAGATCTTTGCTGGTCACCAATCGCGGAGAACCTGTAGCGGATTGCGGAAGTGTCACCGGCGTCGGATCAAACGCAACTTCCGTTTCTTGCCGCGCGGCCAACTCGACCGGCAAGAACGCCGCCAACAAGCACACCCATAGCAAGCTTCTTCGCAATCAGGATCTCCTCGGTCTATTCCGTTGGATTTCTGTAAAAGGCTAGAAACTGATCTTTGCCGACAGCTGCATAGACCTTGGTCCGCCCTGCTGGAAAAGAGGGTTCAGCCCTCCAAGTCCGTTGTTCAACATTTCCATCGACTGAAGGAATGCAGGCCCCAGCTGAATGTACGCGACTGGATTCGTGAAATTCGGATGGTTGAGCAGATTAAAAACATCCACTCGCAACTCCAGTTTGCATCGTTCCCGAACGGGAAAGAGTCGGCCAAGCGACAAATCCATCTGCGTCAGCCCAAAGCCTGCGATGTCGTTGCGACCTTCCGTCCCTTGCCGCTCCGTCGTGGGAGCAACAAACGCAGCCGGATTCAAGGACCTGCCTCCCGGGACGCCAGAGGTTTCGAGCCAGAGGGATTGGCCCGGCACGAGGTCAGGGCGCGAAATGGCGTAACCGCCCGGCGAAAAACCAAAGACCTTGGCATTAAACGGGAAACCGCTCCGCGCGACGATGACGGACTGTACGGACCAGTCTCTTGTGATCGACGACGCCCAACGGCTTTTGCCAAGAGTGGGGATGTTGATCGACAGCGCGGTCGAAAAACTCTGGCGGACGTCGAAATCGGACGACGCGTAATCGCCCGCGCCGGAAATGATGACTCCGGGAGTAGCGCCGATGACGTCGCTCGATGCGTTGTCGAGGGAATGAGAAAGCGTGTAGTTCGCCAGAATCTGAATGCCATGGGAAAGCGGGCGGCGATATTGCAGTTGGAGTGCCGTGTAGTTGGATCGGGCGCTGTTCACGTTCACTTCAAACGCGTTCGCGAAGTCGGCGTTTGGCTGGTAAATGGCTTCATTCCGCAGCAGATCACGGCCGGCCTGTCCAACGTAGGTTGCTGAGACCACTTGGCCAGCGAAGGACTTCTCGAGGGCAACATTCCACTGGTAGGAACGCGGAAGCTTCAGGTGCGGGTCCATCGCCTGAACCAACCCGTAAGGAGGGTTCGTCGAATCCGGCGGAATATAAACCGAAGGGTCGGCAACCGGAAACGCCAAATTCGTCGTGAACTCCTCCGAAGAATTCGGAAAATACGCGCCGATGCTGGCGGCTGCTCCGGTTCCCAGATCGTAGTAGATGCCCCAACCAGCCCGGAAGACCGTATTGCCGCTTTGGTCGAGCTTTAGCGCAACCCCGACTCGTGGCGCAACGTTCCCGTAGGTAGTCTGGTACACCGGCGTTCCAAGCGGGGCAAGCGCCAGGCTGGCCGGATTGTCTATGTTTGTCCATGATGCCAACAATGTTCCGTGCCGCGGGGAGGGCGCGGGATTCAGTTCCCAGCGCAAACCGTACGTCAAGGTCAGCCGGGAGTTTACTTTCCAAGTGTCCTGAGCGTACAGCGACAGGGCTTGCGTGAGAAGTTGCGAGAGCTTGTTCATGCCACTGGAGAGTGAAACCGCCCCCGTCGAGAGGAAGTCGCTCACCGCCGGCCCGTAATAGTACAAACCGTTGTGGTAAACGCCCTGGTCAACAAATATCGCACGATAGTCTCCGCCAAACTTCATTCCATGCGTGCCCGCAGAGAGGCTGAGATCATCGGTCACATTAAATTGCGTGGACTTGTTGCGCGTATATGGTCCGATGAAGAAATCGCTGGCGTCGGAGAGCGTGAAGTAACCGAGAGAATCGGATGGCGAAAGGGGCCCGAGCAGCAGGCTCGGGTTTAAGGGAGTGGCTCCCCCAAACGAATCCTGTTTGTAGGTCGAATTGACGGACTGCGTCGAATAATTCCAGCGAAGAGAGTTTGACAGGTGCGTGTTAATCATCATGTTAAGCCCGAGGGTCAACGTACGCGTATTCGTTTCAAGCGTGTTCACGTCCGAGAGATTGTCTGTTCGTTGCAGGATATGCGATGGCGCATCGTTGTACCGCCCAAAAATCAGAAACCGGCTCGTTAGGGCGTGATCGATGCGAATGCTTGTTGCGTTCAATGTTGCGCGATTCGAAAAGGTTCCCGTGAAGGAATCTGTGAAGACGCCGGGATTGGCCGTTGCATCGTTGGGCATCGGATAAGCGGCCAGGATAGGCGCCAGCGACAATGGCGCGTTCTGCCGGGCATATACGGAAGGAACCTCGACCTGGGCCGTCTGCGGCAGATCGAGCCGCGCCCCTTCATAGGAGAAAAAGAAGAACGTGCGGTTTTTCCATATAGGGCCGCCTACCACGCCGCCGAAGTCGTTGTGATGCTCCGCCGCGCGGGGATTGCCGACGCTGTTTGCGAACCAATCGTTGGCATCCATTGCCGTGTTCCGAAAATAGTCGAAGACATCTCCGTGAAAGTCGTTGGTTCCCGACCGAGTCACGAGAACCACCTGCCCGCCAGGCGAGCGGCCAAATTCAGGGGCGAACGAAGAAGTTTCGACGCGGAATTCTTGCAAAGCGTCCACCGACACAAGGCTGCTCGTTGCTCCGAGGGCACTAAACGACTGCGTGGAGCCGCTCCCCGTATTTCCGAGAAAGGCACCCGAACCCACTCCGAAATTCGCGGATACGCCGTCAACCGTGAAGTTGTTTGCGTCGGTTCGCTGACCCGCGATGCTGAATTGGCCCGGCTCGGTATCACTCGACGGCGCAATCACTACTCCCGGCGTGAGCTGCAGCAGCGTATTGAAACTGCGCCCGTTCAACGGGAGGCTCTCGACAAATCTCCGATCAATCACTGTCCCCACCGAAGCCGATTCTGTGTTCACCAGCGGGGCCCCGCCTTCAATCGTCACAATTTCAGAAATCGCTCCCACTGGCAGCGTGAAGTTGAGCGAAAGCGCATCTTGAACGTTCAGCGTAATATCCGGCTTGATGATGGTCTTGAAACCCGGTTTTGATACTTGAATGAGGTACGGCCCCGGAGGCAAGTTCGAAACAAGATAAATGCCTTCCTGATTTGTTTTACCCGGAAACTGCACGCGGGTGGCATCGTTAACGACCAACACGTCGGCTCCGGCGATCGCGGCGCCACTCGAGTCATTCACGATTCCGCTGATCGTTCCGACAGGAGACTGCGCAGCGGATGAATGAGCGACTAGAATAAAAAGAAATGAACAGTAGAAGACGCCGCGCAGTCGCAAAGGATCCTCCCGGAAGTGAGGAATTTCACCTCACTAACAAGGTCTATGCGAATAGCAGGTATTTTTGTCTCAATGATTCTCTGTCCTGAAAACAGGACAGTTCCAAAGGGAAACTGGTTCTCCGGTCACGGATGATTCGGATTGACGCGGAGGTAGGCGAACAACAATGGCTTCCCGCTTGGGTGTTGGCTTCCGCCGTTCGGCTCGACCGTGACAAAAACGGCATCAATATCTTCGAGCGTTTTGGGATCGTCGGCTTTCAAAACCCAGCGCTTCTTGCTGACGTTGTCTTCGTAGAAGATTCCGAGATTGCGCGCTTGTTCCTTGTCGGGACCTTTTCGGCCCCAGGCTTGGAATGATCGCGCATTTTGAACGCCCGGCTGCGCATCCAGATCGAATGCGTAAAAAATCAGCGACTTTCCCTTGGTGAAGAATACGCGTCCGTACGTTTTGGCCGTTCCTTTTCCCGAGACGTCGTGGACGTCAGCCATGTAGAGTTCTCGTGCACCCATCAACTCCCGAATATCCCGGTCATATTCGAGCAGCTCTTGTCCGCGCGCGGTCTCTGCCTCTTTTTGGTCGAGCGCCTGCTCGCGCACTTTCACAAGTTGCGTCAACTCGTTAACCTTGGCCTCCAGGGAAGCCGCTTGGCGCGCATTTTCATCTCGCTGTGTTGTCGCCGATTGAAGCGTCTTTTGAAACTCCGCCAGTTTTGCCTGTGCAGCCACACGCTCGTCCTCTCGCTTGGTCTTGTCATCGCTCGCCACTCGTACGGTTCCTTGACCGCTTCCCGAAGAGTTTGCTGGTGCCGTCCCCGCGGATTTTAAGGAATTCACGACTTTCGCCTGTTCGGACAGTTGGCGCTTCAAGTCATCGATGACCTTAGCGTTCTGCGCGAGCTTTGCTTCCAATTGTGCCCGCGCGTAACCAGCATCGCTGGCTTGTTCTTCAAGAGAACCAGCAGGCTCATTTGGTGCCACTGGAATTGTTCGCGCGGCGTCCGTACCCCGCCTTATCCCGGTTTTGTATGCAGTGATGCCAAGCGCTACCGCCAGAAGCACTGCCGCCGCGAATGTCATCCAAACTTCCCGCCAATGAATTTGTGACGGGCGGTAAGAGAAGCGACGCCCCGGCATCGGTCCTTCGGCGTGTCCCTCTTCTGATTTAGGTAGCTGGGGCTGTTTCCGTTCTCTGTCTAATCGCTTGAAAAATCTGTTCTCCGCTTCTTCGACCGACCAAGAGTCGCTGGCGGTATCTCTCGTTGGTGGCAATTCTTGCGCCAGAGCTGACACCGTGATTCGCGTTACCGCCTCATACTCGCTCATTGCCTGGCGACATTGCGGGCACGCGACCAGATGGGCGTCCAGTCTCGCTTGTTCGTCAGTGCTCAGTTCGCCAGCGGCCGCAGCGGCGCAAAGCTCAAGGAACTCCTCATGCGCGCCCATCGGTTGAATGCCTCGACTTCTTATCGGATTACAGTTCATAGCACACAGACTATCGCCTGTTCAATTCGACTTCGGCCAGGTGCCTGCGGAGCTTTTCAATACCACGATAGTGGTGATTTCTGACGTTGGCGTAGGACTGGCCCAACTTCTCGGCAATCTCGGTGAACGTGTAACCTTCGAAGAAGTGCAGCCGGAACGTGTCTCTCTGATCCGGCGTTAGGTCCTCTATGATCTTCTTCCATCCATTCCTACCGAAAAGCCCTTCGACAGTATGGTCGTAGTCTGCTCCTTTATTGTTGGCCTGGCCGCATTCGTCCGGTTTGTCTGTGATTCCGGACAGATAGAATCCCTGCGCCTTCAGTCGCCTTCTGCGCAAGAGGGCCTGCGTGTAGGCTACCTGCACAATCCAAGAGCTGGCCGATCCCTTTGAGTTATCGAACAATGAGCTTTTCCGATGAAGGTAGAGAAATACCTCTTGGACAAGATCGTCTGCTTCGGCTTTGTCCCGGATAATCCTCAGACCCACATTTCGAACAAGGTGGGAGTATCGCCGAAAAAGGAGAGACAGCGCGTCTCTGTCGCCAGCCTGAATACGCCCAATCAGCGATTCATCCGTAACTTCAGAAGACGGTTCAGGATCATTCGACAGTACTGTGTCGCCCCTCAGTTTTGTTTGTCTAATGGGCAGGGCCGGAAATCGAGATGTAGTAAACGAACTCAATGTGTTCACCGACCATCAATAAAGAATCGGCCACGATTCGTGGAACCCGTAATCTCATTCGGTGGCCATAGATAGACCCGTACGCAAGACTCGGCACCTAGTCGGGGGACTAAGTGCCGAGCCTGCGCGAAAAATTTGGCCAACGCCTCAAGACAATCAGGTTGGCGAGAAAGTTGAGCCAGGAGCAATTCGCTGAGCTTCTTGGAATATCCGTCGACTTCCTGAGTTTGATCGAACGGGGGATAAACGCACCCTCGTTCGAGAATCTTGACGCCTTCTCCATGCAACTAAATATTCCGCTCTCTGCCCTTTTCGATTTCGACGGCATTTTGAACACCTCTTCGCGTGGATAGAAAACGCTGCGCGTAAACACTCTTTCGTAATTCAGCACCACAGTCCTTCCCTACAACGGTTTCGCGACAGCCCGTGAAGGTGCAGAGACCGGGGATGTACCCGTAATGCCGTTCGGTGGTGCTCGTAAGGAGGTTACGACAAACTTTTCGGTGGTGCAACGTAAGAATTGGGTAGCCTAAAGAAACAATTCGGCCTCCGGGTCCGCCAGATTCGTGACGAATCGGATAAGACGCAGGAACAATTTGCTGAACTTGTTGGTATCTCGGTCGATTTTCTCAGCCTGATTGAACGTGGAAAGAACGCGCCATCATTTAAGAAACTCGAGAGAATAGCGCGAGGTCTTGGGAAACCCGTCGCGTATCTTTTTACTTTCGACCCCAGTTACAAACCGCAAAAAAGGCGCGCCCGCTGACTTTTAGCCCCCTCTGCCGGCGGGCTCGAGACGATTGAAACTGACCCTCCCCACATGACGTCTGCTCGGCCACTAACCATCGACACAAACGTTGTCCTTAATTACGGACACTAGATAGTCGAAAAAGAGTAATGCCTTGATCTGATGATAGGCTGCAGATGTTCAAGAATGAATTGGCAATCTGCAATGAAATCGCTCTCACCGTCCCAAAGTTCGAAGACGCTATGTCACATACTTCCAATCTGGATTCGCTGGTGTTCTGTCGCTACCTTGATGACTTCCGTCGGACTTCTTTGTATATCGGTTTTCGCTCGCGACTACCACATCTTCATCGCAACGAGTTTAGTTCCTTCTCTCCTTGTTGCTTCATGCTTCACAATATTCCTAAACATTTACTCGTTCCGGTATATCCAGCGAGAACATCAGGAAGCGGACCAAGCTTTTCGCAACACCGATTCCGAATTCTTGTCCATCTTCCAGAATGTGCTCGATGGGATTCTGATCGTCGATAACGAGGGCAACTGTATGGACGCAAACCCTGCAGCAGCTGCCATTCTGAGATTGCCCACCAACAAATTGATCGGCCAAGGCATCAGTCGCTTCCTCTCAAACCGTGACAGCTTCAACGAGAGATGGAACTCCTTTCTCCAAAACAAGAGTCAACGTGGTCGCACACAGCTTGTTGCCGGCGACGGGACAACTCTCTTTGTGGATTTCACTGCTGCCGCGAACTATTTGCCGGGACGACATGTCCTTATCCTCTGCGATGTTACGGAGCGCACGCAAGCGGAGATATCTCTTCGAAGAAGTGAAGAACGCTTCCAACACATGGCCAAGAACATTCAAGAGATTTTCTGGATGATGGATGCCGAGACGCATGAGATCACGTACATCAATCCTGCGTACGCCACAATCACGGGGCACAGTGTCGAGAGCCTTCAGGAGAATCCATCGTCATACCGGGAATTGATCCATGCCGAAGATCGAATTCGCGTTCTGTCTAAGCTCCACGACTTGGGAGACTTTGGAATCCTCGATGAGGAGTTTCGTTTCATTCGGGCCGATGGTGAAGTCCGCTGGGCTTGGGCCAAGGGCATTCGACTTTCCGCAGAGTCCGAAACGCGCTTGATCACTGGCACCGTGCAGGACATTACTTCGCGCAAACAAGCCGAGATGAAGATAAGCGAACAGCTCGATGCCGTGGAAGTTGCTCGCGCCGAAGCCGAAGCCCTCCGTAAGGCAACTCTGGCATTGAGCCAAAATCTGGCTATGGACTCCGTGCTAGACACGCTACTCCGATGCATTTCCGACCTCGTTCCCTTCGACCGCGCAACGATTCTGTTCGTCGAAACCGGATTCGACTTCATGGTCGCCCGCGAAGCTCCGCGCATCGCGCCAAAAAGAATCGGCTTGACGCTTGGGATGTCCGAAAACAAATTTCTCGAGCGGATCCTTTTCGAAAAGAGAGCCGTGCTGGTGTCCAGCGTTGCGACGGAGTCTGAGTGGACTGATACGCAACCCTTAGAACATCTCCAATCTTGGTTGGGAGTTCCTCTCGTTGCGGCAGGTCAGGTTCTCGGCATTTTGTCGTTGGGATCGAGCGTGCCGCACACGTTCACTACGGAACATCTTCGGCTCGCGAAATCACTAGCAATCCCGGCGGCGGTTGCGATTCAGAATGCCAGAACCCACGAGCGCGCTGAAATCTATGCAGCGGAGTTAGAGGCTCGCCTGCAAGAACTGTGCGAGACACAGAAAGCCTTGGAACACGTGGAGAGAAAAGTATTGTAATTACACGACTGGTCTCGCATATGCAATCCGGCACGTCGTTTCGCGGCATCTTGCCATCTGGCATATTTTAATTGACATAATGGCACCGCCTAGTAAGCTTACATAGTCATGAGAAATGTTCTGGATCGCAAGCGAATCGGTTTCCGACATGGTCAGGTGAATCGGCGTGATCGACGTTATGTTTCGCCTGGGGCCAGTCTGGGCCTGCGGCAGACCGAGACCAACGATTTGATCGAGGAGATTCTTGCTGGCCTGTCCTTTAAAACACTCGAAACCTTCTCTTTCGAAAGTAGCCTCCCCGTAACAGAGATCGCGTCATTGATCGAAGTTCCGCAAAGGACTCTCGCCCGGAGGAGAGTCGTTGGCAGACTCAGTTCCGAGGAATCCGAGAGGTTACTCCGCCTCTCTCGCATCTTTGAGACAGCCGTCGCTTTGTTTGAAGGGAATGCAGACGCGGCGATCACGTGGTTGAAGCGGCCGAAGAGGGCTCTCGGCGACAAATCTCCTTTGACGTACTCACGGACCGAGCTTGGAGCTCGGCTGGTCGAAGACTTGATAGGCGGCCTGGAACACGGAGTCTTCGTTTGACCATCGCCGCTTGGCGAATCGTCAAGCAAAAGCACACGAAAGTGGCGTTCACGGGTGAGGGTGCGCGCCGTTACGGCGGCCGCTGGAATTCCAAGGGTGTTCCCGTTGTGTACGCTGCACAGTCCCAATCTTTAGCAGCTTTGGAAATACTCGTACACCTCGATTCCGGGGAGTTGCTGAAGTACTACGTGGCCATTCCTGTGACATTCGACGAACATCTCGTCTCGCATGTGGATTCCTCCTCATTACCCAAGAATTGGAAGGCTTATCCCGCACCGAAACGTTTGCAAATGATCGAAGATGCCTGGGCTTCTAGCTGCAAATCCGTCGTACTGCGCATACCGAGCGTCATCGTTCCATCCGAGAGTAACTTCCTTCTGAACCCCGCGCATCCCGACTTCGACAAGCTCGCGATCGGTGAACCACTACGGTTTAGACTTGATCCGCGGCTTATTTGAATCGTGAATCCCTGTCATTCCATGCGAAATGACGATGCCACCGCATCTATCATGAATCGTTTCGAGCCATGAAACGCGAAGATGGTTCTATTTTGCAAAGTTTCGCCTCGCCATTGCTCCTTTGCTTATAAAACTGGAATTGTAATAAACGTCCTTGACCCCAAACTTGACTGTGGAATTCCGGCAGACCGGGGGACTCGTTCCGCAAGTGATTCGATCGTGAAGACTTGCCGCATTCGGAAGATTCGACAAGAACAACTCATCTCGTAAGCAGCGGTAAGTATTCGATCAGTTCGCTGGTCGTCATCCCATTGGTTAAAGACGTTGCCCAGACGCTTCCGGAGGAGAAACTTGGCGCAGCGCCTCGCGGAGCCATGTGTGCCGCGCGTCCGTAGTGAGCCTCGGGTGCCAAACCATCAAGAAATGAAATGGACGCAACTCTTGTGGCGCTTTGACGAGCCGCAAGGTGGAATTCCTTTCGACCATTTGCCACATGCCACTGGTCAGTGTGAGGACGAGTTCCGTGCCAGGGAGGCAACTAAGGGCTGCGCCAAAATAGGGCATGCGGACAGAGGAGCGCCGCTTTAGACCCAACGCAGCAAGCTGCTTGTCCGGGATGTTCTGCACGCTTAGAAAAGGGCTGACTACAAGGTGCTCTGCAGATAGGTACTGCTTGAGTGTCAGGCGATCGCCAAACTTGCTCTCGCGGGCGACAGCACAGATCCAGTCCTCGCGGTAAAGTCTCTCCGAACTGAAGTGAGAGGGCAGCAAGGTGTCATCATTATGGAGAATGAGGTCAAGCTTTCCGCGCTCCAGCATGTCCAAAGTTTCAGCCTGCCACGGCAGGAAATCAAAGTTCAACTTATAACGTTCGGTCGTATAGCGGCGGCACAAGTGCGGTAGCAAGGCCACGCAAACATTGTCCGGGCCAGAAATGCGGAAATTGCTCCGCTCCTTTTTCGGATCGAAGACGCTTGGCGCAACCAGGCCTTCTATTTTGGGAAGGAGTTGTTCAAGTTCCTCGAGAATCTTGCGCCCTCGCAACGTGAGCTCGAACCCTGAGGACGAGCGAATCACCAGCTCGTCCTGAAACATGGAACGCGCGCGCTGCAGGGCGCGGCTGACCGCCGGTTGACTGAGCAATAGTCGGGCGGACGCTTTGGTGGCGCTTTTTTCCTCGGCGATTACCGCAAAGATGATCAAGAGGTTCAAATCGACTTGTCGTAGTTTCTCTAGACGCATATAGGCTATGACCATTATGCATGGGCCATATGCTGAATGAGAATCGTCTATTGGAGTGTGGCAACGGTTGTAGGCCGCAGAAACAGGAGAACGCGATGACACAAAAGCAACAAATTGAGAATCACAGGGAGCTTTCCGGGAAACGAATTGTAGTGCTCGGCGGGTCGTCCGGCATCGGGTTAGCAGTGGCACAGCAGGCTGGGGCTCAAGGGGCAACGGCAATCATTGCGTCTAGCAATGCGGATCGGGTTAAACAAGCGGTCGCAACGCTCGACGGAAAAGCGGAGGGGCACGCGCTTGATCTCTCGAATGAGCGCGACATTCAAAATTTCTTTCAGAAGATTGGTGATTTCGATCACTTGGTCTTCACTGCCGGTGACACGCTGCAATTAAATGAGCTTGCAGCGACGGACCTTAGCAAAGCCCGGCATGCTTTTGAGTTGCGCTATTGGGCTGCCCTGGCTGCGGTCAAGTACGCAAGCCCGCATATCCGCAAGGACGGCTCGATCGTGCTCACAACCGGAGTCGCAGGCCGGCGCCCGCACAAGGGATGGGTCATTGCGGCAAGCGTCTGCGGAACTATCGAAGCACTAACACGTGCCCTGGCGGTCGAATTGGCGCCAATACGGGTGAACGCAGTATGTCCCGGCGTCGTTCGAACGAATCTCTGGCAAAGCATGAACGCAGACGCAAGGGAGCACCTGTACGAAAGCGTTGGCAAGAGTCTGCTCGTGGGCCGCGTCGGCGAGGCATGCGAGATTGCGCGCGCCTATCTTTCCTCATGCAGGAGGGATACGGCACGGGGCAGACCGTGGTGTTAGATGGCGGAGCGGCACTCGTTTAGGCGCTTTGCCGCGGATGAACAATTTCCAAGCGAACAGCTTATCGCCGGCACTTGCATCGCTATTCTGCCCGAGTGCCGCACTTAGAGCAGCAAGCGATCCCACGTGCCGCCATATCTAATTGCACGAACCATTTCTCTGTCGTAAATACTCTGGGGGAATCCGGGTTCGATTCGGCTTGCTCCATCGAGGGATTTCAATTGTTCGGCGGAGAGTTCCAGCCGCAAACTGGCGAGATTGTCCTCGAGTTGAGATACCTTCCGCGCTCCCATGATCGGGATTACTGGCACGGTTTGATGGAGCAACCAGGCGAGTGCGACTGTGCCATGCTGCGACCGGTCTGTTCGGAGACCGACTTCACAGCCGAGATGATCGGTACCGCGCGTCGTTCCTCAAGAATGAACTCCTTCATTCCCTCATTGGTCATCCGCCCACCGCTAGCCTTGCCTTCACCATGATACTTCCCGGTCAGCACGCCACGCGCCAAGGGCGACCAGGCCAGAACTCCCAAGTTCAAAGCTTTCGCCATGGGAATCAGTTCGCGCTCGACCGTGCGCTCCGCGAGGCTGTACTCGATCTGCAACCCGATAAACTGTGTCCAGCCGCGAAGCTCCGCCAGAGTATTTGCCTGGGCGACCCACCAAGCGGGAGCGTCCGAGATGCCGACGTAGAGAACCTTTCCCGCGCGAACGAGATCGTCGGGTCCCCGCATGACCTCTTCGACAGGCGTGATCCCATCCCAGATGTGCACCCAGTACAGGTCGATGTAATCGGTCTGCAATCGTTTCAGACTGGCTTCGACTGCCTGCATCATGCTCTTGCGGTGATTGGCCGCCGCATTGGGATCACCGCCGGGCGCGGCATTAGAGTATTTCGTGGCCAATACGACGCGTTCGCGATGCCCCCGAATGAACTCACCCATGAATTTCTCGCTCGTGCCGCCGGTGTAGAAGTTCGCTGTGTCAATGAAGTTTCCGCCTGCCTCGCGGTAGGTCTCATAAACTTTCTCTGCTTCAGCCTTTGGAGATCCCCATCCCCACTCGTCGCCGAAGGTCATGGTGCCTAGAGCCGCTTCGGAGACCCGCAGTCCGCTCTTTCCAGGTAATCTGTATTTCATAGTCGTGCTGCTTTCATGATTCAGCAACTCAGGAATTGATTCCGCTCTTTGCCATATACAATCGGCTGTCGAAGCGCCCATCTTCAAAAACCGTTGAAACAGTGAGATCTCGCCATTTCTCAGCCTCGCTCGCGCGCGCAGCTTCTGCTTGCTGCACTCGCTTTTCCGCATCTACCCCGAGGATCAGCCGCATCGGCACCTCGTCGCTATTCGCCAGTTGCACAATTACGTTCGCGATTTTTCGCGGATCGCCTTCCAAACGGCCTTCGAGTCCTCGCAACATCTTGTGTATCGAACCGACGGAGGCCTCGTACTCCGGCAGCAGGTCCGGCATATTCTCACCCGCCCGCCGTGCCCAATTGGTCCGGATGCCTCCCGGCTCTAGTGTGCATATCTTGACCCCGAACGGCGCGACTTCCATTGCCAGAGAGTCGCTGAAACCGCCCACTTGGCCGCGTGATACGGCGTATTGCCGGGAACCCCGATGCGGCCACCGACCGAAGACACCTGAAAGATGTGACCGCTCTTCTGCTTGCGCATCACCGGCACGGCGGCGCGTGTGGTGTACACCACGCCGTAAAAGCAGGTGTCCACGACAGCCTGGAAGTCCTCCGCACTCATCTGCTCGAAGGGGGCAATCTGCCCATAACCAGCATTGTTGACGAGCACGTCCAGCCGTCCGAAAGTGTCGACCGCCAACTCCACCGCGGCCTTGGCGGCGGCCTCATCGCGCACTTCGAGCCTGACGGGCTTCACCCGTTCGCCGTATTGCGCCACCAGAGGGGCTAGCTCTTCGGTCCTACGTGCACCCGCTACCACGCGATCTCCTGCGGCCAGCGCCGCCTCGGCAATGTCACGCCCCAATCCGTTTCCGCTTCCGGTAATCAACCACACCTTGGCCATGGCGAATATCCTCCATTTTCTTCGCGACGATTGCTGTGATTACTCACTCATTCATAAGATGCACGGACTCACGACTTGGTTATGCCCGCCCAGAACATTTGAAAGCCGCTATCCCGGTATTGTTTCGCTTTAGATCGATTCAACACCGTGAGGTCTATCGTTGCCTCTACCAACGCTGTTAGCGACCTCGAGATCAGTTCGACCGGCACATCATTCCGAAAGACTTGCTGCTCTATCGCGTCACGAATCACGGCTTGGAACTCGACGAACGGCGCGCTGCCCGCGTCTCTGGACTCTTTGCTGAGTACCTCCGAAACCGTTAGTTGCGCTAACACCTTCCGTTGCATCGGATTCGCAATACCCCAATTTACGTAGCGGTCCCAAACATGTCGCAGCCTGGTGCCAACATTCTTCTTCCGAGGGAAATCCGACATCATGGCGTCTGCGAGTTCCAGCTTAATTTCCCGGTAAAGGGCATTGATCAGATCATCTTTGGTCTTGAAGTACGTAAATAGAGTTCCCTCGGCGACACCGGCTTGTTTGGATATCTCTGAGGTTGGGGCAGCGGTAAGGCCGCGCTCCGCAAATAGGCGGGTCGCAGAGTCGAGGATGGCATTTCGTTTGTTTTCGCTTTTAGGACGCGCCACTGAGCTTCTCTATTACTGAGTCAATACTCAATAATACATTGGAAGTCTGCGGATGGCAAGCCCTGTCTCCTTTTCGTTTTAGAGAGACGCGGCACGTAGATTGGGAGAGATATGCCGAAATCATTCGCGGGTCGAAAGCGGTTAACTTTCTATCGCCCACGGAGTCAGATTTCCGTAGCCCCGTGCTTACGGGACCAGCGAAGCAGACTTCCTGCCTCCAACCCTCGTCCGAACGTTGTCGCTACTTCCCAGAACCTACCTATGCTCTCAGGCAAATCAGAGTTGATCCCGGTATTGCTCTAGCGCCACCCGGACCAACTGGCTTCGTGTTCTAACGCCAGTCTTGGCGAAGAGTTGTTGCAAAGAAGCTTTGACTGCGGTCTCGGAAATCCGCAATCGGTCCGCGATCTGCTTATTCATGAGTCCTTCAAAGACGGAAGAAAGCACCTGCTTTTCTCGCGCTCGGTGAGTTTCGAGCTGCGTTGATCCGCACTGGGCACTTCCGTTTTTTCCAATGCCCTCCGAAGCAGATGTAAAACGTGAAGTTGCGTTGCAAGTTTTGTCCGCCAGGCTCGCGGACCTCGCGAAAAACATAGACGCCACCCCCGAGCAAGAACGCGAGCAGAGAGAAATCATTGGCCTCCTGAATTCGCTGGTCCCCGACAATTCCAGCACCGCGTCGGACGAGAGCAACTAACTAAGACCGAAGAGCATGCTGCTGGCCTTCGCTGCTCTTCCGGTTTCGGATTCCGAGGCCAGTCGGCCAGACACGCTTGAAGCTTTGCGTCTATAATTTGTTTTTGTGGACTGCACCCTTGAAATGAGACAGCTGAGGTGGGAACACTTTGCAGGGAAAGGACTGCCAAGTGAAGCGAAAGCGATACTCACGGAAATTTCAGCGGATGGCTGTTGAGCGCATGCGGAGCAGCGACAACATTGGCAATCTGGCGGAAGAACTGGGAG
>Ga0182024_10002473_pt1 | contig 45710 bp, 45 predicted proteins | sample P32metaG_FD_120480 | JGI IMG/M metagenome (GOLD analysis project Ga0182024, IMG submission 120480) | Permafrost microbial communities from Stordalen Mire, Sweden - P3-2 metaG (Illumina Assembly) | ecosystem: Environmental > Terrestrial > Soil > Wetlands > Permafrost | place: Sweden: Stordalen... | reverse complement strand
GGAGCCGAACCCTTCGCGTTTCGCCTTCGGCGAAGCCGCCAGGGTCAGGAATCCGCTGCGCAACTACGTCTAGTGGGTTCGGCGGAGCCGAACCCTTCGCGTTTCGCCTTCGGCGAAGCCGCCGGGGTCAGGAATCCGCCGGCGTAAGCCGAAGCTTCGACATTCGTCGTTTTTCAAGCGGCGCGGCCGCATGCCGCTTGCTGCAGTGCGAAACCTGGGAGTGCGTACTATCGACATCGGGATCGACCTCGGAACCGCCAACGTCCTTGTCTATGTCAAGGGCAAAGGCATCGTGCTGCGGGAGCCCTCCGTCGTCGCCAAGGACGTTCGCACGAACAAGACGCTGGCGGTTGGTGAAGAGGCACGCTTGATGCTCGGCAAGACGCCGAGCAACATCCAGGCAATTCGCCCGCTGCGCGACGGCGTGATCGCCGACTTCGAGGTGACCGAAGCGATGCTCGGTTACTTCATTCGGAAGGTCACCCGTCAGCGCTCCTGGCTGAGCACACTGTTCCGGCCGCGCCCCTCGGTCGTGATCTGCGTCCCCGCCGAGATCACCTCGGTCGAAGAACGGGCGGTGCGCGATGCGGCCAAGCTCGCCGGCGCCAAATCGGTCGATATCATCGAGGAGCCGATGGCGGCGGCGATCGGTGCCGGCCTGCCGATCGACGGCCCGTCGGGCAACATGGTCGTCGACATCGGCGGCGGCACGACCGACGTTGCGGTGATCTCGCTGGGCGGCGTCGTCGTCTCGCAGTCGATTCGCGTCGCGGGCAACAAACTCGACGAAGCGATCATCCGGCACATCCGGCGCATCTACAACCTCATGATCGGCGAACGCACGGCCGAAGAGATCAAAATCAAGATCGGTTCGGCGTTCCGGCTCGAGCAAGAACTCGCGATGGAGATCCGCGGACGCGATCTGATCAACGGGCTCCCGAAGACGGTCAAGATCACCTCGGAAGAAGTGCGCGAAGCGCTCTCGGAACCGGTTCAGGCGATCGTCGAAGCGGTCAAATCGGTGCTGGAGCGTACGCCGCCCGAACTCGCCGCCGATATCATCGATCGCGGCGTGATCCTGACCGGCGGCGGCGCGCTGCTGCGCGGTCTCGATACTCTGCTCGGCGAGATTACGGGCATCCCGGTCATCGTCGCCGAGGATCCGATGTCGTGCGTTGCGATCGGTACCGGCCAACGGGTCGGTTACAATAGCCGCAGCCGCAACGGCCACAACGGGCACTTCTGAATCGCGTCAGGCTCCGGCTGCGTTCACGTTGGTGATGGACCCGACCCGATTCGGCCGGCTGCTGCTGCCGGCGGCCCTGCTGGCCACGCTCGCCGCATCGCCGCGACCCGCGCCGCCGCCGAGCGCTCCGGCCGTTGTGGCGACGGCGGCCCCCGGCCTCGGCGCCGGCGGACTGGAAACGAAAGACTATCGCATCGAAACCGACGAGACGCACTGGAATTTCAACAGCGGCGACTTCACGATGCCGCACCGGGTGCGCTTCTTCCGGCCGGGCACCGACGCGATCGGCGACCAGGCGCGCGGTAATTCGAAGCGCGGCACCGCGACCCTGATCGGAAACGTCGTCGTGCACGACAGCGGCAACGCGCCCGAAGCGGCGACCGACTCGTACAGCGGCAACGGATCGGCGACGCTAACCTGCGATCAGCTCGACATCGACTCGAAGCAGAAGATCTACACCGCCACCGGACACGTGCACTTCTCGCAAGGGACGCGGACCGGCACCGCCGATCACGGCTCGCTCAATCGCGGCAACGGCATCCTGCAGCTGCAGGGCAACGTCAAGCTGACCGATGCCGATCAATCGATGACGGCCCAAGATCTGCTCTATAACCTCAACACGAAGGACGTCGACGTCCACGGCGCGCCGATCGTCATCAAACAGCCCGTCGCAACGTCGAGCGCAGCACCCGCGACGCCGAAGCCGAAGAAACGCAAGCTGCCGTTCTAGGATGGCGTCCCTAGCCCGCCGTCGATGATCGACATGTTTGCCGGCGCCGGCGGCGAGGGTCCCACGGTGCGCGAACCCTTGGCCGCGCGGATGCGCCCGCGCACGCTCGACGAGTTCGTCGGACAAGACCAGATCGTCGGTCCGGGGCGCGCGCTGCGCCGTGCGATCGAGTCGGACACGATCCCGTCGATGATCCTGTGGGGTCCGCCGGGCACCGGAAAGACGACGCTGGCGCGGATCATCGCGCACCAGACCGGCGCGCACTTCGCCGCGATGTCGGCGGTCAGCGCGGGCGTCGCGGATCTGCGGCGGGTGGTCGCCGACGCACGCAAACTGCGCGCCGCCGGGCGCCGCACCGTGCTCTTCATCGACGAGATCCACCGCTTCAACAAAGCCCAGCAGGACGCGGTTCTGCCCTACGTCGAGGACGGCACCGTCACGCTGATCGGCGCCACGACGGAGAACCCGTCGTTCGAGGTCAACTCGGCGCTGCTCTCGCGCTCGCGCGTGTTCGTGCTGCGCGCGCTCGACAACGACGACGTGCGCACGATCATCGAACGCGCGCTGCGCGACCCCGAGCGCGGACTGGGCGGTCAAGGAGTGACGATCGCGCCGGACGCGCTCGAGGCGCTGGTCGACCTGGCCAACGGCGACGCGCGCGTCGCGCTCGGCACGCTCGAGTTCGCGGCCGCCTCGGCGCCGAAGGGCCCGGACGGCGGCCCCGCGATCGACACGCAGACGATCGCCGATGCGCTGCAACGCCGGATCGCCGGCTACGACAAGGGCGGCGACGCGCACTACGATACGATCAGCGCCTTCATCAAAACGATTCGCGGCAGCGATCCCGACGCCGCCGTCTACTGGCTGGCGCGCATGATCGACGCCGGCGAAGACCCCCTGTTCATCGTGCGCCGCCTGGTGATTCTTGCCAGCGAAGACGTCGGGCTCGCCGACCGGCACGCGCTGCCGCTCGCGATCGCGGCGCAGCAAGCCGTGCACTTCGTCGGCATGCCCGAGGGATTCTACCCGCTCGCGCACGCGACGCTCTATCTGGCGACGGCGCCCAAGTCGAACAGCGTCGGCCGCGCCTACGGCGCCGCGCTGGCCGACGTGCAAGGCACCCGCACCGAACCGCCGCCGCTGCATTTGCGCAACGCACCGACGTCGCTGATGAAACAGCTCGGCTACGGCGAGGGCTACCGCTACGCGCACACCGACTACGCGGAGATGGATGCCGAAGGCGATCTTCCGCCGGCCGTTGCCCTGCAGCCGAACTTGCCCGATGCGCTCGGGGCGCGGGCCTATTTCGAACCGGGCAAACAGGGCGACGAGGCACGCTTGCGGCGTTGGATCGATGCGCGGCGCCGCAGCGCCCCCAGCGAGGACGACGAACTGTTCGGCGAGGAGCCGGAAAGCTAGGGCATCCCTAGACGGGATCGAGCTGCGGCATTGCGCGCTTCATGAACTCGTCGAAGAGCGGGACCGTGAACGCGGTGTCGCCGTGGCCGGGACTGAAGATCAAACCCTGGCGGATCAACTGGCCGCGCACGGGCGCAAGCGAGGTCACCTTCGCACCATAGACGTCGGCGATCTCGCCGGAACGATGCGCTCCGCCGCCGAGTTCGGCCATGGCCCGCAAGTAGCGCCGCTGCGTCGGCGTGCAGCGTTCGTAGCGGACCCGAAAGAAGCTCGCGTCGAGGTGCGCGAGGATCAGCGGGGTGACCCGCTCGACCACCTCGACGCCGATCGGCGACGCCGGCGCATGGTTCCAGACGTGGTAGGCCCACTCTTGAACGAAGTACGGATAGCCGCGCGTGACCGCGACGATCGCGTCGAGCGCCGCGCGGGTGAACCGCACGTCTTGGAGCGCGGCCGGCTCCTCGATCGCACGCCGCGCATCTTCGGGACGCAGTTCGCCGATGCGCGGAAAGTCGAACAGCCGCTCCGAGTAGGAGCGTGCTTCGCCGGCCAGGGCCGGCATCTGCGGCAGGCCGGCGCCGACCAGCACGATCGGCAGCGCGAGCTGCGTCGTGCGGTGAATCGCCATGATCAGACTCGAGAGCTCCGCCCCGTCGAGATACTGCAGTTCGTCGATTGCGAGCAGGACCGCGGTGCGGCGGTCGCGCGCGGCTTCACCGAGCGCGACCATGAGCGCGGTGAGGTCGGCCGCCAAATCACCGCTGTCGCCCGAGCCGCGTTCCGGCGCGACGTCGATCGAAAACGAGAGCACGCCGTCCAGTCCGAAGCGGGCGGTGAAGCTCTTGAAGACGCGCATGGCGCGTTTCACGTGTTCCGACAGCGCGCCCAGCCGGTCCAGTTCGAACAGCAGAGTCCGCACGTGGACCGCGAGCAGGCGGACGAAGCTGCCGCCGTCGGACGCCTCCATGAAGGCGTTGCGGTATCCGCTGCGTTCGGCGATTTCGACGAAGCGATTGAGCAAGACGGTCTTGCCGACTCCCCGCAGCCCGGTCGCCAGCAGGCTCTTGGCCGGGCGTCCTAACTTGGCGCGCTCCAACTTGATGGCGAAGGCGCGGAGTTCGGGTTCGCGGCCGACCAGGGCCGGCGGCGGCGTTCCGGCACCCGGCCCATAGGGGTTGCGGATTTCGTCCACGACTGGTGTTATACGCCATTTACTGTAGTTTCGCTGCTAGGTAGCTAAATCAGAGAAAACTTCCGCGCACCCGCGGCCTTTCGACGTCCCGTGGAGTCGTAGGCACCAATGGCGCGGATCTATCTCGACCACGCGGCGACGACTCCCGTCCGTCCCGAAGCGGTCGCGGCGATGGTCCCCCTGCTCGGAGCCTTCAATCCGAGCTCGCTGCACGCCGAAGGGCGGGCGGCGCGGACCGTCGTCGACGACGCGCGCGCGTCCGTCGGCCGGGTACTGGGCGCCGCTCCGCGGGAGATCGTCTTCACCGGCGGCGGCTCCGAGGCCGACGGGCTGGCGCTCCTGGGGGCTGCGCGTGCGCTCGGCCCGGGCCGGCGCCATCTCGTCACCTCGGCGATCGAACATCCGGCGGTCCTGAGGGCGGTCGAGATGCTCGAGGGCGAGGGCTGGCGCGCGACCCGGCTTGCCGTCGACGCGCGCGGGCTGGTCGACCCGGCGGCGTTCGGCGCCGCGCTCACCTCCGACACCGCGCTGGCCAGCATCATGCTCGCCAACAATGAGATCGGCGTCGTCCAGCCGGTCGCCGAACTCGCCCGGCTCGCCCGCGCCCGCGGGGTACTCTTTCACACCGACGCCGTTGCGGCCGCGGGGTGGCTCCCGCTGAAGGTGGGGATGCTCGGCATCGATCTGCTGGCGCTCTCAGCACACAAATTCCACGGGCCCAAAGGCGTCGGCGTCCTGTTCGTGCGCAGCGGCGTCGCGCTCGCGCCGCTCAGCGGCGGCGGCGGTCAGGAACGCGGCTTGCGCCCGGGAACCGAGAACGTCGCCGGCATCGCTGGGCTTGCGGTCGCTTTGGAACTCGCCGAAGCGGAGCGGCCCGAAGCATCGCGCCGCGTCGCGGCGCTGCGCGACCGGCTGGAAGCTGCGGTCGCCGCGGAGATTCCGGGCACCATCGTCAACGGAGCCGGCGCACCGCGATTGCCGGGCATCGTCTCGCTGGCCTTCGCCGGCGTTCCTTCCGATGCGCTCTTGCTACGGCTCGACCTCGACGGAATCGCCGCGTCGGCGGGAAGTGCCTGCGCTGCGGGCGCGCTCGAACCCAGCCACGTCACCGCCGCATTGGAGCTCGACGATGCGCACCGTTTGGGCACGATTCGCTTTTCGCTGGGGAGAGCGACGACCGAGGCCGAAATCGATGAAGTGATTCGCCGCTTGCCTGAACTGCTGGCGGACGTACGCACGCCGGTTACCGTGTAAGGAAGCACAAATGTGGGAAAGGGCCGACCGTGGCTCTAGCGAGCACGCGGAGGATCGGTTTTGACTATCGACGGCGCCTCGATTCGCGATGTGCTGATCGGCGTGGGCGTGCTGCTGGCGGGCATCGGCATCATCGTCGTTTGCGCTGCTTTGGCACGGCTATTCGGACGGCTGAACCGTACGCTCGATGAAGTCGATCGCGAGGTCGCCGCGCTTTCGGTGCCGGTGGTAGCAACGCTCAGCCACATTGGCGGGATCGCCGACACCGCCGATTCCACGGTGGCGCGACTCGGCGCGGTCGTCGGTTCGCTCGAAGAGGTCGCCGGGAGCCTCGGCAGCACGGCGAAGCTCGCTACCGACGCGGTCGCGCCGGCGCTAGTCAACTTCGGCGTCGTCTTGGCCGGAATCACCGCCGGTCTTCGCCGGTTCGTATCGGGTAAGCCGGTGCCGCCCGGGGAAGATGTCGGGAATGGCTGAACGCGGCGGAACGCCGGCGTTCGTGGCCGGCCTCGTGCTCGGAGCACTCGGCGGCGCAACGCTGGCGATGATCCTGGCACCTCAGACCGGCGAAGAAACCCGCGATGTTCTGCTCGCCAAGGCCCGCGAAGCCGGCGAACGGGCTCGCGACACCGCCGCGGACGCGAGCGACCTTCTCGCCCGCGGCCGCGACATCGTGGCAGACGCCAAGCTGCGTATCGACGCGGCCGTCACCGAAGGCAAGGACGCAGCCGCGCGCCAGCGCGACACCCTCGAACACGAAACCTAGGAGACAGCGTGGATATCAAAGTCAACGTTCGCGAGTCGGAGGGCGACGCATACGTCGTCGACCTGACCGGCGAGATCGACGTCTACACCTCGCCCAAAGTCAAAGACGCGATCACCGAGCTGATCGATCAAGAGCATTACAACCTCGTGATCAATCTCGAGAAGGTGCGCTACATCGACTCGACCGGACTGGGCGTCCTGATCGGCGGGCTCAAACGCGTACGCGAGCACGGCGGTTCGGTCAACCTCGTCTGCACGAACCCCCAGATCAAGAAAATCTTCGACATCACCGGACTCGTCAAGATCTTCGGTATTTTCGACGACGAGCAAAGCGCGATGAAGGCCCTGGTGTGATCCCGGCGACGCGTCCCGTCGATGTCTCCTCGCACGGCACCGTCGAACTCAAGATTCCCGGCCGCGCGGAGTGGGTTGCCGTCGCGCGCCTGGCGGTCGCCGCGGTGGCGAGCCGGCTGCGTTTCTCCGTCGACGAGATCGAGGACATCAAGCTCGCGATTGCGGAGGCGTGCACCAACGCGATCCAAGCCGCCGGCGGTACCGATGCCGGGACGATCGAGATCGTGTGCGACGCGCTTGAAAACGAACTGCGCGTGACCGTACGCGACCGCTCGACGGGACCGCACCTCGAATCGGTCGACCCGGGTTCGATCAATGAAGGCCGCACGGAAGCGCTGGGTGTGTTCTTGATTCGCGCGCTGATGGATTCCGTTGACTATTCGACCGATCCGCGCCGCGGCACCGAATTGGTGATGACCAAGCGCGTCAGCGCGTAGCATGTCGACCTCTGCACCCCATCTCGACGACGAACGTTGGGACCGTAATCGCGCGCGCGCGGCGTTCGCGCGCTTTGCCGTCGTGCGCGCCGATCGCTCGCTCGACAGCGGACCCGACGTCAGCGGGACCTGCGAATACGACCGCATTCGCAACGAGCTCGTGGTCGCGCACCTCAACCTGGTGCGGTATCTGGCGGTCAAGTTCGCCAACCGCGGTGAGGCGCTCGACGACCTGATTCAGGTCGGCACCGTGGGCTTGCTCAAGGCCATCGACCGCTTCGATCTCGACCGCGGAGTCGAGTTCACGACCTACGCGACGCCGACCATCGTCGGCGAGATCAAGCGCTACTTTCGCGACAAGGGCTGGGCCGTCAAGGTGCCCCGCCGGCTGCAGGAACTGAACCTCGCTGTCAATCGCGCCAACGAGAAGCTGACCGTCAAGCTCGGCCACTCCCCGACCGTCGCCGAGTTGGCGCAGCACCTGGGGACCACCGAGGAAGACATCCTCGAAGCGCAGGAGCTCGGGCAAGCCTACAACCTGCTCTCGCTCGACACCGAACTCAACGGCGAAGGCGACAAGAAGGCCCAGACGCTGGCGGATTACGTCGGCCAGAACGACCCCGCCCTCGAGATGCTCGAAGACCGGGCGAACCTCGAGCGCGCCTTCGCGGTGCTGAGCGGGCGCGAACGGGTGATCCTGTACCTGCGCTTCTACGAGAGCGTCTCCCAGACCGAGATCGCCAAGCGGCTCAACGTCTCCCAGATGCACGTCTCCCGCCTCCAGCAGAAGGCGCTCGAAAAACTCCGCGTGTTCCTTCAGGAAAAGTAGCGCTCACTCGGTGTGGCGGGGTGAAACCGGCCACTCCCTCCCCCGTGAGGGAGGGATATTTTCGGCAGGCTGACCCGCCGGCAACAGCCGCGCAAGCCCGGGCTGACCAAAACTGAACGTTCTGGCCGTACGCTCGCCCCGCCGCATTAGGTATGATAATCGGAACGCCTCGTTGTTCAGCGCGGCCAGGAGTTTTTCGTGGCCCTAACCCCAAGCCGAGCGCGTCGCCGGGCAACCGACGGCCGCAAAGGCCGGCCGGTCGAGCCGGTCGCTTCCGGACCGGTCGGCATCGCCGACCTCCTGCACGCACCGTCGACGAATCGCACCAAGACGGCGGCGCTCGCGTTCGTGGCGTTCTTCGTCGTCATTACCGCTGTCGCGGCAGCATTCGGCAAGGTCCAGGGGCCGGTCTTGGAGCCATTCCTGCCGATTTCCGCGAGCCTCTGGGGTGCAGCCGAACTCCTGACCTCCTATCTGTTGCTCACCCAGTTTGCGGTCAACGGCGTGCGCGCGTTTCTCGTGCTGGGGGCCGCGTACGCGGTCACCGGCCTCCTGACGATCCCCTATCTCGCGTACTTCCCGGGGCTGTTCTTGCCGGCCCATATCAGCCTAGGCACCGAGCAGGTCTCGGCGCTGCTGTGGACGGCCTGGCACCTTACCTTTCCCTTGCTCGTCGGCGTCTACTTCGTCGTCGATCAGCGGCTGACGGCGCGCATCATCGACCCCTCGCAAATTCGCGGCAACGTCACCTTGACCGTCGTGCTCGTCCTGGCCGGGGTCCTGGTCATCGTCGGTCTGGTGAACTTCGACCGGAACGCGTTGCCGCAGATCGTCGACCACGGGCGGTTCACACCGCTCTGGCATCATGTCTACTCGCCGGCGATCATTGCGGTGAACGCGCTGGCGGCGCTGCTGGTGGCGGTTCTCGCGAGAAGGCCGAGCCGGCTGCACCTGTGGATCGCCGTTGCGCTGGCCACCTCGGCCTTGGATGCCGTGCTGAACGCGTTTTCGTCCGGCCGTTACACGATAAGCTGGTATGTCGGGAAGTTCGAGACGCTGACGACGGCGAGCGTCGTGCTGGCGATCCTGCTCTCGGAAGTCGGCGCCATGTATCGCCGTTTGGGCACGATGGCGATGCTGGACTCGCTGACCGGCTTGCGGAACCGGCGCGCCTTCGCCGACTACCTGCGCTGGGTGCTGCGACGGCGCCGCGAAGGGCCTAGCGAACTGTCGTTCCTGGTGCTGGACGTTGACTTCTTCAAAGGGTTCAACGATCGTTACGGTCACGCCGCCGGCGACGTCGCGCTGCGGCGCATCGCAAACTCGATCGTCGATTCGCTGCATCGCGAACTCGATGTCGCGGCGCGATTCGGTGGCGAGGAGTTCGTCGTGCTGCTTCCGGAAACCGGAGCCGTCGCGGCCGAGCACGTGGCCGAGCGGATCCGGCGCGGCGTGGAGCAGATGGGAATCACGCATGGCGCCTCCACGGTCTACTCCGCGGTTACCGTGAGCATCGGCGTCGCTTACGTCGACCGCTCGACGATGATCGATATGACGACCCTTTTCGGGCTCGCCGATCACGCGCTCTATCGGGCCAAGGAGCGACGCAACTGCGTCGTCGTCGTGCCTTACTCGCCCGACGACGAAAAGCTGCGGGAGTCGATCCCGCGCGTCCTCTCCGCCGCCGAGTAGCCTGCGGCGGGACCTCGCGGTCCCCGACGGCGAACTTGACCGACCGGCCATGACTTCCCAAGAGCTCCGTCAAGCGTTCGTCGATTACTTCGTCCGAAACGGGCACGTGCATCTTCCGTCGGCGTCGCTGGTCCCCGATCAGCTCAGCACGACGCTGTTCACGATCGCCGGGATGGAGCAGTTCGTCCCGGTCTTTCTCGGCGATGCGCCGGCCCCGGCGCCGCGCGCGGTCACCGTGCAACGCTGTCTGCGCGTCGCCGGCGCGAAGTCGGATATCGAGAACGTCGGCCGCACCGGCCGCCACGGCACCTTCCTCGAGATGCTGGGCAACTTTTCGTTCGGCGACTACTACAAGTCCGAGGCGATCCGTTTCGCGTGGGAGTTCCTCACCGGCGTGCTGCGGCTCGATCCCGCCAGACTCCACGTGACCATTCACGTCGGTGACGACGAAGCGCAGCGGCTGTGGGAAAACGAGATCGGACTCGACCCCAGCCGCATCACGCGCTGGGACGAAGACAATTTCTGGACGATGGGTCCAACCGGACCGTGCGGACCCTGCACCGAGATCTTCTACGATACCGGCGCCGCGCACGCTAGCGGCCCCGACGATCTCGGTCCGAACCTCGGTAACCGCTTCGTCGAGATTTGGAACGTCGTATTCCAGCAATTCAACCGCGGCGCCGACGGCAAGCTCTCGGAGCTGCCGCGCAAGGCGATCGATACGGGCGCCGGTTTCGAACGGATGCTCGCGGTCGCGAACGGGCAGGTCTCGATGTACGAGACCGATCTCTTCACCGACCTGATCGCCGCTCAGCCGCTGGTCGGCGCGACGAACCTGTCGCCGGACGAGCAACTGGTGCGCCGCCGCATCATCGCCGATCACGCGCGGGCCGCGACGTTCCTGATCGCCGATGGGGTCTATCCGTCGAACACCGAGGGCGGCTTCGTGCTCCGCTTTCTGATCCGGCGCGCGATCCGCAACGGCCGGCTGCTGGGGTATCCGCGCGCGTTCATGGCCGACCTGGCCGGCGCCGTCGTCGCCTCGCTGGAGAGCGGGTATCCGGAACTCCGCACGCGGCTGGGCGACGTGCAGAACGTGCTGCGCGCCGAAGAGACGGGCTTTCTGCGCACCCTCGATCGCGGCAGCGAACTGCTCGAGCAGCTGATCGAGGAGGCGAAGTCCGACTGCACCAGCATCATCAGCGGCGAGGACGCTTTCACGCTGCACGATACGTTCGGTTTTCCGTACGAGCTGACGCGCGAGATCGCCGCCGAGCGCGGCGTGGCGGTCGATTCGATCGCCTTCGAACGGAAGATGACCGAACAGCGCGCACGTGCGCGCGCCGATGCCGCCGCCAAGCGCGCCGTGCTGACGGTGACCGACCTGCCCGCCCTCAGCTCGACCTTCGAGGGGTACGGCGGCCTGGAGGCCGACGGCGAAGTGCGCGCCATTCTCGTCGAAGGCAGGGCGGTCGATGCGATCGAGGCGGATACCGAAGCGCAGGTGCTGCTCGACCGCACCGCATTCTACGCCGAGAAGGGCGGTCAGATCGGCGACCGCGGACGGATCGTGCATGGTGACGCGGTCTTCGAAGTGGCCGACACGCAGTACGCCGGCGAGGCGATCGCGCATCACGGGCGGCTCACGTCGGGGGTGCTGGCGGTCGGCGACGCGGTGCGCACCAGCGTGTTCCCGCAGTGGCGCGAGGAGATTCGGCGCCACCACACCTCGGCGCATCTGCTGCAGCGCGCGCTGCGCGACGTGCTCGGAGAAGACGTCGTGCAGGCCGGCTCGTGGGTCGGGATCGATCGGATGCGGTTCGATTTCCGCAGCCCGGCCGGCGCGCTGACGCCGCAGCAGAAACGGGCCGTGACCGAGCGCGTGAACGAATTGATCCGCGAGGATCATCACCTCGTGACCCGCGAGCTGCCGATCGACGAAGCGAAAGCCGGCGGCGCGATCACGATGGCGGGCGAGAAGTACGGCGACCTCGTGCGCGTCGTGCAAGCCGGCCCTTCGGTCGAGTTCTGCGGCGGCACGCATGCCCATACGACCGGCGAACTCGGGCTGTTCGTGCTGCTGAGCGAAAGTTCGATCGGCAGCGGCATCCGCCGTATCGAAGGCATCGTTTCGAAGGCGGCGGAGCGGTACGTCGAGCAGCAGCAGGCCACCCTGTCGGCGCTCGGAGAGACGCTGTCGGCGAAGCCTGACGAGCTGGTCGAGCGCGTCGCACGGCTTCAGAGCGAGTTGCGCGACTTGCAGAAGAACTTCGCCGAACGAAAGGCGCAGCTCGCTTCCGCCGATGCTGCGTCCTACGTCAACGCGGCGGAGCAGGTCGGCGGCGTGACGGTCGTCGGTGCGGTCGTGCGCGACGCGAGCGCCCAGACGCTGCGCGCGCTCGGAAACGCAATTCGCGCGCGGCTGGGCTCGGGCGTCGTCGCGCTGGTCGGCGTCGACGGCGAGACCGCGTCGCTGTTCGTCACCGCGAGCGACGATGCGGTGCGGGCCGGCGTCCATGCCGGCAACCTGGTGCGCGCGGCCGCGCCGCTGATCGGCGGCAAGGGCGGCGGCGCCTCGGCACAGGCGCAAGGCGGCGGCAAGGATCCCGGCGGCGCCGAAGCGGCGTTGGCGGCGATGCGCGATGCGCTGGCGAAGCGCGCCGCGTGATCGCTTCGATCGTGGGCGCCGCCCTGCACGCCGGCGCAGCGGCGGCCGCACTGTCGGCACCGCTTCCGCCCGGTGCCGTGCTGTCGCGCTACGCCGCCGCGCTGAGCGCGCTCCACGAACCGCGGACGTTCACGGTCGAATACACGCTCGAGCAGTCCGGGACGCGCTCGCTCGAACAGACGCACCGCATCTTTCGACGCGGCGGCGACGAGCGCGATGAGACGATCGCGGTCAACGGGACCCGTGCCACGGCGCCGACGATCCGCATCTTTCGCGGCCATCCGTACCGCTACACCGTCGCGCGGCTGGCGCCGGAGCCCGCCCAGTACGCGTTCACGTATCTCGGGATGGTGCACGACGGACACCATTGGGACTACGTCTTCGCCTTGACACCGAAGCGTTCGCCGGGCGACTTCGTGCTGACGCGGGTCAGCATCGACGGCATCAGCTTCTTGCCGACGGCGATCCTGTTCGAGACGTTCGCCAGCTCCGGCAAGGGCGGGGTGACGTTCGCGAAAATCGGCGCCTGGTGGGTGGCGACCGGTGCGACCGCGTCGGCCCGGGTGCCGGGCGGCGTCGCGAACGAACGGCTGACCTTCGCCAACTGGCGGTTCCCGGCCAGCCTGCCGGCCTCGACGTTCGCGGTTGCCCGGCCGCTGCCGGCGGAGCTCACGATCCCCGGCTAGCGTCCGCGCGGTCGGCCCGAACCGGACGGCCGCCGGCGGCGTACCGGGGTCATGAAAGCACTTCTTGCGGCCGTCGCCCTTGCGGCCTTCCTCCCCGCAGGCGCCGTCCGGGCCGCCGCGCCCCCGACGACGGTGCACATCCGCAACGACGCGTTCTTCCCGGCCTCGCTGACGGTCAAGGCCGGCGAAACGGTCACCTTCATCAACGACGACGACGACGCGCACACCGCGACCGCCGACGACAACTCGTGGGATTCCGAAGGCTTGACCCAGGGCCAAAGCTGGAGCCACCGCTTCGCGAAGGCCGGTAAGGTCACGTATCACTGCACGGTGCATCCGTTTATGCACGGCGCCCTCGTCGTCAAGAGCGCGCGATGAAACGCGCCTCGTTCCTCGGGCACATCGCGTGGACGGGCGCCGGCATCGCATTCGTGCTCGGCGCGGACGGCCTCGTGCACGCGGCCGACGCGTCGCCGGGACAATTCTCGTTCGTGCAGATCAGCGACAGCCACATCGGCTACGCCGGTCCGGCCAACACCGACGTGCGCGCGACCCTCGAGCAGACCGTCGGCGATCAACGCGCTGCCGGTGCAGCCGGCGTTCGTCATCCACACCGGCGACGTGACGCACGTGAGCAAAATGACCGAGTTCGACGACGCGCGGACGATCTTGAGCCGGCTGCGCGCGCCGCTGCTGGCGATCCCCGGCGAACACGACGTGATCGGCGCGCAAGGTCTGCCGCGCTTCGCCGCGGCGTTCGGGCGCCGCGACGCCGCCGGGCGCGGCTGGTCGTCGTGGGACCAAGGCGGCATCCATTTCGTCGCGCTGATCAATGTCGGCGAAGGCGAGACGATGGGCGTGCTCGGATCCGAACAGCTCGCGTGGCTGGAAAAGGATCTCGCCGCGCGCACTGCCGATACGCCGATCGTCATCTTCGGACACGTGCCGCTCTTCGCGGTCGCGCCGGAATGGGGCTGGACGACCGCGGACGGCACCAAAGCGATCGCGCTGCTGCGCCGTTTCTCATCGGCGACGGTGCTCAACGGGCACATCCATCAGATCGTCGAGCATCAGGACGGTGCGATCCGTTTCGCGACCGCGCGGGCGACGGCGTTTCCGCAAGCGGCACCGGGCACGCCCGGTGCCAAACCGGGGCCGCTGGCGGTCGCGCCGGGCTCGCTGCTGGGAGTGCTCGGCTACCGGACCGTCGAGGTCGCGGCGGGGGCATCGTGGCAGGACATCTCGCTAGCGCAAGGCTGACCGCCGTCGAATCGACGGGGATGGCGTTCGAGGGGGCCGGCTTCGACCGCGCGTACCGGGTCTACGCCGGGCGACTCCGCGCGGTCGCCTATCACGTGCTCCGCGACCGGGACGCGGCGGAGGATGCCGTGCAAGCCGCGCTGCTGCGCATCTGGAGCAACCGCGCCTACACCAGCGAGCGCGGACCGCTGCTCCCGTTCCTGATCGCGTGCGTGCGCCGCGAGGCGCTCGACGTCATCCGCGGGGCGCGCCGCCGGCGTGAGCGCGAACTGCGCGCCGCGCCCGAGACGATCGTGCCCGATCCGACCGCCGCGATTGACCCCGTCGAAGCACGGCGCGTCAAAGCCGCGCTCGAGCGGCTGACGCCGGCGCAGCGTGACGTGATCGTGCGCGCCTACTACGGCGGCGCGACGCTGGCCGAAATCGCCGACACCACCGACGTGCCGCTCGGCACGATCAAGAGCCGCCTGGCCGTCGCGCTGCGACGGTTGGGCGGCGAACTCTCCGGAGGCACCCCGTGAATCAGCATTGCGGCGACGAAGCCGAACTCTACGCGCTGGGTCTGACCGACCCGGAGCGCACGGCCTCGATCGAAGAACATTGCGCGACCTGCGAGGAGTGCCGCACGCGCGTGATCGCGGCGGAAGCGGCAGCCGCGGCCCTGGCGTCGGCGCTCCCGGCCGCGCCCGCGGCGCGCAGCTTCCGGCGGCCGCAGTGGACGAGCGGTCTGGCCGCCGCTGCGGCGGTCGTCTTCGCCGTGACGTCGGCGTTCGAAGGAACGGCCCTGCACAGCGCGTCGCAGCAGTCGGCGCGTACCGATGCGGCCCTGAGCGCGGTTGCCGCATCGCACTTCTCCCACACGACGCTGACCTCGCAGCCGGGTACCGTTGCCAAAGCCCTCTACGCGCGCGACGGGGCGTGGATGTACGTGATCGCGGACGGGGTCGGCCCCGGCGCGCACCTGATCCTGCGCGGCAGCGGCGGCGACCGCGACCTCGGAGCGCTCGCAGCCGGAGCCCCGGCGACGCTCTTCGTGCGCGCTCCGGGCCGCGTCGGCGAAGTCGTCCTGGTCGCGGACGGCCGCACGCTCGCGCACGGTGTGCCGGTCTACTGAATGCCGCGAGAGGTTCGCTACAGCGCTTGGCCGTCGGTGGCGGCGCGCAGGCCGGCAAGGTGCGTGTTCACGCATTCGTCGATCAGCGTCCAGCGCTCGCGTTCGACCTCGAACACCGCGTAGGCGCCGTTCTCGACCCGCGAACTCCAGAAGGCGTCGAAGTCGCGGCCGGTCGCCGCGAGCAGCGCGACCCGCACGACCGCGTCGTGGGTGAGGATCAGCGTCGGCGTCTGCGGCTCCAGCGCGCCGGCGAACTCCCGCCAGCGCTCGAGGACCTGCACGAGCGTTTCGCCGTTCTCGAACGCGACCTGACCGGGATCCTCGCGCCACGCGCGGTAGCGCACGCGGTCGTTGGCCGCGATCTCCTCGCGCAGCCGGCCCTCCCACGTTCCGTGCGCGATTTCGATCAGCCGCGCGTCGATTTCGATAACGAGGCTCAGCTGCTCGGCGCAGGGACTCGCGGTTGCGGTGCAGCGTGCCAGGGGCGAACTGATGATGCGGCCGAGTTGCGCCGCGCGCATCGGTTCGACCAGCGCGCGAGCCTGCTGCATGCCCAGCGGCGAGAGCGCGGACTCGCGGTGCCCCTGATAGCGGCCGGCGAGATTCCACGTCGTTTCGCCGTGCCGCGCGACGAACACGCGCATGCGGCGCGCGTTGGCGTGCCCGGTGCGCCGAACCTTCCCGGCCGCGCGGTGAGCAGTCCGTGCCCGGATTTCTCTTGAGGCGCGTGCGCTGAAGAGCTGAACCTGGGGCGCCGCCGCTGTGACACATCGGCATGGATGGACGCAGCGCGCGCCGGAAGCAGTCGAGGCGCACGCGCGAGCGCGCGTCGAATCTGTTGATCTACGGCTTCGCCGCGTCGATCGCGGCCCACGTGCTGCTGCTCCCGCTGGCGGGTCTGCATGCGATGCATGCGGCCGAATCCGCGTCGCCTCCGGACCTGACGGTCGACACGCGCGCGATACCGAGCCCGCCGCCGACGCCGGTCGCGACGCCCGAACCGCGGCCGACGGCGCCGCCGCGCGCCGCCGCACGCGCTGCGCTGCGCGCGCGACCGGCCGCGCACCGCCCCGGCAGGCCCGCAACGGCGGCAGTGGCCGCTCACGGGCCGGCCGCTCTCGGCGACGACGGCCCGGGCGAAGTCGACGGTTCGCCGGGTCCGGCAGCGGAGAGCGCCGTCATCAGCACGGCGCCCGCGGCGACGGCGACGCCGCTGGCGTGCAGCCGCCCGGACGTCGCCGCGGCGACACTGCGCGCGCTCGAGCCGGAGCTACCCGCGCTCGCGCAGCAGCAGGGCGTCAGCGGCACCGTCGATGTCGTGGTGACGCTCGATGCGTCGAGCCGGATCGTCGCCGCGCGGATCGCGCACTCGCCGAGCGCCCTGCTCGATGCCGCGGCGCTCGCCGCCGTGCGCGGCTCCGTCTTTTCGCACCGAGACGCGCGGCTGCGTGCCGATTTCCGCCGAGTATTTGTTCCGGATCGACTTCGTCGGCGCCTGAACGTTGGCGCGTCGCTACGCGCGCGGCACCAGCGCTGTGACCTCGATCTCGACCTTGGCGCGGTCCTCCATCAAACCCGCAACTTCGACCACCGACATGGTCGGATAATTGCGTCCCATGACGGCGCGATACGCTGACCCGACCGCTTCGAGCGCGCCGAGATACGCGCGCTTGTCGGTCAGATACCAGGTCATGCGCGCCACGTGTTCGGGTCCGGCCCCGGCCTCCGCCAGCACCGCGACCACGTTGCGCAGCGCCTGCGTGATTTGCTCGACCATGTCGTCGGAGGCGAAATGGCCCTGCGCGTCCCAGCCGATCTGGCCGCTGACGAAAACGAAACGTCCTTCGCCGGTGATGCCGTGCGTGTACCCGCAGGGCCGCTGCCAGCCGGGCGGATGCAGCGCCCTCATCGCGGCGCGCTCACGTCGCGCAGTTTGAAGCGCTGTAGTTTGCCGGTCTGCGTGCGGGGCAGCTCGTCCACGAACGCGATCAGCCGCGGATACTTGTACGGCGCGAGGCGCGCTTTGACGAATTCCTGAAGTTCGGCCGTGAGCGCTTTGCCGCCGGTGCCGTCGCGCAGCACGACGTAGGCTTTGACGACCGTCCCGCGCTCGGGGTCGGGTTCGCCGACGACCGCGCACTCCAGGACCTGCGGGTGCTCGAGCAGCGCGCCCTCGACTTCGGGGCCGGCGATGTTGTAACCCGACGCGACGATCATGTCGTCGGTGCGGGCCTGATACCAGAAATACCCGTCCTTATCCATCACGTACGCGTCGCCGGTGATGTTCCAGCCGCGCTGGACGTAGTCGCGCTGACGCGGATCGTCCAAATACCGGCAGCCCGTCGGGCCTTTCACCGCCAGCCGTCCGACCGTTCCGGGCGGCACCGGTTCGCCCTCGTCGTCGAGCACGGTCGCGACGTACCCGGGTACCGGTGTTCCGGTCGCACCCGGCCGGATCGCGTCGCCGGCGGCGGAGATGAAGATGTGCAGCATTTCGGTCGAGCCGATCCCGTCGATGATCGGCACGCCGGTCGCGTTCTCCCACATCGCGCGCGTACCGACCGGAAGCGTTTCGCCGGCCGAAACGCACGCGCGCAGCGTGCGCAAGTCGTAGCGCCCGACCAGCGCCGCCATCGCGCGGTACGACGTCGGTGCGGTGAAGCAGACCGTCGCGCCATGACCGGCGATCGTGCCGAGCAGCGCGTCGGGCGACGCGCGCTCGAGTAAGAAACTCGCCGCGCCGACGCGGAGCGGAAACAGCAGTCCGCCGCCCAGGCCGTACGTGAACGCCAACGGCGGTGTTCCGACGAACAGGTCGTCGGGCGTGGGCGCGAACGTGAACGGGGGAAAGGTGTCGCAAACCGCGAGCAGATCGCGGTGGAAGTGCATCGTCCCCTTGGGCTTCCCCGTCGTGCCCGAGGTGAAGGCGATCATGCACACATCGTCGCCCGCGGTCGCCACGTTTTCAAACGTGCGCGGCCGGCGCTTCATCAGCGCGCCCAAGCCGGCCGGTCCGTCATCGTGGGTGAAGACCACCGTCTCGAGGCTCGGACAATGCGCCATCGCGGCGTTGAGGTCGTCGGCCAGCCGCGCGTCGCAGAGCGCGATGCCGATCTGCGCCGCGGTGATCACCTCGACCAGCTCGCGTTCGCGCAGCAGCGGCATCGTGGTGACCGGAATCGCGCCGGCCTTGACCACGGCCAGCCAAGCCGCCGCGGTCACGTCGTTGTTGAAGCCGCGCAGCAGCACGCGGTTCCCCGGCACCACCCCGAGTTCGTCGCGCAGCACGCCGGCGATCTGATTCGCCTCGGCCAAAAGCCGGGCATAACTGACGCGCCGTTCGGTCGTGATGATCGCCGGCCGTTCGCCGAAACCGCGCGCCACCATGACGTCGAGCAGTTCGACCGCAGCATTGAGCTGGTCCGGATACTGCAGCTCGGGCCGCGTGTAGAGGAACTCGGGCCATTCGTCACGCGGCGGCAAGTGATCGCGGGCGAAGCTGTCGACATGCGCGGTCATCGGAAGACCGGGCGGCCGAGTCGGTAGTACTGCACGTTACGTGCTCCTTCGGGGGCGCGCGACGCGCGAACCTCGCGATACGGACCTGGGGCAGGGGAAAACGGAGAGACGGGAGGCTGAGGCGTCATCAGTCGCCCTCGAATATCGGCTGCTGCTGGTCGGCGAACGCGGCGTAGGCGCGCCGGAAGTCGTTCGTCTGCATGCAGATCGCCTGGGCTTGCGCTTCGGCGTCGATTGCCTCGTCGAGCGGCATCGACCATTCGCGGTGCAGCATCGCCTTCGTCATCGCGTGACCGAAGGTCGGTCCGTCGGCGAGCGTCCGCGCCAGCGCGAACGCGTCGTCGAGCACTGCGGACGGTTCGCAGAGCCGGTTGAAGAAACCCCACGCGAGCGCCTCATCGGCCGCCAGCACGCGGCCGGTGTAGAGGAGCTCGGCCGCGCGGCCCGCGCCGATGGTGCGCGGCAGCAGGCTGCACGCGCCCATGTCCGCGCCCGCCAAGCCGACGCGCGTGAACAGAAACGCGACCTGCGCACGCGGCGTGCCGAAGCGCAGATCCGAAGCCAGCGCGAGCATCGCGCCGGCCCCGGCGCATACGCCGTCGACCGCGGCGACAATCGGCTGCGGACAGGCGCGCATCGCCTTGACGACGTCGCCGGTCATGCGCGTGAAGGCCAGCAGCTCCTGCATCGCCATGCGCGTCAGCGGTCCGATGATTTCGTGTACGTCACCGCCGGAACAAAAGTTTCCCCCGGCTCCGCTAAGCACGACGGCGTCGACGTCGCCGGCGTACGCCAAACCGCGAAAGAGTTCGCGCAGTTCGGCGTACGAAGCAAAGGTCAGCGGGTTCTTGCGCTCGGGCCGGTCGAGGACGAGCGATGCGACGCCGTCGTCGACGCTCCAGCGAAAATGCGCCGAGGTGTAGTCGGCATACGACATCGTGCGGTTCATCGCGGCCGTCCGTCGTCGCCGGTGTTGAGGTGGCGCTTGAGGCGGCCGAGCAGATCGAACAGCGCGTGCCGTTCGCCCTCGTCGAGACCGTCGAACATGGCGACGATCCAACCCTCGTGTTCGCGCGCCATCTGGTCGAAGATCCGCCGCCCGCGCGCGGTCAGCTGGACGATGGCGGCCCGCCGGTCGTCCGCCGCCGGCGTCCGCGTGATCAGCCCTTCGGCGACCAGCTGATCGGCGAGCCGCGTGATGTTGCCCGCGGTCACCATCATGCGGCGCGAGATTTCGGTCATGCGCAAACCGTCCGGACTACGCTCGAGCTGCGAGAGGAAGTCGAAACGCGGCAGCGTGGTCGCATGCGCGTCACGCAGCTTCACGGCCACCCGTCGACCCACGAGGTTGGTGCAGGCCAGCATCCGCAGCCAGAGCCGGATCGCGAGATGATCCGCCTCGGTCGTGCGCGATTCGGTGTCGAACGTCAGCATCATCGCGCCACCTCGCCGCCGTCGATGACGATCGCCTGACCGTTCACGGCTGCGGAGTCTGGACGGCAGAGCCAGGCTACGACCTGCGCGACCTCGTCGGGCCGTACGAACCGGCCCAGTGGGTTGCGCGCCAGCAGCGCCGTGGCCGCGCCGTCCTCGGTACGTCCGGTCGTGCGCGCGATCCGCTCCAGCGTGCGTTCCAGCATCGAGGTTTCGGTGAATCCGGGGCACACGGCGTTGACGGTGATCCCCTTGCGCCCGAACTCGGCCGCCAGCGAACGCGTCAGCCCGATCACCCCGTGCTTGGCCGCATTGTACGCGGCGATATACGGGCCGCCGACCAATCCCGCCGTGCTGGCGACGTTGACGATGCGGCCGTAGCCCGCGTCCACCATCTCGGCGATGACCTCGCGGCTGCACGCGTACGTTGCGGTCAGGTTGACGGCGATCGACGCATCCCACGTCGCGCGATCGAGCTTCGCAAACGGCGCGCTCCCCGACGCGCCGGCGTTGTTGACCAGGATCGCGATCGGCCCGTGCTGCGCGCGCGCTCGGGCGAACGCGGCGTGCAGCGCGGCGTCGTCGGTCACGTCGGCGGTCACGACCAGCGCGCGCGCGCCGGGCGGCAACGTCGCGGCGTGGGTCGCGAGCTGTTCGCGGCTGCGTCCCAGCAGCGTCACCCGCGCACCGCCGGCGGCTAGCGCGGAGACGATGGCGGCACCGATTCCCCGGCCGGCGCCGGTGACCAGCGCGTGCGCGCCGTCAAGTGAGGAATTCATTGCGTCACCTCCGCGAGCGGCGCCGCGCGCCGCAGCGTCCGCAGCAGTTGTTCGCGCCCGGGCAGATACGGCCACGGCCACGGCAGTTCGTCGTAGCCGAGCTGCGCCGCCGCGTGCAGCGTGAAGTATGGATCGGCGAGGTGCGGCCGTGCCAGCGCGACCAGGTCGGCGCGCCCCGAGGCGATGATGCTGTTGACGTGATCGGCCTCGGTGATGTTCCCGACCGCCATCGTCGCGATCCCCAGCTCGTTGCGGATCTGGTCGGAGAACGGGGTTTGGAACATACGGCCGTAGACCGGGCGCGCGGCGCGCGAGGTCTGACCCGCCGAGACGTCGATCAGATCGGCGCCGGCGGCGTTGAAGGCGCGTGCCACCTCGACCGCATCGTCGGCGGTGATACCGCCGGGCACCCAGTCGGAGGCCGAGATGCGCACCGACATCGGCTTGTGCGACGGCCACACGGCGCGCACCGCGACGAACACCTCAAGCGGAAAACGCAGCCGGTTGGCCAGGCTTCCGCCGTAGGCATCGGTGCGCCGGTTCGTCAGCGGCGTGATGAAGCTGGAAAGCAGGTACCCGTGCGCGCAGTGCAGTTCGAGCAGATCGAAGCCGCACTGCTCGCCCATCGTCGCGGCGCCCACGAACTGCTCGCGCACCCGGTCCATGTCGTCACGCGTCATCGCGCGCGGAATCTGGTTGCGCTCCCCGTACGCGATCGGTGAGGGGGCGAGCAGCGTCCAGTTGCCGCTCGCGAGCGGTTCGTCGGGCTCCTCCCAGCCGCGCTGCGTCGAGCCTTTCGGGCCGGCATGCCCCAGCTGCAGCGCGATCTTCGCGGCGGTGTGCACGTGCACGAAGGTGACGATCCGCGACCAAGCCGCAACGTGTTCGTCGCTATACATCCCCGCGCAGCCCGGTGAGATGCGCGCCTCGGGGCCGACGCAGGTCATCTCGGTGAACACGAGGCCCGCGCCGCCCTGCGCCCGCGCGCCCAGGTGCACCAGGTAAAAGTCGTCCGGCGTTCCGTCGACGCAGCTGTACATCGCCATCGGCGACACGACCACCCGATTGGTCAGCTCGAGCGAACGCAGTCGCAGCGGGGTGAACATCGGCGGTACGGCGCGCGGCGCGCCGGCACGCTCGGCGAGCCACGCTTCGAGTTCGCTGACGTAGTCGCGGTCGCGCAGCCGCAGGTTATCGTGGCCCAAGCGCTGGCTGCGCGTCAACAGGCTGTAGGCGAACTGCTCGGGCTGCAGCGCCGCATAGCGGGCGACGTTTTCGAACCACTCGGTGCTGTTGCGGGCCGCGTTTTGCAAGCGCAGCACTTCGATGCGCCGCTCGGTCTCGTACTCGGCGAAGGCCCGTTCGCGTTCGGGATTACGCGCCAGCGCATGGGCTAGGCTGACGGCATCTTCGAGCGCGAGCTTCGTCCCCGAACCGATCGAAAAGTGCGCCGTGTGCGCGGCGTCGCCGATCAGCACGCGGTTGCCGTCGTACCAGCGCTCGTTGTTGACCAGCACGAAGCGGATCCAGGGGTTCGTCAGATGCGCGGCGTTGCTCAGCAGCGGCTGACCGTCCAGATAGCGCGCGAATAGCCGCTCGCAGAAGGCCAGCGACACGGCGGTCGTCGCGCGCTCGAGACCGGCCGCCCGCCACGTCCCCTCGCGGCACTCGACGATCACCGTCCCGAACTCGCGGTCGAATTGGTAGGCGTGGATTTGAAACCAGCCGTGCGGCGTTTCCTCGAACGCGAAGGTGAAGGCGTCGAAGCGCCGGCGCGTCCCGCACCAGATGTAGCGGTTGCGGCCCTGCTGCAGCGTCGTTCCGAAGGCCTCGCCGGCGGCGCGCCGCAAGCCGCTGTTGGCGCCGTCGGCGAAGACCGCGACGTCGGCGCCCGCAACATCGGCGGCGGTTGCTTCCGTTTCGAACCGCAGATCGACCTCGAGTTCGCGCGCGCGTTCCTGCAAGATCGCCAGCAGCCGCTTGCGCGCGATGCCGGCGAATCCCTGACCGCCGGCGCGGATCGTCCGCCCGCGATAGTGGACGTCGATGTCGTCCCAATGCACGAAATCGGCCACGATCCGCGCGTAGGTCGGCGGATCGGCCGCGGCGATATTGCCGAGTGTTTGATCGGAGAACACGACGCCCCAGCCGAACGTGTCGTCGGGTCGATTCCGCTCGAAAACCGTGACGGCGGCAGCCGGAACCGCCGTCTTCAAAACGATCGAGAAGAACAGTCCCGCCGGGCCCCCACCGACGCAGACGATTCGCAACGGGTCCTCCTCCCGACGCGATTGCTTGCTACTTCAACAAATCTAGGCCGACCGTGATCCCCGTGTCAACCAATGGGGTTTGGCTGCGCCGAACCCACCTCAGACGTCGAGGGAGCGGACCGAGCCGATTCCGGGAACGGCTCGCAAGGCGGCCAGGGTCGCCTCGCCGGCGGGACGGTCGGTCGAAAGCACCATGATCGCGTCGCCGCCCTGCGTGTTGCGGGAGACCTGCATCGTCGAGATGTTGACCCGCGCGTCGCCGAGGATGGTCCCGACCCGGCCGATCATCCCCGGCACGTCGGCGTGGCGCGTGATCAGCATCGCGCCGACCGGCGTCGCGTCGATCTCGTACCCGTCGAGTTCGACGATACGCGGCGATCCGGCAACCGAGGTGCCGGTGATCGACGTACCCTCGCCGAGCAGCCGCAGCGACGCGGCGTACGATGAGGTCGAAGGTTCGCCGCGCGCATCGACCACGATCCCCAATTCGTTCGCGATCGCCTCGGCGTTCACGACCGAGACGCGCCGATCGGTCGTCGCCTGCAAGAGGCCGCTCAAGAACGCCCGCACGAGCGGCGCTGCGGGCACGTCGGCAAGGCCGCCGCCGAGCACCAGCGTGAAGCGCGGCAGAATCGGGGCGCGCGTGTACTGGGGATAGAACCGCCCCAAGCGGTACGCGACGTCGAGGAACGGGAAGACGCGTTCCGCTTCGGGGCCGTCCGGTACGGGCGCGTTGACCGCGGCATTGGCCGGCGCGCCCAGCAGCACGCGCGCCACGTCATGCGCGAGCTCGGTCGCGATGCGCGCCAAGGCCTCGTGCGTCGAGCCGCCCAGATGCGGCGTCGCCACGACCTTCGGATGCCGGTGCAGCGCCGCGCCGGTCCCATCCGGCGGCGGCGGTTCGTCCGCGACCACGTCGATCGCCGCGCCGGCCAGAACGCTGCCCTCGAGCGCCGCGAGCAGATCGCGCTCGACGATCAGCCCCCCGCGCGCGCAGTTGATCACGTAGGCGTGCGGACGCAGTTCCGCCAGACGCGCGGCATCGAGCATCCCGGTGGTCTGCAGGGTCAACGGTACGTGCAGCGTGACGATGTCGCTCTGGGCGAGCAGCGTGTCGAGATCGACCAGCGTGGCGTCGAAGCCGGCGGCGCGACCGGTGCTGATGTAGGGATCGTGCGCGAGCACCGTCATGCCGAACGCTTTGGCGCGCAGTGCCACGCTGCCGCCGATGCGGCCCAGCCCGACGATGCCCAGCGTTTTCCCGTACAGTTCGGTGCCGATCAAGTGTTTGCGGTCCCAGATCCCCTCGCGCAGCTGCTGCGCCGCCAACGTCGTGCGGCGCGCGAGCGCGAGCATCAGGGCAAAGGTTTGCTCGGTCGCGGCGATCGTGTTTGCGCCCGGCGTGTTCAGGACCAGGATCCCGGCATCGGTAGCGGCGTCGACATCGATCGCGTCGACCCCGACGCCGGCCCGCGCCACGACGCACAGCCGCGGCCCGGCGGCGAGCAGTTCCCGGTCGACCCGCGTCTCCGAGCGTACGATCAGGCCGTCGGCATCGGCCAGCGCCGCCACCAGCTCGTTGCGCGGTCGGCCGACTTGCGAATCGACGTCGATTCCGGCGTCGCGCAGCACGGCCAGGCCATGCTCGGCGAACGGTTCGGCAACGACGACGCGCGGCCGAGAGAGGCCGCTTGGGGTCGTCGGGCGTACTTGCACGGGCTTGTTCCTTCGCTTTCGGGGGCGCATCGCCGTTGCGCTCGCCTTCGCCGTCCCGCTCGTCGTGTTGCTCGCCACGGTGCGGACATCGGTCGGGTATTGGGACACCGGCGACTTGCAGACCGTTGCGTGGATCGCCGGAATCCCGTATCCGACCGGCTTCCCCTTGTACGTGATCGTCGGCTGGCTGTGGACGCACGCGATACCGTTTGCTTCGGCCGCGGCACGGCTCAACGCACTCTCCGCGGTCGCGATCGCGGGCGGAGCAGCGGTGATCTGCGCGATCGCACTGCTCTGCGAGGTCGCGGAGGTGGTGGCGGTGCCGGCGGCGTGGACGTTCGCGTTCGCGTTTCCGATCTGGTTTCGCGCAACCTATGCCGACGTCCACCCGCTGGGATTCGCGGTCGCGTTTCTCGCCATCGCATTCGCGTTGCGCTGGGTGCAGCGCGGTGAAGTCCGCGACATCGTCACCGCGATCCTGATCGCTGCGGTTGGGCTCGGCATCGACAACACGACGGTGCTCATCTTGGCGGGCGGCGTGATTCTGACGCTGCAGCGTCCGCCACCGCTGCTGGTTACAGCGCGAGCCGCCGCCGCGGGCGTGCTGATCGTCTGCGTCGCATACGCGTTTCTGCCGCTGCGCAGCGCGCAGGTCACCGCGGCGCGGCTCGATCCGACGCTGACGCTCGGCCTCGCGCCCGGCCGGCCGTATTGGGACGACCATCATCCCGCGTCGTGGAGCGGTTTCGTCGCCTTGGTCGCCGGCACGTCGTTTGCGCCGGGTGATGCGCTGGCGAACCTCGTCGACCCGAAGTCGTTCGTTGCGGCGGCCGAACGCTACGGCCCGATGATGGGTGACGATTTCCCCTTCAAACTCGTCCTCGCCGGACCCGCCGGCCTCGCGCTGCTGGCCTATCGCCGGCCGCTGGTCGCGTTGGGGCTTGGGTTCGCCGGCGTCGTCCCGGCGGTTTTCGGAAGCGCCTACGCCGCCGAAGCCGATCCCGAACGCTACGCCTTCGCGCTCTACGCCGTTACGGCGCTCGGCTTCGCGCTCGCCGCGCAGGAGATCGTAGGTTTTCTTTCCGGACGCGTGCAGCAGGCGGCGTACGCGGCCCTGGCAGCGGTCCTGCTCGCGGTCGCCGGGAACGAGCTCTCACGGGGCACAATCTACTTCCAAGTGCGCGATGAAGCGTTGCCGGACGCGCTCGCCGATCGCGTCGTCAGCGGTACCAACGACCGTGCGATCGTCGTCGCGCCGTGGATCTACGCGAGCCCGCTGGCCTACCGCGCGTACGTCGACCGTGCCTTCGGCGGGCGGATCGTGGTGTGCGGCTGGTGGCCCGACTACGAAAAGGAGTACGCACGCTGGCTGCGTTCGCGCACGATCGTGATCGTCTCGGACGACATCCCGGAGATCCCCGGTCATCGCGTGCGCCTGGTGGCCGACGGCATTCCGGCCGTCTACGAGCTGCTGCCGTGAACGCTCTGCTGGCCGGTCTGCTCGGCACAGGCGTCGCACTGGTCTTCGCGCACGGCCGCATCACGCCGTACGACAACTACGTCCTGCTGGCCGACGCGATGCTGCACGGCCGGCTGTGGATCGATCCGCTGTGGCCGGGTCCGCGGATCGACGCGGTGCTCTTCCACGCGCATCGGTACGTGGTCAACGATCCGGTGCCGGCGTTCCTGATGCTGCCGCTGGTATTGGTGTTCGGCGTGCACGCCAATCAGACGCTGCTGTCGTGCGTGCTGTGCGGCGTTGCGGTCGGCGCGGCCTGGACGCTGATGGTGCGGCTCGGGCTGACGAAGCGGGTCGGCGCGTGGCTGGTCGTCTTTCTGCTGGCCGGTACGGACCTCTTATGGTGTTCGATGCTCGGCGACGTGTGGTTCGTCGCGCAGACCTCGGCGGTCGCGTTCACGCTGCTCGCGCTGTGCGAGCTCGCGGGTGCGCGCCGCGGCTGGCTGGTCGCGCTGTTCAGCGCGCTCGCGCTCGGTTCGCGCTTCACCCTGGTGATGGCACTGCCGGTTTTCGCCTGGTGGGTCTGGGACGGCTTTCTCGAACGCGAGCGCCGCCCGCGTGCGCTGCTCGGCTTCGTTCTCACACTGGTGCCGTTCGCGTTGGCCTGGTTCGGCTACAATGAAGCCCGCTGGGGCGTGCCGTGGGATGCCGGCCACACGATCTTCTACCATCAGGATCCCTTCATGGGTTCGCCGACCGGCTCGCCGTTCGGATTCGAGAACGTCGGCCAAGAGCTGTCTGCGTTTTTCGTCCTGCCGCCGGTGCTGCACCCAGACCCGCCCTACCTCGAGCCGCTCTTCGTCGGCACCGCGCTGTGGTTCACCAGTCCGGCGCTGCTGCTGGCGCTGTTCGCGCGCGAGCCGCGCCGGCTGGTCGTCTCGCTGTGGGTCGCGACGCTGCTGGTCGCGGCGCCGTCGATTCTCTACTACGCCAATGGCGGCGCGCAGTTCGGGATGCGTCACGCGCTCGACTTCGAGCCTTTTCTGCTGGTGCTGATGGGGTTGGCGGTGCGAGGGGGCCTGGCCACGATTTGGCGCATTCTGATCGGCTGGAGCGTCGCGGTCGGCGTTTGGGGATGCTGGTATTGGAATACGATCGTCCGCCCGACCTACTGACGCGGCCACGCCGAAGATTTCCGCCACCGCGCGGGTAAACGGGGAGACCACCATGCGCGTCGCCCAGAGAACCCGCTGAAGACGAAAGAGCCGCTCGCCGAGTACGTCCGCAAACGCGACTTCTCGGCGACACCCGAACCGGCCGGAGGCAAACGGAGCACGTCCAAGCGGCTCCGCTTCGTTGTGCAAGAACACCGCGCGACGCGATTGCACTGGGACTTCCGGCTCGAAGCCGACGGCGTGATGCCCTCGTGGGCGGTTACGCGCGGACCCACGCTGGTGCCGCTCGAGAAGCGGCTGGCGATGAAAACCGAAGATCACCCGCTCGACTATCAAACCTTCGAAGGGGTGATCCCGGCCGGCAATTACGGTGCCGGCGAGGTGATCGTCTGGGACAACGGCACCTACACCCTGGCCGAAGGCGACGACCCCGTGCGCGAGATCGCGAAGGGGAAGCTCAAGATCGTTCTGCACGGCAAGAAGCTGAAGGGGCTCTTCACGCTGGTCAAGATCAAGCCGCGCGAGGGCGAGCACGGCGAACCCTGGCTGCTCTTCAAGGACCACGACGAATACGATGACGCCGGCTGGAAGATCGAGCAGCACGCGCAGAGCGTGAAGAGCGGCAAGACGCTCGCGCAGCTGCAGGCCTCGCGCAAGGACGCGCCGATCTGGCAGAGCAATCGCAGCGCCGCTCCCGACGGCACCGCCGTCAAGCGCGCGGCCCGCGCAAAGGCCGCGCACGCCGACCCGCTTCCGCGCGACGTCAAGCCGATGCTGACGACCCTCGTCGCCAAACCCTTCGACGACGACCGCTGGCTGTTCGAGTTGAAGTGGGACGGTTACCGCGCGATCGCGGTGGTGGAAGCCGACCGGGTGACGCTGACGTCGCGCAACGCCAAAGACCTGCTCCATCAGTTCAAGGAGATGGAGGGGCTGAGCGCGGCCTTTCGCTCGATTCCGGTCGTGGTCGACGGCGAGCTGTGCGTGCTCGACAAGGACGGGCGGCCACACTTTCAGGCGCTGCAGTCGCGGGACAAACCGGTCCGGGGACTCAAGCGCGCGCGGCCGTCACCGGTGACGTTCGTCGTGTTCGATCTGCTGTATGCCGACGGCCGCGATCTGCGCGAACGGCCGCTCGAAGAACGCAAACGGTTGCTGGAAACGCTGATCGTCCCCGACCACGGCGTGATGTACTCCAAGCATGTCGCCGGCACGGGCAAGGAACTGTTCGCGCTCGCGGAGCGTCGCGGCCTCGAAGGAATCGTCGGCAAGGTGCGCACCTCGCCCTACCGGTCGACGCGCTCGCGCGAATGGGTCAAGATCAAGACCCGCAAGCGCCAGGAGTTGGTCATCGGCGGCTGGACCGAACCGCGCGGCAGCCGCAAGGGATTCGGCGCGCTGTTGCTCGGCTATTACGAAGGCGGCGACCTGCACTACGCGGGTCACGTCGGCACCGGCTTCGACGGCGACTTGCTGAAGATGCTGACCGCGAAGATGGCGCCGCTGGCGCGCAAGACGCCGCCCTTCGTCGACGTGCCGAAGACGAACACGCCCGCGCATTGGGTGAAGCCGGAGCTGGTAGCGGAGATTGCGTTCGCCGAATGGACCCGCGAGGGCATCCTGCGCCAGCCGGTCTTCATCGGCTTACGCAGCGATAAGGATCCGAAGACCGTCGTGCGCGAGCGCGAAGCGCACGCGGACCCCGACGCATGAGTCCGGCGGCGCGTGCGCGCGGCAAGTCTGCGGCCGCGCCGGTGACGATCGACGGTCACGCGGTCGCGCTCACCAATCAGGACAAGGTGCTCTTTCCGCGCGACGGGTTCACCAAAGGCGACCTGGTCGCGTACTACCGGGCGCTCGCGCCGGTGATCCTGCCGTACCTGCGCGGCAACCCGCTGACGATGGAACGCTATCCCGACGGGATCGACATGACGCGCGGAATCTGGGAGAAGCAGCTGCCGCGCTACACGCCCGAATGGGTGCATCGCGTGACGACCACGCCGGCGACCGGCGCGCCGCGCGAGGTCACGTTTCTGGTCTGCGACGATGAGGCGACGCTGGTCTGGATCGCCAACCTGGCGGCGATCACGCTGCACATCTGGTTCTCGCACCAGCCCACGCTCGATACGCCCGATCTGGTCCTGTTCGATCTCGACCCCGGCGAGCGGTGCCCGATCGCGCGGTTGGCGCGGGTTGCGCTGGCCTTCCGCGACGAGCTGGCATCGGTCGGGCTGCGCGCGCTGGTGAAGACGACCGGCGGCATGGGCCTGCACGTCGTCGTGCCGCTCGAACCGCGCTACGACTATGAGCTTGCCAAAGGGCTGGCGGAGCTGGTCGCCCGCCGGCTGCACACCGTGCTGCCGAAGGATACGACCCTCGAACGTGCCCTCGCGCGCCGGCCCGACGACGTTGTCTACCTCGATTGGGTCCAGGTCGGCAAGGGGAAAACCTACGTCGCGCCGTTCAGCGTCCGGGCCCGGGACGCTGCCCCGGTATCGATGCCCTTGGCCTGGGCCGACGTTGAAGGGATGCAACGGAAGCGGGCGCGGGAGACGACCGCCGAGATGCGGCGCTGGACGATGGCGAACGTTCCGGGGCTGGTGGCGAAGGGCGGCGACCCGTGGCGCCGTGAGGGATGGGAACCGCAGGCGCTCGAAGCCGCGCTATCACGCGCTCGCCCGCTCTGGGGGAAGTAAGGTTGGCACACGCGATCTGGTCTGGGGCTATCAATTTCGGACTCGTGACGATTCCGGTCAAGCTGTTTTCGGCCGTCCGGACGAACGATCTGCGCTTCAATTTTCTCCATAAGAAGGACGAAGGGCGCATCTTCAACGAGCGCCATTGCTCCGTTTGCGATGAAAAGGTCGAGTACGCCGATCTGGTGCGCGGTTACGAATACGAGAAGGGGCACTACGTCACGGTCAGCGACGACGACCTCAAGGCGGTGCGGCCCGAAGCGACCCAGTCGGTGCAGATCGTCGAGTTCGTCGACCTCGAGCAGATCAACCCGATGTACTTCGACACGCCGTACTACCTCGAACCGGAGAAAAAGGGCCGCCACGCCTACGCGCTGCTGCGCGATGCGCTCATCGATTCCGGAAAAGTGGCGATCGCCAGCGTCGTGATCCGCTCGCGCGAGCACTTGGCCGCGGTCAAGCCGAACGGCGCCGCGCTGGTCCTCGAGCTGATGCACTTCAACGACGAGCTGGTCGAGCAGAGCGGCTTCGACTTCCCGGCGCTCAACGAGAAGGTCGCCGACGCCGAGAAGAAGGTCGCGAAGCTGCTGATTGACACGATGAGCGTCGAGCAGTTCGACCCCGAGCAGTTCCACGACAAATATAAGGAAGACGTGCTGGCGATGATCGAGGCGCGCGCCAACGGCGAGCAGATCGAAACGCACGAAGTGCATCGTCCGGCGGCAACCAACGTCGTCAACCTGATGGACGTGCTGCAGCGCTCGCTGGCGCAATCGAAGTCGCGCCGCGGCGCACCGCAGTCCGACGCCGACGCGGACGAGACCGAGTCAAAGCCGGCTAAAAAGGGCGCGGCGCGCAAGAAGACCACCGTCGCCAAACCGAAGCGCAAGAAGAAAGCCGCGTGAGCCGCTACCGCATCGCCGCGATCCCGGCCGACGGCATCGGCCCGGAGGTGATCGGCGCGGGCCTGCGCGTGCTCGAAGCGCTGCAGCGCCTCGATCCGGAACTGCGGCTCGACGTCAAGCATTTTCCGTGGGGCTCCGACTACTACCGCAAGAACGGCGTGATGATGCCGGCCGACGGACTGGATTCGCTGCGCAACTTCGACGCGATCTACTTCGGCGCCGTCGGCGATCCGGTGATCCCGGATCACGTGACGCTGTGGGGCCTCCGTCTGGCGATCTGCCAAGGCTTCGACCAGTATGCGAACGTGCGCCCGACCCGCATTCTGCGCGGCCTGGAAAGCCCGCTGCGCAACTGCGGGCAGGCGGATCTCGACTGGGTGATCGTCCGCGAGAATAGTGAAGGCGAGTACGCGGGTAACGGCGGGCGCACGCACCGCGGGACGCCGATCGAAGTCGGGACCGAGGTCGCGATCTTTACCCGCGCCGGCGTCGAGCGGATCATGTGCTTCGCCTTCGAACTGGCGCGCCAGCGCAAACGCCGCAAGCTGACGGTGGTGACGAAGTCGAACGCGCAGCGCCACGGCATGGTGCTGTGGGATGAGGTCGCAACCTCGGTCGGACGCGACTATCCCGACGTGACCGTCGACCGCGAACTGGTCGATGCGATGACCGTGCGCATGGTGATGAAGCCGTCATCGATCGACGTCGTGGTAGCGACCAACTTGCACGCCGACATTCTCAGCGATCTCGCCGCCGCGCTCGCGGGAAGCCTCGGCATAGCCCCGACCGCCAACCTCGATCCGACCCGCAAGAACCCCTCGATGTTCGAACCGATCCACGGTTCGGCATTCGACATCACCGGGAAAGGGGTCGCGAACCCGATCGGCGCGTTCTGGACCGCCGCGCTGATGCTCGACCATCTCGGCGAACGCGCCAACGCGAAGCGGCTGATGGAAGCGATCGAAACGGTGACCGCGTCGGACGTGCGCAGCCCCGATCTCGGCGGCACGGCGCGCACCGACGAAGTAACCGACGCCGTGTGCGAAGCGCTCGCGGGAGTGCCGGCCGCCGCCGGCTGACCGAGCCTTACTTCGTCGTCAGACCGAAGTGCGCCAGGAGCCACGCGCGGCGGTCGTCGTACGCGGCGGGGATGTCGAGCGCGTGATCGGCGTCGTACATCTTGAAGGTGCGGTCGCGGTCCGGAACGGCGTTGCGGAACGACGCGGCGGTCGCGCGCGAGACGTAGATGTCGTTCTTTCCGAACTGCAGCAGCGTCGCGCGCTGGTGTCCGCGCGCGAGCCACGGCGGCAGATCGAAGGCGCTCATGCGGTCGACGTAGGCTGCCGGATCGGCCGGCTGCGCCCCGAGTAAGAACCACTCCCAAAACGAGAGCGTCGGCGTCATCAACACCGCGAATTGCGGACGGTCATCGACCGCTAGCAAGAGCGCGCCGTCCATGGCACCGAAGTCGTGGCCGACGTATGCAAGCCGGGTAGGATCGAGTTTCGCGACCTCGCTAAAAAAATCTAGCGCTCGGCGCAAGGCGATTACCTCCCCAATTGTGTCGGAGGCATCACGATCGGGCGAACGGCCCGTCGCGAACCAGTCGGGTTTCGACCAAGGCATATCGACCAGCATCGAAACGACCCCTGACGGCGCGAGCGCTTGGGCGTCCGAAAGAAATTCCGTCCGATTACTCGTCGCGGGTTCGCCAAGCCAATGCACCCAAAGCACGCCGGGATACTTGGGCCGAACTTTCAGCGGCCTGACGACCACGCCCGTTACCGGGACCTCTCCGTTCGCACGTATCGAGAACTTGACGCCGATGACATCGTGACTGAACTGAACGGCATTCGGCGGCAAGGGGACGTAGGTGAAGGTCGGCGTCGGTTCGGCGGCTGCGGCAGAGCGACAAGTCGCCGCAATCGCAGCCGAGATCAGCAGCACGATGAGTCCCGCACGCATACGCGCCCAGTCGCTTCCGCGCGATGCGGTTCCTGCGCTGCGGCGCGGAATCGGCAGGCCGTCAGTCGGCGGCGACGCCGGGGGGTTCGGGGATCGACGTCCGCGGCATCCCGCGCAAGAGCAGCACCAGCGGAATGGAGAGCACGAATACGATTGCGCAGATTCGCAGCACGGCGTCGTACGAGAGCACGGTCGCATTGAGCATCACGACGCCCTGGAGCGCGGCCGCTGTGCCGTGCTGGTCGTTCAGATACTGCGAGACCGCCGGGTTTGCGGCCGTGACCGAGCCGGCGAGGTTTGCGTAGGCGCCGTCCTGATAGCGCGTCTGCAGCATCTGCAGGATCGCGATCCCCAGCGACCCGCCCAGCTGGCGAACCAGCGTATAGATGCCGGTGGCGTTGGCCATCTTCTCGCGCGAGATTGCGCTCAGCGTCACCGTCGAGAGCGGCACGAACAGAAAGCCCAGCGCGAACCCCTGCAGCGCGCGCGGCCAGAACACGAACCAATAGTCGGCGTCCTGGCTCGCCGCGCCGACCCACCAGCAGCCTGCCGCAAAGATCAGCAGTCCCATCGCGATCAGGACCCGTCCGTCGATCTGCTGGACGAGGCGCGAGGCGATCGGCATGCTGATCGCGGTCGCGATCGCACCGGGGAGCAGCGCCATTCCGGTTTGCGTCGCGCTGAAACCCAGCACGTTCTGGAAGAACAGCGGCAGGATCAAGGCCGTCCCGAAGAGGCCGAAGCCGCTGATCACGCCGATCGCGCTGCCCGCGCTGAACGAGCGGTCCTTGAAGACTTTCAGATCGACCAGCGGGTGCGGATCGCGCCACTCGCGCACGCAGAACCAAACCAGGGCCACCGCGGCGACGATGGTCAGCATCACGATCGTCGACGACGAAAACCAGTCCTCGCGCTGACCGCGCTCGAGGACGTATTGGACCGACGCCACGCCCGCGGTGAGCAGACCGAGTCCGATCAGGTCGATCGGCGAGCGATCGCGCACGACGTAGGTCTGGTCGCGAATGTAACGCAGCGTCATAAAGAACGCGGCGATGCCGATCGGAATGTTGATGTAGAAGATCAGCTGCCACGAGTAGTTGTCGACGATCACGCCGCCGAGGGTCGGCCCGATCGCCGGCCCGACCATCGCGCCCAAACCGAAGATCGCCATCGCGCCCGCGCGCTTGCCGGGCGGGTACGACTCGAACAGAATCGCTTGCGCGGTCGGCTGCAGCGCGCCGCCGCCGAACCCTTGAATGACGCGGTAGAGCACCAGTTCGGTCACGTTCGTCGCCGTGCCGCACAGAAACGACGCGACCGTGAACACCACCAGGCACGTCGCGTAGAAGTTGCGCCGGCCGAAGCGGGCCGTGAGCCAGCCGTTGAGCGGCATCACGATCACGTTGGCGAGGATGTAGCCGGTCGCGACCCAGCCGATCTCGTCGAGCGACGCGCCGAGGTTGCCGGCCATGTTGGTCAGCGCCACGTTGACGATCGAGGTGTCGATGATCGCCATGATCAGGCCCAGCATGACCGTGATCGTGATCATCAGGAGCGGCGGGTTGCTTTTCAGCTCGGCCCGCCGGGCCGCGGCGTCGGCCGCCCGGCCGGCGGCCGGGGCAGCCAGGGACGCGCTCATGACAGGCGCCCCAGCGCCTGTCTCATGGTAGGTAAAACCCGCATGACGATCAAGTCATCTTACCACAACATGGCGTACGAAGTCGTCAAGACGATCGCCGGTCGCGGCTACCGGTACCAGGTCGAGCGCGTGCGCGACGCGGCGACCGGAAAAGCGCGCAGCCGCTGGACGTATCTGGGGCGCGTCGTCCCCACGGCCGAGGCGGCGCCTCCGCGGCGACGCGCCGGCGACGCGCGGGAGCGGATGCTCGACGCCCTCGAGCGGCTGCTCGCCACGCGTGATTTTGCCGCCGTCACCGCGGCCGCGATCGTCGCCGAAGCCGGCTTCGCCCACGGCACCTTTTACCGCCACTTTCGCGACAAGCGCGACGCGCTGCGGGCCGCGCTCGAACGCATCCGTGCCGCCCGCGGTCCGGTGGTGGAATATATGCACCGCGACGTTGCCGGAGCCGACGACGCGCGGGCGGCGTTCCGGGCCTTCGTCGTCAGCGTCCTGCGCTCACCGGCCGAACATCCGGCCCTCTTTCGCGCCTACCAGGCCCTCGCGCTGCGCGATCCGGAGATCGCCCTCGAGCGTCGCGAGCGCCTGGCGACCGGCACGCGGACCATCGCCGCCTACCTGACCGCGCTGACGGCACGCGGGCTGGCCGACGTGCCCGATCCCGGCGCCGCGGCGGCCGCAGTGCTGGCCATGATCGACGGTTTGTATCGCGAGGCGGTGTTGGACGGCTACGCGCTCGACGACCAGCGCGTGCGCGGCACCGCCGACTTCCTAGAACGCGCGGTTTTCGGGCGCGTCGGTCGAAGAGACGGCCCATGACGACGACCGCTTCCGCCTCGCTGCTCGAGCAGCTCGAGACCTTCATGGCCTCCGACGTGTACCCGGCGGAGGCCGTCTACGCCGAGCAGCTCGACGAGGCTGAGGAACGCTGGGCGCAGCCGCCGGTCATGGACGCGCTCCAAGCGAAAGCGCGCGGGCTCGGGCTGTGGAATCTCTTCCTTCCCGAATCGGATTGGGGAGCGGGACTCTCCAATCGCGCGTACGCACCGCTGTGCGAAGCGATGGGCCGTTCGTTCATCGCGCCCGAAGTGTTCAATTGCAGCGCGCCCGACACGGGCAACATGGAAGTCTTCGCGCGCTACGCGAGCGCGGCGCTCCAGGAGCGTTGGCTCAAGCCGCTCTTAGCCGCCGAGATCCGCTCCGGATTTGCGATGACCGAACCGGGCGTCGCATCGTCGGATGCGACGAACATCAGCGCGGAGATTCGGCGCGACGGCGAGGGCTACGTTCTCAACGGCCGCAAGTGGTGGACCAGCGGCGCGGGACATCCGCGCTGCGAGGTGCTGATCTTCCTGGGCCGCTCCGACCCGAGCGCGCCCAAACATCGGCAGCATTCGATGCTGGTCGTCCCGATGGACACGCCCGGGATCCGCATCGAGCGCAACCTGTCGGTGTTCGGGTACGACGACGCGCCGCACGGTCACGCCGAAGTCGTCTTCGAGAACGTCCGCGTGCCGGCCGATCACCTGCTGCTGGGTGAGGGCCGCGGTTTCGAGATCGGCCAGGGGCGCCTGGGGCCCGGACGCCTGCATCACTGCCTGCGTTCGATCGGCCTGGCCGAACGCGCGCTCGAAGCGATGGTCAAACGCGCCAAGGAACGGGTGACGTTCGGGAAGCCGCTCTCCGAGCAAGGCGTCGTGATGGAATGGATCGCCGATTCGCGCATCGAGATCGATCAGGCGCGTTTGCTGACCTACGATGCCGCAGACAAGCTCGATAAGTTCGGAAACAAAGCGGCGCGTTACGAACTGGCGATGGCGAAGGTCGTCGCGCCGAACATGGCGCTGCGCGTGATCGACCGCGCGATCCAGACCTTCGGCGCGGCCGGCGTCAGCGATGACACCTTCCTGGCCAAAGCCTATGCCGGCCAGCGGACGCTGCGGCTCGCCGACGGACCCGACGAAGTCCATCGCGCATCGATCGCCAAGGGTGAACTGGCCAAGAGCGGGCGGTGACCGGCGGTGACCCGCTCGACCTGCTCGGGCTGAGCCTGCACTGCGGTGCCGCGGAACTCTACGTGATCCGTCACGCCGACGCGGTCCCCGAATCCGACGTCTCGGTGCAGATCTACGACGCGTACGAGGCACATGCGCTCAGCGTGCGCGGCCGGGGTCAAGCCGAAGCGATCGCAGCGCGGTGCGCGGAGCTCGATCTGGTCGCGATCTACGCGAGCCCCGTGCGGCGCGCGCGCGAAACCGCCGACGCGATCGCGGAGGCGACCGGTCTCGCCGTTTCCGAAGAGCCGGACTTGCGCGAGATCGCAATCGGCACGGTCGAGGACGACGGGACGATGACGATGCGCGAGCGGCTCGAATGGCTGGCCCTGGTGGCGATGCGCGACGGATCGTGGAACGGGATCCCGGGGACCGAAACCTCGACCGCCGTGCGCGCGCGCATGCTGCGCGCCTTCGGCACGATCGCCGAGCGGCACCCCGGCGCGCGGGTTGCGCTCGTCTCGCACGCCGGCGCGATCAACGCTGCGCTGGGCGCAATTGCCCAGACCGCCCACGACTTCGTGTTTCCGCTCGCGAACGCATCGCTGAGCGTGGTCCGTGCGGGGGGCGGCCGGTACTTGATCATGAGCGCGAACGACACCGCGCATCTGCGTACGATGCCGGCCCGCGGCCGCGTATGACCGGCCAATCCCTCGATACGATCGAGGTTCGGCCGGAGGAGCAGATCGACACGGTGCGGCTCGAGCCGTACTTGCGCGAACGCCTCCCCGACGCCGAGGGCGCGCTCGAAGTACGGCAATTCGGCGGCGGCCACGCCAACCTGACCTACCTGATCCGCTTCGGTGCACGGGAATGGGTGCTGCGCCGGCCGCCGCTCGGTCCGGTGCCGCCCTCGGCACACGACATGCGCCGCGAACACCGCGTGCTCTCGACGCTCTACCGCGGCTTCCCGCAGGCGCCGCGCAGTTATCTGCTGTGCACGGATCACAGCATCATCGGCGCCGACTTCTTCGTGATGGAACGCCGCCACGGGATCGTGATTCGCGCCGACGTCCCCGAACCATGGAGCGCGCGGCCCGACGTGCTGCGGCGCCTCGGCGACACGCTGATCGACGATCTGGTCGCGCTGCATGCGATCGAACCGGCGAGCGTCGGCCTCGGTGACTTCGGCAATCCCGAGGGCTACGTCGAACGGCAGCTGACGCGCTGGGTCGAACGCTGGTACAACGCATTGACGCCCGATGTCGGTCCCGGCGAGCCGTTCATCGGCTGGATCCGTCAATCGATGCCGGTGCCGCGCCGCACGGTACTCCTGCACAACGACTACAAGCTCGACAACACGCTGCGCGACGCCGAGGATCCGGCCCGCACGGTCGCCGTCCTCGACTGGGACATGAGCACGCGCGGCGAGGCGCTGATGGATCTCGGCGAATTGCTGGCATTGTGGGTCGAGCGCGGCGCATCGCCGGCCGAGCGGCTGGGGCGCATGCCGACCTGGTACGAGGGCTTCCCGACCCGCCGCGAAGCCGCCGAGCGCTACGCGCTGCGCTCCGGCGCCGACATGAGCGACCTGCGGTGGTACGTCGTGTTCAACGTCTTCCGGTATGCGGTGATCCTGCAGCAGATCTATCTGCGGTATTCACGCGGTCAGACGCACGACCAGCGCTTCGCCGATTTCGGCGCCCGCGTCAACGCGCTCATGGCGCACGGTCTCGACCTGATCGAAAGCGGCGAGTTCTAACCCGATCGATACGAAGCGCGACGAATTTGGAAACGATCATCGTCGAAGAAGTGCGCTCGGCTACCGCAGACGTGCGCGTGCTGATCGGCGAACTCGATCGAACGATGGCCGCCGAGTACGGCCCCGAGCAGCGGCACGGCTTGTCGCTCGACGCGATCTTCCAACCGCCGGTGCATTTCTTCTTGGCCCGGCTGGGCGGCGCGGCCGTGGGCTGCGGCGGCGTCGCCCTCTTCGAGGGGTTCGCGGAGGTGAAACGGATGTACGTGCGCGAGAGCGCGCGCGGACGCGGGGTCGCGCAGGCCGTGCTCGCGCGCATCGAAACCGAAGCCCGCAACCACGGCGTCGACGTGCTGCGGCTGGAGACGGGAGACCGCCAGTCCGCCGCGATGCGCCTCTACGAGCGGGCCGGTTTTCATCGCTGCGAGGCGTTCGGCGCGTACGCCGCCATGCTGCCGGAAGCGGTCGCGACCAGCGTGTTCTTCGAGAAGCGCCTGGCTTAGGGCGCGGCGGCTGCGGCGCGACGCCGGCGCAGCTGCAGCGCGTCGGCGAACAGCGGCGACGAGATCAAGAAGTCCGCCGTCGCGCGGTTGCACGCGATCGGCACGTTGTAGAGCACGGCCAGCCGCAGCAGCGCTTTGACGTCGACGTCGTGCGGCTGCGAGCTGAGCGGATCCCAGAAGAAGACGATCAGATCGAGCTGCTGCTCGACCAGTAGCGCGCCGACTTGCGCGTCGCCGCCGAGCGGGCCCGATAAGAGCAGTTCGACTGGCAGCCCGGTTGCCTCGGCGACGCGTGCGCCGGTCGTTCCGGTTCCGACCAATGCGCAGCGCGCGAGCGTCCCACGATTGAAGGCAGCCCATTCGGTGAGGTCCTCTTTGCGCGCATCGTGCGCGATCAGCGCGACGCGTGGAATCGCGTCGGTCGCCGCGCGCTGCGCCCGGTTCGCTATTTCCATCACGAGCATCCTACGCTTCGGAGACTGCACAATCCAGCGCGCCCGTCGCGATCCGGGGGCGAGGATATGTTTTCCCTCGGGTCTCCGCGTAACGGGAGGCCCCGTTCGCGGCCACCGCGCAAGAGCGCACGATGACAGACGATCTCTTCGACCTGCGGGGCAAGGTGGCAATCGTCACCGGTTCCTCGCGCGGAATCGGACGCGCGATCGCCGAGCGGCTTGCCCAGCGCGGCGCTGCCGTCGTGATCTCGAGCCGCTCCACCGAAGCCTGTGCCGAAACGGTGCAGGCGATCACGGGTGCCGGAGGTTCGGCGCACGCGATCGCGGCGCACATCGGGAAAAAGGAGCAGCTCGAAGCGCTGGTCGAGGGTACCGTCGAGCATTTCGGTGGCCTCGATATCGTCGTCGCCAACGCCGCAGTCAACCCGTACTACGGTCCGCTGAGCGGTATCGGCGACGAGGCGTGGGACCGCATCTTGAACAGCAACGTGCGCAGCACGCTGTGGTTATGCAACTTCGCCTTTCCGTATCTGATGAAACGCGGCGGCGGTGCGGCGATCTTTCTCTCGAGCATCGCGGGGATCAAAGGCACCGACGTGCTCGGCGCGTACGGTGTCTCGAAAACGGCGCTGATCGGGTTGGCGCGGAACCTCGCCGTCGAGTGGGGGCCGCGCGGCATTCGCGTCAACTGTCTCGCACCGGGGATCGTCAAGACCGAATTCGCGAAAGCGCTGTGGGACAATCCGGCGATCGCCGAGCCGACGATTCGCGCAACGCCGCTGCGGCGTTTGGGTGAACCCGACGACATTGCCGGAGCGGCGGTCTTTTTAGCTTCGGCGGCCGGCGGCTTCGTCACCGGGCAGACGATCGTGATCGACGGCGGCGTGACGCTGGCGGGCGGAATCTAAGCGGCATCCCGAGCGTTCAGCGCTCGCGCGTGCCGACGATCTCGCCGAGCGCGACGACGTGCCCGGCCGCGGCGTCGAGCAGACGGCCCCGCGTCGGCGGCTGATCGAAGCGCGGCACGTAGTCGATCGCGAGCACCGTGAACACGTAGCGATGCGGTCCGTGGCCGGGCAGCGGTGTCGCCGCTAGAAACGACCGGCGTCCGATGCCGTTGTAGCCGAGCGTCATGCCGTCGGGGGCGATTTCACCGCTCGTCAGCGACGTTGTCTGTGGGTCGATCGCATAGACGACCGCGTGGACGAACGGGCGGGGGAACGGCACGTCGAGGTCTTCGACGACGATCGCGAGCGACTGCGTTTGTGCCGGCACGCTCGTCCACGCCAGCGCCGGCGATACCGGCCCGTCGGGCAGCGGCTCGCCGTCGGCGAACTCCGCGCGCAGGACCAGCCTGCGCGGCACCTCCGAAAACCGCGGATCCTCGGCAACGCGCGTGTCAGGGCCGGCGCGCCAGCGCCGCAGCAGCCGGCCGAGCGCGCGAATCATTGCGCCGTCGCGGGCGCCGGTATCGGCGTCCCGTTCCGGGCCTGCATGATGCCGATCACGAGCGCCGCGAAGATCAGCCCGATCACGATCGCGATCGCCGGCGTGACGCCGAAAGCGCCCAGAACTCCGGTGACCAGCGGCGGCATCAGGAATCCGGCCAGACTGTCGAGCCCCGACACGACACCGAGCACCGTTCCGCGGCGATCGTCGGGCGAGAAGTCGGAGACCAGCGCCGGGAAGGCCGCATTCTCGAAGCTGATGCCGACGCCGAAGAAGATCAGCATGGCGATCGCCACCGGCAGCGACGTCGCGAAGGGGACCAGCGAGAACGCGATCAGGCACAATGCGAACCCGATGTTGGTCGTGCGGCGATTGCCCAGCTTGTCGGTCGTGCGGCCGACGGTCGTCAACTGCAGAATGACCTGAAAGATTCCGAAGATCGCGAAGACCGAACCCGTTTGACCGGGGCCCCAGCCCAGCTGCGCTTGCAGGATCAGTGCCATCGCGCTGAACCAGCCGTACATCCCGAGGACGTAGACCAGCCGCAGCCACAGCACCGGCGCGACGCGTTTGTCGGCCAGCGCGACGACGATGTCGCGCGGCGTCGCCGCGTTCTTGGCCTCCTCGGTCGCGCCTTTGCGCGAGTCGGGCAGCAGCACGATCGTGAGCACCAGCGTCAGCGCCTGCAAACCTGCGGCCACGAAGAACGGCGTCGAGAAACCGTAGGCGGTCGAAAGCCACGCGGCCAGCGCCGGCCCGAAGACGAACCCGGCGCTGAACGCGGCGCCCAAGAGCGCAAACGCGCGCCCGCGCTGGGCGGGCTCGACCAGATCGCCGATATAGGCTTGGGTCACACCGATGTTGCCGCCGCTGAACCCCTCGACCGCGCGCGCGATGAACACCCAGACGATCGACGGCGCGAAGCCGAGCATCGTCCATCCGATCGTGGCGCCCACTTGCGACACGATCAGCACCGTTTTGCGGCCGATGCGATCGCTGACGTTCCCCCACAGCGGTCCGGCGAAGAGCTGGCTGATCGAATAGGTGGCGGCCACCCACCCGACGACGATGTCGGTCGCCCCGAAGTGCTTCACGAAAAACGGCAGCAGCGGCAGCAGCATGCTGAAGCCGAAGATGTCGATGAAGGTGATGCCGAGGATCGGAAGCAGGCGCAGGAACATAAAGGGTGGGACTCGGCACTTACCGGGCGTGGTTGCCGCACCCTGTACCGCGTCGATAGGGGCGGTACGGCGCTTTGCGGCAAAGCTTCCGTTCATGACTGACGCTCGCGTCGATCCCGCCGGGACGCGGCACCTGCGCGCGCTGGTGACCGGTGCATCATCGGGAATCGGCGCGGCTTTCGCGCACGCGCTTGCGGCGCGGGGCCGCGATCTCGTGCTGGTCGCTCGGAGCACCGCGGTGCTCGAAGCCGTGGCCACGGATCTGGGGGCCAAGCACGGCGTTCGCGTCGACGTCGTCCCCGCCGACCTGGCGCGCGCCGGTGCGGTGGACGACCTCGTCGCCGATGTCGCGGCGCGCGGGATCGAGATCGGCACCCTGATCAACAACGCCGGCTTCGGCACGCACGGGTTCTTCGCCGAACTCGATGCCGCGCGCGAGCGCGATGAAGTCGCCGTCAACATCCTCGCGGTCGTCGCGCTGACGCGCGCCTACCTTCCGGCGATGGTCGCGCGCCGCAGCGGCGGCATCATCAACGTCGCGTCAACGGCCGCGTTCCAGCCGGTGCCGTACATGGCAACCTACGGCGCGACCAAAGCGTTCGTGCTCTCGTTCAGCGAGGCGCTGGCGGAAGAAGTGCGCGAGCACGGCGTCCGCGTCGTCGCGCTGTGTCCGGGTCAAACGGCGACCGCGTTCTTCACCGACATCGAGGAATCGCGGGTCGGCTCGGCGCGCAGCGCCGAGCAGGTCGTCGCGACCGGCTTGCGCGCCTTGGAGACGGGCCGCGTCGTCGCGGTCGACGGCTTCGCGAACACGATGATGACCGGGTCCGTGCGGCTGGCGCCCCGTTCGCTGGTGCGGCGCGTTGCGGCGCGCATCGAACGTCCCTCGTCCCTGAAGCCGCGCTGAGCCGGCAGGCCGGCCGCTCCGCCAACGCGTGCGCCCGGTTCCGACCGAAGGCGATGCGGCCAGACCCGAGCCGGGCGTAGCATTGACGGCGGTGAACCAGCGGCTCGGGGTTGCGGCAGCCCTCTTCTACATCTTCCTGTGGGCATCGGCGTTCGTACCGAGCAAGCTCGGCGTCCTCGGCTCGTCGCCGTTCTGGTTTCTGGTGGTGCGTTTCGCCGTCGCGGGTGCCGTCGCGCTGGTCATCGCGCGTGCGCTCGGCGCGAAATTCCCGCAGGGGCGCCGCCAGTGGGCCGCCGTCATCGTGCTCGGCATCCTCGGCAACGCCGTGTATCTCGGCTGTATCTACCTGGCGCTGCGGCACATGGCGGCGGGCATCGGGGCAATCGTCGTCTCGACGAGCCCGCTGGTGCTCGCGATCGTTGCACCGTGGCTGCTGCGCGAGCCGCTCACCCCGGCGAAGATCGTCGGTCTGCTGTTGGGCTTCGGCGGCGTCGTCGTGCTCATGATCGAGCGCACCGGGACCGGCACGGCCGACCCGCGCGACATCGCAACAGCCTTCGTCGGCGTGATCGGCAGCGTCGCCGCGACGATCGTTTTCAAGCGCTGGTGCGGTGACCTCGATCTGCGCTCGGTCACGGGCATACAGCTGCTCGCCGCCGGCGCGGTGCTGCTGCCGTTGGCAATCGTGTTCGAAGGTGCGCCGCACGCGACGTGGACCTGGCAATTCATCGTTTCGTTCTGGTACGTGGTGCTGGTGATGTCGGTCGGCGCCTCGCTGCTGTGGTTCTGGCTGCTGACGCACGGTGAGGCGTCGCGTGTGACGGCGTACTACTTCTTGACCCCGGTCTTCGGCTTGGCGTTCTCGGCGCTGCTGCTGCGCGAACCGGTCAGCCTGCGCGATCTCGGCGGCCTGGCAGCGATCGCGGCCGGTATCGCGCTCGTTCAGCGCGCATGAGCGGACGCTGGCGCGTGCTTGCGCTGATGACGGCCGCCCAAGCCGGCGCGTCGGTCGTCCAGCAAGCATTGGGCGCGCTCTCGCCGCATTTGGTCGAGACCTTCGCGCTCTCGAAAGCGCAGCTCGGTGTCGTGTTCACCGCGATGTTCGTCGGCGCGATGTGCTGCACGGGGATCTCCGGCGTGCTGACCGACCGTTGGGGCGAACGGGTGATGGTACTCGCGGCGGGCGCGGTGATGACGCTGGCGCTGGTGCTCGCGCCGCTGGTGCCGGCATATCCGTGGCTGGTCGCGACGATGGTGCTCTTCGGCGCCGGGTATGCGGCTTCGACGCCGGCGGGCGGCCGCGCGATCCTGGCGTGGTTCGATCGCGACCGCGGCGTCGCGATGGGAATCCGGCAGACCGGCGTACCGCTGGGCGGCCTGATCGGCGCGCTCTCGCTGCCGGTGGTCGCGTCGTTTGCGGGCTTGCGCGGCGCCTTCTTCTTCGCCGCCGTTCTCGTCGCGGTGCCGAGCGTGATCGCGTACTTCGGGTATCGCGAAGCGCGCGAAGTCAGCGCGCCGAGCATGACGCTGGCGTCGGTGGCGCGCGGGATGCGCGTGCTGGTGCGCGATCCGCGCCTGCTCGCCGTCACCTCGACCTGCATGATCCTGGTCGCCGCGCAGCTGGCGATGAACGCGTTCGTGACGATCACGGCGGTGACGGTGGTCGGAACGTCGGCGCAGGTCGCAGCCCTGGCGTTTGCGTCGGCACACGCAGCTGCCACCATAGCGCGGCTTGGATGGGGATACGTCAGTGACCGGCTCCTCGGCGGCGAACGGCTGGTCCCGCTGGCCGCGATTTCGATCGTCGCTGCGTGCGCGATGGGCGGCTTAGCGCTGCTGCAGCGCGGCGAGGTCGTGCCGCTCTTCATCGCTAGCGCGCTGCTTGGCTGCAGCGGCGCGGGCTGGAATGGATTGTTCGCGACCGCGCTGGCCGAAGTCGGGGGCGCCGAGCGCGCTGCCAGCGCCCTGGGCCTCGGGCTCACGGCGATCTTCGCAGCCTCGGCGGTCGCGCCGACCGCGTTCGGAGCGCTCGCCGACGCGTCGTCACTCCATGTCGCCTGGGGCGTGACCTCCGCGCTCGCTCTGGCCGGCGTCGCCCCCGTACTGTGGCTGCGCGTTCACCTCGGCGCTGCAGCCCGCAGGTCCGCCACCGGGGAGGGCTGAACCGAGGTCGGTCCGCGCCCAGGTGGCGGAATTGGTAGACGCGCTAGTTTCAGGTATTAGTGACCGCAAGGTCGTGGGGGTTCGAGTCCCTTCCTG
>Ga0182024_10002472_pt1 | contig 45720 bp, 35 predicted proteins | sample P32metaG_FD_120480 | JGI IMG/M metagenome (GOLD analysis project Ga0182024, IMG submission 120480) | Permafrost microbial communities from Stordalen Mire, Sweden - P3-2 metaG (Illumina Assembly) | ecosystem: Environmental > Terrestrial > Soil > Wetlands > Permafrost | place: Sweden: Stordalen... | reverse complement strand
GTCAGCCAGGCCTTCTCCGGCGTCACCGGAAAACTCTTCGGCTCATGCCCGTCTACGCCAGTTGCCTAGGCCGGCGCTAAACAATCACAGCTGGGCTCGGGCGGCATGGGCGAGGTATGGAAAGCCATCGATCAGGAACTAAGCCTGCCCGTTGCCCTCAAGGTGCTGCCACCGATTTTGAGCGGAAACTCGCGAGCGATGGATGCGTTGAAGCGTGAGGCGGCCCTGTCCTTGAAGTTGACCCATCCCCACATCTGCCGCATCTACAATTTTCATACCGACGGACGGCTCGGCTTCCTGGTGATGGAGTTGATCGATGGAGCCACCCTGGAGCAAATTCTGGATAGCAGGCCAAATCGCAGGATGGGCCTGGAAGAAGTGCTGCCGCTGTTCCGAGCAATTGCGGCGGCGCTGGACCATGCCCATCGGCAGCAACCACAGATTCTGCATCGAGACATTAAACCGGCGAACATCATGGTAAACGCCGCAGGGGAGCCGAAGCTCATGGACTTCGGCATTGCCTGTGAAATTAAGGACAACCTGACGCGCCTGACCAATCAGGAAGCGGTGGGTACACTATCGTACATGCCCCCGGAGCAGTTCCTCGGCAAGAAGTTGGTGCCAGCGACCGACCAGTATGCTTTGGCAGCGACCCTCTATGAGTGCCTGGCTGGCCATCCTCCGTTCCATCGAGGACACATTGGGCATCAGTTGCTCAACATGCCGCCAGAATCACTGATTGAAATGGGACTGGAATTGTCGGACAAGGCGGTACTAAGAGCACTGGCCAAGGAACCTGGGGAGCGCTTTGCGACCGTCGGTGATTTTGTGCGGGAATTGGCGGAGGCTTTCTGCTTGAGCGAAAGTCACCGGAAAAAACAAGAGGAAGAGGCCCGTAGGAAAGCGGTGGAAAAGCGGGAAAAGACGAGGCTCGAGGAAGAAATCCGAAGGGAGCAAGAAGAGTGGCAACTTCAGCTACGCAAGAAACGAGAGGCCGCAGATGCAAGAAAGCGAGAAGAGGATGAGCAGAAAAAGCGAGAGGAGGAGGCGCGGCAAAAGCAACAAAACACTTTGGATTATTTCAAGCGAGCGGAATTATCCAGACTGAAAGGCGATTACGACCAGGCCGTTGTCGATTACGCTGAAGCAATCCAGCTGGACCCAGAATATGCGTGGGCTTATTGCGAGCGAGGGAGATCTTACTGGCAAAAAGGCAACTACGACCAGGCCATTGCTGACCACACGGACGCAATCCGGCTTGACCCGGAGATCTGGCAGGCGCACTACTTCCGTGGAATGGTATATCTTAGCAAGAGTGATTTTGGTAACGCCATCGCTGATCTGACGGAAGCCCAGCGGCTTAATCCGAATCATGCGCCCTCATTTTTGCGAAGGGGCCTGGCATTTGGGGCGAAAGGCAATTGCGTCCAAGCGATTGCCGATTATGCTGAGGCGTTCCGATTGGTCCCGAATGATCCGTCAGCCATCGCAGTGCTGACGGAGGTTCTGAGGCTCGAGCCAGGCCGGCAAGATATCAAGGAACAACTGGAAAAGACGAGGCTCGAGGAAGAGACCCGAAGGGAGCAAGAAGAGTGGCAACTTCAGAAACAGGAGGCCGCACAGGCTGGCGAAACTTTAATCAACAGCCTGGGAATGAGGTTTGCCTGGATTCCTCCCGGAACATTTCTCATGGGAAGCTCAGAGTGGCTTTACGAAATCTATGATCAAGGCCAGCACAGAGTTACGCTTACCCAGGGCTTTTACATGGGTGTTTACACGGTGACGCAGGAACAATGGCTGGCCATCATGGGCAGCAATCCCAGCCATTTCAAGGGGAAAAACAATCTGCCAGCGGAAAGCATTTCCTGGGATGATTGCCAGGAGTTCATCAAGAAGCTGCGGGAAAAAGACAAACAGCCGTACCGCGTGCCCACTGAAGCGGAATGGGAATATGCTTGTCGTGCTGGTACGACAACGTGGTTCTATTTTGGCGAAACCATTTCCACCGATCAAGCAAATTACAATGGCGACAGCGTTGATCGAGCTAAGACGACACCGGTAGGCAGTTTCCCGGCCAATGGCTGGGGGCTTCACGACATGCACGGTAACGTTTATGAATGGTGCCAGGATTGGTACGGCCATTACCCAATTGACGAGGACAAGGACGAAAAGGAGATAGACGCGGTTGATCCAAGAGGGCCAAATACGGGAGATAGCCGTGTCGTGCGCGGCGGCAATTGGCAGTTCGGTCTTTTCGGTTGCCGGTCGGCTAGCCGTGATGCGTTCAAGTCTGGCTCCAGGGTCTCCACCATCGGATTCCGCCTCTGCTTCGGCCTGGAGGGATTGGACCAAAGGAAAGAAATAGAAGAGCGACAACGGCAGGAACAAGAGGCTGAATGGGCAATTCGCAAGGCCGCCGAACAGGGACATAGTGAAGCACAATTTAACCTGGGCGTGATGTATGCGAACGGTCGAGGCGTCTCGAAAAGTGGCTACCAAGCAGTTGAATGGTATCGCAAGGCCGCAGAACAGGGACTAAGCGAGGCGCAGTTTAACCTCGGCGTGATGTATGCGATCGGCCGAGGGGTGCCGAAGGATGACCTGCAAGCGGCTTCGTGGCATCGAAAGGCGGCCGAAAACGGACACGCTCAAGCAATTGCTTGCTATCGTATGGTCGCCGAAAACGGAGACTGCGACGCACAGCTTAATATCGGCTTGATGTATAAGAACGGGCGAGGCGTTGCGAAGGATGACGCGCAAGCAGTTGAATGGTTTCGCAAGGCGGCGGAACAGGGACATAGCGAAGCACAATTTAACTTGGGCGTGATGTATGCGAACGGCCTAGGCGTGGCCAAAGACGATGTCCAGGCCGTGGCCTGGTATTGCAAGGCCGCCCAGCAGGAAAACAGCGGGGCACAGACTTCCCTCGGCTTGATGTACGACAGCGGGCGCGGCGTAGCGCGGAATTACGTGCAAGCAGTCGCGTGGTATCGCAAAGCTGCCGAGCAGGGAAATAGCGAAGCGCAATTTGACTTGGGCGTGATGTATATGAACGGCCGGGGCGTGCCAAAGGATGACGTGCAAGCACTCGCGTGGTATCGCAAGGCCGCCGAACAAGGACACAGCGGCGCACAGAATAATCTTGGTGTGATGTGCGAGAATGGCCGGGGCGTGCCAAAGGATGACGTGCAAGCGGTGGCCTGGTATCGCAAGGCCGCCGAACAAGGACAGAGCATACCACAAAATAACCTTGGCATCAAGTATGCGTACGGCCAAGGCGTGGCGCAGGATTACGCCCAGGCAGTTGCGTGGTATCGCAAGGCCGCCGAGCAAGGATATAGCCAAGCACAATTTAACCTGGGCGCAATGTATGACAACGGCCAAGGCGTCGCGAAAGATGACGCCCAAGCAGTGGCCTGGTATCGCAAGGCCGCCGAACAAGGACATAGCGACGCGCAGTACTACCTTGGATTGAGATATGAAAAAGGCCATGGCGTCCCGCAGGATGACGTGCAAGCGGTGGCCTGGTTTCGCAAGGCCGCCGAGCAGGGTCACAGCCAGGCACGGAGTAATCTGGGCGTGAGGTATGCGAACGCGCGAGCAGTTGCGTGGTATCGCAAGGCCGAAGAAGAGGGACTCGACGACGAAGATCTGTATGACGAGTTCTTGGACGAGGAAGATTGACTCGGCATGATTGCACCAACTGCGGAGGAGGTGAAAGCAGCAGAAACGTGGAGAGAAAGCAGTGGCGTCGGCCAGCAGCAACGGCTCGGCAAGCAAAGCTCCCAGCAAGTCATCCGCAGTCCGTAGCGTTCTCAGGGAGAATCGGAAACTGATGGCGAAGGAGGTCGTTTCCGCCCTGGCCGAAAACGGCATCGGCGTGACCGAGGGACTGGTCTATTTCGTCAAAGGACAGATGAAGGGAAAACGCGGCCGCAAGAAGAAGGCAAGCCAGGTCGTTGCCCCGGTCGCCACGGTAGCTGTCTCGGCGAATGGCGATGCAGTGAAGACGATCTTGAAGATCAAGGGCTGGGCATCGGAAGTCGGCGGGTTGACGAAGCTCAAGGGACTCGTCGATGCTTTGAGCGAGTGATCCAATTCGCCTGAATCAATTGCCCGTGTGGACCCGCCAAGGGCAATGGACAACTATTATTATTAATAGCATAGGACACTACCCGGATTTGCCTACTGTCGTGACGGGAAGCTCGGCGGGGGAGATTTGAATCCGGAACTTTGCTGCTCGGTAGCAACTCGCCATTTTTCGAGGTGGGAATTGATCGACTCGTTTTTTCCAATCCTCTGCCAGGCAAACAACTCCCGAACTGGAAGCGACACGTCGGCCAAAACAAACAGGTCGTTTCCTCGAATTCTGGCGATTTCCTTGTTGTCGCCGGAACGAGGACTCCACGCGAATGAGCCGCCATATGCTCCGCAATTCGTCGCGATCATATTGGCGAAATTCTCGTAGCCACGTATCCACGTAAGGGATTCAAACAGAGCCACATCCTTGTTGTACGAGCAGAGGAAAATATGAAGTAGATTTCCTCGCATGGAAAGCCACGGGGCTGGATCGAGCAAATCAGAGCAAATGGCTACGGTAAAATCCCCCCAATTTGCGTGAACGAAACGAAATACGCGCCGCCCAGGCAGCATCCGCCAATCAACCCCTGGCGAAAGTTCCGACAAACGGCAAGCCAACGCGATTTCAACGTGGGCCGGTAAAGGCTTTCGAACCAAAAAGGATCGGACAATAGGGCGCATTCGGTTCGTAGAACAAGGCAATGACACGGACAGCAAGGCTTCGTTCACAAAAAAGCGTCGCGTCGGTATCGTCCGAGAAAGTCGCGCGACGCCTGGACCGACCTCACGCCATAAACAGCCAATTACCCCAGCCTTGTGAGCCTCGGCAACTAATCCCTCAAACCGCTGGCGACCATCAAAAGGCAGGCAAAGCTCCGGAAAGACGGCTATTTCCCACGCCGAACCGTCCCCCTGGTTTTGAAACGCTTGTGTTACCTGCCGAAAGACTCGTTGGCTTTCGCGACGACGGAGATGTGGAAACCGTTCGGGGAAGCCATTCCATACGTCCAACGGCTGCGTAGTCAATTGAGCAATGCGCACGGTTATCGACGTAGCGAGCCCTTCCTCAATAACCGGAACATGTGAAACGGCCTGGCGGGGAGATACCTCACGGCGTTCGACCGCGCAGGGAAACTCTGGTGAACTGACCGTTGCCAGAGAGACATCACAGCGTTCTGCCAAGAACTCGTCAGGCAATATCAACAACTGCTCGTCGAATTCCCTTCGCAATTCTTGTAGCACATTTGCCATCTTCTCCTGCCAATCGGATTCATTAGATTGCCCTGTGCGTGCAACGCGCGCCATTTCTTCCAACCACAGCCATATTTCGGGGGGCATCGGGATTTGGCTTCGAAGCGCCCACCGTTCATCGAATGGAATCGAACTCGGAGCCGATTCCCACATCCGATCGAGAAGGTGCTCAGAACCGTCAACGGCCGCAATAAACGACAAGGCGTCGTGCCACGCAGTAATGAACTCGCTGGTGCAACCTGCAACTGTGTCGGTGAGAAAGTACGCGGCGTGAGGCCGAATCGGCCATTCGGTTGCCGGCAATACGGCGAGAAGTTTTGGCTCTGTCTCAGAAAACCGCAATGAAGTTTGTCCGATCCTGATCGTAGGTGTCAAATCGAATTGCGAGTTTCTGCCCTCCGCTGCTACCGGCCACATATTCCCTTGAATCACCCATACTCGCGGTAAGTCAACAGACAGTTCCGGCTCCACTCGCCGATGGAACAATGCTTCCGCCAACAGGAATGCTGCGACGCGGTACGGCAAGCCGAGTGCAGGAAGTAGGCCAGGAATAATTGGACCGTTACCATCTGGATTGCCTTGGAGATCACTCCAGAGCAAGTGCGGTAAAGTTTTCATTGAGAGCCTCCTTCGCTCGCGAGCCAAATCTGACGGGCTCGCTGGTAGCGGTTAAGTTCTCGGCGAACCGCCGATGGGCTCTGCACTTTCGCCATGGCCAATCGCTCTTGATAACTCTCCAGTTCTTGGCGAGCAGCTTCTCGAGCCTCGGCCACAACATACCGTGACCAATGCAGCGCGTCGAGCACTCTTAGCGCGTCTGCTGGGGAACCGTTCATCGCCACCAACCATTTCGCAGCGTGTGTTTCGTCTGACCCAAATGGCGTGGCTAACAAGAGGACCTCTGGAGCAGATGTTACGGCATTCGTCGATCCGCTCACGGCCAACCTCTGTGCAATAAACGCCCAATCCGAGCGGAATTGTCGAGCCAGTTGGCCGACTTCGTGAAGGAAGCCCCCTGACAAAGGATTCGATGCTACTGCACTGCGTGGGATCATCGACATGATCGCGATAGCTAGCGACTCCGCCTCCCAAGGCAATAATGGTTCGCGGTGGTTAACATAAAGAGTGGTCAGGCAGTTGTGCGCGATTCTCAGCAGCCAGTTCGCGATTCGTTCCAACGTCTGTTCGTCGGCTATTCGGTAGAGCCATGAATGAGGTGGGGCAAAGCCTTTTCCTTCGGTCAACTGAACTGCGTGCCATTGGACATCTCGATTAACGGCCACGAACGCCCGCCAGATGGCCGACCTTTGGAAGGAAGCGTACATCGGCCACACCGCTTGCCAATGTAGTACCTCGCGAGTTTCCACGACAGACGAAGGCCGAAAGTCTGTTTCGTTCGCGGCTTCACCGAAATGTTTGACGACCTTCGTCAACCACGTCTCTGCCACAACATCGTCCTGGTCAAGTTGGGAGATGTCCGCCGGCGTAGCGATAATTGGTCGCCGAACAGCGATTCGCCACACAGCCCGCCAAATGCGATGCTTGTCGCTTGCCGAATGGAGCGCCTCAAAGACCGATCGTCGCACTTCGGCCAGCAAAGTTCCGTCCGTCTGCCGATGTTCTTCCGGAAACCACGCCCTAACAAGGTGATTGGCGGCAAACACAAGCTGAGTTTCGCGTGGTACTGCGGATTCATCGGGTTTCAAAACTACGATTTCCTGTAGTCTTGCCAGTCGAACCCGTGCTTGTTCGGGCAGTAGATCAGCCTGCTTTTCCATTCCCAAATCGCTGAGTCGTTCCACGAGTTCATTTACGAACGGCCCACGAGCATCTTCGGTGATTGCATCTCGTTTGATCTTGGCAAGAGCGTCACGGCCGGCCTGTCTTCGACGAACCCATTCTTGGAGCGCTGGCTTTGCAGTCCTGCTCGGCTTAAGATAATTCTGGAGCATCTCGGCGATGCTCTTTGGTTGCGATTTTTCCGAATTCATCTTAAGATTCGATGTTCCTGCGGCACTGGGCGTTTCGATCGCCTGGATGAGCTTACTGATCCCGTCTACAAGAACGGCCGGAGTTGCCGCGAGAAGCACCAAGTCGTCTGCAAACCTCAAGAGCGCGGCGGGATGGCCTGGCTTGGATGGCATCGAAGGCGCGAACCATGACGCCATTGCGCTGTCAACTGGATGGAGATATGCGTTCAGCAAGATGCCGCTTATCGCCAGCCCAGTGGGTAAGCCCGGATGCCCCTCCCCATTTCCCCAAGGAAGAAACTGCGGGTTCATCGGGTCATCCGGAAAGAATTGGGCATCTGAGTTATCGAAGGGAAGATACCGAACTTGCGCCAACAGATCGCAAAGGTAATCTGCCAGAGATTCGACGACCTGTCGGTTCCTTAAATCCTGTCTAACGGAGGAATCGAATCGTCGAAGGCTTTCCGAATAGAAAAAAGGACTCAGAATTGCCTCTAAACTGGTTGCCTGTGTCGGAAACACGTTTCCCAGTATCATTGTGATCGCTTCCCGCAGCCGCTCTATTCGCACGGATGGATAGGCGAGTTTCAGGTCAAAGCGAGCCCAGTATACGCGATCGGTAGCGGGAAAATGCTGCCAATAATCCTTCTTCGCGAATTCTGGAATTTGCTGATTGGTGAACTCCTCGGGCGAGGCCATCGGCCCCAACGAGCTTTCCGTCGGAGTTTCGCAACGCAGCATTGCATTGACGGTCCAACTAGCAACTCGGCGAAACAGTCCATGTGCGCGGCGATACGGCTGGTAAAATTCCCGATCGGCCAGCGACCAGTCTCGGTCCTCCCAAACCGACCTCCGATCTACCTCGAGCCGCTTCACTCCGCGATACCAGCGATTCCCAAAGGAGAAAGGGTGCATTTCATGTTCAAGCATCGGTGCCAAAAGTACGCCAAACAACGCAAATGCGACTTGATCACGAACCTTCGGCTGACAATAGTGTCTTAACCGTCCATTCTTTTTGGCATGCGGAATCAAGAGCATCGGCGACGGTTGGTAAGCACGAGATGCAAGCGAATGCCCAAGTTCGGCCAGCAAAGCGTCAGCATTCAGTTCCCATCGCGCAAACTCAGGCTGAGGAACCCACTCTCCTTTGTAGTACCAATTCCGAACTCGAAGCCAGGCCGCTTCCAAGACGGTGTGATTCGAAACCAATTCGCTTAACCCCATTTGCCACACCTCACATGAGTCCAGACGACCCACACAGCGAACAAACCGCTCCACCTGACCTGGGCTGATTGGCGTTCCACCACGGTGAAAGCTCATGGCGGGAATTCGTTGGCCACCCAACGTCGGATCGCCTTTTGCTGCCCCCCCCCTTTTTCGATGTGGTTTCCGATCACCATCTGCTGGCTCATTTTCGGCGTGAGCCACGACCACGACAAGTGGTCGCCACCCTACCGTTTGTCGTTTTGTATTGCCTCGGCGGAAGGCAACCTGGAGAATATCGACATGAATCCGGTCCGCCGACGAACGTTTCTGCGAGGACGCGGCGGCATTTTGGCTCTCCCCTGGCCGGCGGCAGACCTAGAATGAATTTACGGGTTGCCGCTCGCCCGGCCAGGTGAACGGCACAACGCGACCGGCGGCCGTCACGCAACGCACTCACCGCGTGGCGACGCCGGCCGGCCCATCGGAGTGAGTGCATCCTATGTCTGCCGAGCAGCTAATCTCGCATTTCAAAGAATGCCGCGAACGTTTCGCCGAAATGCTCAATGACCGAGCTTACTTGCCTCTCCACTGCGCGATTCTCCGCGCGGAGGGACAGGTCGAGAAAGAATTCGCTGGCTATGACTTTGCCCGTATTCTCGGGCAATTCCCCCACTGGTCCTCCAACTTTTGTTTTAATCCAACCGATGGGACTTTCGCTCTGGCATTCTACCTCGACAGCGGAAAAGAAACACCGGAACGAATCAAGAAGGCCGTGGACGCGGTCGACTCTGTGGCGAACGAGGCCATGCGGCTGTTATTTCGACTGCCCCCTGAAGTTCAAGAACGGCTCGGGTTGGATAAAAGTGAAAGTTGGTGGTGCGCCGTGTTCCATCTCGCATGGCATTTCCGTGACCGCCCGTTTCTCAAAGCTAGCCGAAGGCGGCTTTTGACGAAGGACGGTCGAAGCTTCGAAGCCTGCTTGGAGACCCGCGTCCAACGATACGGGACTAACAACCGGCGAGACTTGATGCCGGGACTTATCTACAGCTGCCTTGAGCACGACATACGAAAGTCGTCCGAGGTGGCAATTGACTTGATAATCAGCGTCCTGGGTTCCTGCCCCAAAAAAAGGGCCCCTGTTCCCACATTTCCCGACCAATACCTTCTGTTGCCAATCATCCATAAGCGCCAAAGCGGAGCAGAACTATCGGAAGAAGAAAAGCAAGAGTTGTCAGTTCTGTTGGCTGAACTCGACAAGTTCGAGGCCAATCCAGATAACGCGCTCGTGCGCTCGCTCAGCGATGAACAGCGGGCGGAGTTCCGAAATGTGCGAACGGAGTTTGACAATGTTGCACCCCATCTTGCCGAAGAAAATAAGCGGGATCATCCATCGTCGAATCGGCATTGCAAAATTGATTGCAAGATCATGAAATTCGCCGATAGCTTCACCTCGCCCCCAGCGACGGAATGGGCTCAATTCACGATAGGCGCAGGTGGTGCAGGTGGTCATGAAGAACTCATACTCCTCTCCCAGCATGATGCAGATCAAGAGTGGCTCCAGATTTGGGGCCCCTTTACAACAAGCTTCGTTGACATAGCGAAGCGGGCGGGCGAAGCTCTTCCGGTTGATGTCCCCGATTGCCCCATTCTGTGGTCATGGGAGCACGAGGAACTCCAGCGACCAGTCATGGATCGCGGCCCTTTAGCACGTTGGGTCGGGTTCGTGTTCTGGGTGTTGAAGGAACGGAGCCAGAAGAGTATCGAGTTTACCTGGCGCACTGATTTCGGCCCGTTGAACAATGGACTCGCTACCCTCAAGCCGAACCTGTTCGCGGCGTCTGTGCTCGCAATCGATCTGGCGGGCTTGGCGGCTCGCGAGGAACAACAAGTGCCTGATGAAAAGCAAAGCGGCGGCGCGCGCAAGCGGTTACACAAGTCTGATCTTGAGATTGATGCGAAGGAGCCACTGACAGGGGCCGAACGCGATAGCGCATTCAAAGCGCTGGAACCCGCCGAGCAAAAAGCCTACCTTGCCTTCCAGTACGCTGAATCAAGAATGGGTCGGGGATTGCAAGACAGAGATGCGCACGAACTTCTTGAAGAAGAGGGAATCCCCTCGGACGGGGGGAATACCGGAGATCTTATCGATTATGAACCCCCGAACTTCGATACGTGGAGTAGGCAACTCAGGACGGCTCGCAGGGCGCTTGGAGAACAGAAGAGACGCCGAGGTCGGGGGCGAACAACCCGAAGCATCGTGAAGGTCGATCAAATCGAAAACCAAACCGCCGACGAGTAAACCGGACCGAACCGGATTTTCCAAAAAAAACTTGGCTTTGACATAACTCACTTCCCTAATTCGAGTTCCGCAGGTCGATGCGTTCGCTCGAAAAGCTCCGGTACGGTCCGGTTTGAGGACTACGTAAGGCTCTTGCAGGCAATCGCAAGGCGCGAAAGTCCAATGGCCGAATCTCCAAACCGGAGAATACCATGATCGAATCCGCTGCTGCCGAAGATCGCCAGCAGGCTGCGCTGCTCGATGTGCACGCCGTCGCCGCGTTGCTATCGTGCTCGACTCGCCACGTCTACAGGCTCGCCGACGCAGGGCGCATGCCGCCGCCGGTCAAGCTCGGCGCGCTGGTGCGCTGGCCTCGTCGATCCGTCGAAACCTGGCTTGCCGAAGGCTGCCCGTTTGTTCGGAAGGGGGGCCGCTGATGGACCGCAATCATGATGTGAAAGTGGAACCCTTCATCGAAGCGAAAAAGAAAGGCGGTGCGCTATGAACGCAACGCCTCTCGAAACCGTGCTCGCTGCTATCGGTGATTATAGGCGGTCAGGAAAATCGTACAAGGCCCGCTGCCCGGCCCACGATGACCACAGCCCAAGCCTTTCTATCAGCGCGACCGAGGACGGCAGCGTGCGGCTGAAATGCTGGACAGGCTGTGCTACCGTGGCGGTTGTCACGGCCCTCGGTCTGAAAATGCGCGATCTCTTCCCGCGCGTTGACCTGGACAGAACCCCGCGAAACTCGAAGAAATCGCGGGCTCCGTCAACGGCCAAGGGCAATGCGAAAGTGTTCCCGTCCGCCAAGGCGGCCGTTGCCTGTCTAGAAAAGAACCTCGGCAGGCGGACCGCCTTTTGGACCTACACCGACGCCGGCGGCGATCCCGTGGCGGTGGTGGTGCGCTGGGACACCAAGGACGACGAGGGCAAGACGTGCAAAACGTTCCGCCCCGTCTCGAAGATCGACGGCGGCTGGCGGATCGGCGATCCCCCCGGCCCCTGGCCTCTCTACCGGCTGCCGGACCTGCTGCGCTCCACCGGCCCCGTCCACGTCGTCGAAGGCGAGAAGTGCGCCGACGCCCTGCGCGCCCTCGGCTTCACCGTCACGACCTCGGCCCACGGTGCGAAGTCGGCAAAAAAGACGGACTGGTCGCCCCTGGCCGGGCGCGAAGTAGTGATCTTGCCGGACCATGACGACGCCGGCGCTCGCTATGCCGACGATGTTATCGAACTTCTGGGGCATCTTTCTCCGAGGCCCAGCATCAAGATCGTGCACCTGCCGGGCCTGCCCGACGGCGGCGACGCGGTGGACTTCATCGCCGAGCGGCAAGGGGGCGGCCATGAATAATCCCGCGATTCGCGAGGAGATCGAAAAGCTGGGCGCCGACGCCGAGGCGGTGCAGCATGACCATCCCAGGTGTCGCCATGTAGCCCCTGGTCCTGAGCCTTCTGCCAACGGCAGCAACCCAGCCGCGGCCCGCACTGATTCGTTCCCGGCGAAGCCGAGGCCCGAAGCGTATCACGGCCTGGCCGGGGACCTCGTGCGCCGCATCGAGCCGGAGAGCGAGGCCGATCCCGTGGCGATCTTGGTGCAATTTCAGGTAGCATTCGGGAACGCCATCGGTCGAACCGCGCACTTCATGGTCGAGGGCACCCGGCACTACCTGAACCTGTTTGCCACGCTGGTCGGCCAAACCTCCAAGGCCCGCAAAGGTACGTCGTGGGGGCGAGTTCGCCCCGTCTTTGAGCAAATCGATAAGGAATGGAGCGATGGGCGCATTTCCAGCGGTCTATCGTCGGGTGAAGGCGTTATCTGGGCCGTGCGCGATCCCATTGTCACGCGCCAACCGGTCAAGGAAAAGGGCCGAGTCGTTAGCTATGAAGATGTGGAGTCCGACCCTGGCGTCGCGGATAAGCGGCTCATGGTAGTGGAACCGGAATTTGCGAGCGTTCTGCGGCGAATGACAGGGCAGACAGGGAACAGCCTTTCCGCGATTCTGCGCCAGGCTTGGGAGACCGGCGATATTCGCACTCTGGTCAAAAACAACCCGGCGAAGGCAACAGGGGCACACATTTCGCTCATTACCCACGTCACGGATGATGAACTGCGCCGCTACCTTTCCTCCACGGAGGCCGCGAGTGGATTCGGCAACAGGTTCATGTGGTTCGCGGTCAGGCGCTCGAAATGCCTGCCCGAAGGAGGGGCAATCGTCGATCTTGCCGAGTTGGTGGGCCGATTCTCGGAAGCTGTCTCATTCGCGAAGTCCATCGAGACGCTTCGTCGCGATGATGAGGCCCGTGGCCTGTGGCATTCGGTCTATCCCGCGCTCTCGGAAGGCAGCCCCGGTCTGGTCGGAGCGCTCACCGGCAGAGCCGAAGCCCAGGTCATGCGCCTTGCTTGCATCTACGCTCTGCTTGATTGCTCGTACATAATCGAGACAGAGCACCTGAAGGCGGCCCTGGCCTTGTGGGATTATGCGGAACGCTCGACGAAGTACATCTTCGGCGACGCGACCGGGGACGATGTTGCGGATGAGATTCTGGCCGCGCTCAAGCAGCGACCCCAAGGCATGACCAGGACCGACATTCGCGACCACTTTAGCCGGCACCGTGGCACGCGAGTCAGTCAAGGCTTGTTGGTCCTGGAAAAGGCATTCCATGCCCATTGCCAGAAAGAGCCGACCGGGGGCCGACCCTGCGAAACTTGGTTCGCCGGCCCTGCGCCAAAAGCGACATAAGCGACCAAAGCCAACTGACCCTTTTGTCGCATTTGTCGCTTTTCGCGCACCGATGACTTGCCTTCGCGGCGGACAGACCGGCCCTGGCCGAAGCATGGGAGGAGCCGATCAGCATCATCACTGCGGACAACATCCCATTGGCCGAGGCACAGGCGAGAGCCTGCAACAGATCCAGAATCGTGTTTCCTTTTTCAGGGGGGAAGAACGCACAAAAAAACCGCGCGGGCCTTGACGAATGGGTTATCGCCATGTAATATATATTACATGGACGAAATGCGACCGATTACCGACGTGTTTCGCCAGGCGATTGCCGATAGCGGAATCAGCTTCAAGAAGCTGGAGAAGGAAACAGGAGTTCTGCGACAAAGCCTGATGAAGTTCGCTAGGGGCGAGCAGACACTCCGGGGCGACATGTATGATAAATTGGCCGTCTACTTCGGCCTGGAACTGGTCAAGAAGAAGGGGTAGGTACGATGGGAACTGTATTCAAGAAAACCTTCACGAAGCCGCTGCCCGCCGGCGCCGAACTCTTCACCCGCGAAGGCCAGCAATTCGCCCGCTGGAAAGACACAAAGGGGAAGAACCGCAAGGCACTGGTGACGGCCAGCAAGGACGGTCACGCCCGCATCCTGATCGAGGCGAAGACTTACACTGCCAAGTATCGGGATGGTGGGCTGGTCGTGCGAGAAGTATCGACCGGCTGCCGCGACGAGCAAGCCGCCCGTTCCGTTCTCGCCGAACTGGAACGCCGCGCCGAACTGGTGAAGGCTGGCGTGATGACGCCACAGGAAGATCAAATTGCCGATCATCAGGCAATCGCCCTGGCCGAGCATTTCGACGGCTTTGAAGCCACGCTCCGATCCAAGGGCGTCACCGATGCACACCGCAAGGAAACACGCCGCTGCCTGGACCGGCTCGCCACCGAGTGCATGTTTCGCCGGCTATCGGATCTAAAACGGGGAACCCTCGAAAAATGGCTCACTCAAGAGGCGGCGAAGGGCATGTCCGCAAGGACGCGAAACGCTTACCAGGGGGCCGCGGTTGCCTTCTGCAACTGGTGCGTGGAAAATGACCGGCTCGCCGTCAACCCATTCGACGGGATGCCGAAGGCAAACGAGAAGGCAGACCGCAAGCGAATACACCGGGCCATGACCGAAACCGAGCTGGTGACGCTGCTCGACATGACGCGGGGCCGGCCGCTCCTGGAGGCGATGACGGTCCGCAGGGGAAAGCGGAAAGGGGAAACCTACGCCAAGCTGCGCGACGAAACGAAAGCGAACCTGGAACGTCTGGGGTGGGAACGCGCCTTGACCTACAAGACGCTGATCCTGACGGGGCTTCGCAAGGGAGAACTCACTTCCGTGACCGTGGGCCGGCTGCATCTCGACGCGGACCCGCCGTACATCGACTTGAACGCCGCGGACGAAAAGAACCGGCAAGGAAGCGCGATAATGCTTCGGCATGATCTGGCGGACGATCTTCGGCAATGGCTCGCTGCCGAACTGGTCCGCCTGCAAGCGGACGCGAGAGGACGAGGCGAGCCGATCCCGGCCAAGGTGCCGATGGACATGCCGCTGTTCAATGTTTCCGCTGGCTTGCTTCGCATCCTGAATCGCGATCTGAAAGCCGCGGGAATCTCCAAGGTTGATGAAAGGGGCCGGACGCTCGACGTGCACGCCTTGCGAACGACTTTCTGCACGCTCTTGAGCAAGGGGGGCGTTGCACCACGGACCGCACAAGCCGCAATGCGGCACGCAAGCCTCGACATGACGATGCAGGTTTACACCGACCCGAAGCTCCTGGACGTTCACGGCGCGCTCGACTCGCTGCCGAACCTGCCCTTGGACAATGGACAAAAAGACATTGCCGAAGCCGCAAGAGCAACGGGAACAGACGGATTGCGACGATCTCCGCTTGCACCAACGCTTGCACCAAACTTGGACAAACGGGTGCAAAAGCGGTCATCCGCTGTCAAAATGGCAGGAGTGATTGCGTTCGACGATGGGCAGAGGGATGTTGACGTAACGTCTGATGTGGACAAAAGAAAAGAGCCGCTGACAACTGCTGTCAACGGCTCTCGTAAGTCGGGGCGAGAGGATTCGAACCTCCGACCTCCTGAACCCCATTCAGGCGCGCTAGCCAAACTGCGCCACGCCCCGATTTTTCTCAATCCTCGATGCAGTCAGAATTTACGTCCAGCGGGGTGAGCCTTGCGACTTCCGGACGTTTTGGGGATTATAGGGTCCAGCTAGTTTTTTTACAATGCCTTCGCATAATCTCTCTTCGACACCTTCTGGGCGAAATCTTGCCGATTCTCCACGATGGATTTTATGCTCGCCAGGCCTTTTTCGAAATTGCCGCCGATCATCTTGTCCATGCTCATGAACAGACCAAACAGCTTGCTCATGAAAATCTTCTTTCCGCTCATCGCCCAGGTGACGACGGTTCGATCCCCTTCAGTCTTGAAAGTGAATTCCGTATCGGCGGTGGAGGCGAAGGGCCGGAGAAATTCGAGTTTGATGCGGATCAAATCGTGCGGCCGGCTTTCGATAATGGTCATCTTTCCCTGACCGACCTGATTGTTGCCGTCCCAGGCGAAGACCGCGCCGGTCCCCGACGAAGGGCCGTCGTAGGTGGTCTTCGCCTGCGGATCGGGCTTCAGCCATGGGGACCATGTGTTCAACTTGCGGAGATCGTTCACCTGCGGGAAGACTTCGGCAGACGGCGCGGCGATGGTCGCCGATCTGGCGACGCGGTACTCGGAGGGTTGCATGGCAACGATGGCGGCAAGGACCGCAATGATCGCCGCCAGAACAATCAAAACGATCAGAATCGATTCGACCATTGGCACTGTCCTCCAGGTTCGTGATACGTTCGTCGCTGACCTATCTTATCGTCAACGAGAGCGATTTGGCCACACGCGGCACGGCGCCGAGAAATGTTTGCCATTCAATGCGTTTTTTCCCTTGCCTGGAAGCGACGATTCGGAAACAATGGTGGGTGGAGACTTGCGTTGTTCGACCCACCCTGCGGATCGCTCGGCCTCTTCCGAAGTGAAAGGGCTGTCCATCCGATTCAATTTCAACCCTGGGCGTCACCTTGCGAAGCGTACGCTTTGTCCTGATGCTGATTTCGCTTCCGGCCATGCTGGCCGTCATCGGCTGCGGCAATGACCGGCCGGATGTCATGGAACACCCCAAGGTGCCTCGTTTGCCCGGCACGCAACGGCTCGTCGCCGCCATCGTCTTGCCGAGCGAGCACAACCAGGCTGCGTGGATCTTCCGCATCGTCGGCCCCGAGTTTGCCGTCGCCCGGGCCAAGCCTGAATTCCAGGAGTTCCTGCGCAACCTGCGCTTCAAGGAGCAGAAGCCGGACTGGGAGAAGATCCAGCTGCCCGATGGTTGGAAGCAGGAACTGGACGACAAGAAGAAAACGGTCAAGCACTTGCGTTTCGTGGCCAAGGACGGCGACAACACGAACCTCGAAATGGATTTCTCCAAGTCGGCCGTGAAGGGCTCGTACGATGAGTTCCTCTATAAGATGATGAACATCTGGCGCAAGCAGCTCGGGCTGAAAGAAATCGGTATCGACTACCTGTGCTTCTACGAAAAGCAACGCATCGGCGATTTGTCCATGTACATCGTGGAGACGACGGGGCCCGGCGTCCAGGAGCAGCAGGAAGTGCCCGAGCCGTTCAAGTACGATCTTCCCGAGGGATGGGAGAAAGACGCGCCCGCGCCCTTCAGCGTCGTCAGCCTGATGGTGGAGAAGGGCAATGACGTGGCCCACTTCACCGTGTCCAAGGTTGGCGGCAAATTGTTCACGCACATCAACCGCTGGCGCGAGGAGCAACTCGGGCTCCCGAAAATGGAGTTCGAAAAGCTGGAACCTGGTGATTTGAAGAAGGAAATCCGCGAGTTGAAGGTTCTCGGCTTGAAGGGACACTACGTTGACTTGATCGGCAGAGACATGGGCAAGGGAGGCGACCGAATTCTGGGTGTGATTGTGCCCACGGACGAACAATCATGGTTCTTCAAAATGATCGGCCCCAAGGATCTGATCCGTGAAGAAAAGGCGAATTTTGAGAAACTAGTACAATCCATTGAATTGAAGTGAAAATCATCGTTGAACTGCTCCGCGCTTGCGGAGCAGGGCGACGGCAGCGCTCCGCTGGCGCGTCGCGGCTAAACGATGAATGAACGACGGACAGGAATATCCCATGGAACAAACGGCCATCAAAGCGGGTCTGCCGGCGATGCCTCCAAGCTCGGCGATCACCGCCTCTCCGCGACCGGCGACGGCGCCCAGCCCCAAGCCGACGAAAAAACACTGGCTCTATCGCTGCCTGGAAATCATGGCGTCGCTGCGCATCACCGTCGTGATGTTCGTGTTCGCCATGCTGCTCGTCTTTTTCGGCACCTGGGCCCAGAAGGACGCCGGCATCTTCACCGTGGTCAATCAGTACTTCCACACCGGGATTTGCTGGATTCCGCTCCGCGTCCTGCTCATGCGCAGCGTCGATAGCGATTTCGCCATTCCCTTTCCCGGCGGCTGGGTGATCGGCGGTCTGCTGCTCGCCAACCTGCTCGCGGCCCACGCCATTCGCTTCAAGATGACCTGGAAACGCTCCGGTATCTTGCTGATTCACGGCGGCCTGATCCTCATGATGTTGGGCGAGCTTTTCTACGGCGTCTGGGGCGTCGAATCGCGCATGCTCATCATGCAGGGCGCCGCCTCGGATCACGCCGAGAATGCCCGGACCACGGAACTGGCCATCATCGACCGTTCCGATGCGCACAACGATCGGGAAATCGTCATTAGCGAGAATTTGCTGTCGCGCAAGAACGCCGTGATTCAGGATCCGCTCTTGCCATTCGACGTGGAAGTGGTGCATTACTTTACCAATGCCAGTTTTCGCACCGCCAATCCCAAGGATGACAACCCGGCAACCGTCGGCGTCGGCCTGCGCCGGCTCGCCTTGTGGAAGCCGGAAACGACCGGCGTGGACACCGAACAGTCCGTCGAGGCGCCCGCCGCCTACGTCACGATCAAGGACCGGCGGACTCGCAAGAACCTTGGCACTTTTTTGGTTTCGACGCATTTTACGTTCCTGGAAATGCCGCCCGAGGAAGTGACCGTGGACGGCAAGACCTACGGCATCTCCCTCAGGCAGCAGCGCGAATATCGTTCCTACCAGCTGCAGCTCATCGAATTCCGCCACGACAAGTACACTGGCACGGACATTGCCAAGAACTACTCGAGCAAGGTTCGGCTCATCGATCCGTCGATGAATGAGAATCGCGTGGTGGACATTTACATGAACAATCCGCTTCGCTATCGGGGCGACACCTTGTTCCAGGCGGATCTGCACCCGCTGGCCAAGGGCACGGTTTTGCAAGTGGTGCACAACCGGGCCTGGAACTGGGCCTGGACGCTTCCCTATATTTCGTGCGCCGTGGTCACGTTCGGCATGCTGGTTCATTTCGGCATGCACCTGTTCGGCTTTCTCAAGCGGAGGATGGTGATATGAGTCGTTGGGAACGCTATCTACCCTGGGGCGTCGTCGCCGTGGCGGTTCTGTACCTGGCCTCCTGCGCCATTCCACGGCACGGCAAATACGACGGCTTCGACCTGGACGAGTTCGCGACGCTACCGGTCCTGTTCAATGGCCGGGTGCTGCCGCTGGATAGCGTGGCCCGCAACACGCTCATGGTGGTGAGCGGCCGGCAAACCTTCATCACCAAGGATGATGAAAGGCAGCCCGCCATCGTCTGGCTGATGGACGTTCTGGCCGCCAACACCCGGGCGAAAGTCTGGAGCCGATTCCAGGAGCACGAAGTCTTTCGCATCGAAAACGAGGAGGTTCTGAACATCTTTGGGCTCAAGTTGCGGTCCGGCTTGCGCTATTCCTATGCGGAGCTTGAGCCGAGACTCCACGTGCTCAAGGCCAGGGCCAAGGAATCCGGCCGCAAGGAAAAGGAAAAGACTTCGGACCTCTTCGACCTCAAAGTTCTTGAATTGAGCAAGCATATCAACCTGTTCGATGACATGCTCGAACAAGCAAGCCTGGCCACGATGCCGTTCTTCCGCGAGGATGAGGACAAGCCGTCCTGGGCCTCGCTCTATCAAGTGCGCAACCTAGTGCGAAACGCCCCGGAAGACCAGGTCCGCAATGTGCTGAGCCTGGAATCGGTGAACTGCATGTTCCGCATGTTCAAGGCCTATAGCGAAAAAGATATTCAGGAAAAGAATCTCGATCCGGCCGAGATCGCCGACAAGCGCCGGGAGCAATTGAAGGAAACCAGCGGCGAGTTCAACAAGGCGCTAGTGGAGTATCGCACTTGGCTCAAGGCGAAGATGCCGGCGGAGTATCGCAAGGTCCGCTTCGAGACTTTCTTCAATCGCTTCGCGCCGTTTTACCAGGCGATCGTCCTGAACATCATGGTTTTCCTGCTCGCTTGCTGCTCCTGGCTGACCTGGCAAAAAGGGCTGGGCCGATCGGCGTTCGCCCTGGGCGTCATCGCGCTGCTGGTGCAAACGGCGGCCCTGTTTGCGCGCATGTACATCATGGATCGCCCGTTCGTCTTTGTCACGAACCTTTACTCCTCAGCCGTGTTCATCGGCTGGGGCAGCGTGGGGTTGGGGCTCTTCCTTGAGTATGTGTTTCGCAACGGCGTCGGCTGCGTCGTGGGATCGGTGTGCGGCGCGTCGTCCTTGTTCATCGCCCATTACCTGTCGCTGGACGGTGACACCATGAACATGCTCGTGGCCGTGCTCGACACCAACTTCTGGCTGGCGACGCACGTCACCTGCATCACTTGCGGGTACACGGCCACTTACGTGGCGGGGTTCATCGGCATCTACTACGTGCTGTCCAATTTGTTCAACCCGAATATCAAACCGGAAGCGAATCAGGACACGACTCGCATGATCTATGGCGTCCTGTGCTTCGCGACGATGCTGAGCTTCACGGGCACGGTCCTGGGCGGCATCTGGGCCGACCAATCGTGGGGCCGTTTCTGGGGCTGGGACCCGAAGGAAAACGGCGCCCTCTTGATTGTCTTGATGAACGCCCTGACTTTGCACGCTCGCTGGGCCGGCTTGGTCAAGGCCCGCGGGTTGGCGGTACTGTCGATTCTGGGCAACATCGTCGTTTCCTGGTCCTGGTTCGGCGTCAACATGCTCAGCGTCGGCCTGCACAATTACGGCTTCATGGCCGGCGTGCGCGAGGCGCTGATCGCGAGCGACGTCGGCTTCCTTCTCCTGGCCGGGCTCGGCATGTGCGATCCGAAGCAGGTGCGCAGCTTCTTGACATGGGTCGGTGAAGCGCTCGGCATTTCGGCGGTGGTGCAGGAGAAGGTGGAAGTGCATAGTTAATCGTTCGACGCCGTTTAGCCGCTCGCCTCTGGCGAGCGCGGTTCGTCGGCGGCCTGCTCCGGTCCGCGCTCGCCAGAGGCGAGCGGCTAAACGTAAATCTGCGGCGTTTTCCCATGAAATTTCGTCGCGTTATTCTTTGGACGCTTCCCTTGCCCGTCGGTGCCGCCGTTTGGCTCTGGCTGCACTGGTTGGCGCAGGCGCAGGAACTTCGACCCTATACGCTCCTTGAAGATGGCCTCTATGTCGGCAGCGCCGTGGACCAACCGCCGCCGGGAACGAAGGCCGTGGTCAACCTCTGTGGTCGAAAAGATTCATACACCGTCGAGGCGTCTTTGTGGGAACCGATTCTCGAGGGCGGCGATGAGCCGAATCTCGATTTCCTCAAGCGCATGGTCGATTTCATTGACAAGCAGCGCCGGGCCGGGCGCACGACCTACGTCCACTGCTCGGCCGGCATGAATCGCAGCGTGACGGTGGTCACCGCCTACCTGATGTTCAAGCACGGTTGGTCGCGGGATAAGGCGCTCGCGTTCGTGCAAGAAAAGCGTCCCCAGGCCCAACCGAACCCGACTCTCATGCGTTTGCTGGCCGAGTGGGAGCGGTAGGGTGGGTCGAGGTACTCCGAGACCCACCGAGCAATCGGAATCATGGAGTCATGCCCTATCGCCATGGGACAACGTCGCTGCACGGCATGGTGGGTCTCGCGTTGCTCGACCCACCCTACATCACACGGCCGAGCGCGTTTTTTGTGGATTCCTTTTGTCTGTCCCGCCCGTTTGCGATAAACTGTACATCGCGAACCAAAACTCCGATGCTCGTACTTAGGAGAACCCGATCGTGAACAACGCAACCAGCTCCGCGAACGCCCCACTGGGCCGTCGCCGATTCCTGCAAGCGACCGTGGCCACGGCGGCCGCGTCGGTGTCCGGCATTCCTCTGGTGCACGCCCAGGGCAACGACACGCTCCGCATCGGCTTGATCGGCTGCGGCGGCCGGGGCACCGGGGCGGCGGTCAACGCTCTGCGGGCCGATCCCAACGTTCGCCTGGTTGCCATGGGCGACGCCTTTCGCGATCGGCTCGACCGCAGCCTGGCTGAGCTGCGCCGCGACACCGGCATCGCACAGAAGATCGATGTGCCGCGCGAACGGCAGTTCACCGGGTTCGACAACTATCAGCAGGTCCTGGGCAGCGGCGTCGATGTGGTGCTGCTCTGCACGCCGCCGCACTTCCGCCCGATCCACATCGAGGCGGCCGTCCGGGCCGGCAAGCACATCTTCTGCGAAAAACCCGTCGCCGCGGATTCCGTCGGCGTCCGCAAGGTCATGGCCGCTTGCCGCGACGCCCAGCAGCGACGGCTGTCCGTCGTCCCCGGCCTGTGCTGGCGCTATCACGGCGGCATGCGCGAAACCTTCCGCCGCATCCACGACGGCGCGGTGGGCGATATCACCGCCATTCAATGCACCTACAACACCGGCACCCTCTGGCATCATGCTCGCCAGGAAAGCTGGAGCGACATGGAGTTCCAGGTCCGCAACTGGCTCTACTTCACCTGGCTGTCCGGCGATTTCAACGTGGAGCAGCACATCCACAGCCTCGATAAAATGGCCTGGACGATGCGCGATCAGACGCCCGTCCGCTGCGTCGGGCTCGGCGGCCGGCAGGTGCGCACCGGGCCGGAGTTTGGCCACGCGTTCGATCACATGGCCTGCATTTACGAATATGCCAACGGCGTTCGCGGCTACAGCTTCTGCCGGCAGCAAGCGGGCTGTGCCAACGAGGTGAACGATTTTGTGATGGGCACCACCGGCAAGGTGGACGTGATGGCCCACAACATCACGGGGCAGAATCCCTGGCGCTATCCCGCCGCCCAGCGCCGCAACGACGACATGTACCAGACGGAACACAACGAACTGTTCGCGTCGATCCGCTCCGGCACGCCGATCAACAACGGCGACTACATGTGCAAGAGTACCCTGCTGGCCATCATGGGCCGCATGGCGTGCTACACCGGCCAATCGGTGACGTGGGACCAGGTCGCCAACTCGACGGAGGATCTGTCGCCGCCGCGGTATGATTGGATTCAGCTGCCGGTGGCCCCGGTGGCCCGGCCAGGGGTGACACGACAATCCTAATTTCGCTTGCGGCGTAGCGTGAGCCCACGCTACGCCGCAAGCGGGAGAATACACCATGGCCAAAGAACGCGTGCTGGTCGCCGAGGACAATCCGGAAGGCCTCGAACTGCTCGAGGCCTATCTGAGCGAGACCGACTACGACATCCAGACCGTGACCGACGGCGACGAAACGCTGCGCAAGGCGCGGGAATGGCATCCCGATCTCTTGCTGCTCGACGTGATGATGCCGAAGCTGAGCGGCTTCGAGGTCTGCAAGCAGATCAAGGCCGATCCCGCCACGCGCGACATTGTGGTGCTCATGGTCACCGCCCTCGATCAGCCGAGCGACATCGACCGCGCCGTCGCCGCCGGCACCAACGACTTCTTCACCAAGCCGATCAACAAGACCGAGCTGCTGCTGCGCGTCCGCTCGGCCCTCAGCAGCCGTAAGCTTCCGGGCCAGCTCGACCAGGCGCTGGCGTACATCGACGGCGTGCAGCGGCAGGGGAGCTTGCCGTGAACCGTTTGTGCCTGGCACAAAGCACGGACCGTCGCGCATAAAATGCGGATGGCTGTGCGCGACGCCTCGCTCGTCGTTAAGTTCGAGCCCACAAGGCATTGCATCGACCGTGGGGACCGTCGCGCACGAAATCGCGAATGATACCCTCGCGTGCGCGACGCTCGCCAAGGGTCGATTCCTGCGTCATGTTGCTAACCTTTGGAGTGACTCAACGAGTCATATTCCACCACCTTCGCGGAGACCACGAGTTCTTGTACTTGACGTTCTGCACCGCGGATGATGCAATACGGACGGAGGCAGAAACCGATGATCGATGCAGACCTGGCCCGCCCTTACGCAAAGGAGTATTAGGGTGATTGAATTGAGCAAAGAACAAGGCCAAGCCCTCGCGGCGGCCAAGGAGATTCCGCCGATGGTCCTGGACCCGGAGTCCCGTGAGACATATGTTCTGGTCAAGTCGGCAGTCTTCGATCGCATCAAGCTGCTGCTGCGGGATGACGACGTTGCCCTCAGCAAGCGCGAAGTGGCGGTTCTGGTCGAACGGGCGATGAAAGAATATGACGCGGATGACCCTACACTCGAACTTTACCAGCATGATTAGGGACACTCGATGGCCCACCGCGGCGATGTCATCATTGTGGACTTCCCATTCACGGATGTGCCGACGAAGAAGCGACGCCCCGCAGTGGTAGTTCAGGCCGAAGCGTACAATCTGACGATCGCCAAAACCGTCGTTGCCATGGTCACCGGCAATCTTCTCCGGGCGGCCGATCCAGCTCATTTGTTTGTCGATCCAAAATCACCCGATGGCGCATCCTCGGGGCTTCGAGCAACGTCGTTGGTGTCGTGTTACAATTTGATCACGATAGAGCAGGATGATATTCTCAAGGCCCTGGGGCAACTGTCGCCCGTGCTCTTGCAAAGGCTGGACGAATGCCTGAAGGCGGCGCTTGGTTTGCAATAGTTTCGATTGGAGATTTACGATGCGTGGAACATGGATCCTGTCGTTGGCCGCAAGTCTCGTCGCGGCCGCCCCTGCGCTGGCGTTCCAAGAACAGAAGCCCGCGAACCCCTTGCCCGCAGATATCGTCGCCGCGTGGGAGAAGGCGGGCGCTCGGGTCGGCTGGATGGGGCTGGACACTCGCTGGTTTCGGCCGGTCGGGAAACCATGGACCGAAGGAAACATTCCTGCCTTTGAGTTTAGCGCGTGGCAGCCGGGCATGCTCAGCCAGCTGCCTCAGCCTCAGCGCGGATTCGCCCTCACTTTCCGTATGGCGCAGGTGCCCGATGCATTATTGAAAGAGCTGTCCGGATTGACATCGCTGCAAACGTTGGACCTCTCAACGACGCAACTGAACGGCACTGGACTTAAGGAGTTGGTTGGACTGAAGTCTTTGATGACGCTCAACCTTCAAGGGGCAAAAGTGACCGATGTCGGACTGAAAGAACTGGCGGGGCTGAAGTCCGTGCAAACGCTAGGCCTCGGCCGGACGGAAATTACGGACGCCACGCTGAAAGAGTTCGTCAGAATGAAGTCTTTGCAGACGCTAATTCTCGACATGACACATGTTTCTGACGCCGGACTGAAGGAAGTGCCCCAAATAGAGTCTCTGCAGATGCTGTCTCTTCAGAAAACGGCGGTGACGGACGTTGGCGTGAAGGAGCTTGCTGGCATGAAAAGCTTGAGGAGGCTAATTCTCAATGAAACGCAAGTGACGGACGGGGCACTCATGCATTTGTCAAAAATAAACTCTCTCCGCATGCTGAGGCTCGCTGACACGAAAGTAACAGACGCGGCGCTCAAGAATTTGGCTGAACTGGATTCTCTTCAGACTCTGAGCCTTGATGGGACGAAAGTGACAGATGCTGGGATGAAGGAACTCTCCCGGTTCAAGTCGCTGAAGGTGCTAGACCTCGGGCGAACTGAAGTCTCGGATGCTGGGCTCAGAGAGTTGGTCGGGCTGGAGTCATTACAGTCTGTGAACTTGGGAGACACTCGCGTGACGGATGCCGGGCTAAAGGACCTCGCTCGCCTCAAAAATTTGAAGGGGCTATTTCTGCCTGGTACGAAAGTGACCGACGTCGGGCTGAATCAATTGGCCGGGCTGAAGTTTCTTCTGGAACTATACCTCTCCGACACGGAAGTGACGGACGCGGGTATCGCCAGATTGCAGAAGGCACTCCCTGGAGCCAAGATCAGTCGCTAACCGCGATATGGCATCCGCGTGCCCAGCAATTAGTCGTTGTCCACGCGGAAGGATGCGATGGTGGTGCGTTACGAGGGCTTGCGCTCCACCATTGAGTCCGCCGCCCCGCTGAGGCGAAAGACACATCGGTGTCACTCACGCATATAATCTCTTCATGCCCACACAAGAACATCGCCGGCTGCAAGAAATCACCGACGACATCCATTCCTGGCGTCGCTGGGGGCCGTACCTCAGCGATCGCGCCTGGGCCACCGTGCGCGAGGACTACAGCGCCGACGGCGACGCCTGGGCGTATTTGCCGCACGACCTGGCCCGCAGCAAGGCGTTTCGCTGGGGCGAGGATGGCGTCGCGGGGATTTGCGATCGCTTCCAGCTCCTGTGTTTCGCGCCGGCGTTCTGGAATGGCGTCGATCCGATTTTGAAGGAACGGCTCTTCGGGCTCACGCCGGCGGAGGGCAATCACGGCGAGGACGTCAAGGAATACTATTTTCATCTCGATAACACGCCGACGCACTCGTACATGAAGTTCCTGTACAAGTATCCTCAAAAAGAGTTTCCGTACGACCAGCTCGTCAAAACGAACCAGGCGGCCCAAGGGCAGGGGCCCGAGTTCGAACTGGTCGATACGGGGATCTTCGAAGAAAATCGCTATTTCGACATTGTCATCGAGTACGCCAAGGCCGATGCGGAGGACGTGTGCATTCGCATCGAGGCGTTCAATCGTGGGCCGGACGCGGCGCCGCTGCACATTTTGCCGCAGCTCTGGTTTCGCAATACCTGGGCGTGGAGTGAAAAGCCGGGGCCGGAGCCGGTGATTCGGCCTGGTCTGACGGGTGCCGGATTCGTGAGTCTGGTGACGGACGATTCGGGGGTCGAGAGCCTCAGCAATGTGCCGGTGCATTATCGGTTGGGGCCGCGCACGCTCTATGGTTGTGCGGGCGGGCAGTTGCTGTTCACGAACAACGAAACCAACATGGAACGCGTTTTCGGGGACGGCCAGGTGAGCCGCAGCCGGTTTGTCAAGGATGCGTTTCATCGCTGGGTGATTCAGGGGGAGGATTGTCTCAATCCGGAGAGGTACGGGACGAAGACGGCGATCCATTATCATTTTCCGGCGGTGCCGGCGGGTGGGTCGGTGGTGGTGCGGTTGAGGCTGGCGGGGACTGGTTTCCAACCGGTCCAGGGGCCGGGACTCGGACCGGTTACAAACCGGTCCCCACTCGATGACATCATCACGCAGCGGCGGGCTGAAGCGGACGAGTTTTATCAACATCTGCAAAAGCCTGGCATGAGCGACGATGAACGGCTCGTGCAGCGGCAGGCTTTGGCGGGACTGTTGTGGACGAAGCAAAGCTACCTGTTCGACGTCAACGTCTGGCTCAAGGGCGACTTCCCCGATTTGCCGCCGCCGGCTTCCCGGTGCAAGATTCGCAATCAGCACTGGAAACACTTGACCTCGATGCGCGTCATGTCGCTGCCGGACAAGTGGGAGTATCCGTGGTTTGCCGCGTGGGACCTGGCGTTTCAGTGCGTCGCCCTCGCCCTGGTGGACTGCGTCTTCGCCAAGGAGCAGCTCTGGTCGCTCTTGTTCGAGCAGTTCCAGCATCCCAACGGCCAGATCCCGGCGTATGAATGGGAATTCTCCGATCTGAATCCGCCGGTGCATGCCTGGGCCGTGTGGCGCGTCTATAACATGGATCGAATTCGTTCGGGCAAGGCGGACCGGCGTTTTCTCGAACGCTGCTTCCACAAGCTGCTCATCAACTTCGCCTGGTGGATCAACAAGGTCGATCGCGAAGGCAACAACATTTTCGAGGGCGGGTTCCTCGGCCTGGACAACGTCACTGTCATCGACCGCAGCTGCACTGTTTGCAGGGACGGCGCCGTGCTGGAGCAGGCCGACGCCACCGGCTGGATGGGCATGTTCTGTCTCAACATGATGCGCATCGCCCTGGAACTGGCCAAGGAAAACTCCACCTACGAAAGCCTTGCCACCAAGTTTTTCCAGCACTACGCCTACGTCGCCGCGGCCATGAAGAACATGGGGAATCGGGATTTCTCGCTCTGGGACGAACAGGATGGCTTCTTCTATGACGTGCTGCGTCATCCCAACGGCTCGTTTCGCAAGTTCTCGGTGCGTTCGCTGGTCGGGATCATTCCGCTCTTCGCCGTGGAGCGACTCGAGATTCCCTGGATCAAGCCGTTCAAGGAATTCACCGCGTGTCTCAACTGGTTCCTCAACCTGCGCAAGGACCTGGTCAAGGGTGTGGTACACACGGGGGAGCACGATGGCATCGTGACGCACGCTCTGACCATCGTCAACCAGGAGCAGATCGTGCGCATTCTGTCGCGCGTCTGGGACCCGAGCGAGTTTCTCTCCGATCACGGCGTCCGCAGCCTGTCGAAGTATCATGAAAAGCACCCGTTTCATTTCGCCGGCAGCAGCGTCAGCTACGAGCCGGCCGAGGCGGCGGAGAAGATCAAGGGCGGCAACTCCAACTGGCGCGGCCCGATCTGGCTGTCACCGAACTTCCTGCTCATCGAATCGCTGCGCAAGCTCGGCAAGGCGTTCGGCTCGTCGCTGACCGTGCCGACTGCCGCCGGATCGTTGACGTTGGACGAACTGGCCCGCGATCTCGCCGAGCGGCTCATGCGGCTCTTCGTCCGCGACCGGAATGGTCGGCGTCCGTGTCTCGGCGACGTGCGAATGTTTCAGGAAGATCCGCACTGGCGCGATAATATGCTGTTCTACGAGTATTTTCACGGCGATAATGGCATGGGACTCGGAGCGTCGCACCAGACGGGCTGGACGGCTTTAGTGGCCTCGTTATTAGATGAGTGGCGGCGGTAAAGAAATTCTCTCGCAAAGGCGCCAAGACGCAAAGAAGAGATGGTTGAAAATGTCCTGACTTCTTTGCGCCTTGGCGTCTTTGCGAGAGATTTTTTCAGGATCAACCCATGAGCAACCGCTGGAACTTACGCGTGATGGATGGCAAAAGCGTCTACGTGGCGGCGTTGACGGGGTCGGCGGAGATTGGCCGGCAGCAGAGCAAGGACGAGAAGCATCCGTCGCATTTCCAGTCGTCTGACGGCTGGCGCGTGGTCATAGCACCTCTGGAGGAGATCACGGTTTCCCGCAAACATCTCGTCGTCAAGCCGCTCGCCGACGGCAGGTTCCTGCTCAGCAACAAGAGCGCCAACCAGGGCGTCGGTTTGCCGAGCGGCCAGGAGCTGGTTCCCGGAGCTTCGACGCAGATTGACTTCCCGGTGTCGCTGCGTGTGGGGAACAAATCGGTGCGCATGGAGCTCGAGGAGGCGATGGAAAGCCTGCCGCAGGCCACGATCGCCCCCGGATCCGGCAGCAACCTGGCCGACATGTTGTCCAGCTTCACCAAGGGCAAGGGCCCGGCGCCGGCGATGGACGCCGACCAGCTCATGCACTGGATTCAAGCGTTTCTCGGGCTGCTGCACAGTGCGGCCGGGTCGGAGGATTTTTACGTCAAGGCGGCTCGCTCACTTGTCGATCTGGTCCATCTCGATTCAGGCCGGGTGCTTTTCTGGACGGGAACGAAATGGGAGCCGAGGGCGGTGCAAACGCGCGCAGACCTCAAGTCGGATCCGCGTTGGCGGCCCAGCAACCGCGTGCTCAGCAACCTGGCCGACGAAAAGAAGACATTCTGGCAAGTCCCGGAAATGGGCTCATCCATGGCCGGCATCGATGCGGTCGTCGCGGCGCCGATTCTCGATCGCAAGGGCGAGGTCATCGGCGCTCTCTACGGCGAACGGCGTGTCAGCGGCATGTCGCGAGGCTATCAGCCGATCTCCCAGCTCGAAGCCATGCTCGTCGAGGTCCTGGCCAGCGGCGTGGCGGCGGGGTTGGCGCGCGTCGAACAGGAGCAAGCGGCCTTGCGGGCCCGCCTGCAAATGGAGCAGTATTTCACCACCTCGTTGGCCGCCAAGCTGGTCGATCATCCCGAGCTGCTGGTCGGTCGCGATACCTTGGTCAGCGTCCTTTTTTGCGACATTCGTGGCTTCAGCCGGATCAGCGAAAAGCTGGGGCCGACGCGCACGGTCGAATGGATTTCCGATGTCATGGGCGTTCTATCGGAGTGCGTGCTGGAACACGACGGCGTGGTGATGGATTACATCGGCGACGAGCTGATGGCCTTGTGGGGCGCCCCCGAGGATCAGCCAAAACACGCCATGCTCGCTTGCCGGGCGGCCCTGGCCATGCGCAAACGGCTGCCGGCTCTGGGCGAGCGCTGGCAGTCGATTTTGCAGGAGCCGCTGGACGTGGGTATTGGCATCAACAGCGGCATCGCCCAGGTCGGCAACGTCGGCTCCAAAATCAAGTTCAAGTATGGGGCGCTGGGCAACACCGTCAACCTGGCGAGCCGCGTGCAGGGGGCGACGAAGTATCTGAAAGCGCCGGTGCTGATCACCGATGCCACGCACGCCGGGCTCGACGGCGGCTTCGCCACGCGCCGGCTTTGCCAGGTGGCCGTGGTCAACATCGCTCAGCCGGTGACCTTGTTCGAACTGGTGGGATCCGGCGACGTTGCCTGGAGCGGGTTGAAATCGGCCTATGAGCAGGCGCTGGACGATTACTCTCGAGGCGATTTTCGGGCGGCGTGCCGTATTCTGGGCCGGCTGGTTCCCGATCATCCCGAGGATGGTCCGTGCTTGATCCTGCTGGCACGGGCGGTGGCGTGTTTGGTCGAGGAACCTGACCAGTTCGATCCGGTGATGGTGCTGCCGGGGAAATGAACCCGCTTGCGGATTAGCGTGGGCGCACGCTAAGCCGCAAGCGGCAATTTCAAACAACATTCCAAAAGGAACCGTCATGACCAATGATTCAACGGCGAACCCAACTGTTATCCTCGATCTGCTGATCGCGTTTCGCCGTTCCAAGGCCATGTTCGCGGCCGTGTCGCTCGGAGTCTTCGACGCCCTGGAACATGGACCCAAGACTGCCGCGGCACTCGCCGGAGAAATCAAGGCGAACGCCGACGCCCTGGGCCAATTGCTTGATGCGTGCGTTGGCATGGGGCTATTGCAACTTGGGCCCAGCGGTTACGCCAACACGGCGGCCGCGTCCGCATTTCTGTGCCGGCACAGTTCGCGGCGGCTGACGGGATACTTGATCTACTCGAACGATGTGCTCTGGAAGCTTTGGGAGCATCTTGAAGATGCGGTGCGGGAAGGGACGCATCGCTGGCAGCAAACTTATGGATGGGACGGGCCGATCTTCGCTAACTTCTTTCGCACGGATGAGGCCAAGCGCGAGTTTTTGCAGGGCATGCACGGCTACGGCCTGATCTCCTCGCCGCAGGTGGTGGCATCGTTCGACCTAAGCCGATTTCGCCGGCTCGTCGATCTGGGCGGGGCGACGGGGCATCTGACGGTCGCGGCCTGTGAACGCTATCCGTCGCTGCACGGCGTCGTCTTCGATCTGCCGGACGCGGTGCCGCTGGCGCGGGAGATGGTCGCTGCGTCGCCGGTTGCCGATCGGGTGACGGTGCAGGCGGGGGACTTCTTCACGGATCCGTTGCCGGAAGCGGATCTTTTCGCGGTGGGCCGAATTTTGCACGATTGGTCGGAGGACAAGATCCGCATCCTCTTGCGCAAGGTCCACGAACGGCTGCCGGCGGGGGGCGCCTTGCTCGTGGCGGAGAAACTGATCCAGGATGACCGGAGCGGACCGATATGGGCGCAGATGCAGTCGCTCAACATGCTCGTTTGCACCGAAGGCAAGGAGCGCACCCTCGCGGAGTACGAAGCACTGCTGAAGGAAGCGGGATTCGCGGAGGTTCAGGGTCGGCCCACGCCGTCGCCGCTGGACGCGGTGCTGGCGATCAAACGTTGAACCTCTCGTTCCCAGGCAGAGCCTGGGAACGAGAGTTAAGAACCCTTGCGGCGCTTGCGTCCGGGAATGTTCTTGGCTTTGCGTCGTCGCTTGGCGGCGGTGCGGAGTTCTTTGCGTCGCATGTCGATGGTCCTTTATTGAGGCCAATGAAACACGTTTCAAGGTAAGAGGCGTATTATAGCAGACCGTCGCGGCAATGTCGCAAAGATTGGATTTGCACAATAAAGTAGGTCGGGCTTTCCAGCCCGACGTGTTTGAAAATGCGTCGGGCTGGAAAGCCCGACCTACGATAAATGCGCTCCGATCTTGCGCACGAAAAAACCGGCGAGCAACACAACTCGCCGGTGTCGAGGAGGGGGACGTTGAGTTAGGAGTTCGCGAGCCGTTTGTCGTTCTGCTCGGTCAGGATCGCTTCACGCACCCGGCGCGTCTGAGCCAGCACGAAAGCGACATCGCGAAGCATGTTGTCCACTTCGCGGCGCAGATGCCGAGAAGCGGGGCGGGTCTTGCGCGAGCGTGGCGTCGATTCGCGTTCGCATACAGCAATTGCCTCGATCATGATAAGCTCCTTTATGGCGAATGTTCGGTCTTGATTTCGCTTTCACGATTAAGTGAATAGCAATCAATGTGCCAGATCGCGATTTCTTTGGCTCATTGCCATAAAACACGAAGCGCAAGATGGTTGCGGACTGGGCAACCTGGTGAAACCTGTTGGCGTCGGTAGTGTACAGATTGTAACTTCTTCTGCGATGCAAGAAATTCTTGCAGCGAACGACCAATTGGCGAGCCGGGGGCGTTAGCCCCCGGAGTTGGGATGAATACTCACTCGGGGGGTAACGCCCCCGGCTCGCCCAAAAAAACGATTGGATTGAATCAATTACGCCATTCGTCTATATTTCAGCAGTTCGCCTCACATCTCTTCCAGGACAAGGAGGAAAACATGAACGCGTCGCGATGGTTTGGAACAGCGCTGATCCTGATTTTTGGCGGCCTCGTGCTCGGCCGAGCGGACGATCCCGTCAAAGTCGCCCAGCCGGCCCAGCAGCAGGCCAAGGACATCGACCTGGTCATCTGCCTGGACTGCTCCAACAGCATGGACGGCCTCATCGACTCCGCCAAGGCGAAGTTGTGGGACATCGTCAACGACTTCAACAAGATCAAGGCGCCCCGGCCCAATCTGCGCGTCGGCCTCTACTCCTATGGCAACGACGGCTACGATGCCACGGTCGGCTGGGTGCGCAAGGAAGTCGATCTGACCAGCGACCTGGATCTCGTTTACCAGAAGCTGTTCGCCCTGAAGACCAACGGCGGCACCGAGTACGTCACCCGCGTTTGCCGGGATGCGGTCCGCGATCTCAAGTGGACGCAGCAGGCGGGCGCCCTCAAGCTCGTCTTCGTGTGCGGCAACGAACCTGCCTCGCAGGACCCGATCGTCTCCCTCAAGCAGGCGGCGGAATTCGCCCTCAGCAAGGGTATTTACATCAATCCCGTCTACTGCGGCGACGCCAATGATTCCGACGCCCGCGACTGGAAGCAGTTTGCCGGCCTGAGCGGCGGCCAGTTCGCCACCATCGATCAAAACGCGGCCAAAGTCGCCGTCGCCACGCCGATGGACAAAGACCTGGCTGAACTCGGGGTCAAACTGACTGACACGTACGTTTACTACGGCGAAAGCGGCGACGCAAAAAAGGAGACTCAGATAACCGTGACGAAGAGGGCCACCGGCATCAGTGCCTCGGCGGGGGCATCATGTGCGGTGTTCCGCGGCAGCGCCCTGTACAAGACCGCTGATTGGGACCTGGTCGAACGTTGCAAAGCTGACCCCAAGTTCGACGTCGGCAAGCTCCCAGCCAACCAATTGTGCGAAAGCATGCGCAAGATGACGCCGGAGGAACGGTTGACCCATGTGAAAGACATGGCCGGCAAACGAGCGGCGATTCAGAAGGAGATCGCCGAACTCGAAAGCAAACGGCAGACGTTCATCGCCGCCGAGCTGAAGCGCGATGCCGAGACCAGGGCCAAGAACGCGCCGGCCGCAGCGGCGCCGCCGCCCCTGGAAAAAGCCCTCACCGACTCAATCCGCAAACAGGCGGAGAAGAAGGGCTTCGCGTATTGAGAGTTCTCGTTCCCAGGCTCTGCCTGGGAACGCATTGCTTGCGAGGCTCTGCCTCGCGTCTCAGGCCGCCCGGCGACGTTTATTTGCCCCGGCCTCACACGCGAGGCAGAGCCTCGCTGGCAGTGCGTTCCCAGGCAGAGCCTGGGAACGAGGCTTGTTATTTTTCCGTCGCCTGAATGCCCGCCAAATTGTTCCCAATCGTCCGGCAAATATCATCCAGCGGCAAATGACTCATGTTGCTCGTCGCGAATGGATTCTGCAATTCCACGCCGATTTGCTCCAGGGCGATCAACGGATAGACAACCATCATGGTGATGAACGGCATCAGCCAGTCGCTCTCCATCTTGTGCAAGAGAGCGAACGGCACCGTCAAGAAAAACACCACGAGGAATCGTCGAATCTGGATCGAGAACACGAGCGGCAACGGCGTCTTCAGAATCTTCTCGCACGCACCGATGTGATCGATGAGCAGACCCCGTTCGCGATCCGCCAGCATAAACGCAAATGAGTCCATGCCCTGTTCCCTGGCCTCGCGCAGCAAATCCGCCAGCTTGCCGGCGACGAAGCTGGGCATGTGCTCCGCCCGATCGATCCGGGCCGTCTCATCGGGCCCAACCAGGTTCGCCACCTCGGCCCCAGCGACCTGGCCGCGCAGATGCGACCGGGCGACCCAGGGAAAGACGGACGTCCAGCCAACCAGGTTCTGTCGCCACCCAGAGTCTGCGGGTCCATAAGCGAGTGACGTGATCACCAGATTACGGCACTGGTTGACGATACCGCCCCAGTGCCCGCGGGCCTGCCACCAGCGGTCGTAGCCCGCGTTAGTGCGGATGACCAGCATGGTGCCGAGCAGCGCCCCGGCAATCTCATAGGGCGGCACTTCGAGGGCCAGTTGAATTTGGTACTTGTGCTCGAGAATCTCTGCCGCCAACCAAACCGCGGCGGCGAAGAGGCCGTAGCCGATCACCTGAGGCCAAATATGCGGCGTGATGGACCCTTGCAGGGCCCACGCTTCGCGCCAAAAACTCCCCAGGGTCCGTGGACTCATGGCAATTGGCCTTCGTAGCCGCAGGCTTCAGCCTGCTAAAGCGTGGGTCAGGATTCCGATCCTGACGTGGCATGCGGACGGTCAGGGTCGGAATCCTGACCCACGGGCTAAAGCCGGCTTAAGCCTGCGATATGACCACCTCGCAATCAGATTTCGAAAGTATTTCGCCTTCTCGACGCCAGTTCGGTATCCGGAAAACGATACTCGGCCAACGGAACGAACTGGCTGGAACGCGGCTCATACGCATACACCTCGCCGGTCTCGATGACGTAGACCCAACCGTGCAAATGCAGATCGCCCTTGACCAGACGCGAGCCCACGGCCGGCAGCGTGCGCAGGTTTTCCAGTTGCACCAGCACATTCTCTTCAATGGCCGTGTCCAGCAGCAGATCCCCGTCGAGCTGGGCATAGTTATCCTGCACGATGCGCCGCGTCATCTCGGCGTAACCGAGCCAGGACGCCATGGCCGGGAGCCTCGCCAGTTTTTCCGGCTGCAGCAGGCCGCGCATGGCGCCGCAGTGGGAATGGCCGCAAATGATGATGTCCTTCACCTCCAGGGCGGTCACGGCATATTCGATGGTCGCCGCCTCGCCGCTGTTGGAGGCGCCATGGGGCGGCACGATGTTGCCGGCATTGCGCAGAATGAACAAGTCGCCGGGTTTGGAGCGCGTCAGCAGGTTGGGATCGATGCGCGAGTCGGAGCAAGTGATGAACAGCGTGTCGGGATTCTGCCGCCGGGACAGTTGCTCGAAAAGCTCCTGGTGCGTGCGAAAGGCCTCTTGCTGGAAGTGGTGGATGCCTTCGATCAGCTTTTGCATGGTATGTGCTCCTCAAAGGATCGGCGAGCGGGGGGCATTAGCCCCCTGAAAGTATATGAATGCTAAATCAGGGGGCTAACGCCCCCCGCTCGCCATGCTTGCGGGATGGACGAATGACGTCGCAACTCCCAAGTTACTCTTATGCTCCCGAACCACAAAACCAAAATCGTCGCCACCATCGGCCCCGCCTCCGATTCCCCGGAGATGCTCCAGCGGTTGATCCGCGCCGGCGTGAACGTCGCCCGGCTCAACTTCTCTCATGGCGATTTCGCCAAACACGGTGAAGTGATCGCCCGCATTCGCGAGGCTGAGCGTGCCACCGGACGGCGCGTCGCCATCATGGCCGATCTGCCGGGGCCCAAAATGCGGCTCGGCAAGATCGACCCGGAGCCGATTCTGCTTCGGCCCGGCGACGCTTTCACCTTGACCAGCGACGACATTGTCGGCGACCAGCGGCGCGCGTCGATGAGCTTCGAACGTCTGCCGCAAGTCGTGAAGCCCGGCGACCGCTTGTTCCTCAACGATGGTCTCGTGCAATTGCTGGTCGAAAGCGTTTCGGGCAACGAGGTGCACACGATCGTGGCCGTCGGCGGCGAGCTGCGTTCGCGCAAGGGCCTGAATCTGCCGGGCATCAACCTGGGGATGAGCGCCTTCACGGACCACGATCGCGCCTGTTTGCAATTTGCCCTCGCCAATGGGGCCGACGCGGTGAGCCAATCGTTCGTGGAATCGGCCGCGGACATTGAAGCGGTGCGTGCGGCGGCGGCCGCCGTTGGCAAGCGGCCATTCCTCATCGCCAAGATCGAACGGGCCGGGGCACTGGAGCATTTCGACGACATCCTGCAGGCGGCGGACGGCATCATGGTGGCCCGCGGCGATCTGGGCGTCGAGGTGCCGGTGGAAGAAATTGCCATGACTCAGAAGCAACTGATCGCCAAGGCCAACCTGGCGGCCAAGCCTGTAATCACGGCGACGCAGATGCTCGAGTCGATGACGTTCAGCCGTTTGCCGACGCGGGCCGAGGCGACCGACGTCGCCAACGCCATCCTGGACGGCACCGATTGCGTCATGCTGTCGGGCGAGTCGGCGATGGGAAAATATCCGGAAGAGGCGGTGGCGATGCTCGCCAAGATCGCCGCCGCCACCGAACCGCGCCGGCCCATCGCCCGGCTCGACGACCTGCGTACCATGGCACACCAGCAACCGCTCTTGACGGCCGCCCAGGCGATCGGGCCGGTGGTCGAGCATGCCTTGCACAGGGTGCCATGCGCCGCGGTATTTGTGTCCACGCTCAGCGGCGCCACCGCCCGCATGATTTCGCGATTCAAACCGGCCGTGTGGATTGTGGCGCCGTGTGCTCATGCGGCAGTGTGCCAGGGCTTGATTTTCTCGTACGGTGTGCGGCCGGTGCATTGCGACGAGGTCCCGGAAGATTGGCAAACGTTCATCGAAGGATGGTTGCGTGAGAGGCACGTGCCGGGCCGAATCGCGATGCTCGTGGCGGGGCCGTCGCTGAAGAATCCTGATGCCAATCACCGTGTCGAATTCATACGAACTCACGACAGCGGCACATCATAGTACTCGAGCAGCCTGACATCATGGCGGGAACGTAGGTGACATGATGAATCCGCTCCTGGATCGGATCGCCAAGACGGTGCTCTATGAGGGATACATCCTCTATCCGTACCGGCCCGCGCTAAAGAACCGGCAGCGCTGGAACTTCGGCGGCCTGGTCCCACCGGCGTACAGCCTCGCTCAATGCGGCACGGAAGCCTGTACGATGCAGACCGAGTGTCTGGCTGCCGGAGGAGCCGGTTCCAGGCTGGCCGTGACGGTGCGGTTTCTCCATCTCGTGGACCGTCAAGTTGGAGAACTGACGCCGCCGTCGCTGGAATGGCCAACCGATCGAGAGCCTCCCTTCCACGCCGTCGAATCGCTGGAGATCGGCGGCCAACGCTTCTACGCCTGGCAAGAAGCCGTGGAGCGCACCATTCAGTTGCCGAACACCAGCCTGGGAGAAGTCGCGGATCGGCCGCTGTCAGCGCAGTTTCGCTTTCCACGCCAAAACAATCTCGAGCCTCTTCGCTGTCCCGCGGGGCAGATCGCCGGCATCCTGGTCCGCCAGCAGCAAGCCATCGAGGGATCGGTTGAAATGTCCACCGAGCGTGTGGGGGACGGTCGGTTCAAGCTGCGCGTGCGGATTCGAAATCAAACCCCCTTGGCCGACGCGGGCCTGAGGAGCCGGGACAAGGCCATGTTGCACAGTCTGGTCGCGACACATACGATCCTGACAATTGACGGCGGCGAGTTCAAGTCGCTGATGGATCCTCCCGAGGAGTGGCGTACGCTGGCCGCCGATTGCCGCAACGAGGGGACATGGCCGGTCCTCGTGGGTGACAACGGCGCCACGGACGTCATGCTTTCCGCGCCCATTATTTTATATGATTACCCGCAGGCGGCGGCGGAGAGCGCGGGAGACTACTTCGACGCCACCGAAATTGACGAGATGCTCGCTCTGCGCGTGTTGACCCTTACCGCAGAAGAGAAAGAGGCGATGGCGGCGATCGATGAACGGGCGCGCGCGATCTTGCAGCGGACGCACTCCTTGGCCGAGCAGCAGTTGCGCGGACTTCACGGGGCTGTCCGCGACGGAGGAGACTCATGACCAACGCCTTGAAGCCAGGCGACCGCGTGCGGCTTCGACCCCGGAGTCACGGAGATGTCCTCGATCTGTTCCTGCGCGGCAAGACCGCCATCATCGAAGCGATCGAACAAGATTTCGAGGATCGCGTCTATCTCGCCGTTGTCGTGGAAGATGATCCCGGCAAGGATCTTGGCATGCAGCGCAAGGCTGGACATCGCTTCTTCTTCAGCGTCGATGAAGTTGACTTGCTTCCCGGCGAATAATTCGCGCTGGCGGCGTCAAGTGGCCAATGAGTTATTCCCTCGAACGACACCAGGGTAAGGGCGGCATGGCGAAATCACGGATACTCATCGCAGGCATTGGCAATATCTTTCGGGGGGACGACGGGTTCGGCGTGGCGGTGGCGCACCGCCTGGCTCAGTGCGGGTTGCCAGTCGAAGTGCGTCTCGTCGATTTCGGAATTCGCGGCTTCGATTTGGCGTACGCGCTCATGGACGATCTCGAGCTGGCGATTCTCGTGGACGCTGTGACATTGGGCGGCCCGCCCGGTACGCTGTACGTGGTGGAACCCGCGCTTGACGATCCGGCCAAGCCGAGCGAACCTTGCGAAACCCATGGGATGAATCCCGGCAGCGTTTTCCGCATGGTGCAAGCGACGGGACGAAAGCTGCCGCCCCTGCGGCTGGTCGGCTGCGAGCCGGCGACACTGGGCAGCGACGAGGATATTGCGCTGGGCCTGAGCGAAGTCGTCCAGGCACGCGTGGACGAAGCGGCTCGGATCGTCGAAAAACTCGTCGCGGATGCTCTGGCATGAAGGAGAAGCAATGACTGGCCAGGAGACGATTCCCCATGGACGCAATTCGCAGCACGAATCGGCGATCGAAGTCATGGACATTTTGTGGCTGACTGCCGGACTGGGTTGTGACGGCGACACGATTGCCATGACTGCCGCGGCGCAGCCGAGTGTCGAGGATTTGGTCCTGGGCGCCATCCCGGGGATTCCCAGGGTCCGCTTGCATAACCCTGTGCTCGCCTACGCGAATGGGGACGAGTTCCTCGTGCCCTTCCATCAGGCGGCCCAGGGGCAGCTCGATCCCTTCATTTTGGTCGTTGAAGGTTCGATACCGAATGAGAAGCTGAAGACCGAAGGTTACTGGGCGGCGCTCGGGACCGATCCCGCGACGGGGCAACCCATCCTCACGTGCGATTGGATCGACCGCCTGGCTCCCAGGGCCTGGGCGATCGTCACGGCCGGAACCTGTTCCGCCTACGGCGGCATTCACGCGATGGAGGGCAATCCGACCGGAGCCATGGGACTGCCCGACTACCTTGGCTGGCAGTGGCAATCGAAAGCGGGTATTCCGATCGTCTGCGTGCCGGGTTGTCCGGTACAGCCGGACAATTTCATGGAGGTGATCCTTTATCTTCTCCAGCAGGCGGCGGGCCACGCTCCCATGATCCCCCTGGATGAAGCGCTCCGGCCACGCTGGCTGTTCGGCCCGACGCTGCATGAGGGCTGCGACCGGGCCGGATATTACGAGCAAGCCGATTTCGCGAACCGATATGGCGAAGTGCAGTGCATTGTCAAGCTCGGCTGCTGGGGCCCTGTCGTTCAGTGCAACGTCGGCAAACGCGGTTGGATGGCCGGCATTGGCGGCTGCCCCAATGTCGGCGGCATCTGCATCGGCTGCACGATGCCGGGCTTTCCCGACAAGTTCATGCCATTCATGAATATGCCGCCGGGAGCCTACCTATCGACCACCGCCGTGGGAACGTACGGTCGCACGATTCGGGCACTGCGCAAGTTCACCCAGGAGTCGATGAACAAGGAACCCGTCTGGCGAACGCCTGATGCCCCGGTTGAGAAACCATGATGGATGAACAGGAATTCCTGCGCCGGATTGGCCGCATCGAAGCGCTCGTCCAGTGCCTGGAGGCACTCGCCGATCCGCTGGCGCGCGTCCAGGCACGGGAGCTGGTGCAAGCGGTCCTCGATCTTCACCGCGTCGGTTTGACCAGGCTTCTCGCGCTGATTCTGGCGGCGCCCGGCGGCGGCGGCCGCCAAATCCTCGACGCCTGCGCGGAAGATGAGTTGGTGCGAAGTCTGCTGCTGCTGCACGGCCTGCATCCGCGCGATCTCGAAGCGCGCATCCTCACCGCACTCGAAACGGTGCAACCCTTCCTGGAAGCGCAGCAAAGCAGGGTGGAGCTGCTCGGTGTCGCCCAAGGAATTGTGCGCTTGCGGCTTCACCGAGATCGCGAGGGCGCGCCGTTGCTGCTGCAAGCACTGCGCGAGTCGGTCGAAGCAGCCGTGGGGGCGGCCGCTCCCGACGCTGCCGGCGTGGTGATCGACGAGTCCGACAGCAAGTTGCCCGTGCGCGATGGGCGTATCTCCTTGCCCCTGGTCGGGGAACAGCGATGAGCAACCTTGTCGACCAGAAACACGGTTCGAGCTCCACTCCTGCCGAGCTCGAATCCCTTTTGAGCAAGATGGGCCAGTTTTTCTCGACGGGGGAGGCCGAAGCGGCGGAAGCCGCCAACTCCCTCGAGTTGAAACTCCGCCGGGCCGAGGTAAGGTATCGCATGCTGGTCGAGCAAATACCGGCCGTCACCTTCCTGGCCGGGCTCAACAACGAAGTCAACGAGATGTACGTCAGCCCGCAGATCGAGGATCTGCTGGGTTTCACGCAGCGCGAGTGGCTGGAGAACCCGGTTTTGTGGTTCAGCCAGCTGCATGGGGAGGACCAACAGCGCTGGCACATCGAATTCGCCCGCACCTGTGCGACGGGTGAGCCGTTCTCCTCGGAGTATCGCTTCATCGCCAAAAACGGCCGCGTCGTCTGGGTTCGTGGGGAGGCCAAATTCATCAAGGATGAACAGGGTCGCCTGCTCTATCTTCAGGGGGTCGCGTTTGACATCACCGCGGTCAAGGAAGCGGAGCTAGAGCTGCGGGCGCACGCCGACACGCTGGCGCGGCGCGTCGCCGAACGCACGGCTTCCCTCGAACACACTAGCCAGAAGCTCAACTTGTCGAACACACGCTTGCGCGACGGCGAAGCTCGGCTGCGGGCGATCCTGGACACCGCGGCCGAGGGAATCGTCACCATCAACTCCGACGGCTTGATCGAAGGGTTCAACCGCGCCTCCGAACAGATCTTCGGTTACAAGGCGCAAGAGGTCGCGGGCAAGAACGTCTCCCTGCTCATGCCGGCCGCCTACGCTCTGGAGCACGATCAATTTCTCGAGGCCTACCTGCGCACCGGTGTCAAGAAAATCATCGGCATCGGCCGAGAAGTGACGGGGTTGCGCAAAGACGGCTCGACATTTCCCATGGAGCTCGGCGTCAGTGAAGTCCGGCTCGAAGGCCGGCTGCTGTTCACGGGAATCGTGCGCGACATCACCGAGCGCAAACGCACGGAAGCGGCCTTGCTGGAAGCGATGGAGCAAGCCGAATCGGCCAGCCGGGCCAAGAGCGATTTTCTATCGCGAACAAGCCACGAGCTGCGCACGCCGCTCAACGCCATCCTGGGATTCGCCCAGGTCATGGAAATGGGCAGTCCCACGCCCAAGCAACAGCGGCAGCTCACGCAAATTGTCAAAGGTGGCCGCTACCTATTGAACCTTATCAACGAAGTCCTCGACATCGCCCGCATCGAGGCAGGTCGCGTTGACCTTTCGCTGGAACCCGTTCGTGTGGGTGCCTTGATCCAGGAAGTTCTCGATCTGGTTCAACCGCTGGCGGACAATGCCCATATTCAAATTCTGGTAAATCTCGCTGATTGCGCGACTCGTTTCGTCTTGGCGGACAAGCAACGTCTGAAACAAATCCTCTTGAACCTCATTTCCAATGCTATAAAGTACAATTGTTCTCGTGGCCGCGTGACGGTCACTTGTGAGCAGGTCCAGGAAGCCCGTTTGCGCATCGCGGTTCATGACACGGGAGCTGGCATTGCACCCGACAAAATCCGCCGTTTATTTACCCCTTTTGATCGGCTTGGCGCGGAAACCTCTGTTATCGAAGGGACTGGCCTGGGCCTTGCCCTCAGTCATCAGCTGGCGCAAGCGATGGGCGGGTTGCTGGGGTGCAGCAGCACCGTTGGCCAAGGCAGCATTTTCGTCGTCGAGATGGCCGCGGCGCAAAACCCCCAGCAACTTCTGCCGGCAGCGAGATTGCCCGAGTCGGCAACCGCGCGCGTGTCGGAAAAGATCTTCTCGGTCCTTTACGTCGAGGGCAACCGGGACAACACCTCCTTGGTAGAAGAGATTCTTGCATTCCGGCCCCAAGTTCGTCTGCTGACCGCGACGCAAGGGAAAGAAGGACTGGAAATCGCCCGGCTGCGTAAACCCGCCTTGATCTTGTTCGAGACTCATCTTCCCGACATGAAGGGAAATGAATTCCTTCAACTTCTGAGGTCGATGCCGGAGGTGTGCGACATACCGGTCATCGTGATAAGTGCCGATGTCACGGTCGACCAAATTGCCCGGCTGTTCGCGGCGGGAGCACGCGAATACCTGACCAAACCGCTTGACGTGCAGAAGTTTCTCAAAGCTCTGGACCAGGCGCTCGAAGAAGGGAATATCTAGGATGTCGCCCGAGGATCTGCGCCATGCGCGCCTGATGATCGTCGACGATCAGGAAGCTAATGTCCTCCTTTTGGAGGATATTCTGGACGAAGGAGGGTACACGCAGCGCATCACCATTCAGGATTCCCGTAACACGCTGCGCGCCTTCAGTGAATTCAAGCCGGACCTGGTGCTGCTGGATCTGATGATGCCGCACCTGGATGGCTTTGCCGTCATGGAGCAATTGCGGCCTTTGCTGGTCAACGAAGAGTATTTGCCTATCCTTGTGCTCACCGCAGATGTAAGCCGCGATACCAAGCGCCGGGCGCTCGCCGCTGGAGCCAAGGACTTCTTGACCAAGCCGCTGGACCCGGTGGAAGTGCTGTTGCGCATCGAGAACCTGCTGTTCACGCGATTCCTTTATCGCAAGCTCCAACAGCACGCCGACCAACGCATCGAGGAGCTGGCGGCCCTCATCGACCGCGCCAACGATGCCATTCTCGCGCTGGACGAGCAGGACCGGATTGTCTTCTGGAACGAAGGGGCCGAGCGCCTCTACGGCTGGAAGGCCGCGGAAGTGCTGGGGGCCGACCGTCGCGATATTCCCTTCCGAGTCCCGTCGCCGATCGTCGAGGAGGTGCGACGGCAGGTAACGCTCCAGGGAAAATGGTCCGGCGAGCTGGAGCAACTCACGAAAACGAACAAGCCGATCGTCGTCGCCAGCCGCTGGACCGTCGTGCGCGACCTGGACGGCCGGCTGAAATCGACGCTGATCATCAACACCGACATCACGGAAAAGAAAAGCCTCGAGGGGCTCCTGATGCAGGCCCAGCGCATGGAGGGCATTGGTCTGCTCGCGGGGGGAGCGGCCCATGACTTCAATAACATCCTGTGCGTCATCCTGGGGCTCAGCGAGGTCCTCATGGTCCAATTGAAGCAAGGCGAGCCCGCGCGCGCGATGGTCGAGGAGATCCACAAAGCAGGACAACGCGCGGTGGCGCTGACGCGCCAGCTCCTGGCCTTCTCGCGCAAGCAAGTCCTGACGCCCGTGGTTCTGGACCTCAATGCGCTCGTCGCCGACGTTCAGAAGATGCTGCGCCGCTTGATCGGCGAGGACATTCTCTTGAAATGCTCGTTCGATGCGGCGCTTGGACCCGTCAAGGCCGACCCGGGCCAAATCGAGCAAATCCTGATCAATCTGACGGTCAATGCCCGCGATGCCATGCCTCAGGGCGGGCGCTTCACGATTGAAACGCGCAATGTCGATCTGGATGAATCCTTCACCCGGCGCGACCCGGAGATTCGTCCTGGGCCCTACGCTCTCCTGGCGGTCATGGACACGGGCACGGGCATGGACGATGCGACCCGGGCACACATCTTCGAACCGTTCTTCACGACCAAGGAGGTTGGCAAGGGAACGGGTTTGGGCCTGGCAACCGTTTACGGCATCGTCAAACAGAGCCATGGCTGCATCGAGGTCTTCAGCGCACCGGGCCAAGGCACCACCTTCAAGGTTTACTTTCCTCGCGTCATGACGGCGACGCCGGCCGCCAAGACCGAGCAACCCATCGACGCGCTGCCGACTGGCACGGAAACGATCTTGCTGGCGGAAGATGAAAAACACGTGCGCACCTTATGGCAAATTGCGCTCCAGTCTGCCGGATACGTTGTCCTGGAGGCGTGCGACGGTGAAGACGGGGTGCGCGTCAGCGACGAGCATTCAGGCCCGATTCACCTCCTCGTGACGGACGTCGTCATGCCCAAGAAAAACGGCCGGCAATTGGCCGACGCTCTGGCTCTCCGACGCCCGCACATGAAGGTCCTCTACGTCTCGGGGTATACGGACGACACCGTCGTTCGCCAAAATGTCCTGCAAGCTCAGATGGCTTTCCTCAACAAACCTTGCACCCTGGCTTTGCTGGCGCGCAAGGTCCGCGCCGTGTTGGATTCCTGAGGACTCAATGCCTTGAAAGGACCGAATTCATGAGCACCGCTCAACCGGCTGGACCGAATCCCGACATTCGCAAAATCTCCTGGGACCCCATCACCCGCATCGTCGGCAGCCTCGGCCTGCACACGACGATCGATTTCGCCAACCGCCAGGTGGTGGACTGCCGCAGCACCTCGTCAATCTTCCGCGGCTACAGCCTTTTTCTGAAGGGCAAGGACCCGCGTGACGCCCACTTCATTACCAGTCGTATCTGCGGCATCTGCGGAGATAATCACGCGACCTGTGCGGTCTATGCGCAGAACATGGCCTTTGGGGTCAAGCCGCCGCCGATGGCAGAGTGGATCATCAACCTCGCCGAGGCGGCGGAGTACATGTTCGATCACAACCTCTACCAGGACAACATGGTAGGGGTCGATTTCTGCGAGCAGATGGTGCGCGCGACCAATCCGTCCGTGCTGGCCCGCGCCGAGTCCACAGCGGCGCCCCATGCCCACCTCCACGGCTACCGCACGGTCGCTGACATCATGCGCTCCTTGAATCCCTTTGCCGGAGCGCATTACCTCGAAGCCTTGCACATGAGCCGGGTGACCCGCGAAATGTTTTGCCTGATGGAAGGACGGCATGTGCATCCTTCAACGCTCTATCCGGGCGGCGTGGGCACGGTGCCCAGCATTCAGCTTTTCAACGAATACCTGGTGCGCTTGCTAAAGTATGTCGAGTTCATGAAGAAAGCCGTGCCGCTGCACAACGATTTGTTCGACTTCTTCTACCAGGCGCTCCCCGGCTATGAGGAGGTCGGCAAACGACGCATCCTCCTCGGTTGCTGGGGGAGCTTCAATAACCCGGACGCCTGTGATTACACCTATCAAAACATGAGTGCGTGGGGACGGAGCATGTTCGTCACGCCGGGCGTCGTGGTGGACGGGAAACTCATCACGACGGACCTGATCGATATCAATCTCGGTATCCG
>Ga0182024_10002471_pt1 | contig 45735 bp, 42 predicted proteins | sample P32metaG_FD_120480 | JGI IMG/M metagenome (GOLD analysis project Ga0182024, IMG submission 120480) | Permafrost microbial communities from Stordalen Mire, Sweden - P3-2 metaG (Illumina Assembly) | ecosystem: Environmental > Terrestrial > Soil > Wetlands > Permafrost | place: Sweden: Stordalen... | reverse complement strand
TCGATCGTTTGTGATTGTCATGTCACGAGGCTATGGCACGGCCTGGGACAAGTCACGACCAAACGCGAATTCAGGTCTGACAGAGCTGTTCCGGTGTCGTTACCACGCTGTGACGCTCCCGTGGACGGTGGCGGCGCGATGCGGCGACACAATCGAGGAGGCGGTCAGGGGGGCTGATCGTGAATGTCACAGGAGGTTCGTCGCAAGTGCTCAGGGGACAGCCGCGTCGTGGCATGACATGAGCGAGATGATGGCAATGCACCCGCCGGTCCTTGTGGCACGAGCTCGCGCTCAGATCGGCCGGCTCACCGGTCCCCAGCGCCTCGTCTTCTTCTCGATCGGGCTCGGTCTGATCGGAGCCGCGCTGTGGTTGCTGCCACTGCGCGACGCCGGGCGTGTGACCACAGTGATGGCGATTCCCTGGTGGGCAGAGCTCGCCACCTGCTACGTGACCAGCCTGCTGTTCGTCCAGGTGCGCGTGCACCGTGAGGTGTCGACGCTGTCGCTGACCGAGATCCCGGTTGCGATGGGCTTGTTCCTCATCGACCCGCATCAGCTGCTCGCCTGCTACGTCGCGGGGGTTCTCCTCGCCAGCTGGACGCGCGAGCGGCGCATCCGCTGGGTCAAGGACTTCGCCAATGCCATGCTGGACGTGCTCTACATCGGTGTCGCCGTCCTGGTGTTCAACGCCGTGGGACCGGTTGCGAGCCAGCCGCTCGCGGTGCAGAGCATCGTCGCGTTCGCGGCCGCGATGATCGTGGCGGGCTGGCTCGTCTATCCGATCGCGCTCAACCTCGGCACCACCATCGCCCAGGGCACGTTCAATCTCGGCGAGGTGGCGCGAGCGTACCTGTTCCAGGTGATCGCGTCCACAACCAACGCGTCCCTCGGGATCGTGGCGCTCCTGATCCTGACGACACACCCAGTGCTCGCTTTCGCACTCGTCCCACCGGTGATCCTCGTGCTCACCGGACAGATCGCCGCCGGCGAGAGTCAGCGCCGGGCCGACCGCAACGAGTTCCTGTACCGCACCACGGAGATCCTGCATTCGACGCGGCAGGTCGGCGAGCGCGCAGGCGAACTCCTCAACGGCATCACGAAGATGTTCGGCGTCGAGCGCGCCGAGCTCGTGGTCATCCCGGAAGTTCGCGGTCCGGCAGTCCGCTTCAACTCGAGCGGCGACGACGAGCAAGCGGCGGCCACGACCTCCGACCTGACCTTCGCCGAGCAGGAGGTGCTCAACGAGCTGCGATCGACCGCCATTCTCAGCGGGTCGGTTGCGCGGGACCAATCGCTCGGTCTCGCGCTTGCCGAACGCGGTGCAACGGCGGGAACGGTCGTCGTCCTCCGTGGTCTCGAGGGCCCCCAGGGCATGCTCCTCCTGCTCAACCCGCGTGGGGTCAAGCTCGGACCCCACGAGCAGAGCCTGCTCAACACCGTGGCGGGTCTCATCAGCGTTGCCCTCGAGAACGGCCAGCTCGCCGAGGCGATCAAGGCGATGTCGGTCGAAAAGGCGGAGCTCGCGCGCAGGGCGTTCTACGACCCCTTGACGCAGATCGCCAATCGGTCGCTCTTCATCGAGACGGTGGGGTCGTCGCTGGCCCAGATGTCGAGCACGCAGCGTCCGATTGCGGTGATGTTCATCGACCTCGACGGCTTCAAGGAGATCAACGACACGTTCGGTCACGCCGTCGGCGACAGGGTGCTCAGCGCGGTCGCAGCGCGGCTGCGCGTGCAGGTCCGCAAGCTCGACCTTGCGGCGCGCATCGGCGGTGACGAGTTCGGCATGCTCCTCGACGGCATGCGTCACTTCAGCGATGCCTCGGTGGTCGCCGAACGGATCATCGAGACGCTGCGCCGGCCGATCCCGATGGGCGATGCCATGGTCACCGTCGGGGCGAGCGTCGGTGTCGCTGTGGTGGAGGATGCGGCCGATGCTCCGGAGCCCGAGGAGCTGATGCGCCGCGCGGATATGGCGATGTACCTGGCCAAACGTCAGGGCAAGAACCGCTTTGTGGTGTTCGACGAAACGGCCCGGACGCCCGTGATCGCGAGAATCCCCGAGCCCGCACATCAGGCTGCCCGCTGAGCCGCAGCCCTGCTGCATCTACGATGGGTGGGTGACCACACCACGCTGCCTGTCGATCGCGACGTCCGATTCTGGCGGTGGCGCCGGGATTCAGGCTGACATCAAGGCGTTCACCGCCGCGCGCTGCCACGGGATGACCGCGATCGTCGGCGTCACCGCGCAGAACACCAGAGCGATCCTGGCCACGTACGTGTTGCCGACCTGGATGATCAGCGCGCAACTCGAGGCGGTGTATGACGACATCGGTGTCGATGCCGCAAAAACGGGCGCCCTGCTGTCGGCCGAGATCATCCTTGCTGTCGCGGACTTCCTCGCGCGCCATCCGACGCCGCTTGTCGTCGACCCGGTCCTCCGAGCCAGCACCGGGGCGCCGTTGCTCGACCCTGAGGCCGTGGACGTCCTGATCACCTCGCTGCTGCCCCTGGCCACGGTGGTGACCCCGAATCTCGCCGAGGCTCGCGTGCTCGCCGGTAGGGACGACGAACGGCCGGCGCTCGCCGAGCGGATCGTGGCTCGCGGTGCGCATGCCGTGCTCATCACCGGTGGCGAGGGTGAGGGCACGGACCTGCTCTTCGATGGCAGCACGTACGTCGAGATCCCCGTGGTGTGGGTCGACGGCACCGCGACGCACGGCACCGGGTGCACGCACTCGGCGACGCTCGCCGCCGAGCTCGCCAGGGGCACCTCGCTGACCGAAGCGGCTCGTCACGCGGCCGAGGTCACCGCAACCGCGATCGCTCAGGGGTTCGAGGGGATCGGCAAAGGTGCAGGACCCGTGGCGGTCGGTCAGGCCGCCGGAGCCAGCCAGCGGGTCCGGACGAGGTAGACGAGCAGGCCGATCCCGATCAGGTCGATGAGCAGCAGGATGGGTCCGAGATTCAGGCCGTTGCCGAACTCGAGGCCGCTCAACGGCGTGAGCGCCTCAACCGGTGGGATCCGCGCAGCGTCGAGGCCCTGACCGGTGGTCACCACGGTGACCGCGCTTGCAAGTGGCGCGAAGGGCGTTGGGTCGGCGGGTGTCTGGCTGTGGGTGGCTTCGGTGCCGCTGGTGGTGGTGCTGCTGGAGCCGGATGGCCCTTCCGGGTGGCTGCCACCCGATGCTCCGGGAGTCGCGACCGGCTTGGAGGTCGGCGCCGGGGTCGCGGTCGGCGCCGGGGTCGCGGTCGGCGCCGTGGAGGACGTGGGCTTGGGCGTGGGTGCCGCAGCCCCGCCGCCGGCGTTGTTGCCGCCACTGGTCGCGGTCGGGCTCGGCGTCGGGGTCGAGGTGGGCGTCGTGGTCGGGTTGGGCGTCATGCAGGGATTCGATCCCGGGCAACACGTCCCGTCCGGCCTGGTGCCGTGGTGGCAGGCTCTCGGGGTCGGGGTGAGCGCCGGCGGGGCTGTTGGCGGCGGACCTGGGGGGGCGGCTGCGGCAACCCCCGAAACACCGAGCAGCATGAGCGCGAGGACGCCAGGAAGCAGTGCCAAAGCGGCGCGGCCTCTCGGGCGTCGCCGGGGTGTGAGACTGCCGATTACGTTTGCGATCATTGACGTGATCCAACTTTGGTCTTAATACCTCCCTGCCGAGATGGAAGTCGGCGGCTCGTCACGGCGTCGCGAGGCCGCGTTCACAGAGTTCACACCGGCGTTGGGCGTCCGCATACGATCGGAGGGTGTGCACGATCCTCCTGGGCTGGCGATGCCACGCCGGGACGCCGATTGTGCTGGCCGCAAACCGCGACGAGCTGATTGCCCGCCCGAGCGCGCCCCCGGGCGTGCTCAGGGCGAACCCGCGGATCGTCGGGGGTCGAGACCTGATCGCGGGCGGGACCTGGCTCGCCGTCGCGGTGGACGGCACGATCTGCGCGGTGACCAACCGGCACCCTGGCGAAGGTCCCCCGGTCGCACCCGATCCGTCGCGCCGTTCCCGGGGCGAGATTCCGGTCGCGATGCTCGGCAGCGACGCTGCCGGCGTCCCTGCTCTGCTGGCCGGCCTCGGACCAGGTGTGTACAACCCCGTGAATGTGCTCTGGGTCAGCGCGGAGCGAGCGCTGATCGCCCACGTCGACGACGCCGGCCCGGTGCGCGTTGTCGAGCTCGCTCCCGGTCCGCATGTGCTCACGACACGCGATGTCGACGACAACCGGAGCGCCAAGGTCGCGATGCTCGCCGCCGGGATGGACCGCGTGCTGGCTTCGACGGACGGTCCCGACGCGATCATGACCGGGTTGCGCGCCATCCTGCGCGATCACACCTCGGCGAGTGGTGCACCCGTCGATGCCGCCTGCATCCACGGCGAGGTCTACGGGACCGTGTCGGCGTCGACGGTGATCGCCGGCGACGGAACGCTGGTGTACGAGCACGCGCCCGGCCGCCCGTGCGTCACCCCGTTCGCAGCGGTGCCGCTGACGGCCTAGTGGCCGGTTCCCAACTGCACGGCCTTGACGAGCAGAAGCAGGACGGCGACCACGAGGTAGCCACGCATCGAGTAGAGGGCGACGAGACGGCTCCGTGACGGCTCCGGGCGTGTGAGCAGCGCCAATGGCGGCATGCGCCACGTCTCGCGGTCCTCGCGCGCAACGGTGTCCGGCGGCCGCGCGCGCGCACCGCGGGTCGTGAACACCGTCACACCGACGAGCGCAACCAGCATCACCCCTGAAAGGAACGCAAGCAGCAGCGGAACGTCGATGGACGAAAAGACCGTCGTAACGACGAGGATGAGCGAGAGCATCACTAGCACTCCCAGGATGAGCGTCGCAACGATGTTCAACCACGTGCGATTCACCCACGGTCCGAGCACATCGCGGTCATTGCACAGGAGCAGCAGAAAGAGGCTCGCGCTCGGAAGCAGCACGCCGGCAAGAGCCTGCACAGCGGTGGTGATAAGTCCGAGGGGGGCGTGCGGGATGAGGGTGAGGGCCGCCGCCAGGACCACGAGCACGGTGAATGATGCATAGAAGGGCTTGGCTTCGCGCCACGGACGGTGCAGCGAGTGTCTGATCCCGAAGGTGTCACCGAATGCATAGGACGTCGCGAGGGTCACCGCACTCGCCCCGATGATCGACGCGTCGATGAGCAGCACCGCGAAGAGTGCTCCTGCCGCTGAACTCAGGTTTTTCGCGAGGCCCGTCGCCACCGTTCCCGCGCTGACGAACTGTCCGGCCAGCGGCGTGTGCTGGAACGCGAACGCGGCCGTCACCATGATCGCGACTGCACCGATGACGACGACAAACGCACCGATGACCGTGTCGGCGCGCTCGTAGGGGATCCATCGTGGCGTGATGCGCTTGTCGACGACGTTGGACTGCTGGAAGAAGAGCTGCCACGGCGCAACTGTCGTGCCGACGATGGCGATGATCAGCAACACGCCGTCCGATGTGACGCCACCTTGCATCCCCGGGACCACCAGGTCATGGGCGACCTGACCCCAGTTGGGATGGCTGATGACCACCAGCGGGATGATCAACAGGTTGCCAAAGAGGATCACGAACATGAGCCGCTCCCAGGTCTCGAAGCGACCGGTGACCGTGATCCCGATGAGCACGATCCCCGCGAGTGGCACGGCGAGATACGGAGATACACCGAAATACGCGGCGCCCAGGGAGATGCCGATGAACTCGGTCGCGATGGTGAGGAAGTTGAGGATGAACAGATCACCAACGGCGAACCAGCCCCAGAAGCGGCCGAAACGCTCGAAGATCAACCGGCCGTGTCCGACTCCTGTGACCGCGCCGAGGCGAACGACCATCTCCTGGTTGACGATGAGCACCGGGATGAGGAACACCAGGGTCCAGAGCAGGCTCGTGCCGTAGTTCTGCCCGGCCTGGGCGTATGTCGAGACGCCGCCGGCATCGTTGTCGCCGACCATCACGATGAGGCCGGGCCCCATGATCACGGCAAGGGCGAGGAGGCGGCGCCGCCATGTGCGTGGCGCGTTGGTCTCGTGCTCCGGGATGGTGCCGAAGGCGCCCCGGATGTCTCCAAGGTGTGCGGCATCAAGGACCGCCGTGTTGCCGGGCGCCTCGTTGGCGTCCGCCTTGCGAGCCTTCTCCTTCGCCAATTCGGACCTCCCACCGTCGATGACGGCAAGACTGAGCGGGCCCGTCCGCTCAGGAGGTCACGACTGCTTCGCTACCTCGACGCGGGCCGGCCCGTGAGTTGCCGGGACTGGGGACTGTCGCCGCCGTCCATATGTGAGTGCTTACACCCCTTAAGCGCGGTTGCCGTACACGAAGTGTACAACCCGCCCGGGGCCCGAAGCCGGCGATCAGTCTCCGTCGGCCTCCGCGCGACGACGCCATGAGTTCGGCAACATCGCCTCGAGCACGTCATCAACGGTGATGACGCCGATCACACGATCGTCGTCCTCGAGCACCGCGACGACGGTGAGATTGAAATCGGCCATACGGCGCGCCACTTCGGGAAAGTCGTCGTCGACATGCACCGAGGCGTTGGTGTGTTCTACGAGCTCGGAGACCCGCGTGGCGCCGTCAGCGCGAAGCAGCTCGATGAGTGGCAGCGATCCGGCGAGGTGTCCGTCGTCGAGCAGGAAGACGTCAGCCGCGACCTGCGGCAACACATCGGCAGCGCGCACCGCCGCAAGCGCGTCGGACACCGTCGCATCGGGCGCGACCGATACGAAGTCCGGGCTCATGAGCCCGCCGGCGCTGCTCTGTCCATAGCTGAGCAGCGCCCGCACCTTGGCCTGTTGCGACGGAGGAAGCAACGAGAGAATCGGTGCACGTCGCGGCTGGTCGAGCTCTGTGACCAGGTCGGCGGCGTCGTCGGGGCCCATCTCCGCGAGCACCGCAGCCGCTTCAGCGTCGGACTTGTCGCGAAGAAACTCAACCTGGTGCTCGGTGTTCAGCTCCTCGAAGACATCGGCCTCGAGCTCTGGATCGCCGTGCACGGCCGAGATGATCTCTTCGCCCTCGTCGTGCGATGCGGCTTCGACGAGGTCGGCAATCTGCGCGGGGTGGAGGCGACGAAGACGGCGGAGTGGCATGAGCAGTCGCGAACTTGGGACGTGTCCGACGAAGGGCTCGACCGCGGCCCAGTCGACGAACCCCGGGCTGTCGTTGCGGCCGCCGAGGAAGCGACCACGTAACCCTCGCGGACGGGTGTCGACGCCCGCCACGACCCAACGTGCGTCCTGGTAGCGCAGCTCGATGTCATGGGCAGTGACGAGCTTGCCCGCGTCGACGCTAATCAGTCTGCGGCCGAGCACATCGTCACCGAGCAGCACCTCCCCCTGGCGACGCTCGAAGTGCGCGAGGTTGAGATCCTCCCCCGCCAGCTGGACGCCGCCGGGTTTCATCGCGGCGATGCGGTCGCGCGGAATGAACAGCTTCCGTCCGGCGATGCGCCCGACGAGACCAGTCACCGGAGGGTAGCCGCCCTCGGCGAATCGGGCAATGACATCGTCAACCCGGCCGAGCCGGCCACCCGCGCTATCGATGAGGGGGCGATGCAGGATCTCGCTGAGTGCCAGCCGGACCGTTTCGGCGGCTGGCTCCCCGGCGTCTGAGGTCGACATACCGCGCTCAGTCTGCCACGACTCGGGCCGCATTGTCTGTCCGCGCGATGTCTGTCCGAGCGTCCGATGGTTGCAGGGTGTCCGTGTCCGCCTGTCTGGCCCGCCCGACCCCCTGCACCATCCCTACACTGGCTGAGGCCGCCCGCGGGCACGGACCATTCCGTTCGCTCGCGACGCGTGGTATGGAGGGAGGCTTCGTGGGGGGTACCGGCGCTCAATGGATGCTGGGCGTTCGCGCCCCGGACCGGAGCCGCGCCATCCTCGTGGTCACCGTTGACGGCGAGCTCGCCGTGGCCGTGCGCGATGCCGTGCCGCGGGGGATGGCCGTGGTTCGCGATGCCCGATCCGACGATGCCGCCGAGATCGCCGACGCCTGCCTCCCCTGGCCGTGGATGGTGGTCGGCAGCGCCGTCACCGTCACACCGGCGCTTGCGATCGTGCTGCGCGAACGGCCGGTGCTCACCTTCTGGCTCGGCGCCGCACCGGACGGACTTCCCGGACATGCCCGGTGCTTCGACCGGCCGGCGGCACTGCTCGACTCCATACAGCGGGCATGCACAGCGAACGTCGGCGGGATGCGGCTCGCGCCGGGGAGCGGAGTCGAGCTTGGTGACGGCACGCTGCTCCGGGGAGCGACGCTCGAGTCGCTGGTCGCGTCGTACCCCGGCGGATTCGCGCTTCCCACGCGCGCCTTCCGATCGGTGTCGCAGGCGCTCGAACGGCACGACGCCGGTTGGGCGGCGAAGCGTGATGGCGATGCACGCATGACGCTGGTCCGGTCGCGTGCCGTGGCGCCGCGATGAGGGCGAACCCCGAGGTCCTGATTCTCGAGGACGACGCCGAGACACTCGACGAGCTGCAGACACACTTCACGCGCAAGCGGTTTCATCCGCTCGGAGCACGCAGCGCGTCGCGCGCACTCTCGCTGCTCGAACACAATCGTTACTCGAGCAGGCCGGTGCTCGCGATCATCGACTGGGACCTCGGTAAAGCGCCTGATCGAAGTGCGAGCAGCGGCGACGTGCTGTCGCGGCTCGCACGCGAGCTTCGCGAGTGCCCGGTGATCGTGTACTCGCAGAACATCGACGCGTTCAACGTCCGCAGCCAGATTCAGCGCTCGCATCCACGCGCGCTCCTCCATGACAAGCGCGATGGTGATGCGTCACTGCTCGAGCGCATCGACAGGATGCTCGACCGCACCGTCGGTGACCTCCGCATTCACGACGGGACAGTGGTGGTGCATGTCCCCACCCTCGACCAACACCATCACCGGGAGGCGATCCGGCTGGTGGTGCATCACCCCGACATCGTGACCTTCCATTCGGACACTGCCACCAAGGCAGTGCGCCGCTTCGGTGAATGGCTGCAGAGTCACCACTCGGCCGTGCGTCTTGTGAGTCACGGCAACCGTAAGTACCGCCTCAACGTCACGGTGGCCGAGGACGCCACTCCCGACATCGAGTCGTGAATCTCAGCCTGGCCGACATCGCCGAGCTTCCCCTCGCCGCTGCTCTGGTCGACGCGTGCGGAGCGGTGATCGCTCGCACGCCCGAGTGGGATGGTCCAGGGCCGGGAGCAGTCTCCTACCCGGTGCGCAGCGTGCGCCTGGTGGTTCGAACCCAGCCGGCGTCTGCGCACTGCGATGAGCTGCTCACGCGGCTGCTCGACGCGATCGACGATGCAGCGCTCGGGTTGAGCGGCACCCAGGCACAGCGCGTCCGCATGCTGGGGGCATCGCTGCGTCTCGTGGCCGGCCGCGAACCCGGCGGATGGGGCACCACCGACGACGTCATCGACCTTGCCCGCGCGGGGATCACCGCCCGAACCGGCCTCAGCGTCGAGACGATCGGCGGCCCCGCGCGTCCGGTGCTCGGTCCCGAGGTCGCCGCGCTGGTGCTCGTCCAGCTCGCGGTCAACGCGGAGCGGCATGACGCGGCGGCAGCGGTCCGACTCGAGGTCGAGCGCACGACCTTCCGGGTGGTCTGGAGGCACCCGGGGCGTACGCCGCGGGTTGCGACTGCTCGGCGCCGTGCTGATCGCGACAGGTGGGGCCTCGGTTTCGCGCGGATCGCAGCAGACGCCATCGGCGGCACCGTGTACCCGCCGCGGACGACCGGGGACGGAGGTCTTGTCGCGACCCTCGAGCTCGGGATCCGCCGCCTCGCGCTTCCTCTCGCAGCAGTCAGCGGTGGTCGAGTCTGCCGGGCAACGCGCTCCTGGGACGAGGAGACCGGATTGCCTCCAGGGAGCGCGGCGGGGTCGGAGTCGAAGCTCGCGGCGATCGGGGCCGCGGCATGCTCGTCTCCCGGGCGGATCATCGTCGACGCCGGCCTCAACGCACGTTCCGGCCAGCGCGCGCTCTGGGTGGCGGTCCCCCCGGACGACGCCGCGGTCCGGGCTCGCGAGGTCATCACGGGCCTGGTCCACGAGCGAGCGCTCTCCGATCACATCCCCGAGCCGGCGCGCTCGAGCGTTGGCGGGCTGGCCCTGCTCCTTGCGACCCTTCTGGGAGAGCCGATGCCGCGGGTCCCGATCGCCACCTGGACGAGACGGATGCTCGAGCTCGGACCGGCGTTCGGAATCGACGGCGTGATTCCTGATTTCGACGGAGTCGGTGCCATCGACCCTCAGGTGGTGGCTGTCCTCGCGCGGTCGGGTGACGGATTCGAGCTCGACGGTGACCGGCTCTGGCTCCGGATCCGCGAGCAATGCCGCACCGACCCGGCGGTGCGGGTGCTGCTCAGGCCGGCCGAGAGTCGGATCCCGCTGGGCTGACCATCGGCATGGCCGGTGCACGCAGCAGGAGCGACGTGATCGCGATGAGCAGTGGGTGTCCCGCGCGCTCGGATGACGTCGCGCCCGCCTCTTCGAGGGCCGCGTCCAGGCGCAGCAGGTCCGCAGCGAGCACCCGCACGGCGGCGTGGATGATGGCCGCGGGGTCGCCGGCGTCGGCGGGCTCCCAGCCGTTGTCGTCTGTCGCCGGCGCGACTTCGGCGACGTACTCGACCCCGTCGCGTGTCCCCGTCAGGTATGCCGTCGCCCAGATGTCATAGCCGAGCGACTCCTGATGGCGGATGCGCGCAGCGAGACGGCGCAACGGCTCTGGCTCACCACCGAGCACCGCGGCCTGTTCGACGAGCCGGAGGACCAGCAGCTTCTGGTACCTGGCCACCCAGTATCGAGAGACGCCTGCGGTGAGGAGTCGCGAGAGCCGAACGTGGGCGATGCTGACCCGGTGCAGCGACGTGCCTCCTGCATCGGGCACGAGCACCTCGACGTCGCGACCCACATCCCACGCGCCACCCAGCAGGCGAACCACCGTCGTGGGACGCCAGACCTCTGCGCGGCCATCCCACCAGTCGATCGGGACATCCGCAAAGGAACGCTCGCAGGCGTTGGTCAGGAGTGCCTGATGCAGCTCCTCGCGCGGGCGCGCAGCAAGGAGCGACCAGCCGGCGGGAAGTGTGTGTGTGGCCATGAAGCTTGTTGCTGGGATGTGGAGAGAACGACAGCTGAATCGGCGCTATGCCGTGACCTGGCGTGCAGTATGCCCCGGATCTTTCGGAAACGGGGTACTGCGAGCGACATATGGGCCGCTTACCGTGGCGGCTGCGGCCCGAGCGACCGTCGTCACTGCTCCTGCCTCTGGCGGTCGTCGGCGGTAGTAGCTACGGCCCCATCGATGGCTCGTTTCCCCGAGCCGTCCACCAGGGGTCGACGTCACCGCTCCAGGACACGTGGCGGTGGTGCGCGCGGACCACCGTCTTGATGTTGCCGCGCACGTTGAAGTCCCCCACCACCTCGCAGTAGCGGGGTTCGAGCAGCGATACGAGGTCGCCGAGAACGATGTTGACGACGTCCTCGTGAAACACGTTCCGATCGCGGTAGCCGTTGATGTACAGCTTCAATGATTTCAATTCGACACAGCGCGGGCCGGGGACGTAACGGATGTGCAGGGTCGCGAAGTCGGGAAAGCCCGAAATCGGACAGAGGCACGTGAACTCCGGAATCGTGAACTGGACGGTGTAATCGCGATCCGGGGTGCGATTGTCGAACGCTTCCAGCGTCGCCTCACGGATGGCGCGTGTGCCGTACAGCTCCTCGCTCACGGCTGAGCCCCTCGCAACCGCGCGCGCAGCGACGCCAGCGGGATCGGGGCGAACCTCGTGTCGCGGTCGTAGGTGTCCACTCCCTCGATTCGCTTGAGAGCGGTCACGAGTGCGTAGGTGATCGGGGTTGCGATCACCTCGTACAGCACCTTCACGACCCACACGTCGCGGATGATGATGATCAGCACCGACCAGGGCTGGGTGCCTGCAAATGCGAGCGAGATGAACACCGCGCTGTCGACACCCTGACCGATGAGCGTCGACCCGATGGTTCGCGTCCAGAGGAACCGGCCGCCGGTCGCAACCTTCAACCGCGCGAGGACGAAGGCGTTGAGAAACTCGCCGAAAAGGTACGCGGTGAGTGATGCGAGAACGAGGCGTGGGCTCTCGCCGAGCACGCGCGCGTACGCGGCCTGGTCGGTGTAGTGGGGATCGGAGGGAATGGCGATCGCGATCGCGATGAACACCACCACGATGATGTTTGCGAAGAAGCCGGTCCAGATCACCATCCGCGCGACGCGGTATCCCCAGACCTCGGTGAGCACGTCCCCGAACAGATACGCGAGCGGGAAGATCACGATCGCCGCCGGCACCGAGAAAGGCCCGATCGCCGCGATCTTGACGGCGAGGATATTCGATGCCACGAGCGTCGCCACGAAGAGCGAAGAGATGGTGAGCAGGAGCGGGCTCGGAGCGCGGTTCGGAGGCTGAGTCATGCGGGGCCGCACAGCGTAGAAGATCTCGCCGTGAGCAGACGAGGCCTGGCGCTCTTCGTGGCCATGTGCGTGATCTGGGGAATCCCCTACCTGCTCATCAAGGTCTCGCTCGAGGGCCTCGGTCCAGTCGATCTCGTGTTCGTCCGGTTCGCTCTCGGGGCCTTCCTGCTCGTCCCGATCGCGCTGACCCGTGTCAAAGCCCGTCCGCTCCTCGGTCGGTGGGGATGGATCGTCGCGTACACCATCATCGAGATGGGGATCCCGTGGGTGCTGCTCTCCGACGCGGAGTTGCGCATCTCGAGCTCACTGTCAGGGTTGCTCGTTTCGACAGTGCCACTCATCGGCGTGGTGATCGGCGTGCTGACTCGCAGCGGGGAGCGGCACGGGTGGCGGCGCATCCTGGGCCTCTGCATCGGGCTCGTGGGGGTCGGCGTGCTGGTCGGCTTCGATGTCTCCGCGTCCACGTTCGGCGCGATCGCCGAGGTCCTCGTGGTCGCGATCTGCTACGCCATCGGCCCCTACATCATCAACAGGAAGCTCAGCGACCTTCCCGCGCTCGGGGTGATCGCCGGGTCACTCCTCCTTGCCGCGATTGCGTACGCCCCGGCGGCGATCATTCAGCTGCCACACGCATGGCCCTCGGCTCAGGCGATCGCCGCAGTGGTCACCCTCGGCGTGGTCTGCACGGCGCTCGCCTTCCTCATCTTCTTCGCGCTCATCCGCGAGATCGGCCCGGTGCGGGCGACGGTGATCACGTACGTGAATCCTGCCGTGGCGGTGACGCTCGGGGTCATCCTCCTCCACGAACGGCTCACCGGCGGCATCGCCGTCGGCTTCGTCCTCATCCTCGTCGGGTCGGTGCTCGCCGCGAGGGCAGCTCCGACGCGGACGTGACGGCCGTCAGGCTTCGGCTGTCGCGTCCGCCATTGCGGGCGTGATAGCCGGTTTGGCGCGGCTGATCACGATCTGGCCATCCTTGGCGTCAACTTCGATGATGTCCCCCTCGCTGAACCTGCCTTCGAGGATCGCCATCGCGATCGGGTCCTGGAGGCGGCGCTGGATCACTCGCTTGAGCGGGCGGGCTCCGTACGTCGGATCGTAGCCCTCGGCGGCCAGGGCATCGAGCGCGCTCTCGCTCACGTGGAGCGCGAGCTTGCGGGCCGCGAGCCGCTCACGGACGCCGCGCAGCTGGATGTCGACGATCTGCCGGATCTGCGAGCGGTCGAGCCGGGAGAACAGGATGATGTCGTCCACGCGGTTCAGGAACTCGGGACGGAAGTTTGCGCGCAGCTCCCCGAGCACGTCTTCGCGGACTCGCTCCCACAGCGAGGCGTCGGCGTCCGAGGGAACGTCCGCGATGATCTGCGAACCGATATTGCTGGTCATGATCACGACGCAGTTGCGGAAGTCGACGGTGCGTCCCTGCCCGTCGGTGAGCCGGCCGTCCTCGAGAAGCTGCAAGAGGATGTTGAAGACATCCGGGTGTGCCTTCTCGATCTCGTCGAGCAGGAGCACGCTGTACGGCCTGCGCCGCACAGCCTCGGTGAGCTGTCCTCCCTCCTCGTAGCCGACGTAGCCCGGAGGCGCACCGACCAGTCGCGAGACAGTGTGCTTCTCCATGTACTCGCTCATGTCGAGGCGGATCATCGAGCGCTCGTCGTCGAAGAGCAGCTCGGCGAGCGCACGCGCCAGCTCGGTCTTCCCGACGCCGGTGGGGCCGAGGAAGATGAACGAGCCGATCGGCCGGTTGGGATCGGCGAGCCCGGCGCGTCCGCGACGCACGGCACTTGCGACGGCGTTGATCGCGTCATCCTGACCGACAACCCGTTCGTGCAGGTCCTGCTCGATGCGAAGCAACTTCTGCATCTCACCTTCGAGCATCTTGTTGAGCGGTACGCCCGACCATCGCGAGACGACCGCGGCCACGTCCTCCTCACCGACCTCTTCCTTGAGGAGGGGGTGGTCGCCCTGGAGCTCGCGGAGGCGAGCCTGTTCCTGCTCGAGCGCGCGCTGCAACTCGTTGAGCTGGCCGTAGCGCAGCTCGGCGGCGCGACCGAAGTCACTCGTCTGCTCCGCTCGATCCGCCTCGTGGCGAACCTGCTCCATCCGCTCCTTGATCTCGCGAATCGCGGACAGCGCGCCCTTCTCCTGCTCCCAGCGTGCACGCAATGCGCGCCCTCGCTCCTGAAGGTCGGCGAGCTCGCGCTCGATCCGCTCGAGGCGTTCCTTCGATGCCTTGTCGGACTCCTTGCGAAGCGCTTCTCGTTCGATCTCGAGCTGCCGAACCTCGCGTTCCACCACGTCGAGCTCGGTGGGCATCGAGTCGATCTCGATGCGCAACTTGGATGCCGCTTCGTCGATGAGATCGATCGCCTTGTCCGGGAGAAAACGATCGGTGATGTAGCGATTGCTCAGCACCGCCGCTGCGACGATCGCAGCATCGGTGATGCGCACACCGTGATGCACCTCGTACTTCTCTTTCAGGCCACGGAGGATGCTGATGGTGTCCTCGACCGACGGCTGGTCGACCACGATCGGCTGGAAGCGACGTTCCAGCGCGGCGTCCTTCTCGATGTGCTTGCGGTACTCGTCCAGCGTGGTCGCGCCGATGCAGCGCAGCTCGCCGCGAGCGAGCGCAGGCTTGAGCATGTTGCCCGCGTCCATCGCGCCTTCGGCGGCGCCGGCGCCGACCAGCGTGTGCAGCTCATCGATGAAGAGGATCACCTGTCCGTCCGACGTGGTGACCTCGCGGAGGACCGCCTTGAGCCGGTCCTCGAACTCGCCCCGATACTTGCTGCCGGCGACCATCGAGCCAAGGTCGAGTGCGACCACGCGCCTGTCCTTCAGCCCCTCGGGGACATCGCCCGACGCGATGCGCTGGGCGAGTCCTTCCGCGATCGCGGTCTTGCCCACCCCCGGCTCGCCGATGAGCACCGGGTTGTTCTTGGTCCTGCGGGAGAGCACCTGGATAACGCGGCGGATCTCGTCATCGCGCCCGATCACCGGGTCGAGCTTGCCGCCGCGGGCCGCCTCGGTCAGGTCGCGACCGTACTTCTCGAGGGCCTGGTACTTGGCTTCGGGGTTGGAGTCGGTGACGCGCTGCGATCCGCGCACCGCCTCGAGCGTCGAATAGACACGATCGCGTGTGACCCCTGCCTGCTGGAGGAGACGGCCGGCCTCGCCTTCGGGCTTGGCCACCAACGCCAGCAGGAGATGCTCGGTGGAGACGTACTCGTCCTTGAGACGGCTCATCTCCTCGAACGCGGTCATCAACACGGTCCGCAGCGCGTTGCTCACCGCCGGGTCGGTGACGCCGACCTGCTTCGGGCGGTTCTCGAGACTGGCGTGCAGGCGTGCGGCAAGCGGCTCCGGCGAGACCTCGAGCCGGCGAAGGAGCGTGGGCACGAGCCCGTCCTCCTGTTCGAGCAGCGCCAGCAGAAGATGCTCCGGCTCGACAGCAGGATGCTGCAATTGCTGTGCTGCCTGCTGTGCGGCGGTCAGCGCTTCCTGTGAACGCTCTGTGAACCTATCCAGTCGCACGTGAGTGTCATACCCGCGGGCGGCGCCGACTAATCTTCCTGCATGCACCTGACAGTCCTCGGCAGCGGCAGTGCGTTCAGCACCTGTGGCTGCAACGCGGGATACCTCGTCGATCGACGCGTTCTGGTCGACTGTGGGGCGCCAGTGCCCGCCCTGGTCCGCCGCGCCGCCACGTCAATCCACGCGATCACGCTGGTCCTCCTGACGCATTTCCATGCTGATCACTGCTTCACGCTGCCCACCGTGCTCGGTGCGCGCGCATTCGCGGACCCGGCAGCGCCGGGCACGCTGGTGATCGCCGGCCCGGTCGGCACGCGCGAGTACATGGCGCGCCTCCTCGGCGACGGGTACGGCTCCCACATCCGGCACGAGGTCGACACCAACGTTGCCCCCGAGTACGTGGTGCTGCAGGACGGCAGTGACGTCGAGCTTGCGGGCTATCGCGTGCAGAGCCACGCGGTGGTGCACAGCACCGGCCCTTCGCTCGCGTACCGGCTCACCGACACCACCGGCGTCTCAGTCGGTTTCTCAGGTGACAGCGAGTGGTGCGGTGGACTCCGGCGTTCGGTTGCAGGATGCGACCTCTACGTCTGCGAATGCACGGGGTGGGACGGTCCCACTCCTGGCGGTCACCTGTGGCGCGACGAGGTCGCGAGCCTGATGGCGGAGAATCCCGGGACGCGATTCCTCCTGAGCCACCTGAGCGAACGGCGCCACCTCCCCGGTGCGCTCGTCGCTCACGACATGCTCAGCCTGGAGATCTCCTCGGCCGCAAGGTAGCCTGGAGCAGCGCTCGCCGCCAGGTTCCCATCGCCTGCGCCCGTTCGGAGCCCGACGCACCGGACGGACTGAACTCGGCACGCGCGGTCACCGTCGCAAGCTCGTCAAGTGCGGGTCCAGCCCGGGGTCGAGCCCGGGCGAGCCGCGTCGCAAATGCTCTGTGGGTCTCGGCTGTTCGCCGGTCGACCCCCGAGATAACGCCGAGAGTCTCAACGCGCTTCCATGCGCCGGTCAGCGAGCGCGGCAGCAGCATCCAGAGAAGTGCCGCGACAGCCAGAACGACGATGCCGCCGAGCACCGCAAGCGAGGCCACCACCGACGCCGGAAGTGAACCGTGCTGGGTGGGGGTCTTGCTCACCTGAGGGGTGCTGTCCGCTGCGCTCCCCGGCTTCACCGTCGGGGCAACCTTGGGAGTTGCCGCGGGCGGAGGGGTGCTGCTTCCGACGGCCGCGCTCAGACCTCGCGGGAACGGGAGATAGTCTCCCTGGCTGGACGGCGGCGTCGGTTCGAACGGGATCCATCCGTACCCAGGGAAGTACGCCTCGACCCAGCTGTGCGCGTCGCTCGTGGTCACCTCCTGCTCGCGCAGCCCGGCGCGTCCGCTCTGCGCCTCCGTGGTCCCGGGGCCGTAGCCGCTCACCAGCCGCGTCGGGATCTTGAGGCTGCGGAGCATCGATCCCATCGCGGAGGCGAAGTACTGGCAGTAACCCTTGTGGCTCGATGTGAGGAAGTAGACGACCGGCCAGACGCTGCTGTTGGGCTCCTGCGGCGGGTTCAGCGTGTACTGGAAGAGCGCCGGATTGCGCAGATGCTGCTGGATCGCGATCGCCTGGTCGTAGGGATCTTTGATCCCCGCTGTCCACTGTTCCGCGAGAGAGCGAATCGTCTCGACAGCATGGGTGGGGTCGTCCTGCATCGCGGTGAACTGAGTCGTCCAGCTCGGATAGTTGGTGCCCGCCGCACGCAGCTGCGTCTCCGTCGCGGTCGAGATGTACGCGGTCGTGCTGAGCGTGGTGCCCACGGGAAGATCCTGCTCGAGTGCTACCGCGTCGACGGTGAGCAGGGCTGTCGAACCGGGTGCGCCGGTGGTGCCGCCCGCCATGCCGGGGAGAACGGTCGACCTCGGCTCTCCAGTGAACGGCGCGAGCGCTTCCTGACCGGTCGCATCGGAAGCCTGCATCGTGAAGGACGCCGACACAGTCGCCTCGTCCTTTTCGAGGCCACCATCGGCGGGAGCGACGTCCCGGGGAAGCAGCCCTCCGGGGTACGAGACTGAATTCCACGAATCACCCTCATCGGTGACCGGCGCTACCTGCGGAGACCAGCTCCCCTTGTCGTACAGCGTGTCGTCGGCGATCCGGATGTAGACCGCGGCGGTGGTGTCCACCGTGTAGGTCATGGCGTTCTGCGGGTGGCTGACCAGCGGACCGCCGAGGCTCACCACCGGACTGAAGCCGATCGTCCCGGCGCCGCCGACGACCGTTCTCCCCGATCCCTTGTCACTCGATCCGATGCCGAGCCCGTGCGGAAAGAGCCTCGTGGAGATGTCGGTGGTCGACACCGGTGGGAGCACCAGCGCAACGATGGTCAGCACGACGGCGACCCCGGCGGCGCTGCTGCCGAAACGCCAGCCGAGGCCGTCGAGCGCCGTGATTCGCGACGCGGCCCAGCGATCGCCGAGCGATCCCAGGTACGCCGCGGCAACCACCGCGATCGCGAGGATGACCGCGATCGTCTCGGGCGCAGCGATCGGGTCGGGGTCGGCAGCGTTGACGACATTTGTGGCAAGAACAGAGAACACCGGAATCACCGCGAGGACGCCCCGGTGCTCGCGGAGCACCATCCATCCGAGCCAGTAGCCGCAGAGGAAGAGGATCGCACACAGCCCGACCGTGAAGTCCCAGTCCTGCGTTGAGGCGAGACCGGTGAACAGTGCCTGCAGGTAGTGCCGCGCGATGTCGCCGACCGTCTGGCCCGGAACTGCCGGCATCGCCGCGAGCGTGGTGGGCACGATCGCCGCGAGGCCGAGGAATGGTGCCGCGATGGCAGCCGCGACGCGTGGAGCGCGGGCCTGTGCGAGCAACGCCGCCTCGATGACCGACGTGACCGCGACAACGATCGCGCCGCCACCACCGTGCACCCAACCGGCGGCAAGCACTGCCCAGGCCGTCGCGACGATCAGCGCGACGCAGAGGACAGTGGTGATCTCGAAGCTGTGGCTGCGCCCCGGCGTGCGTGGACGAGCGCGCAGTTGCAACGTGCGGTCGACGTACGCGTCCATGAGTCAGCCGGTGGCCGAGGTGCGCTCGCCCGATCCGAGCGCGTCACCACGGCGGACCACCCACCAGTCGAGGGCGAGGCGCCATGCGGCGGGGATGCGCAACGCCTGCCCCTTGGCACCGAAGGAGGTCGGCTCGATGAAGATGCAGAGATGGCGCTGGCCGCGCGTGGCGCTGTCGACCAGGGCTTCGACCCAATCGCTCGATCGGTTCGGGGTGATCACCACCATGCCGCCGCGTCCGCGCCAGCCATCGCCGTGCTTGCTGATCGTCTCGGCGAGGCTGCGGATGCCGTCGTCCGTGGCGAGCGCGAGAAAGTCGAGCAGTCGCAGGCGCTGCACCTCCCCGCGTCCGGCTCCGAAGCTCGTGCCCCCGCGAGAGTTCGTGACGAGCCCGACAGCCTGGCCGCGCCGGATCGCTCCGTGCACCACCGACGCGCACAGCGAGATCGCGTACTCGACGGATGACTCGATGCCCGAGCCCGCATGCATGCCACGCTGCAGGTCGAGGACGATCAGGAGGTCGGCACTCTGGCCGGTGTCGAACGTGCGACTGATGAGACGGCCGGTGCGCGCCGTCGAGGCCCAGTGGATGCGACTCAAGCCATCGGTCGGTGCGTAGTCACGGATGGTCGAGACGTCGGGCGGCACGTCCACCGGCTGGCCGCGGTGCGCCTCGGCGACACCGTTGCCGCTCCATTGCGGCACGCTGTGGAGCAACGCGTGAATCGCTGGGTAGACGATCACCTCGTTCTCCGGGGCCACCCTGATGCGCCGCGGAAAGAGTCCGAAGGGATCGCCGAGCCGCGCATCGAGCGGTCCGAAGCGATGCACCCCGCGGAGGTTGAACATCCCCCGCGCGGTCCATGTGACGGTCCCGCCGGCGGCGAGCGCAAACGCCCTCCCAGGCGCGTACCCGGGGAGCTTGGTGCCGTCCCGAACCTCGCAGTACGGAAGCCGCAGGCCACTCTCGTTCTTCACGGTGAAGGTCTCCTCGAACGGCTCGCCCATCATGAACGAGCCCTGGGGGGATAGCCGCGTGACCCGGAGCTTGCGTGCGAGGAGCCGCGACCAGATGTAGGCGACGGCGAGCAGCAGAACCAGCACATACGCCAACGTGTACGCAAGACGGACGCCGGTGATCCCCGCAAAGAACGCGAGCACCGCCACGCAGGCGATCAGCGGCACGCGCGCGGTCACGGCGCGCTCCTGTCGCACGCCGCGTTGCCGGTCACGCCAGGCGCCGGCCCGTCATGGGCACCGACTCCGTCGCCAGCACCTCCTCCAGCACCGCCGTCGCGGTCAGCCCGCGCAGCTCGGCATTCGGACGGAGCATGACCCGGTGCTCGAGCACGTTGGCGGCGATGTCCTTGATGTCGTCCGGAAGGACGAAGTCGCGGCCCGCGAGTGCCGCTCGAGCCTGACCCGCGTGGAGCAATCCCAGCGTGCCGCGCGGGGACGAACCGAGCGAGACGTCTCGATGCTCGCGGGTCCGCCGGACGATGCGAACGCAGTACTCCTTGAGTGACCCGTCGCAGTAGATGTCACGGCATACGTCCTGGGCGGCCTTGATCTCCGCAGCATCGGTGACCGGCTCGAGCGAGCCGAGCGGGCTTCCCGACTGGAAGCGATCGAGCATCGCGACCTCCTCGTCCGCCGGGAGGTAGCCGAGCCGCAGCTTGAGCAGGAAGCGGTCGACCTGGGCCTCGGGGAGCGGGAAGGTGCCGCCCAGCTCGATGGGGTTCTGCGTCGCGAGCACCATGAAGGGATCCGGGAGCGGATGAGTGGTGCCGTCCACGGTCACCTGCCATTCCTCCATGGCCTCGAGCAGCGCCGATTGGGTCTTCGGAGTCGCTCGATTGATCTCGTCCGCGAGCAGCACCTGAGCAAAGATCGGGCCTCTGCGAAACTCGAAGGTCTGTGCCTGCGGGTTGTAGACGCTGACCCCGGTCACATCCCCCGGAAGCAAATCGGGAGTGAACTGCACCCGTTCGAAGCTGCACCCGCTGCTGCGGGCGAGCGCCTTGGCGAGGAGCGTCTTGCCGGTGCCTGGAACATCTTCAATGAGAAGGTGACCGCGGCACAGAAGCCCCACGATGCAGAGCTCGATCTCTGCTTCCTTCCCAACGATGACCGTCCCGAGGCTTTCCTGAAGACGCCGTGCCATTGCCTGGACATCGACGTTCATGGTGATCCTCACGCCTTCTCAACCGGTCTGATGAGTCAGTTGACCTCGTCTGGAGTATACGTTCGGTAGATACGATCCCAGCATCACCCAACGGGATGATCGGCACGACCCCGCCAAAGCGTTGTATAACTGCACCTTGGGATCCAATGTTTTGGATCTCTATACGCTGACGGTCGGAGGAGGAGGAGGAATTGGCAGAGCGCGAGGAGGAGATCCTCACAACTGGCGAGGCGGCGGCACTCTGCGGTGTGTCCCGTTCGACGCTACGTCGCGCCGTCGCTCAGGGTCACTTGCGCGCCTGGCACACACCCGGAAAGCATCTTCGGTTCACGCGTGCGGCGTGCCTCGAATTCGCCGAGTCGCTGGGCCGGGTCGATCTGATCGGCCAGCCCTATCGCGAGGTTCCGATTTCAGGGCAGCCGAAGCAGGCAGGGGCAGTCGGGGTCTAATCCACGAGGGGACGCGACCGGCGGCACGACGGTGCGCTGGAAGGCTCTGCGCCTATCGCTTTCCGGACAGCAGGCCGCCGACCGAGCCACCGAACAGCGCGAGCAGATCGCCGCTGAAAAGGTTGCCCAGGTCCATGGGCCCAAGGTCGATGAGGTGGTGGCTGTTCGTGGCGAGTGACGACGCGATGATCGACGACTCCTGGAAGAAGGTGTAGATCGCGCCGACGGCGATGAAGCCGATGGCGACGGCGATGCCCTGATAGAGACCGAAGCGGCCGGCGAGCTTCGCGGCGAGCCAGCCGCCGAGGATGACCGCCAGGAGTGTCGACACGCCGACGACCCCACCGTCGATGTTCCCCGAGGAGCCGAAGGCCGCATTGGTGGCAATGAGCGCGACATTGCTGATGACCAGGAGGGCGACCTCGCCGACAAGCAGGCCCAGCAGGCAGTGGCGCCAGGAGATGGTGTGACCTGAGTAGGCCGCAGCCGGTGCGGGCGCCGACCGCGAGCTGGTGCTCGCCGACGTCTGGCGGCGCTTCGGAGACCGCGTCTCGGTGGCCATCGCGTGGAGTATACGAATCTGTCGCCAGCCGGCCGCGGTCGGTTTTTGCGGAACCGCAGCACCTAGGCTGCGCTCGAATGGCAACGCTGACCCGGCCTGCTCCACCGCCGTCCTCACCGGACGCGCCGCGACTCCGCGAGGCCCCGCTCGCCTGGCTCTCGGACCCACGTCGAGCGCTGCTGGCAGCCGTGCTGATCCTCACCGGCGCCGTCGGCCTCGACGCGTTGAGCGACCCGGATGTCTGGTGGCACCTGCGCCTCGGCGACTGGATCATCGCTCACCACCAGATCCCTGCCGGGGAGCTCTTCGCGTACACGGCCTTCGGCAATCCACTCGTCGCGCACGAGTGGCTGTCGGAGACGATCTTCGCCGCCGTCGCCGCTGCCGGCGGCCTCATCGCCGTGACCGTGCTGATGGGGCTCGTCTGCTGGAGCGCCTTTGGGGCGACCCTGCTGCGTGGCCGGCTTCGCGGCGCGGGGCCGGTGGTGCTGGCGATTGGGTTGGCGCTCGGAGCACGTGCCGCAGAGCCGGTCCTGGGGACCCGGCCGCAGGTCTTCACCTTCGCGCTGGTCTGCTGGACACTCTGGATCGCCGAGTCCTATCTGCGCTCCGGCGGACGGCGAAGGTGGTTGCTGCCGCCGCTGCTCCTGCTCTGGGCGAACCTGCACGCTGGGTTCATCGCGGGGATTGGCTTCCTGGTGATCGTCGTCGTCGTCGAAGCAGCCAAGCGGCGCTGGTCGATCGGCACCACCGCGCCGCGACAGCGCATCAGGGGGCTGGCCGTGGCGGTGGGCGCTTCGGTGGTGGCGGCGTGCATCAACCCATACGGTCCGAAGCTGTTCGTCTTCGCGGCGACGACGGGGGCGACCGAACGCCAGAAGGGCATCATCGAATGGCAGTCGCCGAACTTCGCCGACCCGGCGATGTGGGTGCTCCTCGCGCTGCTCGTCAGCTTTGCGGCGCTCACCGTCATCGTGCTGTCCCGTCCCTCCCTGCGTCGCCACTTCGAGCTTCGGGACTTCGCGCTGGCCGCTGTCGGTGCGGGGCTCGCACTGACCTCGGTGCGCAACACCGCCATCTGTGTCGCGGTGATGATCCCGCCGTGGATCGCGATGGCCGCCGGGGTCGTGCGTTCCCTCGAAACGCGTCGCGCACAGCGGAGTTCCGTCGCACGATCCCGACATGCATCGCCCGTCATGGGCATCGTGCTTCTCGCCGCCGGGGTCTTCGGCGTCGGTGCGGTGGGTGTGCGTGTCGCCCAGAGCGCGTCACCGCAGGGGATCGCCGCGGCGTATCCCGCCTGCGCCACAGCACTGCTCGCGCGCAGCCCGACGACCCAGCGCGTGTTCACGGCATACGGGACCGGCGGCTACGTGATCTACCGGCTCTGGCCGCGAGCATCGGTGTACGAATATGGGGAATCGATCTCCCTTGGCACGGCGGTGTTCGACGATTACCTGCGCGTCGCGGCCGGGGACACCACGACGCCGACGGCATTGCAGCTGCTGGCGTCGAGCGGTACGACCGCGGTGCTCTACTCGAAGGGAGCGCTCACCGACGAGCTCAGCGCGACGCCTGGGTGGACGCTGGTTGCCGACGACCACGGGATGCTCCTCTACGTGCGGGGAGATGCGTCGTGGGCGGCCGGCTCACCGTGTGCCGCTTCGGCATCGGGCTGATCGTTTCAGGAGCCGGCGCGGCAGGAGTACGGTCCTCGGCGATGCGACTGATCGGGGTGACCGGGGGAATCGCGACAGGCAAGACGACCGTTGACCGCATGCTCGAGGCACACGGCGCGGTGGTCATCGACGCGGACTTGCTCGCTCGTGAGGCGGTGCGCCCCGGTGAGCAGACCCTGGACGAGGTGGCGGCGCGCTTCGGGAGTCAGGTCATCCAGCCTGACGGCAGCCTTGATCGCGGCCGTCTCGGCGAGATCGTCTTTGCGGATCCGGCGGCACGACGCGACCTGGAGCGCATCACACATCCGCGAATCATCGAGTTGATGCAGGAACGCATCGCCGCCGCGCTTGCGGGCCCGGCGCCGCTGGTCGCAGTCGACATCCCACTGCTCTTCGAGAACGCGCGCGAAGCGATGTTCGAGGGGGTGATGCTCGTCTACGCTCCCCGCGACGTTCAGGTCCGGCGGCTGCGCGAGCGAAACGGCATCGATGAAACAGCTGCGCTGCAACGGCTTGCCGCGCAGCTCCCGATCGATGAGAAACGGGCTCGCGCAACGTGGGTGATCGACAATGGAGGCAGCCCCGACGCGACGTCGCGCGCCGTCCACCAGTGGTGGGAGACGGTCGTCAGATAGCGACGCGAGGTGCCAGCCCGTCGAGCAGCACCTCGAGCATCTGGGCCTCGTCGCCGGCGAATGCCGGTGCATCGTGGCGGCGCAGCGTTCCCATGACGTAGCCGGTGAGCACCATCTCGGCCGCACCGAAGACCACGTAGCTCGCGAGTTGCGGGTCGACGCCCGCGGCAACCTCGCCGCGGTCGCGCGCTTTGCGAATGATCTGCTCGATTGCCTCGAAGGCCACCATGACCGTGCCGATGTCGTGCGATTCGAGGAACTCGTACGAGCGGGTCACCTCGTTGATCATCACAGTCATCAACGCGGGCTCGCGCCGGTATACCTCGACCCAGAAGTGCACGAGACGTCGCATCTGCTCACGAAAGCCGATCTCCATGTCGCCGACCTCGTGGAGATAGGTGACGTACTGCGCCCAGCGCTCCGTGAAGATGGCCGCGAGGATGTCCTCCTTGTTATGAAAGTAGTGGTAGACGAGGCCGTAGGCGATGCCGGCCTGCTCAGCGATGTCGGCAACCTTCGCGCCGTGAAACCCGGAGCCCGCGAACACCTCGGTGGCGGCGACGACGATGCGCTCGCGGGTCTGCGCGCTGCGCGTCGTGCGAGGAGCGTGGCGCAGCCCTTGCGTCTCCTCGCCGGGCAGGCTCATCCGATCGCCCCGGCCGCGCGCAGTGAGGCAAGCTGCTCAGTGCTGAGCCCGGCTTCCGCCAGCACCTCGTCGGTGTGCTCGCCGTATCGGGGAGCCGCCCGCCGAAAGCCGGCAGGGGTGTCCTGCAGTCGGATGGGGAATCCCGTTTGCGCCGTCGGTCTGCCCTCACCCGCTTCGAGCTGCATCCCGCGGCTGCGGACCTGAGGGTGCGCGAACGTCTCCCCGATGTCGAGCACCGGCTCGACGCACACGTCGTGGCCAGCGAGCAATTCCTCCCATTGCGCACGCGTCTTTGTCAGCAAGAGCGCCTGGACCGCTGCAACAGCCCGCTCCCCCTCCTCGCCGTCGACGAGGCCGCTGCCGGCGAGCTCGGGCAGGCCGATCACCTCCATGAACTCGCGCCAGAACTTCGGCTCCAGCGCACCGACGGAGAGATACCCGTCGGCGCACGCGTAGATCCGGTAGCAGGGGAAGCGGCCGGTCAACAGGCCGTCGCCGGGTCCTGGCGTCACACCCGTGGCAAACAGTTGAGAGGCGTGCACGCCGGTCCAGGTGACCAGGCCGTCGACCATCGAGACGTCACAGTGTTGCCCCTGGCCGCTGCGGGCGGCATGGTGGAGCGCGATCATGATCGCGAGCGCGGCATCGAGCGCGCCGCCGCCGAGGTCGCCGACCTGGAGACCCGGCATCGCGGGACCATCGGCGACAGTGCCACCGAGCATGAGCACGCCTGCGACGGCCGCGTAGTTGAGGTCATGCCCGGCGCGATCACGAAACGGTCCATCCTGACCATAACCGGTGATGCTGCAGAGCACGAGTCGGGGATTCGCCTCCCGGAGGGCGCCGAATCCGATGCCGAGACGCTCCATCACCCCCGGGCGGAAGCTCTCCACAACGACATCGGAGGTGGCGGCGAGGCGGAGAAAAGCCTCACGTCCCAAGGGATTCTTGAGATCGATCGTCACCGAGCGCTTGTTGCGATTGAGCGGGTGGAACATCGCCGAGTACTCGTCGATTAGGGTTGGCATCCAGCGCATGTAGTCACCACCCGTCGTGTCCTCGACCTTGATGACGTCGGCGCCGAAGTCCGCGAGCAACAAGGTGCAGAACGGCCCCGGGAGCAACCTGGTCAGGTCGAGGACTCGAACGTCGTCGAGTGCCGGCATGGTCGCGCGAGTGTAGCAATCACTCCACGCCCTCGATCGACGCAACCCCTGTGTTAGATTCGCGCGCAGGGTTGACGTGATGAGCAACGTGAACGTCCCGCTGAGTGAGGCTCGCTGATGGACGAGCTGGTCATCAAAGTGCCCGCGCCGTTCAGCGGCATCGAGGATCTGGGATTCTCGGCACGCTATCCGGCGCAGGAGCGCAGCGAACCCCTCCGCGACGTTCCCCTCTTCGTCGAAGGACCGGCCGGGCCGATGCAGCTGCTCGTGGAACGCCTCGTGCTCTTCAGCGACAAGGATCGGATCGTCGGGTCGCTGGCAGCCGACGAGCAGTACTCGTGGACCGCGCCCGTGCAGCTGACCGACGAGGTCTGCGTGCTGGCGTTTCAGGACCGGAGCATGCGCGCCGGTGACACGCTGCTCGAATCAGCCGACACCGCGCAGGCCGTCCGCGGCTATATCTGGAATCTCGTCCGTCCGATGGCGTTCACGTTCCTTCGCGACTGCGTCCGCATCGGCGGCCTCCGTCTCTCCGAGCGCATCGCAGTGGTGATCGAGACCGGGCACCCGCCCTCTGTCGACATCGAGCTGCAGCGTTCGTCGATCACACCCGAGAACGGGAACCGCCTGCTCTTCGCCCTCTGACCCGCGCCGCCGCTAGCCGGGTGCGGCTGTGGCTGTGGGGGTGCCGGTCGGCAACGGCGTGGAGTTCGGTGGGGTGGTGGGAACCGGGGTCGGCGTCGCGGTCGGAGTTGGCGTCGGCGTCGCGCCGACCGCGGTCGGAGTCGTCTTGGGGGTCGGTGTGGGCGATTCGGCCGGCGGAAGCGGCGGCGTCGGGCAGCCCTGGAGCTGCGGGTTGAACGGAGTCGGCGTCGCGGTCGGGGTCGGGAGCGGGGTCGGCGTGGGCGTCGCGGTCGGCGTCGCCTTGCCGCTCACCGTGGGCTTGGGCGTGGCGGTGGGCACCGGAGTTGGCGTGACGACATACGGTGTGTACGACGGGCACGGTGGTGCCGAGGCCAGCGGTGTCCCATGCGACGCGGAGATCCCCAGGGATATCGCCACAGCGACTGCCCCAACCAGGATCGTGACCACGAAGGTGACGGCTCCCCACTCCCGGCGCAGCGCGTTCATGCCGAGGCTGTCCCGTCGATGCTGGCCACGGCGTTCCGGAACTCGGGATGGTCGCGTGCCAGGCGCATGTTGGTTGCCAGCCAGCCGGACGGCGTGCCGACATCGAGCAGCTCGCCCTCGAACTCGACGCCCCAGACCTCACCCGACTCGAGCATTCGCCCGATCCCGTCCGTGAGCTGGATCTCGCCGAGCGCCCCGGGCGTCGTCGCACGGAGCGCCGGGAAGATCGCCGGGGTGAGCACATATCGGCCCATCACGGCGAGATCGCTCTTCGCCTCGTCGGCAGGCGGCTTCTCGACCAGGCCAGTCACCCGGTGCAGCCTGCCACGTGACTCGGCGATCTCAGCGCAGCCGTATCTCGAGATCTGATCCTTCGGCACGCGCATCAGAGCAAGGATGGACGTACCAAGCTGCTCGTGCGCGTTCCAGAGTTGGAGCAGCAGCGGGGGCTCGGCAAGCGACAGGTCGTCGGGCAGCATGCAGAGGAAGGTCCGGTCGCCGACGGCGGCGGCGGCGCAGAGCACCGCGTCTCCAAGCCCGCGAGGGGCCGACTGGCGGGCCACGGTCACGCGGCAGAGATTGCCGGCGTGGCGCACGGCTTCCAGCTCCGCGAGCTTGCCGCGCTCCTCGAGCAGACGCTCGAGCGGGGGATCAGGCCGCAGGTGGGCGGCCAGCGCCTCCTTGCCCTCGGCGAGGACGAGGATGATCTCGCCGGCGCCGGATGCCACGGCCTCCTCGACCGCCCACTGGATCACAGGGCGATCGAGGACCGGGAGCAACTCTTTGGGGAGCTCCTTGGTGGCAGGAAGAAAGCGTGTCCCGAGGCCCGCAGCCGGGATCACGCATGGTCGCGAGTCCACGGCGGCGCATTGTCGCCCGTGAGGACCCAGCCGTGCTCCCCGTTACCCTTGCGCGATATGGCTGACACGAGGACGCTGCTCATCGGGGCCGTGCGGCGCGCCCTCGACGCCCTGGGCGTGGACCAATCGTTCGAGGTGGTGGTGGAGCGCTCAGCCCGACCCGAGTTCGGTGACTGGTCGACGCCTGCGCCGCTCGGACTCGCTCGCGTCCTGCGGCGTGCGCCGGCGGCCATCGCCGCCGAGCTTGCCGCCCAGCTCGAGGCCACCCCGGTGCCGAGGGTGCGCGCGTGGACGGTGACCCCGCCGGGATATGTCAACGCTCACCTGGACGACCACACATGGAGCGAGGCGGTGCTCGCCGCCGCAGCGGATCTGGAAGCGAGCGGCACCGTCGACGTGCCCAAGGAAGTTGCGGCGGAGGGGAAGACGCTCGTCGAGCACACCGCAACCAACCCGAACAAGGCCGCGCACATCGGGCACCTGCGCAACGCGTGCATCGGCGACACGGTTGCCCGGGTCCTGCGGCGCACTGGCCACACCGTCGAGGTGAACAACTACATCGACGACACGGGTGTCCAGGTCGCAGACGTCGTGGTCGGCATTCGCGAGCTCGGCATCGAACCGATGCCCGACGAACCCTTCGATCAGTACTGCTCGCGCGTGTACATCGCAGTGTCCGCGCGTTACGAGACCGACGCCGCACTCCTCGAACGCCGCCGCGACGTGTTGCGGGAGATCGAGGAGGGGGGCAACGACACAGCCGTTTTCGTGAAGGACGTGGCCCGGCGGATCGTCAACGCGCATCTCGCGACGATGCGCCGGTTCGACATCGCCTACGACCTGCTCACGTGGGAGTCGGACATCATCGCCCTCGGGTTCTGGCGCAAGGCGTTCGACCTGCTGCGTGAATCGGGTGCGATCGTGCTCGTCGAGACCGGCAAGCTCGCGGGATGCTGGGTGATGCCGGCAGAAGCTGCCGACGACGACGGTGACGACGACACCAAGGTCCTCGTCAAATCTGACGGTATCGCGACCTACACCGCGAAGGATATTGCCTACCAGCTCTGGAAATTCGGCTTGCTGGGGCGTGAGTTCCACTATGCGCGGTGGGAGGGTGATCCAACGCTCATCACCACGACGTCCCAGCCGCAACCGGGCGAGCCTCAGGCGCGTTTCGGACATGCCCAGCGGGTGATCAACGTCATCGACGCGCGTCAGGCATATCCGCAGCGAGTGGTCCAGCGCGCCCTGCGCCGGCTCCACCACGAGCGCGAGGCGGACAGCTCGATCCACCTGAGCTACGAGGTGGTGGCATTGACGCCGGCCGCCGCGGCGGAGCTAGGCGTCGAGATCGAGGAGGGCCGCGACAGCGTGGCGCTCAGCGGACGGCGCGGCATCGAAGTCCGTGCCGACGACCTGCTCGACCGGGCGATCGCACGGCTGACTGCCAACGCGCGCGACGCCGCGAGCGCAACGCTGGTCGCAGCGGGCGCGGTGCGGTATTACCTGCTCAAGTTCTCGCTCAACCAGATCATCGCCTTCGACTTCGACGAGGCGCTGCGCGTCACCGGTGACACGGGCGTGTACCTGCAGTACGCCCACGCACGCGGCGCCGGCATCCTGCGCAAGGTCGGCGATGACGCCGCAGCCGTCGAGATTCCCGTCGAGCTGCATCCCGCGGAGCGCGAACTCCTCCACAGCATCGAGGCGTATTCCCGCGCACTCACGGAGACTGCGCTTGCGCTTTCGCCCTCCCTGCTCACCACGTACGCGTTTCGTCTCGCATCTGCCTTCAGCGACTTCTACGAGCACACACCTGCGATCGTTCGCGAGGAGGACGCGCGCGTGCGGCGCTTTCGGCGTGCGCTGGTCGCAGCGACGCGCACCACGCTTGCGGACACACTCCACACGCTCGGTATGGCGGCGCCCGAGCGCGTCTGAGCCTCTCCCTGCCCTGTAAGGACGGGATGCGACCCGGATCACACTCCAATGTGTGGTGATGTCACGTCCCGGCAACGACGGAGCCACAGATCGTGAGGGACTCCCGATGCAATTCGAGTCCTGCGCCTAGGCTGCGAACCGAAGCACACAAAGGCAATTCATTGCACGCCACATCGGTGATGGTGTCCATTAAAGCGATGGATTGCAGGCGCAAAAGGACTGCCCATGATCCGACGTTTTGGTTTGCTATTGTCGATCGCCGTGAGCATCACGCTGGTCGTGAGCACAACGCGGCTTTTCCTTGCGAGCTCGCCGAATGGTTCGGCCGTCACTGCCAACGCGCACGCGCACGTGATGGTCATCGTTGAGGAAAACCATTCTCTGTCATCGATTATCGGAAGCTCTGCCGCGCCGTATATCAACAGTCTCGCGAGCACGTATACACTGGCGACGAACTCGTTCGCGGTCACGCACAACTCGCTGGGGAACTATCTCGGTTTGATCAGCGGCAGCATCCAGGGTGTGCCGTATGGGACGGATGCGACACCGACGTGTTACCCGTGCACGGCTCCGACGCTCGCCGACGAGCTCACGCATCAGGGCACGACCTGGAAAGCATACGTGGAGTCGATGCCGGCCGCGTGCGACACCACTCTCGGTGAATCGGGCAACTACGCGGCCCGCCACAACCCATTCGTGTACTTCTCCGGGGTCATCAAGACGCCCACCGAGTGCGATGACGTCGTCCCGTACACGCCCTCACAGATGAGCACGGACCTCAACAGCGTCGCGCCACCCGACTTCGTGTGGATGACCCCGAATCTGATCGACGACATGCACAGTGCAAGCATTCAGCAGGGCGATGCATGGCTCAAATCAACCATGGCGACGGTGCTCGCATCCGCGTGGTACAAGGACGACGGCACCGTGATCATCACCTGGGACGAGGGGGCCGACTCCGACACGGCGGGCTTCAACGGCTCCGGCGGAGGCCACATCCCCACGATCGTCGTCTCCCAGTCGACGCACGGGCCGTGGCTCTCCGGCGTCAATGACTACGGAACGCTGCGTGCCATCGAGGAAACCTATGGCGTCGGACTGCTCGGCGCATCCGCCAACATCGCAAATGGCGACCTCTCCGGTACATTCGCGAGCGGCGCACCGCCAACACCGACGCCAACCATGACCGCCACACCAACGGTGACACCCACTCCGACGACGACGCCAACGGCCACACCGACGGCGACGCCGACCCCAACCCCGTCACCCACGCCACCCCCGCGACTCAAGCCCGAGCTTTCAGGGCTGCTGGATCGGCAGCACGCGCCCACCGTCCACCTTGCGCCCGACCTCAGCGGCTGGGTGGTCAACGCGACCTGGGCACAGCTCCAACCGGAGCAGGGCGGTGCGATCGCAAGCAACAATCCCATCGATCAGGCGATCGCGCTGATCCGCAGCAACCCCGCATACGCGCACATGCACCTGAGGTTGCGAGTGACCGCCGGCGTGGGAGCACCCGCGTGGGTCAAATCCCTCGGCGGCGCGCCGGTGTACATCTTCAACACCCAGGACAGTGTGGGCGGCACGGTGCCGCGCTTCTGGACAACGCCGGTCGAGCAAGCCTACGCGAGCCTGCAGACCAGTCTCGCCGCGGAATACGACAACGATCCGGAGATCGAGGACGTCTCCATCACCGGGTGCATGACGATGTACGCCGAGCCACTGATCCGTGAAACGTCAAGCCCCGGGACGATCAAGAACCTCCTGGCCGCGGGCTACACCGCAGCTGCTGACGAACAGTGCCAGGATGAGGAGATCGTCGCGCACGAAGCGTGGACGAACACGCATTCAAGTCTTGCGTTCAATCCCTACCAGGTCATCAATGCCAATGGGTCGTTCTCGGTCAACGAAGCATTCACCCAGGGCCTCATGGGCTACTGCCGCCAGGTGCTCGGCGCTCGCTGCACGCTGGGAAACGATTCGATCCGTACGCCAAGCAATCTCGGACCCAATTACCCTGCGATGTACGCCGCGATTCACGCTGCGGGTCCGACGAGCTTCTTCCAGACGGCCACCGCCGCGCGAGTCGGCAGTCTTCAGAGCACGATCCTGTGGGCAATCGCGCAGGGCGCGAGCGATGTCGAATTGCCTTCCGGCTACGGAACGATCCTGTCGTCACAGACCATGGTTGCGGACAACAACGCGCTGATCGGCAACACAGCGTGACGTTCGCCGCGGCATAACCGCCGCCGGGTATCGGACTCTGCCGGCCGATGGAAGGTTGTCCTCTCCACCGGCTGGCAGGGTTCGCGCGCGCCTCCTGCGTCCAACCGCGTTCAGCAAACCGGTGAGTACACTGCGGGAGGCCGACGCCACGCCCCGTTCGTCTAGTGGCCCAGGACACCGCCCTCTCAAGGCGGAGACCATCGGTTCGAATCCGATACGGGGTACGACATCGGGATGCCGCAGATACTGGTCCTCCGCTCGATCGTGGTCACGAGGCGCATCCAGGGCGTAACAAGATGGATGCGCTCACCATGATCGGGGCGGAAAGGCGACTAGGCTGGGGTCCTGGCACCCGAGTCGGGGGTGCCGAGGAGTACCAACGTTGGACAAGCTGAAGCCGTGGCAGCGGCTCTCCAGGAAGCAGTCGGGCGACGCCGGGTCGGCAGACGGCGACCATGATGGTCTGGGCAAGTGCCTGGACGGCGAATGCTCAAAGCCCGCAAGCTGTCGCTGCACCTACGTCGACCGCCGTCAGGTGAAGTGCGGCACCACGTGGTGCGATGAGCACAGCAGGATCGTCCTGGGCCTCCCGTACTGCCGCCGCCACGCGACCGTCGCGCCCTCGCTCTCGAACGGCTTCTTCACCCACATGCTTCCCGACGTCGAGAACCGCGCACCGTCCCTCGCCACCTGGGTTGGCGGAGAGCTGGACACCGCGGTGCGCATCGCGCTGACCGCCGACGCTCCACACAAAGATGCCTACGTCGTGAGCGGCGCTGTGCGGCCGGTGCGGGTCCCTGGTAGCACGATGCCGGTGTGGCTTCGGTCCTGGACCCTCGTCGACAGCACCGGAGTCCTCCAGCACGTCTCCATCGAGGTCGATGAAGAGGACGATCGAGCTGTGGTTGTCCGGGTCGCAGGCGAACCCATGGGCCGCCATCAGCCGCCGTGGATCGGGCGCCCGCGCAACGAGACGATCGCGCCGGAGCTCGACGCCGCCGCGCGTCAGGCCTTCCGCATCACCGTGATGCATGACATCGAGCTGGGGCTGCTCGGCGCGCGCATGGAAGTCGCCTCCTGATCTGACCTCCCCCACGGGGATACGGATCGTCGCGGCGGTATGCTGTACGCTGCATGTTCGCAACGACGGCTCCCGGCCTCTCTCTGGTGATCGGCCTCCCGGTCGCGTTCGTGCTGCTCTCCGCAGGAGCGTGCCTCACGCTCTTCATCCTCTGGAGCCGAGCCCGCTCCTAGCCGGACGTCAGCTCAGGGAGACGAGCTCGACGTCGATGACCAGGGTCGCGTTGGATGGGACGTTCGCCGACGAATCCCCACTTGCGCCGAACCCAAGCGCCGGGGGCACGACCAGCTGGCGGGTTCCGCCGACGCGCATGCCGGGCACCCCAATCCTCCAGAACGCGAGGGTGGACGGGTCGGAAAGCTGGAGCGGGTTGGTCGGCTGGCTCGGACCCCTGGTGGTGATGAGCAGCTTCCCCGTGGAGAGCCAGACCGTGAACTGGACGTTCACGTTGGAAGTGGCCTTGGCGACGGCACCGCAGCCGATGCTGACGTCGGCGTACTGAAGCCCCGAGGCGCCGGGCTTGAGCGGCGCCGAGGTCTCGAAGGAATCCGAGGCGGAGACCGGCCGGGGCGTCGAGCACGTTGGCGGTGGTGGGGTGATCTGGCTGCTGACGGTGACCGCGCTGCCGCACGCGCTGAGGGCGACAGTCGTCAGAGCGACCCCGGCCAGGCCACCCAGGAGACGGAGGCGCAGGCCGCCGAGGGAGTGGGACATCCGCGGCAAATCGTACCCCGACGCCGCGTACAATCGAATTTAGCCCACCTCTCAAGGAGCCCCAGCAGCCATGGCAAACACGATCAAGGAATCCAAGGGTGTCGCATCCCAGCGCGACATCCTCACGCACGTCCGCTGCCCGATCTGCAACAACCTGATGCGTCAGAACGAGATCGGCGTGGAGATCGCCTTCCGGCACAGCCGCCGTCCCGGCGAGCCTCGCCGCGAGCGGATCATCAAGCACACCAAGAACTGCAAAGCCGCGTAGTGCAGCGCTGATGCGGGCGCGGACCAGCGCGTGATGGCCATCGAAGTCCCGCTGTTTCCGCTTGGCACGGTGCTCTTCCCGCACATGCCCATGTCGCTGCACATCTTCGAGGAGCGCTACAAGACGATGATGCGCGACTGCCGCAGGGCATCCACGACCTTCGGCATCGTGGCGATCCGCACGGGACAGGAGACGGGTGGTGGAGCGGTCCCGTACGAAGTCGGTACGCTGGCCCAGCTCGACGAGATCGAGGAGCTTCCCGACGGCGGGTACAACCTCGTGGTCGTGGGAGCGTCCCGCTTCCACATCGACGCCTTCTCGTACCAGAAGCCGTACCTCGTCGGATCCGTCCACTACCTCCAGGACATCCCGGCGCCGGCCGACGACACCGAGCGTCTCGCCGCAGCGGTGACCTCGGCCTTTCGGGGGTACGCCGGCCAGCTGCGCGGCATCGGCCAGGAGGATCCATTCGAGTTCGGGCTGCCCTCCGACCCGGAGTTGCTGTCCTACCTTGTGGCCGCCGCGATGCAGGTCGAGACCGCCCAGCGCCAGCGCCTGCTCGAGATCGACGGCACCGCGGAACGGCTCGCAGCCTGCCTCCGTCTGCTCCGGCGTGAAGCGGCGCTCCTCGACCGCATGCTGGTTCGGTCGAAGGACCACGCCGGCACGTCCAGCCTCAACTGACTGTGAGCGTCGCCGAGCGGTTCTCTCTTGACGGACGGGTCGCGCTGGTCACCGGTGCGAGCCGCGGGATCGGGCTTGCCATCGCCACGGCGCTCGCCGAGGCGGGCGCCACAGTTGCTCTCAATGGCCGCCATGCGGACGCGTGCGAGGCGGGAGCCGCGGCGATCGTGACCAGCGGCGGTCGGGCAATCGCCGTCCCCGGACACGTCGGTGACGCAGCGGCCTGCGAGGCGATCGTCGCCGCGGTCATGAGCCAGGCGGGACGGCTCGACATCCTGGTGAACAACGCCGCCACCAACCCGCAGTACGGGCCTATCCTCGACGCTGACGAGGGCGCGATCAACAAGATCTGGGACGTCAACGTGATGGGCCCACTCCGGCTCACGCGCCACGCGGTCGCCGCATGGATGCGCGACCACGGGGGCAGTGTCATCAACATGGCATCGGTGGCCGGGATCCGGCCGGAGGCGCTCACGGGCGCATACAACGCGAGCAAAGCCGCGCTCATCACGCTCACGCGGACGCTGTCGCGCGAGCTCGGACCGCTACGGATCCGGGTCAATGCCATCGCTCCGGGCCTCGTCGAGACGAAGCTCGCGCGGTACCTGGTGGAAACGCCGGAGATTCACGACCATATCCTCGAGCAGACCGCACTCGGCCGCCACGCGGTCCCGGACGAGATCGCCGGCGCCGCCTTGTTCCTCGCCTCCGACGCCGCGTCGTTCGTCACCGGCTCCGTTCTCGTCGTCGACGGCGGATGGACCGCATGAGCGAAACGATCGCACGTCGCGAATGCCAGAATCGCGATGCGGCGAGGTGGGCAACCGGAGGGTTCAGCCATGGCGAATGACCAGGGAATCGGCTTCACGCTGAGCCGGCGTGCACAGCTCAACCCGAACAACACCGCCCTCATCTTCCGGGACGAGCAGTGGAGCTACGCCGAGCTTAACCAACTCACGAACAAGGTTGCGTACGGCCTGCACGCGCTGGGAGTGAACCCCGGGGATCGAGTCGGTTTCCTGGGACTCAACCACCCGCGCTTCTTCTTCACGCTCTACGCCGCGGCCAAGCTCGATGCGATCTTCGTGCCGCTCAACTTCCGGCTGACGGGGCCGGAGTTGAGTTTCATCATCCGCGATGCGGGGCTGCACACCCTTGTCTATGAAGAGGCGTTCGCGGCCATCGTGGACTCGATCCGCGAGGATGTCACGGTGCGCGAGTATGTCTGTGCCGTCGAGCAGAGCGGCTCACGTGGCTTCGACTCGTTGCTGCACGATCAGCGCGACACCGATCTCGATTACCCGGTCGCGACGGGCGACGTCGCACTCATCATGTACACGTCGGGGACGACCGGGCGGCCGAAGGGAGCAATGCTCACCCACGGCAACATCATCTGGAACAACATCAACGCGTTCCTCGCGGATGACGCGACCTCCGAGGAGATCACGCTCGTGGTCGCACCGCTGTTCCACATCGGCGGCCTCAATGTCACGCCACTCCTGGCGTTCATGAAGGGCGCGACCGTCGTCATGGAGCAGATGTTTGAGCCCGGCATGGTGCTCGAGACCATCGAGAGATTCCATGTGACATCGATGTTCGGCGTCCCTGCCATGTACCTGTTCATGGCCCAGCATCCCGACTTCGCCACCCGTGACCTGAGTAGCATTCGCGTCCTGTCGTGCGGCGGCGCGCCGGTCCCTGAGGCGTTGATCAAGATCTACGGCGCGCGGGGCCTTCCCTTCAACCAGGGATACGGCCTCACCGAAACCTCTCCGTTCGCGTCGTTCCTTCCGTCGTCGATGGCGACCGAGAAGCTCGGTTCCGCCGGCATCGCGCCGTTCTTCACCGATGTCAAGATCGTCGATGATCACGGTCACGACGTCCCCGACGGTGAGCGTGGCGAAATCGTCGTTCGTGGCCCCAACGTGATGAAGGGCTACTGGAATCGACCCGATGCCACTGCAGAGGTGCTGGTCGACGGCTGGTTCCACACCGGCGACGTCGGCATCCGCGATGCCGACGGGTACTTCTACATTGTCGATCGCAAGAAGGACATGATCATCACCGGCGGCGAGAACGTGTACCCGGCGGAGGTTGAGGACGCCCTGTACCAACACCCCGGTATCAAGGAGGTCGCCGTCATCGGGGTACAGCATCCGCGGTGGGGTGAGACGGTGCGCGCCGTTGTCGTGCCGAAGGACGGCGTGTCAGTCACCGAGGCCGAGATCATCGAGTTCTCACAGGACAAGCTTGCCCGGTACAAGCAGCCGAAGTCCGTTGTGTTCGTGGACGTGCTGCCTCGCAATCCCGCGGGCAAGGTGCTCAAGTTCGACCTGCGCGAGAAGCATGGTCAGCCGATCGTCGAGATGGAGCAACCTGCTCCACATGAGGAGGCGACAACCACCGCAGGGTGACGCGGCGGGCTAGGTGACGTCGATGACCAGGCGAGCGCCGGAGAGGTAATAGGCGTCGAACGGCGCGTGCTTGCTGAGCGTGATCTTGAAGATCAGGTGTTCGGAATTGCGCACCATCGGGAGCGCCACCACCGACACCACCACCTGGCCGGAGGGCATCGACGCGACGTCCGACGCTCCGGTGACGCCGTTGAACTCGACGTACAGCGTCGTGGCTCCGTCGTAGCCGATCACCGTCGTCGGGCTCCCGGTGACGGTGTTTGGAAACGCCATGTCGAAGACGAGTCGGAAGTCATTGGGATGCTCGCCGTAGCGCACGTCGGCGACTGAGAAGCCACCGCTCCCGGTGCCGAGCGTCTTGGCGCTCGTGAGCTCCGGTGGCGTCGGTGCTGCCGGGATGATCGCTGTTGGAGCCGGCGCCGCTGTCGCAATCGGGATCGGTGCGGCCGTGGCCGGCGTGGTCGCGCGGCTGGTGGGGTGCGACCGCGGGATCGTTGCTGCGGCGAGCGGTCCCGTCTGGGTCACCTGCCTGCCGACGAGCAGGCCGAGCAGCATCAGCACCACCGTCACGGCGCCGAACAGCCACAGGCGCCGGTCGCGATCGGCAGCTCCGACTGCGGGACCGCCTAGGGGCAGCACGTGGCGGCCGGTCACGGGCTGGGCAGGATTCCAGTCGCGCCGATCCGACTTGTGCGAGTGCAGGCGGCGGACGTGCCGTCCCGGGAACGGCGGCGACATCGGTTCAGTGTCGACCCGCGCTTGCATACCGTCGTCCTCCGGCGCGCCCGTGTCGATGTCGGGAGCGAGGGTCGGCGCCACTGACGCCGAGTCATTGAAGGCGGCGACGGCGCCGGCTCCATATTCGACGTCATCGAAGGCGGAGAGGACCGGTGCTGCCTCTGCTGGCGCAACGGGCTCTGCAGGCGCCGCCTCTGCGCCACGGGTGGGGGTGCGCTCAAGCGGCGCCGCGAGGCTCGCCACTTCGTTGAGCACGTCGGCGAGTGCGGACGGGGCCGTCGCTTCGACCGCATCCTGTGTCGCAGTCATATCGGGCGTCGTGGGCTCGAAGGGTTCGTCGGCCGCGATGCTCTCCTTGAGAGCAGCGTCCCCGGTGAGGCGACCCAGGAACCGGCCGGCACGGCTCGGCTTGACCTGCGGCACAGGCGGTTCGACGACCGGGGGCGCGACCGCGGCGACGATAGGCGGACTGTCGCTCCAGTGACGGGTACGGGTCCGTTGGTTCCACTTCGGCGCACCCACACCGCTGACGATCTCGACACCCGAGTCGTCTGAACCCGCGCCGCGGCGCAGCGCAAAGCGAACGGCCACCGCGTCGCGAAGACGCTGGAACGGGTTCGGACCGGCCGCCATCTGCGGCGGCGCCGCCATGGGTGCCGACGTCGAGAGGTCCGGTGGTTGCGGCTCGGGAGTGGCGTGAGGCGGCTGCGGCTCCATGGTGAAGTGCTCCGCTTGCGCGTGGCCGAGGGGCTGCGGCCCCACATCGATGGGCTCTCCCTGCACGTGAACATGTTCCTGCGGCTCGGGCTCGAGCTGAGGTTCGCGGGCGAGGTGCACCGGCGGCGGCTCTGGAGCTGCTGTCGCGATCTGGTCGATGGTTTCGTCCCAGAGGACCAGCTCCGGTGGTTCGGCAATCGCGGTGCCCGGGATCCGCTCGCCAATCAATTCGCGCGCCGGAGAGCGATCGTGCCCTGTGGGTCGAGGTGCCCACGGCAATGCCGCACCCTTTTCTGCGCCGAACCAGGGCGGAGCCTCGACTGGAGCCGGATGGTCGCGACGCACAGGTCCTTCGGGCAAGTCGTCCTCCTCCGCAATCAAACCGATCTGGCTGAACAGGTCGTGCACAGCGTCATCCGGCACGTGAAGGCGGGCAAGCCCGCCGATGCGCGCGGATTCCTCGCTCAGGTGGCCGAGCGCCGTCCGGCAGCGCTCGCAGGCGACGAGGTGCGCCTCGAGCTCGGCGGTCGGCTCCAGGTCGAGCTCGGTGTCGATGAAGCTGCTGAGGGCGAGGAGGCTGCACCTCATATCGCGATCTCTCGATAGATCGAACCGAACTCGCGCCTCGCCGCCGCGACCAGCCGTGCCGCCGCCTCGGGGGAGCACTCGAGCGCGCGCGACATCTCGTGGTAGTCGAGGCCGCACAGATCGCGCAGGAGCAGCGCTGCCCTGCGGTCGAATCCGAGCATGGCAAGGGCGCGCTTGACGGTGTTGATGCGACCGGCGCTGACGTCCTCGACCTCGATACGCACCGATCCCGCGCCGCGACGGAACATCCTGCCGATGCCCTGGGGCCGAGGTGGGAAGCGCTGACCGTGGCGGCAGGCGCGGGTGACCGCGCGGTAGAGGGCCGCCCGGCCGTCGACGCGCAACCGCGCTGGTGGGTAGCGACCCGCGTGGTGGATGCCACCGGCCACGAAGGCCACCGCGTCTCCCTGGTGATTGACCAGATGTGCGGCATACGTGACTAGATCATCGAGCTGCTCGCGTGCGGTAGCGGCAAGCTCGCGCGCCTCGGGAGCGATGTGTGCTGAGACGTTGATCATGACGTTTGCGCTTTGGGGCGCGGAGTACGGTCGAAGAATAGCCGGGAGTCGGCTCTGCGGTCAAGGGGAGATCAGGACGAAGTGTGCACCAACTCACCGCCGGTGACTGCCGGTGGCCTTTCGAGACCGGCGCGGAGCCAGGCGGTCGCGGGCATGCCGATGTCCGCAACCCATAGATCACCCGCATGCGCGGCAGCCTCCCCGCGTCGCAGGCCCCGCTTCATCGCAGTCAGGGTGCAGGTCAGCGCCGCGCGAACCGTGGGGTCGAATGCCTCACCTGTGCTGGCATCCAGACCGCTGGGGACGTCGACGCTCAGGACTGGAGCCTCCGATTCGTTGAGCGCTCGAATCGCGCCTGACTGGGGCTCGCGAGGGGCGCTGCGCAATCCGGTGCCGAGGATGGCGTCGATGACCAGAGCGGCGCCGGCGACGACTCCGCGCAGGGCCGCGAGGTCCGCATCGATGAGGACGTCGACCCCGCAGTTGCGCGCCGATGTGACGTGATCGCGCACGACACCGGTCACCCGCGCCGCATCGGCAATGACGAGCACCCGCACCGCACATCCCCAGGTCGCGAGATGTCGCGCGGCGACGAGTCCATCGCCACCGTTGTTGCCATGTCCGGCGACAACGGCGACACCGGCAGGACCTCCGAGCCGGCGCCACGCACACCGCGCAACCTGCCATCCCGCGATCTCCATGAGCTGTACGGTCGACACGCCGCACTCCACGGCTGCGGCGTCGAGGCGCGCCACCTGCTCGGACGTGAGGTCGCCGAACGTGCGGGCGTCCGCGGTCACGCCAGTTCGACCTCCACGACGTCACCCAGACGTGGACCGCCGAGAGCGGCGCCGGGAACGCCCCGCCCCGCAACCTCCAGGTGACCCGCGCTGCCGATCAGCGCAGCCGGAACGTCGCCAATGTCCGCGTAGGTGACGACCATCCCCGTAGAGGCGCCGCCGGGCCACATCACCGAGCGGACGGTTGCGCTACCGATGTCGGCGGCGCGGATGGTCGTGATCGCGTTGCTGAAATGATCCACCACGGCCACGCGACCCGTCACACGCGTCCCGACTCGCTGCGCAAACGCGCCCGCGAGCACAACCGGGTCGTCGATGAGGTCACCGGCGACGTCGAACCGTTCTCTTGACGAGAGTTCCGCGGCGAAGGGCGCGAAGACGTCGCGGCCATGGAAGGTGGGCGACGCGTCGCCGGCGATGTCAATGCTCACGGCCCAGCGGTCCTCCGGCGCCGTCTCGTCCCAGAGGTACGACACCAACCCGTTGTCGGGAGCCACGCAGCGGATCTTGCCGACCTTGATGGCAATGCCGCGCCGGTTGGTGCCGACCCCCGGGTCCACCACGGCGCAGAAGACCGCGCCACCGGTGAATGCCCGCGCCAGCGCCTTGAGCTGGTAGGCGCCCCCGAGCACGTCCCCCGGCGGCACCCCGTGCGTCCCCTCCACGCAGATCGCGTGGGGGTCGACTCGCCAGGCAGCACCGATCAGCGACGCCGCATATGCGTCGTCGCGTCCGAAGTCGGTGACGAAGACGATCGGCTGCCGCATGGCGGACTTCGGTACGGTATCAGTGCCATGGAGAATCCGCCGAGCGCCCCGGAGCACGTGTCCGTGACGGCCTCCGAGGACTCCGCGGTCCGCCGTCGCCGGCCGATGTGGGGGCTCCCTGTGGTGGTCATCGCCCTGGTGGTGATCGTCGTGCTCTTCGTCGTCGGCTTCACCGGGCTCTTCGCCAATCCGGTCAAATCGGTGAGCGCCGACGGGTTGGCGACGCTGTCGGGAAGCTTCGAGCCCTACCTGTGCAACAACACGACGTGCGACGGGTACATCTCCGCGGGGGCCCGGAGCGTCTTCGTCGTGTTTCCGCGCGGTTGCGCACCGCCCGTACGCGACTCGAACATCACGGTGACCGGCAAACCCGCTCCCGACCTGGGCAACGCGTCGTACCGGGCCACCGCCTGCTCCTGATCGGCTACTCCCAGCGGAACCTCCAGGCCGCGAGCGCAAAGCATCCCGCTGCCCACGCGAGCGGCACGACGACATCGAGTACCGGGAGCCCCGTTCCCGCGTTGAGGATCTGGTGCAGGGCATCGGAGACGTAGTAGACGGGAAGGACATGCACGATGCTCTGGATCCACTGCGGCAGCGCGTCGACAGGGAAGAAGATGCCGCTGAGGAACAGCATCGGAAACCCGATCAGGGATGAGATTCCTCGTGCAGCATCGCTCGTGCTCACAAACGACGTGAGCAGGAAGCCCATGCTCACGAAGCTGGCGATTCCGACCACGAGCGCGACAATCGCGAGCAGCCAGCTCCCGTGTCCACGCGCGCCGAAGAGGAACACGCCGACGAGCGCGAGCGCGACAACCTCGAGGGCGACGGTGATCGCCCCTCCGGTCATGGCAGCACCCAGCACCTGCAGCGGGTGGAGGGGCGTCGCGCGATAGCGGCGGAGCACCTTGCGTTCGCGCTGGTCGACGATCGTGATCGAGACATACGTCAGACCGGCGAGTACGGCGACGTACGTCATCATCGAGGGAAGGAAGTAGTCGATGCTGGTGATGTTCTGGGTGCCGACCTCGGTGGTGGTCACGGGGATCCCGGGCGTGCCGCCAATGTGCGCCTCGAGCGCGAAGTCCTGAGTGATCGCGCTGATGACCTGAGCGGCGATCTGCGAGTCGGAGGGGTCATTGCTGTCGAGCCGGAGGTTGACGCCGGCATCCGGGCACGTGTCGCCCGCCGGACACGGCGTGCCGAAATCGGGACCGATCACCACGATGGCGACGATGTCGTCGTGCTGGAGACGGTTCGTCTCGTGCGACGCGCTCCCCTGCTCGACGACGAGGTTCTTCTCGTGCTTGAGCGTGGAGAGGTAAGCCTTGCTCGGCGTGTTGGCGGCGTTGTCGACGACGCCGATGTTCACTGATGCATTGCCGCCGCCGAGCACGTTGCCGAGCAGCACCATCAGGAAGATCGGGATCAGCAGCGTGAAGATGAGCGCGGCTCGGTTCCGGAAACTGCTGCGGACGGTTGTCTTGACGAGCGCAAACCACCCTCTCATGAGCGCAGGTCACGGCCCGTCAGAGCGACGAATACGTCCTCGAGCGTGCCGCGCTCCACTCGCAGGTTCGTGATGCTGGAGGACTGGTCGCCATCGGGGTGGAGCAGTTGCGCGAGGACGACCTCGGGAGTGCGCGTGACGATGCGCACCGCCCCGTCCTGGACTTCGGCCGATTCGACGCCGGTCAGCGCGCGCACCCGGTCGGCGTCTGGGGTCGGACTATTGAAGGTGATCGTGGTCCCGGGCCCATGCAGTGCCACCAGACGATCGGGTGTGTCCAAGGCCACGATGCGTCCCTGGTCCATGACCGCGACCCGGTCGCAGAGGCGCTCTGCCTCCTCCATGTAGTGCGTGGTGAGCATGACGGTCTTGCCGCGTGCCCTGAACCGCTCGATGAAATCCCACAGAGCGATGCGCGCCTGAGGATCGAGTCCGGTGGTCGGCTCATCGAGGAAGACCACGTCGGGGTCGTTGACCATTGCCAGCGCGATGCTCAGCCGCTGCTGCTGGCCGCCGCTGAGCTTGGTGGTGATCTGCTTTGCCTGGGGCACCAGATCGAACTCCACGAGGAGGTCGGCGGTGTCACGCGTCTGGTCGTAGAAAGCCCGGAACAGGTCGATTGACTCGGCCACCGTCGTGAAGCTCGGTAGCGCGGTCGCCTGGAGTTGCACACCGATCCGCCGCTTGACTGCGACGGCGTTCTCGGTGACATCGGTTCCGAGGACAACGGCGATACCGCTGTCGATGTCTCGCAGTCCTTCGAGCATCTCCAGCGTGGTCGACTTGCCGGCTCCATTCGGCCCGAGCAGTCCAAAGATCTCGCCGCGCTGCACGGAGAAGCTGACGCCATCCACCGCGACGATGTGCTGGTATCGCTTCCTGAGGTCTCGCGCCTCGATGACCGCGTTGGGGACCTCGGAGACGGACGTGGCCTGTACGGGAGGGGACGCATCGGGTAGCGGGGTCGCGGCGGGTACGGGTAGTGCCGTCGCGGGACCTGCCGGCGCGGTGAGCGCTGGTGGCGACGTGGTGAGTTCTGGTGGCGAAGTGAGCTCAGGTGCGGACGTGATCTCTCGTGGCGCGTTGGCGGATCCAGCGGGTGCCGGTCCAGTTGTCCCAGGCGGGCGGGGGGGCCGCCGCTGGCTGAAGGTCATGGCTCCCCGGAACACGAGGACCACACCGAGCGCGACAAGGAGCAGCGCCTGCTCACTGCTTCCACCCTTGGGCTTGGTGGCCACTGTGATGCCGGCCAGGATGAAGACGATCACCGCGATCACCCACGCGATGGGGACGCGCGAGAAGGGACCAGGAAGTCGCGTGTTGCCTAGCATGAGCATCTCGAGCGGCGCCCATGATGGCCAAAACGGACAGCTACGCGGCGGCGATCTCCGTGAGGCGCCATCCGCGATGGGCCACGAGCCATCCGCCGTCGGCGACCTCGTGGTCCTCGTCCTCTGCGCTCGTGTCAACCGACGGATTGCGCTCGAAGGTCCAGTCCTGCGTGATCGATGTGCTGCCGGTGATTCCGAAGCGCACGACCGCTCGCTCGCGACCACCCACAACCGACACGGCGGTGACCTCCGCTGACGCGATGTCCGCGTCCAGCGCCGGCGCTCCGTCCGTATGGGCGTCCTGGAGCACGCGGAATGCATCTCTCGCGATCAGCACCATCGCGTCGGGGGTGAAGTCGGGATCGACCTTTGTGACGGACGTCAGATCAAGGCCCGGAACCGCTTCTTCGCCACGCTCGTGGAATTCGCGATCGAGGTCGTTGAGCATCTTGTCGTCAATCCCGTCGAGCTGCTCCTCGTCGGCTTCACGTTTGACGAGACGGCTCCCGATCCCGGTGACGTGCAGGAATCCGGAGCCCACGGACTCCGCGAGGGAGTGGTCTGGCAGCGCGTCGCTCATCGATATACCTCTTGTGGCGGCGGTGGAGGGCTCGAATCTACTCACCGCCGACGCAGGGTATTCCGGTCGTCGCCGTGTTGTAGCCGATCGTTGATCGAGTCATCGCGGATGTCCGGACAAAAGAAAAGAGCGGCCCGGTGACCCGAGCCGCTCTTTCAGGAAATCGATCAGTTGCCGATCAGTACTCCGGCATCGGCGGACCCGCCGGTGCTCCCTTCTTCTCGGGGATGTCGGTGATCAGCGCCTCGGTGGTGAGCAGCAGCGCGGCAATCGAAGCCGCGTTCTGGACCGCCGAACGGGTGACCTTGGTCGGGTCGATGATGCCGGCCTTGACCATGTCGACGTACTCGCCCTTGGCGGCGTCAAAGCCCTGGCCCTTGGGGAGCGATTTCACCTTGTCGACGACGACGGAGCCTTCCATGCCCGCGTTCTGGGCGATCTGACGGAGGGGCTCTTCGAGTGCGCGACGCAGGATGTTCACGCCGGTAAGCACATCGCCCTCGGCCTTCACC